>Ga0247822_10000002_pt1 | contig 212409 bp, 259 predicted proteins | sample 13C_Cellulose_Da_FD_192423 | JGI IMG/M metagenome (GOLD analysis project Ga0247822, IMG submission 192423) | Soil microbial communities from agricultural site in Penn Yan, New York, United States - 13C_Cellulose_Day30 | ecosystem: Environmental > Terrestrial > Soil > Agricultural land...
CATACTGTCCGGAAGAGTTTTGTTCTGGATAGCCCTCAGCATTGGGCTATTCTGCGGGTACAGTTGCGTCACACCGGGAGTGCTGGCAGGAGGTTGCCATGCAGGAGTCCTAGGAAGTGGTGGCCTGTGCAGGACACCTGAGGGAGCCTTTGGAGGACGGACTCTTGAGAGCCACTTGCCGCGATTCACTTTACCAATGGTACCGAACACATTGGCTAGTTTAATGAAATCACTTTTTGTCATAAATTATCTAACTCTATGCATGTAGTCTGCCACGTCTAGAGGCGACATATTAGAACCACGGGCGTTGTGACCTATAAGCGAGGTGATGGGGTCATTGAAATCTCCTCCGGGAACTTTCAATGCATCTTGTCTTATAATGTCTCTGTCTTCCTTAAAATGACTTAAGACTCGTTTACGCTCTGCCTTGTAAAAGTCTTGCGACTGTGGGAAAAACTTATTGCCTCTAGCATTGGCTCTTTGTTTCCATAACGATTCCAGTTGGGAATTTCGTATTTTACCCAAAACATCGGACGAGTCGTATGCTCCGGTGTTTACGTACGTAGGCATCGTGGGCTTTGCTCTTGCAAGAATGTCTCTTCCCTTGATTTTAGGATGTGTCAAAAATTCATGCAGAACCCTGAAACGGTTAGCACGTTTAATGAAAGCACTCTTGGTCATAGGAATGAGCTATTGTACACAGAACGAGTCATTCTGTCACTAAACAAGAAGCCCCTAGGTGGTTCGCATCGTTGAGAGGCGTCTAGGGGACCTATTGATTGGAGTCGAATGTCAGGATTGAACTGACGACAGCTTGGTTGGAAGCCAAGTGCTCTACCTCTGAGCTAATTCGACATTGGTCGTAGGAGTTGGACTCGAACCAACACGTTCCGCTGATCAGGCAGACGCTCTACTTAAGCAATCCTACAAATTGAAATTTCGCTTGTCTTTCCAAGCTGTCAAATCTGTTCCAACCTAGGGAACCACTCTCCTCGGCTTACGCCTGTCATGGATTCGAACCATGTCCTTCGCCAGATCTCGATTAGCGAGCGGGAATCGAACCCGCCTGAATTTATAAATTGGCAGGACGTGCTGGATTTTTACCAACATCCCCCGGCTTTCAACCGGTAGCACTCGCACCCTCATGGGTCTTTTATGCCTAACGTCCTATTTGATTGGTTGCGGAAATGGGATTCGAACCCATGTGCAAGGCTTATGAGACCCTTGAGTGACCACTACTCTATTCCGCGTTTGAAAATTGGCAAGGGAGGGTGGAGTCGAACCACCAACCGAAAGTTTCCCAACTGCTTTACTGTTAAGCTACTCCCCTATGTTTGATTGGCTTTTAAAGTCATCCAATCTCAGGACTACTCTCTTCTGGTCCGCCCCAACTAGCCTCAGACCTATTCGGAATGCTTCAAGGGGCGGTAAAAGAGAGTGAGGGGACCTTAATACAGATCCCCTCACGTCGTCAACAGTTTATTTCAAGTTTTATACAGAAATCTTAAGGTACCCATTGGAGTCGATATAAACGACGCCGGGACTTGCGGGGTCACTCGTTGGCAAGTTAGTCAGAAACAAAGAGCCTGCCGTCAAATTAGATGGGCTATCGAGAGCATTCTGCACCCGCACGCCGCCGGATCCATCAGAAACAAGTCTCCCGTTAGGATTACCGGAATCGAGGAACAGGAATTGTCCATGAACGCTTGCGGTATTGTAGGTGCCTGTGCCATTCACGGTAAGATCCCCATTTATTTGTACGTCACCATACGAAACAACGGGCGGCTCAGTATCTCCACCAGAGCGATTATAAATGGAGAATACAGTACCTTCCGATTCTCCAATGGAAAATATCGCGTCATCGAAAGGAATATCACCTTGCAGCAACACAAGAGGAGCTGTCACCTCTCCTGCGCCTCCTTCGTCCAGCTCAGTGGCAACAGCTCCTAGCTTGGTATAAAGATCATCAACCTGCCGTGTCGTAGTGCGCGGCTTCTTACCGTCTGTAATATCAGAAAAAGACATGTGGAATATTTTATATTAGAGCAATCGAGTCTTCCATCTATTTTTTACCTAGCATTAGGCTGGGAAAGGTGCTGGCGCTGGGGATAAAGCCTCATACTCCGCAAGGGTGTGCTCATTGATCATATTGCTAGCAATAGCTGCAACCAGCATTTCTTCATCTGCAGGCAATATGCGCCATGTCTCAGACGAAATCAGGATGTCTCCAGTATCGGTCACAAGGCAGTTCTCAGGTAACGGTAGTCCTCGCTCTGTAACTGCTGCTGTGCCTTCTCCAGCAGGGAATCCACGTCTCTCATCAATCTGCAGACACAATGCAGTGTAGATTGGTTCAGGAGCACTGAAGAATCGACGACCTGTGTCGCGTGCTGATTGCTGTAGAGGTGTGAGTGGTGTTTCGTCCATATCAGAGTGTGTTCAGGTAATTGTTGATACGGTCAATGTGGTCCGTGAGGTCTTCAAGGCTAAGAAGCACAGCGGTCACATCGCCAGACATAGGGTTGAGGAATCCAGCAGTGTGAACATACAAAGCACCAAGACATCCGAATCCAGTAAAAGCATCGACTGTCATCTCTCCAAGAAGAGTTCCGTTTTGGTAGGCGTTTGTCACACCACCCGACCGAATGATGTAGATGTTACTGGCAGTACTCCGCGCCACAATTCCAGCATACGCGTCAAAGGCGCCACCAATACCACTCACAATCTCACCATTTCCAGTGTTCCAAATACGTAGAATCTGTTCATTGGTGATGGTTGGAATGGAGTAATCACTTGCGATAACGGAATCACCTGATGAAGTAAGCCGCACAACAAGAGTGAAGTCTCCGGTAAGGGGGATCCTCGTGCTTGTCAGGGCGTCATCAATACCATCAAACCTGACCACAGGCTTGCCGCTCACAAACTTCAGGGTAGAGCGTTTGGTTTCAGTAGTCTGACCAAAGATACGCTCCGAATCAGTAAGTTCATCGCTCCATCCTCCAACAGGTGAACCATCAACTGCGGAAGGCACTGTGCATTCGTCATCTTGATATAGACCTAATGGAACATTGTCACCATTGTGGGTCTGCAGGCGGAGAGCGAGGGGCAGATCGACAAGAGGATCGATAACCGCAAGGATATTGCTCCGCTTTCCATTGGAATCCCATACGCGCACTTCGTCATCCTCAGTCACTGACAAAGGAATGGTTGTATTGGTAGTAGTGAATGTCGCACCAACGTTGACACCATTGACAGTGAGTTGATATGGAGGAATACCACCTTGCACCACCAAATCTCCACCTGCAAAGGCTCCTTCTGGTGCATAGATGTAGACATCGCCCAGATACTTGTTTAGGACGTAGTTACGAATATCTTCTACAATGACGGGATCAGCGTCATGCGGAACAAGCCATGCTCCAAAGAATCGAATTGCAGCATGCGCCTGACCATCGCCGCCTAAGTAACGACCGCCTATAGCATAATGGGTCACATTCAGATTCTGGTCCGCAGCTACAGTTCCAATCTCAGTATTGTCTCTCCACAAAGTTATGTCACCGCCAGATGGCTCAAAGAGCGCCTCAAAGACATGCTTGCCTTGATAACTCGTCGAATCACTGATCCGGAAGTTCCCTCCTTGGTGTGCTGCAATATTGGTTCCCCCATTATTGCGAATGAGCATGAAATGTCCACCGCTGTAGTCCTCGTATTCACTGCCGCTACCAAAGACACGTGCGTACTGCTGACCTCCATTACCGAGAACCTGATAGGCCACAAAAAGTCTGGCTCCAGTAAAGGACGTGTTGTATGTACCTCTGAGCCAGTCATCGAATCCCTCGAAGATGGAGGAAGGGCGACGGATGACAAGGGCTGGATTGTTGCCGCTTTTGTTGGCAGTTACTACCTGACCTGTGGAACAAGCGAATGATGTGGCATTGTCGATAACTGCTGTGTCAGTGAAATCAGCATCGAGGCGTTTATCTGTGCCATTGAGGGAAGCGAAGACCTGCACATGTTGAGCTGCATAGCGTATAGGGCTGCCGGTACCGCGATCATACGTTCCAATCTCGAAGTTTTCATCCGAATCAAACAAATTAACACCCGGTTGAACCGTTGCAGCGGAGCCTACCTGCGTCCATGTCGTCCCGTCGATACTTTCATAGAATTTCAATTCACCATCGCTAACCTGTCTGGTAACTCTGACCCATCCCGGAACTCCGTCTACTAGAGTAATGTCCGCGTCTGATGCATTGGCAGTAATTCCACCAGAACCATCCGGGGACATGTAGAAAACAAGTTTCCTATTGTTGACTGCAAACACAAAGCAGTAGTTAGCTACATACCATTTCGAGAACAGAGCCATATTGGCGGACGAGGTGTGCCAAGATGCAGGACAAAGCTTAACCCTGATGTCGATATCTCCTGTAATGGAGTCTTCTGTAAGATTAGGTATACTGAAATAGTTCCCAGCTACGCCGGGAAGGTAGCCATATCCTCTATTCTCTGTCAAAGGCAGATAGATAGGTTGGCTACCGCTTGTAGGCTGCGTTGCATTGGATGCTGTACCTCTGTTGATCGTAGTGTTAATCAAATCAAAGATACCAGCAGATGTACCGCCTGTCTTCAGTACGCCGTAGTCCATCTCCAGCCTTACAATGGGCTGTATATGATCCCACACAGGACCATCGGAGTACCATTCGAGATACTGAGTCAGGTCCACACTTACAATCGGACCATGTACGCTTCTAGACAGAGACATTCCCTATATTCTACAACTAGAATTAGAATTTACCAGTCTGATTGATCTTTTCACCAAATCCGACACCGTATCCAAGTCTCGGAGCAAAGTGCTGGTTCTCAGCGAAGTTGGTCTCAGCCCCACGAACAGCACTGTCTGCCAGCTGTTGCGACAGATACGATGTACTCATGCTTGCAAGCCAGTCCTCGTTGGCATGTGAAGCAGTACGAAGCCTGTCCATACGTGCAGTGAACGGTGGTTTCTCCTCAGTAGCCTTGAAGTTGGTCACACCATTGTTCTTCAGGTCCTTCAGCATACTCTTGGTGATCCTTGTACCACTGGTGTGATGCAACACATCGCCTGCAAGATACCCTGAAGGGATTGCGTTGTCCGTGCTGACATCAATGATGCTCTTGGGTTTCCAAGCTCTTGAAGCCTTGTTGTAACTGATGCTGTCATCAGGCAGGTTATCAAGATCTTCCATCTCTTCATCCAGATTGACAGTGCTCAACGCTCCCTTGGCAAAGATCTCCAGATTTTTTTTATCTGCTGATAGTCCTGAATCCGCATAGATCTCCTTCAAGCGGTCAACATAGTATCTGCGTGCTTCACCAAGGCCCTTGTAGTTGACCACATCACGCACATCAACGATACCTTCGCTCAGTGCATCGCCTGCTTCCACTTCATCGCCCTGTTTGACAAGCACTGGATAGCCCTGAGGCACATACAGCTCCTTCTCATTGACTTTGACGAAGTGTCCACCTTGCGGGGCTTCACGAACCTCTGTAACAATGCCATCTTCCTCAGCGACAGTGCTCTTGTGCTGGTACTCACTCGGGGACTGCACAAACTGAGACAGGATCTCGAAGCCACCATAGGTACGCTTCGCCTTACCTTGACCTGCAGTATGCTTCGCACTGTTACTGACTATCATTCCATTAGCCAGCACGAACAAGTGATCAGGATTAGCCACCTCGATGTCCCAGCATTGCTTGTACATTGGAATGGTTGCACGCACAGCCTGAGTAAGACCATACATAGTGACAATCTTACTTGGGAATCCCTGTCCATCATTTCTGAGAGTCCTTGTGATGCGCTCACCAAGCTCAACTTGTTTGCCATCATTGTAGACAATCTTCTCATTGAGGAACTTGTGGTTCGCAGTGCACTCCACAGAGAAACTCTTTCCATTCACATTGGCAAAGTCCCATGTTTGTACAGGCTGTTCCCCCTGATTGAACTTATCGGTAACCTCAACAGGTCCCGTTCTGCCCAACTTGTCTGAACCAAGCACAATGTCACCAATACGGATCTTCTCAATGGCTTTCTCACTGCCATCCCACATACGCACCATGGTTCCCTCCGCCAAGCAAAGAGCACCTTGGGTCACAGGCTCACTGTTGTGTGTGATGAGCAGTCCCTCTGTAACAAACAGATGTGATTCGTTGTCCACAGTAATGTCCCATGTAGGAAGATTGCCAGCAGGATTAACTTGCTTCAGAAACGCAATGTCACGAAGACTACGAATGGCCTTCAGCTTACGCAGCATCTCATCCAATGCGAACTTCTTCACTCCAAGCATGTATGGCAACAGATATGATCCCAGTCTGAAGATACCATTGGTATTGCGAGTGCGGATATCCCATTCCTTCACACCTTTCCTGTTGTACTCAGTTTTGAACACACCCGGAATAAGCAGTCGGTTCTTGATGAGCCTGAACACGTCGTCTGCAAGCTGTTCGCTGCTGTTGGTGAATTTGATCACCTCTCCCTCTTTACCAATGTAGCCATCAGTTACAATCAAGCCTGCAAGGAATGCACACACAGAAGAATGGTCCCAACGAGAGAACACTTCATCAGGGATATGTTTGTCCTTGCATCTGCTTCCCCACAGACCAAGCTCCGTAGCACGTGTCTTGAGGAAGTTCTTGTACACTCGTGCATTGGCCCCATTGTTGAGTATGGTGAATGTGCCTTGCTGTGCTTCCAATGCCTTGGGACCGCTCAGTTGCATTCCTTTCTCTTGGAGATAGTCATTCAACTGGCGAACAAGAATGGGATCATAGCAGGAGAACGTCGCTGAACCACCTGCATCAAACGTACCATCGCCCAGCATTGCTCCAAGGATGAATGCAAGGTTCTCATGTATGCTGTCTTGTGGTTCCCAATGAGTGGAAGCAACGGTGAGGCCCTTACGGAAACGTGCTCCTTGTTTGTTGATAGGGACATCCTTCAGTGTGGACTCTTCACTTGTGACCAGCTTGTTGCGGCAGTCGTAAACACTTGCGTGCCACCTGTGATTCTCTGTCGCGACTACCGTCGTCTCTTTTTCCTGCGAATAAGTCGTAAACACATATTTGTTGCACGATTGGTTGCCTCTATCGTGCACAGCAGTCACCTTCGTCGGGGAGAACGTATTGTTATGGTTATATCCCACCACAGTATCCCCAACCTTGATCTCCTCAATGTTCTTCCAAGTACTATCACCCATCAGCACCTTTGTACCCTCTGCAAGACACAAGGCGTTGGCAGCAGTAATACCCACATGCTCCCCTATCTTGGGAAACCTATGCTCGAACGTCATACCCACACACTTGCTGCACAGACCATCAGCCTTACAACTCAACGGTGATCTGGCTATGACCTTCTCCACTCCTTGTTTCTTGAGAGCTGCCAATGCCTGTCTGTCCAGCAGAGTACCAGCCTTCATACCACCAGTATCCCTAGCAAGCACTCTATTACGTACAGTACTGTCATCCACCTCATAGGAGATACCATTGTTTGTATGGCAGTCCTTGTCAGTGATCACAAGGTTGGCTGCAGTCTGTGAAGCAAGCTTACCGAAGTCACCACCTTTGGCAGTTGCAACCTTGGTGGAGATAACGGATGAACGTGCACCATATGTACCAGCCATGTACTCATAGGGTCTCAGTCCTTCTGCAAATGAGTTCCTGATGAATACTGGGATAGTCTTACCATTGGCATCCTGATACACACCGGGAGTGGATAGCATAGCCTGTACCTGTACTGGCTTACCCCGTGATCCCGATGATACTGCCATACCCAGATTGTTGAACTGGGCTTTGGCTGCACTCATGGTGTCTTTGATGAGAAGATCATTGTACTTGTACCAGATGGCTTCCCGCTGTCTGTTGAACTCATCTGGATCATTACGGAAGGTTTTCTTTGCTTCCTTGATCTCAGCATCCATTGCCTTGAAGATTACTCCCTTGTCTATGACTGGTACGAGATCCTTCAGTCCGATGGATTCACCTTGTTTGTATGATGCTTCCCTGCCCACTGTTGCGATCTTGTGGGAGATGTCCTTGTACTTGTCCGGATGTTTCTGGTACAGGGTGACAAGCATATTGTTGATGGACTTGTCATCAAACCCTGTGAGTGAGTCTTTCACATCATCAGGGAGGAGGGAGCGGATAAGTAATTCTACAGCCTTGGCCATAGAGGTAGGATAAGGGAAGAGAGGGGGATTTGATAGATAAAAAAGAGGAATGCCCTCCACAGGGGTTAGCTGTGGAGGGGTTGATTATCTGATCGATTTGTACTCCACTACTTCCTTGCATCGGAACGACTGTCTCCATGACTCAATGAAGTCTTTCAGGCTAATCTTCATCTTACCATCAGACAGTTCACTGAATGAGTCATCGCGTTTCCAGTACACCAATCGATCACCATCTTTCAGGAGCATCAGGATTACGGTATGCCCGTCTTCCTGCCCTCCGTAATCGATCATACCCTGCATCGGCGTTGTGATAGGCTCTCCTTCGTCATAGGGCGCAGGGTATTCCGTCATATTGACAAACACCTTGTCCTTTGGGTACAGACCTTTGGATTGGCAGACTGCCGTAACATCCTCATCCTTTATCACGGTAATAACATCCACCGTCAGGATCGTAGGATCATGTACAGGGGAATTGGGGAAGCCGAGGAAGTGAATGTGGTCGCATTTCGGGCAGGACATGTAATATTCCTTTCCGTCCTTTTCCACGGTTTGTTGGTGCGCGACGTTGAAATTCGAAGACAACTGGAATTTCAGTTTCTCCATCATTTCAACATCGGTGAATGTATCCTTGCATTTGTTGCACTGGAGTATCTCGGGGCGTGTGTCGTTGGTTCTTTTGTACATCGGTTCAGACAGAGTACACGTACGCAGGCACCACTTGGGTATCCAGTACGAATGTTTCGCCATTGCACCATCCATCATTCTCGTCAATGTGGACTTTCACCTCGTCATCGAAAAGAATGTCCTTGGCTTCCAGTTTCAGATAGGACAGAGGGTCCCAGTCCGTACGGTACTCCAGCTTGTTCTGGTGCAGCCAGTAAAGACCAGCGCAGGATCTGTTCCAAAGTTCAGCGACCTTTTCCTTCGTCACTTCTCCATAGCGATCAATCCCTCCGTCAAGGATAGCTCGCAGGAAGGCAGTGAAGGTTGTGGAGAAGTCATTGTCATGGAAATCAATCGCAATGATCTTTGGATTTACGTGTTTCTTGGTTGGTTCTGACATTGGTTTCAGGTTAATTTGCAGCCAGACCACGGTAGTAGCGGGACAGCTGTTTCAGGTGTTCGAACATCTGATACAACACTGCTGCTGTTTTCTGATCCTCGATTTCCGTTTCAATATCACCGCCACGGTTGCTACCATAGTCGGTGACAAGAACGTATTTATCCTTACGCAAGGCAATCCATGAATCCGCGTGTCCGGAGACATCGCTTTTGACCCATATATTGGCTTTGCGGGCTGTTGTCACAATGTCTTCGTGAAGTGCTTCCAGCATTGCAATAGGAGTTACCTCCAGTTGCGACACGGTGGTAACACTCCCCGTGACTTTGAGTGTGTCGGTTGGTTTTCCCATTGCGGTTAATTGTAAATGCTTCACCTTCTTTCCAGAACCTCGACTGCCTCGGCTCCGGCGCGCTCGGATGTAACGGTGTCCTTCACATGGAAGTTGCCGTTAGGGATAAGCTTCGCCTGAATACGGTAGATTTTGTGTTTGCTGAACTGGGCACTTGCGATCAATGCCGCACACTGGGCCTGCTTGAAGGCAGACATTGGAACGCCATTGATCTCCAAGTCCCTGTCATAGATGTTGGGACCATCAGCTCCTTCCTGACTGAGCCATGTACCGTCAGTGGTATCAAACAAGCCATATTTCAAGCCTGATGGTCCTTTGTCGATTATCACTGGAGGGATCGAGTCCTCCTCGGTTTCTTCTTCGTTGGTGGGTTGTTGGTTCATTGTTGGTTAACGTTTGAATAGTTGTCTTGCTCTTCCGTGTTTACGGTATGTTCCTCTGGTGTATGTAGGTAGACCTAGCCACCAGCATGCTTTACACCAGTCACACTTGTAGGCCCTGAAAGGTTTGCCCCGAAGGTGACGCAGTACTCTGTCATAGTAGTAGTCATTACACCTCAACGGGTAATTCTCCTCAAAGTAACAGAACCTGCACATCGCCTCCAAGGGTAACTCAGGATTAGTGTACCCGAATGGACTCTTGCCTTTTACTGTCTTTGATGGTGGCATGGAGTCCGAGTGTGGTTGCAAGCATTACTGCCACAGCCTGAGCAATAGCAATGACGATGAGTAATGGGAATCCTTTATGCACGCCGCTAATCGCCGTACACACTGCTGAGGACATCATGGAGATAGTCAGCAGATACATAAGGATAGTGGCTATTATACGTTGGAGTTTCATTTGGTTATTCTGGTAGTTTGGATGTATGCACCCATGCGGCGTACTGCTCCCTCGTCATCCCAAGGTACTCGGGCAAGGTACAGTCGAAGCTTCCGGTATGCCATTCATCCACAGCGTCATCGACATCAAGCGTAGGGTCCTTCCTATACTTCTCCATGAAAGGTGTGAACTTCATTGGTTTCAGTACACGCTTGGTACGGGGAACACGTTCTGGTTTGGACGAGAGGATCTTTGGTGGAGGAGATGATTCATACCGGGGATCTGCTGGGATCAGCTCGTCCTCGCCCATGACAAACAGCTTGTCCTCCATTGTCAGGTAGAATGTACGTCCGTTATAGTCTGTACGCGGATACGTATCCGTCTCCTTGTCGAATACTTCGAATCTCATCAGTCTGTGTTGGGTTTTATTCGTGTTACTGGAAACATGAAGGTGAGCATCAAGGGACCGATGAACAGCTTGGCGGATAGTACGGTGCAGCGTCTTTTGAAATCATCAGACACGCAGCTACAAGTTTCCCCTGCTATTCCCAGTCCCCAGACAACACGCCAGTGTTTGTTGAATGCGTAAAACTCTTTGGTTTTCTTCATTGGTTATTTGGACAAATACCATGACAGCCCCATTGCTATCCAGATAAGGATAAACAGGAATGCGGCCAGCAATAGTATTCGCTTATGGTTTAGGGGTTCTTCCATTGGATCAGTAGCCTTCGGACCAAAGGTCTTCGGCAAGTTGTTCGTATGGTTCCAGATCCTCAGGTTTGAAGGCGCTCGTAAGACGGAAGCAACGCGCTTCGTACCACGCCTTCAGCACATGGTGCTTTACTCCTTCATTGGAGGATAGTCCCAGATAATTCAACAGAGGACCTATACGCCCTGCGATCCTTCCTTGCCGCAGTCCGTTGATAGCCTCTTCAAATTCGAGCATATCTTCAAGTTGCGACCCGGTAATTTGGGGCGCAACACCTCCGGACGAGCTGACTTCCTGTGGTGTCAACGGACGCTGGAACGTACTTTGTACTGCTGCGGTGGCGGCACAGCCGAAACACTTCACTTTACCAGTAAGGTGGTTGACAGTACTGCGACCATACGTGTCCATGGCTATCTCAAATCCACGCTCCTCGTCTGTGCTGCGCAAACCCTTCAGCATCAGTGCGATAGCAACAGAAGTTCGTTGCGCACAGTAATCCCGGAATGTCTCTTCCGGATTCTTTGATCTTGTTGGTAACATTACTTTCATGGTTGGCTAACGTGAAATAAGGTTGATGGTTAGAATTACTGCCAGCAGGATTGCAATGACAGTGAATACAAAGGCGGTTACGGATATTCCTCTCATAGTGTTTAATCACTCTTGGAAACGAAGGCAGAAACCAGTGACAGTAGAAACGCCACATAGCTGGCCATCATTGACATGGTTGTATAGAAGAGACCCTTTATACAAGCCTCCTCAAAGGATAGTCTTATACCGATGTCCGTGGAGAACCACATATATCCGGTACAGATCAACAGGATCAGTCCCATCAATCCACACAACAGAGAGGTGACCATACATCCCACCCATATTTTAAAACATATTCGTTCGGGCATGGATTTTAGAGTCCTTGAATGTACAAAGCTTCTGCGAAGCCTCTCCAAGCCGCGAGTTCCGATGGTGTATACTCGCTGCTTAATGGTGCCAATTCCGAATCATGCAATTTGAGGACTATGCTAAACGCCTCGCTATGTTGGACCCCCATATATCTCCGAAGGCAGCGGAAGAGTTTCAGACGTACGTTATCTATCGCATTTTCGAATTCGACTAGATCGTTTTCGCTGAATGTACGACTGAACATATTGCCGCGTGCAAGGCGACGAGAGTGGAACAGGTCTGGATTACCTCTTTCGTGGTCACATGCGTAGATGGCAGCTGTTGCGGCGCACCCCACGCATATACCGTCAACTGCACCCCCATACGAAAGCATAAGGATACGAAAGCCACGTTCTTCTTCGGACATAGACAGCCCTGTCACCATTGCAAGGATGGCAAGGGATGGTCTGTTCTGCAGGTAATCAGCAAATGTTTGGTCAGGTCGTTTTGGTTCAGATGGTAGTTCCATGGTTATTTTCCTTTGGTTCTAAGTATGGTACTGATGATGAATAGGCCGAATGATAGGAACAAGCATGCAAGGAACAGCGTCCAGTACCACTCAGGTACCGGCGCTATTGGTGTTTGTTTGCTGGCACGAAGATAGGCCACAATCCACCCCACTGAAGGAACAATGACGAGGAGATCGGCTACCGCTCCAAGTGCTCTCGATGTTCGGATGGGTCTCATTCGGCTTTTGGTCCGTTAAGGATTTGCTCATACAGTTCTGGATTTACTTTCAGCTTCTTATAGTGAGCGTTGATGGTTTCGATTGCAGGCATCGCATAAATCGTGGAAGTACGGTAGAGTGCTTCAAGGAAAGCGAGGAAGGGATCCTCAGGCTTCTCGAACTCCGCTGCAAGTTCCTCAAAGGTGATAACCTTGCGATTGATACCAATACCGGAAAGAAGGACCTTACCATCGGCTACTTCTGTGATACGAACGATGCGCTGGTCGGTCTTGCGAATCCAGCAGGTATTGAAAAGGGGATGTTCAACGATGGAATCATCGTCCTTGATAATGGAGGTGTTCATGGTGGTGCGTGTGTTGGTTAACAATGAAGAGCGTTGTGCTCTCCAAGTCTATATAGCACGTAAAAGAAAGGAATTACCCTCGACAGATTCACATCTGTCGAGGGTAATCGAGATATGGTCAGAACCGGAATAGATCTCTATCTCGGAGCATTCGTTGGGTCCGCTCATAGCAATCCCTACATTGTCCCAGCATATAGATCTTCGTACGGTGACAGTGTATGCACTTGCGTTCAGGTTTCTTTGGCATTTTTCTGTTCTTTTTGTCTGCCTCCCCAATAGAACTTGATCCCTCGGGGGTTGTATGGTTTCTGTCTGAAACGAGAAGCATCCGCTAGCTTGGATACCCAGCCTAGCTTATCCATCATACGCAGCATTGCCCTGAACGCATCATTGATACGCCCCTTACTATCTACCTGCGCTTCAATAATAAGCTTCCCATTATAGAAGACTCTGCAGCCCCATAGTCCCGTTTTAATGAGCGTGACTTTGGTGGTGATAGGATCAACATACGTGCTCTTGGTTTTACGCTTAGGCATCGTTTTACAGTAAGTCCTCCACAGTATAATGATCCGTAGGAAATCCCCTATGGAATGCCATACCACGAATAGCGTCTGTTATTGGCGCCCACATATGCCCGTCACTAATCGCCTTTATTTCAGGATGGGTCCAGATGTAGGTGCATCCTCCGTGGGACAAGGCAATAGCAACAACCTTGTTATCCGCATTGGAGGCTCCGATAATGGATTTGACCCTGTCGACCACCTTGGTTTTTACAGGTGCCAAATGAGACCATTCGTATGCTTGTGCGATGACTTTGAATTTCTCGAAGACATCGGCTCTTTGCATGAATCCGCTAATCATTTCGTCGGATAGAACGACGATAGCTCTGGCTCTCTCAAAGCCCTCAGGAGTCGCAGGATCACGGTGTAGGACTTGTACCTTCATTGGGTGGGGTTGGTGGTTTCTGCAGGAGATGCAATGCCGTTGCTGCTGGACCTGGTACATCTGTAAGCAATGGGTCGATGTAGTGGATCTGCAGGAGATCTGCGATGTCACTATGGCTCAACTGTAGCTTGTCATTGACTTGGATGAAATCGTAGGCTCCCTTGTTTCCCGGTGTACCGAAGTAAGGTTGATAATGCTTTCCTGAGGTAGCCCAACCAAAGTATGCCGATACGTGGGACACACGCCTCGTAGCATCTGGTTGCTCCTCTTTCATGACATCGAGCGCCACTTCCATACAGCAGCGGGTGAAGTAACCCGGTTTACCCGGGGATTCGTCGCAATGCTTTTTCCAAGCTCCACGACACTCCTTGCCATTGTTATCCTTGAGTGCTGTGTGGAGCTTTTGGTTGCGTTCCAGTTTCTGTTCCTTGGTGGGTTCTTCCATACTGTTGGTTATTTGCGTGTGAATTTTCTGCGGTTCTTTTTGTATTTGTATCTCGGAGGACGGCGGAGCAGGTCCATGAGAATTTTAACCAGCACACCTGTTGCTTCAGCAAGCTGGTCTATGAATTCTTTGGCTGCCTTGTTCCCCTCCTGATACCCCATGTAAGGGAAGATCTCCACAGGTTCACCACATCGGGTAACCTCTGTGGTACCTTCCCATGAAGTGTAAGTAATCTCGTAACCTTTGTATTGTGATGTGGAAATCATTTGAGGAAGAGTTAGTGCTTCTCATTAATATATAGCACACAGGTACAATGAGTTGCGGCAATCAGAGGGCTGCAAACTCCAGTTTCTTTTTATCTATCTGTTCTTGTAACTGCGACTCCATCAAACTAAATAGCGCAGGGTTAGGAGCGATACAGGGATCAAATGACGATGGAGCCGCGCTATTGCAAACAAACACAAACACTTGCTTTCCAGAATTAACAGAGGACTGTAGTCGAGTTATGGACTTTTCCAGATTGGCAATATCTATCTCCAAACCTACTGCCTTCATGAAAGTTTCTTCAGATGCGTAAGAAGTAAACTCTTTCAGGAGTGTCGCCTTTCTATCCTCAAAGTAATTGCTCAGGCCCTCTACGTGGGTACGTGTGAACTTGACCTTTTTGAAAGAGTATGAATTTCTATGGAAGTCTACTCCCAATACCTCTGACGGTCTAAGAGTGACACCTGCGAGGTTGGTGACATTTGTTTCGACGATGTGAAGCTCGGATTTGATGTCCTTGAGCCTTTGAAGAGTTTCGTAGGTCATGTGTGGTAAAAGTTAGTCATATGCCCTACTGGAGTGGGTAGTTCCAGTAGGGCTACTTGGTTAGTTGTTAATGTAGGGTGAAATAGTTGTTAATCCTGCGGCGTACTCACCTTCCGGCAGTGGTTGGAGGTACTGGTAAAACATACATTGAACGCGGGGATGCCAGATAGGTCTGCCCTGTCTGCGTGTTCACTATTTCGAACACTGCCTCAGCATCTCCCTCAGTGGTGGTTGCCTTCTTGGGAGTGACCGTATAGCTGGCAAGTGGCAGGACTGAAAGACGTGCTTGCGCTTGAGTCTTCCTGTCTATCTCCATGGCGTATGGATATGCCGCTATGATGATGCCAATAATGCATATGATCCAAATGAGGGTGACGATTAACTTGGGGATTGCTCTCATGAGTCTGTTGGTTAGTTGGTTTCGGTGTGTCCGCACTTGGGGCATCCTATCTTTGCATTGAGAAGGAGAATCCCCCTGCACAGCAAAGATGTATGCCCACAGCGTTCACAAGGTATATGAAGTACAGTTGCTCCCTGCCATGCGTCCAAAGAAAAGGAATCAGAAATCAGTTCCAGATCTTTCAACTCATCAGCAATGGATTGTATAAGACGTGACATCAGGCTGCTTTCTGATCTGCGATGAATTGTCTCAACGCTTTGGTGGTCAGTGAGAACGCGCCGGGGGTGAAAATCGGGGCAGGTATGCCGTCTGTGAAAGGTTTAACAAAACAAGCTCTTACCATAATAGCGATGTCCTCATGGGACAGCTCCAGATTGTCATTGAGTTGAAGCGGTCCCATGATTGGACTACCAAAGTGAGGCCAAGAATCGACCGGGCGGTTACTTAACATACCCCAGCCGAACCACGCGGATGCGCGATATATGCATTGATCTGGAGCTGCTTGCACAAAGGCATGGTCTACCGTAGCACCTTTATCTTCCCTCGCCCATACGTCGACCACCACCGTAAGGAAGCACCGACACTCATTATCACCGCTCTTCTTGCGCCAAGCGCATCTGGCTTCTTTTCCGTTATTCTCTTCAAGTGCAACGGCGAGCAGCTCATTGCGACGGGCGTATTCAAGTATTTCTTCTTTGGGGTTCATACGTGTGTGGGAGGATTTGTTATCCTCACAAGTATATAGCACATAAAAAAGAAGAAGTGCCCGTCAGGGAGCACCTGACGGGGTTACTTCTTTTAAACCCTAAAACGCAACAACGCGGGCTTTGTCCAACTGCTTGATGAAATAGTGCAGGTAACAAGGCATGATATGCGCTACCAATTCAGTGATAGGCATGGACAGCGATTGCACGAACACTTTGTCAATGGCAGCTTGGTCACCTTTGAACATAACCTTACCCACCATTTGCCGAAATCCAAGCATCTGGAACGGTGGTATTGTTTTCATCTTTTCTTCAACCTCCTTACGCAGTGTGGCAAGCTCCGTCATATCCTTCACTTTGACCACAGGACCATACAGACCACGCTGATTGGTTGTGGGTTCTTGTGCTAGGATATCGACAGGAGGTGCTTTGGATACTGTGATCTGCGGCTTGGAGGGTGCTGAGTGTTTCCATGTGTACAGCTCCTTTTTCTCAAGTGGACGAGCATATGCGCACTCAGACTTGATGTTGCTGCAGTATGGGCGACTAACGATGGTGATCTCGTCGCACTCAAGATTGCAGATCCATCGGCGCCGGTTGTATGTGAAGTGAATCCTGACCGTACCTTCATAGAAGAGAACGAACCCTCTCGACGTTACGATCTTTCCGTTATGTTCGTGCCTTACAGACACGACATCGCCTTCATAGATCATGCGGTCATTTTGGTCAATGATTCCCGTGGAACGATACACCCGGTAGTCTTTTCTGGAAATAGCCTGTAAGCCTAAGGCATCCGGGATGTAGAGAACACCGTTGGAAGAAGCAAGGACATTGGGTACAAACCGTCCTGTCTTCTTATTGATCACTCTGAATGGGTTGATGTTCATAGGTCAGATGACTAGGTTCAATGCTTTCATCAACCCTAGGAAAATAACCAGAGTTATGAAGAAACCGACAAACCGGAAAATCATACCGAGGGGCAGCCAATCCGGGGCTGCTTCCTCCCACTCATTGAGTTTGTTAAAAAAGTTTTTCATGTTATGAGCTAGTTCGTGTGTGTTGATTTTGTGCGTAGGGGAGTAGTCTCCTCCAAGTTTATATAGCACATAAAAAAGAAATACTGCCCTCCACCAGTCAAGGCAGAGGGCAGTAAGATCACGTGAGCTGATTGGACCAGCGGGAGCGGAGTTGTCGTCTGATTTTGTTGCGAGTCGAGTGGATTCGACGTAACACTATGGGGTTATTGATGATGGGGCGAGGGCCTGTCGGCATCATTTCAACCTCAGCAAGCATGGCAGCCATGGATTCATAGCTGCGACCTACTTTGGTGAACCGACACTGTCTTGTAATGGAGAATCTTGCCATGTGTATGATAAAAGAAAACCCACCCTGTTGCTAGCAGGGTGGGTAGGATTATTCGAAATAGTCGTAGGGCGGATGACCAGTAAACTGCTCAGTCGCACACCACGTTATCTCGACCGCGTAGCCGATACCGAAATTATTTATATGTCCGTAAAACAATCCGGCAGGTGTTTCCGCCAGCCAGTTGTATGCGTCTATACAAGCGAAATCAGTCATCTCGCTACCACCGGGTATGTATTCCTGTACTGCTTCGATATATGTTGTTGCCATAGAGTAGGTTGATTTAGTTCTCTAGACACAACAACATGCTTTTACTCAGCAGACCAGCCGTACTGGATTTGTGTATTGGCGTATACGCCTCCGACGATGATCTCCTCGTACCACCACTCGGGGTAACCCCCGTTGGCACGCTTGACCATATCACAGTGCTCGTTCCACATGTCCGACGAATTGGATGAGGACATGAGGTGCTTCACATCTTTGACGGTCGTAAGGTCGAGGGACTCGACTGACTTGGCTTCGTTTTGTTCTTGGTTTTGTTCCGGTTTGTCTTGCATGGTGAGAGAGGGGTGAGCGGGGTTACCTCGGTAACCCCGCTATAGACTACGATGGGAGGATCAGGTCGTCCTGATGTCCTCCGGGACCGTGGATCTTTCCACAACCCGGACATGGTTTTCCGGGAGCAAACAGATCCGCCAGTTCTTCAATACTGTCAACCGAGATGACCTTCACATCCGCAATGACGGCACCTTTCGATTGTGACATGGTGCGGGTGATCTGGTCATGCATGACGACCTTTGCCTGACGCAGACCGATCTCGACGATGTCATTCGAAATAGGTCTCGCCTTGGCCAAACGTTGGTGCAGCTCCAGCAAACGATGCATGGCGTTATCCATGACAACATCTTCCGGTGTACCCACTGACGCCTCGGCGGTTGCTGCGGCGGCGAGGGCTGGGAAGAGTTCCGCTGTTTCCGGGTACATTGCCGCCAGCATCTTGCGATACTTGGTGGACGTGTGGAGGATCTCCATGGAAGTGATTGCCTTGAAATCGTGCAGCCACTCTTCTGGAACCTCAAACTCCCAGTTCACGACTTCAGGGATATTCTTGTCAGTGGTACCTGACACGAGACCCTTCATCGCTGCGATCTTACCGTTTTCCGCTGCGAACTGTTCGCTACCCATGGGACCGGTAACGGTGGAGATCCAGATGCGGTCTTTCGGCTTCTCGTCGAAATACATCAGTGGGCCGTGACCGTTCAGGAAGTTCGGGATGTCCTCCGCTTTTACTCCCAACATTGGGACAAGGAGGAAGGCCGCGGAACTGATTTTCTGAAGACTAGTGCTTGCGGACATGATTTGTGCGGGGTTCGAGTTTGCTCAAAACAAAGGCATCGTACATATACAGGGACGCAGCTATAGCAAGCAGTATCCCAGCATAGGCAATGCATTTCGCGGATGTCAGGTCGGGTGCTCTCCAGCTGGAATCCAGCATGGAATACACTGCATAAGACAGTCCGAGTAGTAGGATGAGGAAGGACGCGATCATTGTCGACATGCGTACGACATAGATGCGTTTGTCTCCCATGTTATCAGTCGTTCTTTTCCGATTTGCCATGGCGTGTGTGCTTTGTGTGTTATTTAGAAACCGCGGTCATTGTCTTTCTTGATAATGCCGCTTTTTACCATGAGGTAGAACCTTTCGGTCATTACGCCCATGCATTTGTGGTTGGTGTCTGCCGTGTTTTCAAGGACGCCCTTTTTGCACCAAGTGACGATGGGCAGGTTTGTATTTCTCCTGATCCACATTGGGCCGTCACAATCAGGACACTCCACATCGCCATCCTTGACCTCTCCTTCCAGATCCGGTCGGCGTGACAGCGGTAGGTGCCATTTGCTGCATACAGGGCATTCCTTGTCTTTCCCCGAGCATGTCCCGCAGGTAGTCTTAGCCACCTCGTGGGACATACCAGTCAACTTAGCTAGGAAGAACAGAGAATCAGAGGTCAGCTTGGAATGCTTGAATCTCTCATTTTCATACTCTTCCTCCATTATCGCAAGCCTTGCCAGCCTCTCTTCCCTTATTCGTCTGGCTTGCGCCCGGATGGACGCCATCATCAGCACAGCGCCGAGGATAGTACCCACCATGTAGGAAGACGATAGGACCGTGTAGACATTAACTTTGTCCTTGGGGATCTTGTGATCATACGATGCCTTGTATCGAATGGCTCCAATACAGCACATGGTTCCAAGGATAACAGACAGTATACCGGAGAATAGGAGGCGTTGTTCTTTGCGCATTTAAGTTAATTGGATTTCAGGGGGTTCTTCTGGTGGAGGTGCGTGAGCCTCAAACCATGCGTCGAACTCGTTTCGCGTTGTCCACGAGACGAGTTCGTTGTCTTTCAACATCTGAGCGTACCATTTTTCAAAGGACGCGCTGTTGACGACAGTAGCTGCGCCTCCAGCATTGAAGGCGGCGAGTAATAATGCTTTCACTTCTTGGGAGGTCCGAGAGTCTTGTCCACGTAAGCCTTGAAGTCATCCGGGATAGGGACCTCCATGATCTTCGCCTGCTTGAGCAGATGAGGATTGTAGTCACGAGTTGTCACCGTCGTGGTGGTGATAATAACTTTGCAATCCCCTAGCCACGAGAAGATGGCGCTTTTACCTGATTCGAAGATATCCAGTTCACCGAAGCCTCCACGACCTTTGGGGAGCTTCTTGAGGAAGTCCACAGCCTCTTGAGAGATCTGCAGCTTCTCCATCTCCGTCACGAAGCCGATGTTACCTTTATTGGCAGGGCTGGCCAAAACTCCATCAGCTTTGTAATCCGAAATGATGCCTACATGTCCCCGATAGTAGAAACACTGAGTCACCTTTGGGGTAGCTTCAGCTGTGTCCTTCTTGTCTTCCTTCGGTGTGGTCGCCTTCATCTTTGCCCTCGGCTTGACTGGGGTTTCCTTCTTTTTCTGGCCGGTCTTCTGCGCCGCCTGCTTCGTTTGCTTTGGTTTCGTTTGAGACATGTACTGGTTTTCGTGCTGGAGGTGTGTACTCTGGTGTATGTCTTGCGAACGCGGCCTGCGCGTCTTGTTGCCATTCCGGCGAAAACAGCATGGCGCCTATAGCATCTCCGATGTGGTATGTGATCTGACGGTATTGCTCCCGGTCAACATAGAACGCAGGTCCTTTCTGCCCATTGGAGCGGCTTTTCTCCAAGGCGAACAGGAAGTCCGTGTAGCTCATGTTCCAATCATCATCAATGTCTGCCTGAGTCTTCATTATCAGAAGAGCAAGACTTTCCTTGGTCTCGTTCTTCAGTTTGCTGTTATGTGGGAACGACACAAAGTCGCTGGGTCGCAGTTCTTTTACGGGCATGGTGGAACTTGTTCGGGTGGGATGTAGTAATAGTTATCCGTAACATGCCCCAGTTGGAGCCTGCTAGGAGTGGCGTACCTGTGGTACTTCTCAAAACGGAAGTCGTGGTTGTAATGAGCATCTTCAGGAGGAGTCTCCAGAAGCTTGATCATGTACTCGGGATTGAACTTGAAACGAAAGATGGCTCCTTCTTTCAGATGTTCAAACTGAACCAGTATTCCTATCCCATCCGAAACTTTGCCGAAGTTCCTACGCCTTCGTGCCCGTTTCAGCTTTTCCGGTGTATCAACAGTATCGAGGGACATGGTGTGCGTATTTCATGAGGACGTAATACCCTCAAGATTATATAACACATATCAGCCTCTCTTATCATCAGGGAACATAGCATGAAGGATCACATCGAGGATCCTTAGCTTGTTGTCCAGCTGGTAGTAATAGTACTCGGAGAACCTTCGTTTGATGATCTGCGGCAGTGTCAGCTTGAGAGAGGGCCACCGCCACCACATAGGAATCGCCGATACCTTAAATGGATCGTTGCATCCCTGCACATGGTAGGTGTCTTTCCCAAGAGCACAACAAATGGAAACCATCAGGCTGTGCGCACAGTCATAGTACTTCTGCTGAGTGAACGAAATGATCAGCAGATTATCATCCCGGTTGATGTTCAAGATGTCCTCAGGTAGCTCCCATTTGTTGGCACGCAAGCGCAGGCCAACAAATATGTGCCCGAAGAGTTCTTGGAAGTCCGGGGTAAACAGAGAGAACAGCTTGTTCTTCTGATCGAGTGTGACGTTAATTGCTAGGTGGTTGTATTTCGCTTTGGCCATAAAGATAAATAGTTTTGTGAGTTAATACCCACAAAACTATATAACTCCCACAGCTCGGCTATTGCTCGATTTTACTTCCTTGAGGCAGGAAGCTCCTGAGCCTTAAGCTCTTTCAAAACTCGCTTACTCTGTGCAACATTTAGGATCGCGCCCACCTTACGGTATTTACAGGCTAGTGCAGTGGCTTGCCGAACGCTAACAGAAACGTTCTCAGGGATCATCGCGAGGACGATCTCTTCTTGTCCATCATACACTACGACAGCACCATTGATCCCGTGTTCGAAGTTAACGCCGAGAGATGCCACCCGTTTGGCTTTGCGGTTCTTGGAGGTTGCCATTTCGGAGATAAGTGTAGCTGGTTCATTGCATAAAGGGAACTGGAATTAAATTGAAATTAGCACTTGCATACTGGTTGGTTAAAGGCCACCGTGAGCAGGTAATGAATAACGAAGCACCTCGTCTGATCGCCGTTTCCGCTTTTGCGCAATCGGGTAAAGATACCTTCTATGAGTTCCTGAAACACCACGCACATGATGCTTGGGGTATGAAGGTTCACAAATGGAAATTCGCTGATGCACTCAGGCAATCAGTCAGAGAGGAATGTCTGGAACTTGGTATTGATCCTTGGACCGAGCACCCTGATGAGAAGGAGATCATCCGCCCCATCCTTGTTCGTGTTGGTCAAGAAGCTCGTGCCAAGAACCCTGATCACTGGGTTGAGACCCTCCTTGCAAACAAGCTACCGTTGAATGGTATCGTCGTCATCACTGACATGCGTTACGTCAATGAGCTACTCAAGGTGGAGGCTCAGAAAGATCCTGAGGACAAGTTCTATGTCTGGTTGGATCGCGAAGGGAAGGGTCCTGCCAACGATGAGGAGAAAGAGTATACTACTTTGCTGCGTGAAGAGCTGTTCAAATATGACAATGCTGTTCACTATGCATGGCTCAAGGACTTCGACAACCTCGCTTATGAGAACTGGGATTCCGGTTCCAAGGCTGAGATCTACAAGGATCTGACTGAACAAGTCTTCAACCCTATTCAAGAATACTGGGGTCTTAAAATCGTTAAGCCATGAAAAAGCGACCCACTCGTATTATAGAACACACTCGTCCTAGTGGTACACAGTACTACACGGTTCAATTCAAACGATTTGGCATCTGGTTTACTTATGACGACGAGTGGACTGGGTCGTACACAACATTGGAAGACGCTAGAAAAGCTATATGCTGGTGCGATGGAACTAAATTTACAAAGAGAATAATAGAATGAACGACAACCCTGTCATACAGAACAAACAATGGCGCAAGCAACTCGACGACATCCTGCAGGAACTACAAACTCCTCTAGATGGACGTAAGAGTCGAAACCGTTCAATTGCTATCACTCGCCTTGAGGACGTCATCATGCGACTTGGTCTTGATCTCAAGGAATTGAATGAAACCAATCCTTATCCCAATAGTAAGGATCCTACCAATGCTAAGATCGAACCTACAGCAGATGGGCTAAAGTTTTAACACATAAAAGAATCAAAGAAGGGGACCCCGAAAGGTCCCCTTCTTCTTATCTATGCCAATGGACTAACCCGGAAATCAGTGTAAGTAAACCATAGGATCCTTGTGCAGAACCGTTGTAGTACCACGGTGACCGAAGTCATAGGCATTGACATTCTGCGACTCAGGCATTGGTGTGTGGGCTGACCACGAGGTGAAGTACCAGTCACAGATGCCATGATTCGGCTTGAGGAAAGAACTGATACGCATATCAACGCGCAGCTTATATCCCTCCTTCAAGTGAATGTCCTGCTGTACCATCTCTTTCCAAATACGAGTATCTTCGAGCCATTTTCTGCGAACAACAATCTGTTGCGAAAATGACATTACTTTCCTGTAATTGGAAATAGTCACGACTATGGCGTCCCTCCCGGGTACGTCGACCAGATCGAAGCGAACGGTGTCGATATGCTTCATCCATTCGACCTCAATTTGCGTCTTGAGGATATTGGCGATGCCCGTGACTGACTCGTCCTTCGGGAGGTTGTCCTTGAAGCTGCTGAGGTATGCTCCAATGAATTCCCGCAAGTACTCTTCCTTCATGTTTTCAGGAAGAGTCTTGAAGTTCATCACTTCTGGAGTAGCCAGAGCAGCCACCACAGGAGGAGCGCAGGTAACAGCTGCGAGACCGATAATGCCTTTGAAGAAATGCCTGCGTTTCATGCCATGAGATGAGGCCAGAGTTTGTAACCGTAGAACTGCTGCGCAGCGTAATGGATTTTGTCTGGGTCAATGCTACCCATACTGCTCACCAGACCGCAGTTGCTACCTGTGTAAGAATTCTTACCAAAGTAGTATGCAGGTCTGAATGAGTAGGCGAGCGGACGGGTGTTGGGATTCTTTTCAGATTCGTAAACAGCTTTGACCAAACTCTTGTACACAACCGTATCTTTCAGCGCTTCAATGTTCGCACCGAGGATGATTATGTTGAATTCAGGAGCAGCCGCGTTCTTGTGGTGCTCCATGGGTCGTGCCTGAATCCGGATAGAACTGAGGAGATCCGAAGTGGCCTCTTCCAGAACTATCGTCAACATGACATCCGACTCACCGTCCCACCAGTCCTTGCGGTACATAGGTGGTGCGGATTGTGGGTTGTCCAGCAACGAGAAATGTCTGGAAACAGGACCAGACTTGATACCCAGGACAGCATGATCCAAAGCCTGCACAAAGGCACGTAAAGCCTCCGCAGATTCTTCTCTGGTCATGTCCTCGAATTCCAGTACCTTTGTTTCCTCAGGTACCGTGATTACGGCAGCCGAAGCTGCCGTACAGAGGGTAGCAAATGCCGCTACTCCTCTGATGAAATCACGTCTTTTCATGGTTACTCGGCGTTGAGGGGTACGAGGGCGGAGAAGATGATGACCTTGGTGAGGTTCATCGTCTGCTGCTTGTTGAGCTTGGTTCCCTTGAGGTCGATGGTGATCGAGGACTCGGTAACCGTCTCACCTTGGAACTTGTCAACGTAGTTCATCGTGCCGCCAAGAACCGAGATGTCAGGTGCCGTCGTAAAGAAAGCACTCTCGTCGTCGGCTTTGGCAAACGCATCGCTTTCAGTGGCAACAGGCTCATTGACCCGGATGTCAAAGTCGTAGTGACCTTTGCCGGTGACGTCCTTGTCCTCTGCGTCGATCCAACGGAGTGACCCGGAGATCTTGTCGGTGACATTCCTGTTATCCTTCTCCGTGTAGGTGATGGACAGGTTGTGGAAGTACCATGCCGAGCGGTCATAGTCGAACACCATCGCCCCGTTGACCGTGATCTCAGGGTAGATAGGCACAGGCCCCACAGGAATCACATGCTGGCGAAACTCCATCAGGTCGTAGTCCTTGACCGTGATCTTGGACTTGCCGCCCTTGAGGGTCAGTGCGTTCTTGGCTGTACGGACGAACCCCTTCGGTTTGTGCAGGGGCTTGCCCATCGTAATACCGTCGAACTTCGCATCGATACCACGCGCATTACCCATCTGGTGGATGCCGATCTTCAGCTCGCCTGTGTTGTACCTGTAGGTACCATCCTGCTGAACGGGAACCTTGCCGAAGATCTTCCCGACGTTACGACGCTGGGTAGGATTGGCAGGGTTCATGACGTCGCACTCCATGTCGTAGCTGACAAACGCCGACTGCTTGACGGTGTTACCACCGATGCCTCCCATGATGAGAGGCATGAAGTAGACGTTGCCCTTGTAGCCGACGCTGTTGTTGACGTTCAGGTCCAGCATGTAGAAGTCACGGGTATTCTCCTTGTCCTTGTAGATGCGGCTGTTGTACTTGATGTCCAGCGTACCCTTGACGAATGTGGTTTCGACAGGGGTCTGAGAGTAGGCGGATGACGAGGCGAGCAGCATACAAGCTGCGAACAGTAGTTTCTTCATGGTGATGTGGTAGGTGGGGAATTGGTTATTGGTTGATGTAAGACGGCGTGTAGCTTTCTTCGACTTCTTCAGTAGGGGCACTGAACATGAGAAGATAGACAACAGCCAACAACAGGAGGATGATACCTCCAATAATGCGGAATTTCATCGTGGGAGGGTTACTTTCTCTTTTTCAGTGTTGCGGACGTTCAGGGTGTCGATTTCGAAAGCCGGAGCTTCGATACCGAGGGGATCGGCTTTGTTTGATTTGGTGGACACCACCTCAGCTTCGACCTCGATGGACTCGTTGAGGATGGAGGTTTCCAGATCAGCGAACGCAGAGTTCATACTCGACTGGATAGCCGTCACAGCTGTGTCGGTCATCAGTTTGGTGATGAAGTCTTCTCCAGCGTTGGCTGCCGAACTCAGTTTGGCAGCAGCCTGAGCCACACGCCATTCAGCACGCTTGTGATCGATCATCTCGCCAAACTTGACAAGGTCGGACTGCGCCTTCTTGTATTTGGCTTTGCGAAGTTCGAACAGCTGTACCAGTTTTTTGTATGGTTCAGCGAACTTGTCCGGCTGATCGGGATACTTCTCTTTGAAGTCAGTATATTCCGATCTGAAGTTGAGCACTTCATTATGGAACGTTCTGATGGTCTCCAAGAAACGAGCCAGATCCTTTTCGCGTTGAACGAATTGGTTCTCCAAGGTTTCCACCGGATTGATGGTTGCCTCATACTTCATGGCCTTCAACCTCCAGTTGGCGAACTTCATGGAGATCGCCGGAAGGAATGTCAGGGTGAGCGCCGCAATGACACCTGCGACAATCAGCGCAAGCAGTCCTTGGATGGCGAGGAAGACGAACGGATAGACGACAAAACCAATGATCAGGAGACCGATGATTTTGGCGACTTGTTCGAGTTGTTTTCTTTTTCTTTCGAGTTGGTTCATTGTGCTGTGTTTACAAGTATAAAGAGAGCACCGAGTTGTCCCGATGCTATCTGGTGGATGTCAGACGATTGCGTCGTAGGGTAAGTTGTGGGACACTTTGTAGGAGCCTTCCACGCCCTTGACCTTCTTAAAATATGCCTCGCGTCTTGCGACAACGTCAGCAGAAGGCAGGTATATCATATGACCAACACAGTTTGCACTGACCAGCTTACCGCTAGGATCATTCTCCACATAACCATAAGCCACCGTGAAGTCTGATTCCGCACAGCAGCTAATGTAGAAACTCTCCTTGTCTCCCACATTGGAATAAAAGTCTTCCCACGCTACCGTACTTTTGAGATGAGGGATATCCTCGTAATCCTGTTGCCAAGAAAACTGACGACATGCGTAGGGGTCGTAGTAACGCATAGTGACAGTGTACCCGCAAGTCCGGCATCCGTCATGGCCCTGTCTCCACCGCTTGATGTACAGCAGAACATCCAGACCTTCGTTGATAGCATGCTTGAGTTGGTATTGAGCCTCACAGCTCTCACGATAGAAAGGTGCGTCCATACCTGCAGCAGCTGCAAGCAAGAACTCCTTGAACCCACGAATACATGTCGCAGGTGCTTCCGCTGTCGCCACTTGTGGTACAGCGAGCAGGGTCGCGATGGCAACGCCAAGGACCCCCGATAGGAATGATCTTCTTTTCATGGTGTGAATGAGGGGCTGCCGAAACAGCCCCTCTGTTGATACGTTACATATTGTCTGCGGTCAGCAGGTTGGTGAACTCATCCGAAAGGGCCAAGATGCTCGACCATTTCTCGAATTCATTACCGGCACCGGTTGCAAGTTCCTGCAGCTGTGACACTGGAATGAACTTGGGATCGTGCATGCTGTTTTCGAACTCAAGGTTGTCGATGTTCTTCAGATTGACCGTGAACACCAGTCCGAGATGGACTTTGGACACGGAGGACTCCGAATCGCACAACAACCCTTCGTACTCGATGAGATCGATGTCCTTGGGCAGGATACCAAGCTCTTCTTTCAGCTCACGCAGAAGCGCAATCATCTTCCAGTTGTCGGGCATGTTGTGTGCGCCGAACTGCTGAACACCGATACCGAAATCAGTGTCATTGATGTGCCCTCCGACGCCGACAGCATACTTTCCGACGAGCCTGCCTTCGCCGCTCTTCTTGGAACGCTGGTAAACGAGCACCCGATCTTGGAAGCGCACCACCGCGTAGTTGATGAGCTGCCTGTACATCGGGTCCAGTTCGGCTTGGAAACGCGGAATGAACGTCAGTTCGGACTCCGAGATGGAATCAGATCCAACAGACATAAATCCATCTTGGCTAGGCTCCTGTTTGGTAACCAAGACCCGTTCACCGTTGTAGTGGTCATCCGGATCCGTTTTGACCTGTTCCACGATAATGATGGTTTCCTTCAGAACCGTGTGCGGGATATGGATGGTGGCACCAGACTGGCTTTCCACTTCCACCAAGATACGCTTTGAGCTTGCGGACAAAGCCTCTTCGATGGCTGACTGTACAATAGCGATGCCTGCCTTGGTAAGCGCAGGAGTCACTACGATAGGACCCAGTGGTCCGGGGCGCTTGATGATGAGAGTATACAATACTTCAGTCATAGATAAAGCGGCTGAGGTTAGTTGCGCTCGTGATAAGGAGTATTGAATCCTCCCGGAGACTTCTTCTTGATCTCCTCCACTAGTTCTGGATTCCACACAGGAATGCCGTCACCAGCGACTTGGAGGATGTTAATCTCCATGCGATCAGGCACCTGTCCTGTCTTCGGAATGCGTCCTTCGGGCTGGAAACAAACGTGCTGACACCCCGACATCAAGAAGGCAGTGCGGATGGCAACGCCCTTGATACCGCTGTGAACATCGGTCACAACATTACCGAGGAAGTCACGTGGATCGACGCTACCTTCCGGCAGGTCAACAAATTCAGCTCCGTCGAGACGCTCAGGAACCACCCAGAATCCTTTGACCGGATGAAGGGTTTCCTTGTCGATTTCGCGTGGTTGGAAGTGGTACTCCACGTTCCCGCCTAGTGCGAAGATCATGAAGTCCAAATGCCCGTGCTGTCCGGTAACTTTGTCAAACACTCTGGTGTTGAGTTTCAGCATCTTCAGCAGAGTACGCTCCGCTTTGTCAGGTGTTCCGGGAGCTGGTGCCGGTGTTTTGGCTGCTTTGTCTTTCATGGTGGTTTGGTTTCTGTACGTGTTGGTTATTGGTTTTGGGGAGATTCTTCTTGGCGGTATTCGTGGGCTTCAAGATAGTCTTTGTACTTCTCTTTCCATCCGTTTACCGCGTGACCGAGTTTGCCGACGTCAATGTGTACTTCCTTGCCGGTTTCATTGCCATAGGGTAACTCAAAGTTGGTGATGTACTGGTTGGGGTTATTGAACTCCCTGATCAGTGTCTTACCTTGCCCATCCTGCATAGTTGGATAGCCTGCCTTGGTAAACTCCTCCAAGAGCTTGGTGGCATGATGTCGGGAGATCTGCGCAACAGTCACGTAAGCCAGACGGGTTGCCATGATACGGAAGCACTGGAAAGCTTCGTCCCATGTAGCGAACCTGTACTCACGATTATGAGTAACGCCGAAATCATCCACATGGCGGATGATCCAAGGAGAACCTCCGGGTTCTTCCAGACATCCTTCTACGAGCCATGGGCGAAACTCTACAAGCAGGTCGTAGGTCCTGAAATAAGCAGAACCTCCATAGACCGCGTGGGTATAGGTGCTGGATCCTCTGTCAGATTTGGTTCTGAAGAGTGCTTGGGCTTCTTGCGTTTGTTCACGAAAGACATCGAGCTGTTCTTTCGTCCAGATTACTTTGGGTTCAGGCATGGATATGTTGGTTAATGAATAAGGATGTAACTCCTCAAGAATATATAACGCAGGGTGGGGGTTATTTACCTGCAGGTAAAAAAGAGACTGCATACCCGGTGCCTGTCTAACACCGGGTATGCTCACAAATCATGAATAAAATACAAAAAGAAAAATCAGTGTGCGTTGGTTAAGTTACTTCATTGTTAGATGAGTTTTATCCCTTCTATTATATCCGGAGTTGGCTACAAATATTATCTATGGACGCCGGGGCGCCTCACGGAGTTTCACCGTCCGTTTAGTTGTCTTGGTTTTACATAGGCGTATTCTACAGGCTCTTTTGTGTGCGTTCCTTGTCTCCCTTACGGGATTACGGAGAGGGGTCTCCCAGTTGCTGGCATGTTTCATCACGTAGTTCCCCCATTCTTCACGACCCCACTCAGGGTACACGAAGTCAGCAACCGGGAGCTTGGAAAAGGAATCCTCAACTGCAGCTATTAACCATCCAGACTATGTCAGCGCCAACCGAACATGCTAGAAACCAAATGGCGCTGCAGTTGAGAAAAGTGGTAGGCCCGGCTGGATTCGAACCAGCGACTCAAGGATTATGAGTCCTTTACTCTACCGCTGAGTTACAAGCCCATTTTTCTAGCTATGAACAACTTCATAACGTAGAATGTTTACATGAAGAAATGCTTAGTATGTGGTACTTACGTACCTGAAACTTACAAAAAGTTCTGCTCTAAAAAATGCAAGGTACGTCATAACAGTTCTTATCCTGCGCAGCAGGCTAGAGGACTGGAACGAAAAACCACTTTAGTAAAACAGAAAGGTGGATGTTGCGAGCACTGCGGTTACCGTAAGAATTTATCTGCGCTACAGTTCCATCACATAGATCCAACCGCTAAGCTAGGACAAGTCGACATGCGCAGCCTTAGCAACCATTCTTGGGAATGGTGTGTTAGGGAAGTTGCGAAATGCCAGCTACTATGCGCAAACTGCCATTCGGAACTGCATAATCCTCATCTAGACATCACATCTCTTAGTTGAACCTGTTTGCAAAAAGGTTCACACGTTTCAGACTATCTTTGGGGATACTGTCCTTGTGTTCAGAGATTTCCTTCTTGCTTGCAGAGCGAATGTGCCTCGTGTCGATGTGGCAAATCACCGCCTTCGTACCAGACGGACTAGGGAGCGTGCGATACAGGAAAACAGCACCTGCAGTCCTGACGGCTGTGTAGCGCCCGACATTATGAGGAGTGAAGCCAAGCGATACGTTGACTTCGTCAAGTGGCGCCTTGAAGACGTGCCCCTTCTCGCGGAACCAAATGTGACCGTCCTTCTCATAATAGTTGGCCTTGAAACTATAAGGCGCGTGATGCCGTTTGTAGCATCGGAGGATACCTTCTGGATCGACGTACAAGGCTCCGTCGTAAAGACTTTCGACAGTGCGGGGTTGTCCTCCTCCGTCGATTACCAATACGCTCTTATGAGTGTCGTCTGCGTAGGCAGATGTTGTGTATACATGCCGAAAGAGCTGCTCCACCTCTTTCTTGCTGCAATGACTGTGAATCCATGAACTGACTGTTGTCCATGATTTGCCGACCATCGAATTGAGCATACGATGCCCGGCACTGTTCAGATATTGCCGTGGTGTGAAATCACGGTTCCGAGGCTTGGTGGGAAGTCTGCTCGGTGTTTCGTCGTCTTCGGGATCAGAACCGGGACGAGCTTTAGGTGCCTTGAGTGGGGCGCCGTCGAACTCTTTCTCGGCTGTAAGGATGTTGCTTTTCATGATGAATGTGTAGGGGTTAAAAAGAATGAGTGCAGGGAGGACATGTCCCAAAAGCCTCCCTGCACCGGTTGTTGTCTTCCGTTATGGAAGCACAGATGTGCTACCCAAGAATATATAGCACGATGTTCTTGATTGTTGCGAGGTGTCGCAGAGCAAGCTGGATCAGTATAAACAGAAGTGCTGCTATCCAGATGGACTGTCTCATCCAAAAGAATCTACCAGCATTACCGAATGTGCGGTCCGGACAACGGGCGCAGCCTACTGCTGTAATCGCAATAGCGTTAATAGCCAGCAAGAGCCAGTTGGTTTCGGGTTTACCGTTGATGGCAGCAACACTGGATATAGAGAAGCTGATCATGCATAGTACGTAGCAGAACCTGCCTATGAAAACCCTCGTAGGTTTATTGTAGTCGCTCACTGTTAGTTGCGTCTTGGTAGTGGAGGAAGCTTGATCATATTGTCGAGTTCCTTTGAAACCTTTGCCCACACATCACCGCGCAGAGCTTCCTTGAACCCACTAACTACCTCGACCATGCTGTCCTTCATGGCTTGCGTGAAGACTTCCAGCATGACGCTTCGCATGAGGTACTGTGCGCGGGTCTGGTTACCGTATGTGGTGGGTTTGCCGCCGCTGTCCACTTTTGCGTCCCAGTATTCTTTGGACTGTGCGTAAAGCATATCCCGAATGGTGGTCTTCTTGCCTGTGGCTTGACCCCATTGATCGACTGGAGTGAACTCCATGAGGGCGGTTTGCTCGATATTCTCTCGTAGATAGTCCCCAACGAGAGTCTGAGCCTGCTGTTGCATTTCAGGCTTGATGACGTTTTTGACATGGTTCTCCAGCCCAGTCATTACTCCGTCTTTATTGAATGACTCGATCAACTGGTCGATGGCTCGTTGAGTGAGTTCCTCTTGAGTGAGGCCAAGTATGTTTAACAGATCTAGTCCCATATTGTAAAAGAATGAGGGTACCCCCTTTCGAGGGTACCCTGTTTATTTCCCGGTGGCGTGTGTGTAGGTGGGAAGTTAGTTGGCGTTGTACTGTCCGTCGACAGGTTCCAGCGGCCAGAGACCCTGCAGGGTAGGATGCTGGTTCCGAGCGTCGAGCGATGCCTTGACATAGTCAGTGTACGGTTGACCACGACGGGCAACGCGTTGTTCTTCGAGCCGCTTGCGGACATCGTCGAGCGTACACGTATTGTATTGCTTGCTGTCCTTGAAGATGAGCTGGTAAGCGCAGTTCTCCAATTCTTGCATCGTGGCCTTGTCCTTGAGGTAGGGGACGCCGTCCTTCGAGAAGAACACAGCGGGGATACCTTCAGCCGACTTCTTGGTACCGTCATCGGTAGCAGGGTTCTTCGACAGAGCGATGGGCTTGTCACCAAAGATACCGAACGTCGCTTTGACAGCCATGGCGTGTGTGTCACGGGTGACGAACTGATAGCTGTAGCTTCCGATACCGAAGACGATATTCGTCGAGCAGAAGCCGAGAGCCTTCATCTGCTCAAGGATCGACTGGCAACGCTGAAGCGTGATCGAGTCACCGTAGATCAGACCAACGAATGGATTGATCTCCCGGTAGCCCTTCGCATTGACCTTTCCGCCGAACTCATCCCAGAGACACTCCAGCGATCCGCGAAGGACCGGGGTGTCGACGACAGGAACCAGCTCGTAGTAGTCGTGCTGCGAGTTGGCCTTGATCTCGTAAGGCTGCCCCTTGTGCCGGACATGGAAGTAGCCGAGAACACGGATCTTCTCCAGAGCGAGTTTGAGGATTTCGTCTTCGATGCGAGTACCGACGGCGATTTCCTCAACGTCATAGATCGCCTTGAGAGGATAGGCTTCGCCGCAGACGATCTTGATTGGATCTCCACTGTCAGGGCGGAACACCACCTTGGCAGGCTGTCCGTTTTGATTGGGCTTCCGGTCGAGGATGATGGGCTTGAGACGCTTGAGACCTTCCGTCATCACCTTCCAGTAGTTGTTGGTGTCCGAGACAGCCGACACGATACCGGTAGGGTACTTCTTCGAGAAGAGGTTCTCCATGAAGCGCATCTCACCTTCCCACTTGTCAGTACCGCCGCCGTAGACAGCGATACCAGCTTGGGTAACCGAGTGTTCCGTGGCCCGCACCGAGGTACCAATAAGGCTTTCAGTCGGGTAGTAGTTCCGAGTGAATGGGACCGCAGGCATGGTGTCCGTACCGCAGAAGCTGGTAAGGTGCGACATGCCGGTAAGACACGAGGCTTCCAGACCCTGCATACCTCGCATCGAGAAGTCGTGACCTTGGAATGGAACAAAACCCATGTCGCCGCCGGTGTCCTCGCAGAAGCGATCCATCAGTGTACGATACAGATGCGCCGTGGTTGCAGCCGTGACACAGGGCCACATGTTCTGCGACAACGAGGTCTCCTGATGGTTGACAAGCCAGAAGAAGCGGCTGTCGGTGTTGTAGATCACCATCATCGGAACACGAAGCGGAGTGAGTGTACCTTCGGGAAGCGCCCAGATAGCCAGAGGCAGATAGCCGAGATCGTGCAGTTCACGTACGTGGTTGTCTCCGACAACACCGGGACCATAGAAGGCGTCGATGTTCTTGCGGTACAACAGTACGGCGATCTCCTTGTCGCACGAGAAGAAGGCTTCATCCCAGACACCGAGTAGCTGGTACTGGACCCAATACTGGCTACCGAAAGCAACCACCTCGGTAAGACCGGGATGGCGGGTTGCGCGAGCAGTCAGGTTGGCCATGATCAACTGCGTGTTGTCAGGGTGCTGTGGAAGGTGGTCACCTTTGTAGGCATCACATCCGGTCATGGGGTCTTGCCACGGGCGGTAGACCTTGTTGTTTGGAGTACGGCGAGCCTTCGGTTTGTCGGCTGCGATCTCTTTGGCGATGTTTGTCATATGTTGGTTACGATGGGAATGGAGCAGGTTCTCAGCCTGCCATATTTGCTGTAAAAATTATACCGGTGCAGGTGCTTCAATAGCCACTGTAGATGGTGTCGAGAACATGGCTGCGGTTGCCTTTTCGACGGCCTCCAGTACGTCAATCGCACCATTGGTCTGAAGCTGACTGCTGAGGATACCAATCTCCAGAGAGCGGGTATTCTTATGGACGTTCTTCTGCATATTGCGAAGCTCACGTTGTTCCATTGCAACCTTTTCCAGCTCGATGGACAGTTCCAGAACGCGAAGGACGGTTTCACCTAAGGCACCATCCAGAGAGAACTCCAGATCAACCGAGGTATAGTTGTATTCATCGTCGCGATAAAATCCTGGAGAATCCCTATACTCTTTGCTGACACGGTGTGCCAGTGCGATATTTGTACCGATGGTTACCTTCAACACTCCCTCTTTGAGGATCTGTTCCCACACGGATGGTCGGGCAACGTAAGTGTTACCCGAAAGGTAATTGTGTGTCAGATTGGACACACCGCCACTGGTGCGTCCTGTTATCAGATCATCCAGAGGATGTGAGGTCTCGGTGACCTTCGGAAAACGGAAAGACAGGTTCATACTGTCGATGAACTTGTCAGCTTCAGCTTTCTTCTGCTCAGGTGTGACTTTGTCGTCAGATTTGAAGACCAGAACCTGCATTGCCCAGAACACGAGGTTCTTCAGTCCGTCGTGACTTGCCACGATATGTTTCGGGTCCAACAATGGATGCTTGAGGAAGCCGTCGGTGTAAGCGATCTTGAGTGCTTCGGCAATCTCGTCATAACGCTTGAGCAAAGCGTTATTTCTATTATCTATTTCTTCTTCAGATTTCAGTTTGACGAGCTGAAGGGCAGCTTCAACGCGTGCTTGGTCGACTGCTACCGAGTCGCGGGTCTGGGTTGGCACTCCAACAACTTCTACTGTGGTTTCTGCTCGGTCGATATTATCGGACATTTGGTTTCTTCTTTGGGGATGTATTGGGTCAGGTCAACCAGAAGTTCACGATTGAACTCTGGGTTGAGATGGTCAGGAACATAACCGTGTGGGTTTGAGATCACACGGGTATTGTTTATTTTGTAATCATTGCTTGCATGAATATGCCCATGTATCCACAAGGGGATAGCATATTTTGCAGTAATAGCTGATAGGTCGGAGGCATACGCCGCACGAAGGGGGTCTTCCATTTCCGCAGGAGGTACTGAGAAAATGGATGGAGCATGATGCGTAACGACGATGGTTCTCTTTGGGTCGTGCTCTTCCAAGAACTGCTCCAGCAAGAACCGACTCCTTATGTGGGTGGAGCGCGTATCAGCAGCTGAAAGCTTACGGTATTTATCTCCTCTGTTATAAGTGATCTTTACGTAGTCATTCATCTGATATGCTGCGATACCCATGTCCGCCCACCAGTCATTGTGGAGATTGAAGTCAGCCCACAGCGTGCAGCCGTAGAAATACCAACCGTCAATCTCCACAAAACTGTCTTCCAAGAAGTGTATGTTACTCTTGGGATTCTGATTCTTAAGCTCTGCAACGAGATTAGGGAACTTCTCTCCATAGTACTCGTGGTTACCGCAGACATATATAACAGGGATACCTTCCGCAAACTCCCGCAGCCATTTGAAGCCAAGGGTGCCTTTGTCGATATCACCTGCTGCAATGAACACATCTGCGTATTCCGAATGTATGGGAGTAGTAGGTCCTTCACCGAATTCACGGTGCAGGTCGCTGAAGATCTGAAGTTTCATAAGGGGTGCTGTTTTCACTTATAGTACCCGTACACTGGTATACGAGTAAGATAGGGGTATGACAGGTTTCCTTCTTGCAGGAAGTAAGGAGCTGCCATGCTATCAGTGGAAATACACCTGTCAATACCAGCTGCCAACATTTCAGCCTGATTCATCGTTCCTTCGTTGTGGGAAGTGACGAGGACGATCTCCCGAGCGCCGATGACTTTCAGGGCAGCTGCGATACCTTTGAAGGTTCCTCCCTTAGAGCAGATGTCGTCGATGATAAGGAACTTACCATCACTCAGCACCGAAGACACGGAAGCTTGCAGGGATGCCGTGTCGAGCTTGGTCTTGCTGTGGTCGATCACACCAGTAGACGGGTCGCGATCCTTGTACGCCGTAACAATAGGACCTTTGAATTCCAGATTTCTGGCCAGCGTGAAGATCTTCTTGGCAGCTCCTGCATCAGGCGCAACCCAGACATACTTGTGATATGCCAGCCCTCCATAGGGAGGAAGCGAAGCCATGGACAGTACGTTCTCCTGTGTGTATTCCTGCACTCCATTGATGAGGAGTTTCGACACATTGCTGTGCAGATCAAGAACCTCCACTCTATCGAAATTGAGGGAGTTCAGTATTTTGGAATATGTCAGAATGCCGCAACCTTCTCCCGGCGTCATCTGTCTGTCCGAGCGGGTGCAGGGCACGTACGGCAGACGCAGTGTGAGGTATTGTTCCGGTTCGCAGGTCCAGCGGATGGCATCTCTGAGAAGGGCCAGCTCGTACAACCGCGAGGCCGCATTGTCTTGGAAAAGAACAATGAGGTTCTTTACGATGGCACCGTTTGGCTTCAAGATACGGAGACCTGCTTCTCCTGTAGGATAGGTGATGAATTCCAAACCAAGCTTGTGTTGCAGCTCGTTCGGTTGACTGTCGATCCTCGTGCGTGCATCGAGGTACCATGTGTATGGATCGTTTTCTCTGAAATCAAACTGTTGAAACATTTCGTGTAGGTCTGGGTGGGAGTGTGTTGATGAGTTCGTTGAAGGCAGCTTCTTGATCCGGGGTGCCTGCGCATTTACCCAGAGTGAATTCCTTGCCTGTCAAAGTGGTGACGATATTACCGTCTTTGAAAGCAATGCGAGCTGTCATGATAGCCTGCCCATCTTTGGACTGAGCAGAGCCGAAGATGCTGCCTCTAAGGGAAGCATGATTGTTGCCATCTTTGCGGTACGCTGTGAACACAACGAGGGTCCAATCTTCCAGTGTAGGTATATTGACCTTTATTTCCATAAGACACCAAATACTACACCGATGATACCGATAGCTGTTCCGATGGCGGCACAGATCCATGCTTTCTTGGAAGAAGGCGGCTGGTTCCATGTTACGGTGGTTGTATGCCTGACTCCCAAATGCGGAGCGCCATAGATCTTCTCCAGAAGCTCAGGGCGATCATCTTTGATTGTTCTTCTGACCTGAGAAGGGATGTTGTACCAATAGGCGGCCTTATCCGTGGGTCCAGTTGGAACGTAGCTCTCGATGGTTTCGATCAGCAACTGAGCTGGGACGGCGTAAGATATCCAGTCATTGCGCAGCAGGTCGGGAGTGATCTCCAGAGCCTTTCTGTACATGGACTCCGTAACCCTGTCTTTACCTGCATGCGTGAAGACAGCCTTGAAGTCACTACCATTACCATTGGTAATAATCTCCATCAGTTGCTCCTCAGTAAGAAGTTCGTGGTTGGCCAGCAGCGCATCCGATGGGTGCAATTTGATAAGCCTTTTGAGTTTGTCTGCATCTACCTTGTTGGTGAGGTATTCGAAGAAAGTACGTGGGTCATTGGCGACAACGAACTCCACCATCTCTTCGTCCAACTGGGCGTCCAAGTGCCCGATACCCTCTTCACCTACACCGCCTGCGATGAAGTCTTGCAGGTATTTCCAGATGTGCTTCTTCTCGCCTGCGATGAACTTCCAAGGTTCCCCATCAGAGGCTTCCTTGATTTGTTCGTACGTCATATACCGTACACAGGCCATGAGGGTGTCCTCGCTCATAGCCCCGGCATCGACGACGTCTTTGATCAAGGCATGGAACAAGTCTTTCGAAACTAGAACAGTCTTGTTATTTTCAGACATGAGGGTTGTTGTATGTAAAAGTAAGGAGAAAGCCCCGACAGGGTACGTGACCTTGTCGGGGCTGGGGCCTCTAGGAGGTGGCGTTACTTTCTCTTACTAGGAGAAGTGAACGTAGATGCCGATTTGACGATATGGTCAGCGAAATAGCGGGCAGAGGCTTTCTTAGTATTCTCTCTAAGATCGTCGAGTGCTTGCTTCAGTTTTTCACTGCCGGTTTTGGGTTCAAAATTGATCACTGCAAATCCCAAGCCAAGAGGATCTTCTTTCTTTTCTTTGACTGGAGTGGCAATAGGCGCTTCCATGACCACGCGACCAAAGATGGTCTCCTGTGCAAGGGCTTGGATGTGTGACTGGTTGCAGAGCTTGTTCTTGTCAGGGAATCTCGCTTCGTACAGACCAGAACGGTCATCTGTCCACTCAGCGGAATCGAGGAAGTTGTTGAACACCTGCTTTCCTTGCTCCCATGGTACGCCCGTCAGGGTAACCCTGTGATCAACACGACCCGGTCTAAGCAGGGCCTTATCGAACTTCTCGGGATGGTTGCTAGTTAAAATGAAGACACACTTTTCTGGAGTTGTCGCTCCATCGAAAAAGTTCAGTAGCTGTGACAACTGGATGGCGTCATTATTGGGATTGCCGCTGCGATCAGTAGAAGCACCTTGGACGTCGAAATCCTCGATCAGTACAACGGACCCACCACGAGTTGGGATCAGCGACAGATAGTCTCCGAAATCGGTTGCCTTGGCACCAGACAGGTCCAGCTGAACCAGACGTTTGCGGAACTCGGTGGCGATCGCCTTTGCAAGAGAGGTCTTGCCTGTGCCGGGTTCGCCGTCAAGAAGCAGGACGTACTTGAATGGTACGCCCAGCTTCTTGTAGGCATCTTCAGACTGTGAGAACTTACGGAGCGACTCCATGATCTCCTCAAGCTGTCCGCCCATGAGGACAATCGACGACAGAGGACGACCCGGTTTGAACTCGTAAGAAGAGGTAACGCCTTTGCTGCTATTGAAGATGCGGCGAATCTCAATATCCGGTACCGTCTGCGTTTTGCTGATTTCGTGTTTCTTTGGTTCCGCCAAGGTAACAGTGCGGTGGATCTCCGCCATCTGTTTTCTGGTTTTGAAGGGGAACCATATTTGCAGCTCTCTGTGAGGTAGACCAATCATACCCGGTACGATCCTGTAGCGAACCACGACACGGTGATTGCCTTTCAGCTTGCACAAATGGAAATGGTCCGTGGCAAGATCGTACACATGGTGTCCGGTGTGCTTGATTCCTTCGAACATCTCACTTCTGTCCTGACGAACGAGGAACCCTTTATTGTCTTTGTTGACTTCCTCCTTCCATGCTTTGAACGCCTCGGTATCGAGTCGGTTGTGTGAAAAGATATGCGTACGCAGGTGGGGCTTGGTGACACTGATGAGATCACGGAAGTAGTAGTCAGCTGGCGTCTTATCCGCCTCGTCGGTCGGATAAGAATCGTACATAATCATCGATGGTACGAACCAACGGACATACATAGCGGACAGGACGAGTAGACCTAACAGAGATAGCAGAATAGTGGAAATCATGTAATTAACGGGAGTAGATGCACTGGATGATGGACTTGTCTTGGGAGACAGTACGAATGTTTCTGAACCTGTGTTCGAAGTTAGGGAAACGTTCGTCGTAGAAAGATGGATTGGAACCAACAGGTTCGCTGTCCAACAGGAAGGTAACATGCAGTTCGTCAATCTTGCGCTCCGTGATGAACGAAGCCCAATGTTTGGGACCCACATGTAGATAGACATCCGTTTCCGTCGCGAAGCATTCCTCTACGGAGGACACCACGTGAGCGAAGGACATCGGACTTTCAGGAGGGAAGGACTCCTTAACATGCCGGGAGAGTACCCTGACGTTCCAACTTCCACTCTTGGCTGCCATTTCCTCAGCCGAGGTGAAGTTGAAACGTTTGACGATCTCCTCAAAAGTAAGGCGCCCCAGCAGGAGTGTTGATCCCTTTGGGGCGCCTTCTGGTAAGAAGAAGTGGTATTTCCCTGCAACGTCACGAGGTACCCTTTGTTGTCCGAGTGTCATACGGACACCCATGATAACTTTCGGTTTAGTCGGGGCTTTGGGAGGCATACGCTTTGATGATTTGCGAAGACAGTAGTTGTTTGTTGAACTTTTGTTTCGATGTCGGATGGACTGTCTGTGCCCACGACACCATGTCGTTATTCATCCTGATTACCGTATCCATCGATGCACTGTTGTTACACAGGGCTTCAATGGTTTTCAGTTCATCCAGATCGAAGAGTACCTCATGGTTGAACTCGACTTTACCTGTTGTCAGCAGGCGCCCCAGCATACGAGTGTACGTATACCTGAACGCAAGTCGCAGTCCGTCGTACTGTTTGTTGGTACGTCCTTCGCCTACACAAATCTTGAAAGCTTCCGCTAAGTAACGTTCCATGGACAGCTTCAACTTGTCAGCTGCCAGAAACTCACCAGCGTTTGCTCTAAGGTTCTTGGCGATTTCCGTCATCTTCACAAACGTCCAAGAGGGGGCCAACAGGAAATTAATGGCGTACGGTGTGACGTACGCACAATCCTTGAACAGAGTAAACAGATCCATTGACTCCAGCACCTCTCCTTCGATCTGTGACTTCACAAGCGTCAGAGGAGTGCCAAGTTCATTACTGGCCTGTAACATCTCGAAACCATTGGGCGAGAGATGGAAACCTGAGTACCCTACCGGAACACCGACTGGGAACGAAGATTTCAATCCAAACGAGCTAGGTTCAACTTTGAATGCGGCAACGATCATGCTACTTTGGACACTTTGGCTATGAGGGTAACATTATCACGGACATCTGCAGGAAGATCCGGATGATGTACGAATAGAAACAGACCAAAGGGTTGTTCGAAATTCGTCACTTTCTCTCCTTCTGCAAAATACTCAATTGGGCCGCGCTCGGGGTTATTCGCTGGAGGGCGACTGACTCCCATAGGTACCAGAGTCCGTAGCTTGTAAGCACCGTTGAATTCTGGGGCAGGAACCAGCTGGTTGGGGTGCAGCAACAAAGACTTGATGATCTCTGAAGATGCCTCCTTGCTGAGATGCCCCATGGGTTCCGTTACCAGAACGTTGGCGTCAGATATTTTCATGTGATGAGGTCAATAGGTGGGGTCGAGGGATAGGCTGGTTCTGGACGGGGTTCTCTTTTCGAGGAACGTGTCGAGCTGCTGGCTTTCAAGAAACAAACCGTGCAGCTCAAACAACATCGAATCGAGAGTCGTCCTGATAGGCTTGTACATCACACGGGGAGGCTTGGGTTTGCTGTTGGTTCTCTCCGTGAACATGCTCTTTGGAAGTGAATCAGGATGCGGTCTGCCGAATTGGAGTCTGAAGATAGCACGTCGTGCCAATGCCAGTTCTTCCGGGGTCATGGGAAGAGGTTTGGTGTATCCCGGTCCCAGAGCGTGACAAGCCAGCTCGGCTACTTTTCTCAGGGTACGGGATTGTGTGTGACCAAGTGGAGACAGTTTTTTATGCATGGGGTATAAAAAGAAAAACCCCGACTCTTTGCAGAGACGGGGTTGGGTTGTTTATAACTTTGCTATTACTTGACGTCGAAGCCAAGTACCTTTGGGGGTTCCGTAACAGGGGAGGTTGGAACTTCGCCTAGGAACTGCAGTTCAGCAAACAGAGGGGCTACTTGCGTATCCACCTCGATATCACCAAAGTGCTCTTCCTTGACCTCTCTGATTCGTCGCACCACAGCGGATGCAAGACGCTCCAGCGCAAGGCCAATACTGTCGTCATAGATTGCAATCAGCGGACGAAGGATCTCGGTTTCACCAAGGTTCTCTTCGATATTGGTTGCAGGAAATGCCTGTTCTACCTTTGATTCCTGTAGATCGTTAAGTGCGGTTTCCACTGCTTCCTGATACTCCTGAAGGAAGGAGAAGTCAGTGTCAGCTGCAATGGACGCGGTTGGTTCACAATTACAGTTACCGCAGCAGGTGTTGGTGGTGTTGTCGGTGCTCATGAGGACCGAAACATAAACAAAACAAAGGAGAGGTCAACCATAAAAATGCTGTCCTCTCCAAGTTTATATAGCGCAAAAGCGCACTCTGTTGCAACTACCTTACAGAGAGATCCTTCGATCTTTGGTAATCTTGACGTGACCTTTGTTCTCCAGAACTTTCATGATAGCAACCGTTCCCAGCTGCTTATCCATGACATTCCGATCAAACTTACCGTCTGCGACGTACTTGCCCTTTTGTTGCTCCGTAGTAGCGCCGAACAGGTAAGGACTTGCCAGACCCTTGTTACGATAACCAAGACCATTGTAACGTTCGTTTTTCTCCAGCAACACTCCCAGTGTCCAAGGGTTAACGCCAATGAACTTGTCGTAGGCCATAGCATCTACAGCAGACTCATACCAAGTGAAAGGAGGATTACCTTTCAATGGGCGTCCTTTGGGGATCCACTTGGTTCTACCTGTAAGGGGTGAGCCTTCATGGAGATGCTTGGAGAAAGACAGAGAAGCTTCCCGGTAATGTAGTACGCCTACAAGGAACCACGGTACGCCTGTAGACTCCTGCACCTGCTCATAGCGAGACTTATGCTTAAGGATGCTGTTAGCCGCATTGGTAGCCTCATTGACGCGCTCAGGACGAACCTTGGCTCGATACCAGCGTTGTTCATTGGCAGAGGTAGTCTGAACCGCAGCAGTGATACGCTTTGGCTCTGTCTTACCTTCTTCCTTCAGAGGGATGGTCGAAGCTGCTACAGCTCCGACACCCAGCCATGTAAGTAGCTTAGTTACCATTGATGACGAACAGGATGGGTTTGAATGCTATCACAGCGGTGACCAGCAAGACCCACACAGTTGCAAACAGAAGCTTGAACTTCAGTTCGTCAGGCAGAGCCTTGAACCTTTCAGCAAAATCCTCCTGATCCGTCAGAGCATCCAGTGTACGGCGGAAGGTGATCTGAATGAACAGCCAGACAGTCAGAGCTGCAAGGGTGAGGATAACCGTACCAGTAGAGATGACACTCAGCACCGACAGGTCGAGGATAGCCGACGAGGGGTCAATCAGCTTGAACAGCTTAGGTAGACCAAGGAACACGACAGTACCCGCAGTTACAGCTGCGAGCGCGTGTTTGACATTAGATGACAGATTCTTAAACATTACTTAATTAGTCCGAGGGTTTGTACACTTCTGACCTTTTTGTAGATCCTAAAGATACAGTAGAGAACGATAACGAGAATAATGGAGAAGTAAATCCAATTCCATTTGCGGGAGTTGGCTAACTTGGTTTCTCCTTTGGCGTTCTTCTCTTTCTCCTTTAGCTTGGCGTCATGTTCTCGCTGCCAAGCATCCAGCGTTGCTTTGATTTCTTTGACAACTCCTTCTGCCAGAACTTCTGATTTGATGGTGGCTCCTTTGCCAGCATCAAGTTCTACAGCGGCATTGTCAATATGCTCGTTTAGTTCTTTGGTGTCTTTGGAGTTGGCCTCCAGACCTTGCTTGTCTGCTTTAACTGCGATGACTTTAGCTTTACCAATAGAACCTTGGGCATTGACTATGTGTTTCCTCGTCTCCTTGATAGCAGGGACGGGTGACTCCACTACAGGTGCATTCCTAGGTGGAGGGGTATTACTGGTACAGCCTGTGAGTGCAATCAAACAGGCTGCCGCAATGTGTAGATATTTAGACAAGTGAGATGTTTCCACTCCAGACATTGGGTTGTACCGCCAGTCTGACACTGTAGAACGCATCACCGCCCGTAGCAGTGATTCTAAGCGTTTTGCTGGGCGCCCAGACTAGCTTACCGCCCGCAGCCGTGAAAGGATCATCAGTCACCGGAATGACGTAATCGTTACCTTCAAAGTTGATGACAGCTTCAACAGTCGCAGAAGTGAAGCCCTCGTCTCCAATGGATACGATGTAAGGGAACCCGGCAGTGACGGGGATGTCAACGGAGTCACCTCCCGTAACGATACCAGCAGCGGCTGTATAAGCTTTCATTAGTAGGAATGATAAATCAAAAGAAACCCGAAATCAAGAGACGAATTGGTCGAAGCCGCCTGAGAACCCGATGTAGATCAGACGTGCCGAAGTCAGCGTAGAGATACTGACATTACTTCCATTGTTAACTCTGCAGGTGCCACTGCCTGTAACAGTCATCGTCTGAGTCGAGCTATTACGTACGATGAAATGTTGACCTACTTGCATGGTACCAAGGCTGTCTATAGTCAGAGTATGTCCGCCAGAGTTGTAGATACCGATGTATACCTTGCCTGCCGGATTGCCACCAGAGTAAGTGGAGATGTCGAGAGAAGCAGAGGAGGCCAGACCAACAATATCGTAAGGAAGAGTCTCCAAGTCCGTAATGTCAGCCATTACGTGAGTGTGCGTTCTGTCCGCTGCATCAAGGAAGATCCGAGCATCGTTGTCGTTCAACGCCACAAGGAAGTCCTCCATGAACGGCTCCACGTCGACAATATCCTCTACAGTAATAGTGTGGGTGTGCGATGTAGAGGGTACATCCAGAGCAGTACGCCATGCTGCTGCATTCGCCAACGAGGCAAGGGTACCAGAGAAATAGATGTCAACGCCAGTGATGGACGCTATAGCGTGAGTATGAGAAGTGGAAGCCGCGTCTAGGTAACTGCGTGCACTTGTTGCCGTAGTTGCAGTTGCCAAGTTAAGACCAAGAGTGGAGAAACCACTAGTGATATCACTGAGGCTATGCGTATGCGATGCTGCTGCAGCAGAGATCGTGGCGCGAGCTGAGGCTGCATCGACAGTTGCGAGTAGGGACGCACCAGTGACACCGGCATTGGAGATTTGACTGATCGTATGGGTGTGTACTGTAGAGGGTACACCAAGCGTGGTCCTGATTGCAGTAGCGTCTGCACCAGTGAGCACTGCTCTGCCAGTTGAACTGGAGTCACTGATATCAACAGCGGTAATGCCGAGAGCAGACTTGGCAGCAGACGCTGAAGTCGTGGCTAGCAGGGTACTACCAAAGGAGCCTTTATAGCTGGAGACGACCCATGTGGTGTCATACTGATCAATGTCATAAGTACCAGCAGGAAGGATCACCGATGCGCCCAGCGAGTTACCCGAGTCAGAGACTAGGGTCGCAGGCGATGTGACATTGACTGTGAAGGTGTAGCCAGTACCAACGAACACGCTGATCTTACTATGCGTGTTCGTATAATTGGCGGGGTTGATGTTAACCGCACTCGAAACAGAATTGACGATATACTTCTTAGTACCAGAGCTGTTGATCAGGTTGAAGGAACCGGTATTAACAACCACCAGATCCATGGACCCCTGACTGGAGAGCGCATCAATGGCTGTGCGAGCATCGGCTGCGGAAGCTACGGCCATCAGTGTTTTACCCAGCGCGGAAGTGTCGGTGATGTCGTTGATGACGTGCGTGTGGACTTCGTTGGCAGCATCAATCAGATCCCGAACCACCGAAGCAGAAGCAGCCCCAGCAATGCTGCGACCAAGAGAAGTCGTATCAGTGATGTCTGTGAGAACATGGACATGAGAGGCTGCCGCCGCAGCGATTGCTGCACGTGCGTTAAGTTGCGAAGAAGCACCCAACACGGCTCTGCCAATCGCAGTGGAGTCACTGATCTCAGAAGCGGTGTGCGTATGCGAAGAAGGCGCTCCGCCGATGATGGTGAGCACTGAGCCTCCGGATGCTGCGGTCATGATCAGGCGACCAGTGGCGGTGGCATCGGACAGCTGGCTTACAGTATGGTTATGGGCATTACCCATCAGGGACTGCAGCTTGTCCCAGCGAACCGTAAAGGTGCTCTCCCTAGCAGAAGGAATGACAATGGGAAGGCGAGAGTTAGCAGGGAGGCTATTACCCTTGAAAGGAGGAAGCGAGGAGAAGGGTATACCCCTGTCCGGACCTTCCGTTACGATCTCGGCGTCTTCACTACCAGCCAACCACGACAACACGTAGTCATCGGTATCAGGAGGGGTAATCAGATCCACAGTGAAACCTGTTTCTGATCTAGAGGTAACAACAGCTTCAAGCCAAAGCTGCGATTCAGCCTCCGCAGCATTGTAAACATCCGTATGGATCAGCTGTGGAGGAGCCGTGAATGCAGAAGGATAGGAGACCTCATAAGAGACCTCACCAGTTACCAAAGAAAGTAGACCTTGTTGAAGCGCCATAACTACACCCTGTATTATAGATCCTTAGGCTTGTCTTGTCGCTTCTTTTTATTGTATCTCTGACAAGCTCTCTTGGCTACAGGTACAGCATTCCATAGTAATGCATCAGACATCCTGATGATGGCCTCGATCTGATCCTCTGTAAACAGGTAAGCCAAACCAGAGTAAGCGAATAAGGCATGATGCAACTCATGCCTTACAGTCCCTTCAAACAGGGCGGTATCTTTGACTGTATTGGGATGCAGTATGATTGCGTCCCTTTCATAGTCGTAGTTACCGTGGTCCTCTAATGAAGGGTCTTCGATTACGGGGATCTTGCGACCTGCTATCTTCAAATTAAATAGCAACGTCTCTGCCATACAATCAGGATTATACCTGACCGGGTTCGGATCTCCAGCTCAAATTAGGAAGCAGGTGTTTCCACGTTTCGTAAATGGATTTATTCTTGTGGTAGGAGTTAGGAAGCAATATCGCCTTACGTCCTGCTACGAGGGCGGAGATAGCGAAGTGCAGACAGTCTGTTTCCACCTCCCTATACCTAGCTGCACTCCTGACGTAATCCATAGCAGTCTTCATTCCGAGCCGGGGATCATTCTTAGGGTGCGACGGAAAGAAGGATTCTATATCGTCACGTAAGAAGACGCCCTTTTCATTAGGAGGGTCAGGGAACTTCAGAAGTGGGATGGAGAACGCGAAGTCCGGGACAATACGTGTGTCTTTGTGTTTGGACATATCAAACGAGGTCTGCTCCCGTACAAACAGAATGTCCGCCAGATCCAGATGCGGGCGGTACTCTTCGATAGTCTGCGGAAACACGATCACCTTCTTGCCTAGCGGTTTGACAGCCTTAGCCAGTCCAACAAGGATATGATCATGGTTCCAACTTCCTGAGACACCTCCACCTCCCCCGTATGCATAAATGTCAGCTTGAGGGAGGTTCGTAGATGTCTTGGAATCATAGATACCGTGTTCAATCCCATTACGTTTGAACAGGGAAACCATACCTTCAACTATAAGGTCATCCCCTACATTACCGGGAGGTTTGATTACTACGACCGACTTACCTCTGAGTTCTTTCAGTAGAGGTTCGAAGTTACTATCTGGGACCAGTACATCGTCAGCGTTCAAGGAACGGGGCGGCATGTACTCGCCGGTTCGGTCGGAGAAGCCCTCCACCGTTGAGAAGTACATCTTGGGTAGGCGCAGGATTCTTGTACCTACATCTTTGCACGCGAGAGCAATAAGCTGCTCGTAGCATACTGCTTTAGCTTTGAGGGGTTTGGTGGCTGCGTTCTCGTAGGCAGCTAACAGCCATCCATTACTCTTAAGTAGGGGAGCATCATACAACACCGCTTGAGTTCCATGATATGGAAGAAAGACTTCATAGAACCCGGTACCCGTGGAAACCGAGTACAGCACTTCAGCACCCAGCAAGAAGATACCTTCGCCTTCAGGAGCTTCAAAAGTCAGTGTCTTAAGTTCCTCCACGTTCTGCGGTAGAGCATCATCCTCCAAAACAAGGACCATTCCTTTGGCTTCTTTAACTGCCTTGAGGTGGCTTAGCGAACACCCACGAATAGCACGAGCTGTCCTGTCCATTTCCCAGTCTGGGGTAATGGCATTCATAATCCGTGATTTGGGAAAGATCTTTCGAACCTCTGCAATAGCTGGCTCGCGGTCTACTCGTGTAGGAGAGTGGATGATTACGACTTCGCACTCCTGTAAAGAAATAAGGCTCATTGCTGGAGCAACTAAACCCCAGCAATGAGCCTTGTGTCAACTTTATTTATGATTAACCCCTCAGGTCATTCAAGTAGTCCATCAGATGTGCGTCAATGGTATCAAGAGATGCCGCTACTGCGTAAACATCTCCTTTGAAGAACCTGCTGGAGGTACCATCTATGTAACCGCCCACAGAGCTACCCATAGTCGGAGTGTTGAATGTACCGGCTCTGGAGTAGCGGGGAACCAGGTCGTTAACGTATACATAGGCTTGGCTACTACCATTCTTCATAGCAATAACCCCTCCGTCCTCTAGATTCACCGTAGTGGACATCCACTCCAGTGCATCATGTATACAGACACCGTAGGAGCCGGGAACATCAAACGAACTTCCTGCAGCACCGGAGCCAATAGACCAGCCAGTACCCAGCCCTCCATTACTGAAGGCAGAGCCTCCGGAATCGCTGTCAGGTCTGCAGACCACATAGGTCGTCAAATCTGTAGAGTTATCAGCGAGCGTAGTATTGGAGATAAGGATCTTTCTGGTACCTCCGGGGAAATTAACCACAGGAACACCGTAACGGAACCTAAGTGTTGGGCGCTGAGATGAATCCGGAGCTGTATACACTAGGCCAGATGAGGTCAATACGTCTTTCCACACGTAGATAGGATCTCCATCTTCCATTGCTGGAATGGTCATAGCAGCGTCTTGATAGAGACCTAATGGGACATTGTCGCCATTGTGAGTCTGCAGACGAAGCTGATACGATGGAGGCGGTCTAAGGGAGTGGGAGTGCTGCGCTACTTTCTGCAGATCTGCGAATGATAGGTATGCAGTACCTGCGAAGTACCCCGTTCCTTTATGCGTAGAAATGGAATATCCCGCTCCTCCGCTAATATCCGTACCATGCACAGCAAGTTCCAGATTACCAAGTGAAGCAGAGAAGGGAGAACTTAGTGTACCTGTGGTTTCGATATTGGACGTGGGGGTAATGGTGACCTGCCTAACGCTAGTTCCATTCCACGTCACGGCTACCGTATTCCATTTATTAGCAGTTACAGCTTGCGCGTTAACCGGACCGGTCACACCGATGTGCCCAAGGCCATAGATATTAGTAGTATTATCGCGACATAGGGCGGCTCCCCCGCTGCTGACTCCAAGCAATGTACCATAGGGCGCGGTTTCTTCGGCAAGGAATGTGGCCACCAAGAAACCTGATGAGTTGATGCTGGTGGCTGGGAGGTCTGTAACCATACGAACTGTACCCCCGGTCATTGCTAGCACCGGAGTACCGTTGATGTAGTCAACTGATGGGCGTTTACCTGCGTCGGTCTGCGTTCCAACACCATCAATACCGCTCCAAGTATGTACAAGATCCCCATCAGCAACTGCAGGAGTCTCACCTGAGTCTTTCCTCATTTTATACGGGAAAGGCGTTCTATCTCCCAAATGCGATTGAAGTCTGAGACTAAAATCAATATCTACGATAGGGTCCACCGGAATCTGCGATCCAAGGTAATTACGAATGACTGTACGGTCGCCGTCCAGAGTATCCGATGCGCGGCTGACGAAGATTACTTCTCGCACAGTACCGGACCATGTGGAGGGGCGGGAGTCTCCTATAACAGGATCCTCTCCTAAGGCAAACGTATTGTCACCAGTGGCGTGAAGTAACGTACTGTTCAACCAAGCTTTCCAATAACCATTCTTACTGGAGACTTCATATATGTACCAGTCCGACAGGACGGTGGAGGGGTTGCCAACAACCTTCCTTACATTACTGGCAAAATCATCATAGATTATCCCGTCCAGATATGGCATATGGCCACCATATTCCGCACCATTTCCTACATCACCAATTAGACCTCCATCGCCGGTTCCGATCACTGGTGGATCAAGGTTGTTCTTTGCCAAGACAAATACGGACAGCTCTGAATATCCTTCTCCTTCAAAGGTTGGTAAATGGAGGCGGTCGCCAACTCCATCAAATCTTACACCAGTTTCATACAACGTCGGTGCAGAACCTACAGTATCAGATGTACCGGCACCGGCAAGTGTTCCACGGTTAGGCCACGACATGACAGACGCTCCGATACCGTCAAGGTCAGTATAGCGATATCGTGCGACAACGTCTGGCACGTTGACAATAGGATCCGTGTAGTTGTGGAACGATCTGAGGTCCACAACTTCAGGAAGATAGTACGTAGCAATACCTGCGGCTGCGTCTACAGCTGAGATGATAGCTTCCCAGTCACGATTGTAGTAGTAGGGACCTCTGTGAGGGTAGTACCAATGACTCAGCAATACCAGCTCTCCATTTACAGGGATTACAGAGGGACCTCCAGAATCTCCCGCAACAGGATAGCGGAAGAAGGGGGACAGATTGTCTCCGGACAAGGTTCCATATGTAGCACTGGTAATGGAATCATCTAGATACTCCAGAGTATAAACAGCTGCCTCTCCAAATTGATTCCTACCAAACGTATGAACGCCCCACTCGGTCTTCCTGAGGTAGTCACCAAGGTTGTCAGGCGGAATCAGTAGAGGCTTGATGACAGATGGTAAATCCTCGTTGAGTGCGGCTATGGCAATGTCAGTTCCCGGAACGAAGTAGGTTGCCAAGACTGTTCTATCGTAGACATCATCATCAGCACTTACAAACCTTACAGTGCTGCCTGTAGGGAATGGATTGCCGTAGTGGACTGCTCCGACAATATGCCGAGGGGTAATGAGATTGGCAGCCGATGTTTGACCCCACACGGAGTTCCACACTGCCATACCTGACATACCGGCTGCAAAATCAGCACACCACACATCAGTATTACGGACATAGGACGCCTCCGTATGGGCAGCGGAAGAAAATATCTTCCACGTAGTCGGACTGACTGTTAGCCCTTCGGTTCTACCATCGATTTCGTCAAAGATATGCTTTGCGAGGGATCCGTCAGCCCACCTCGAAAAGGTATATGTTTCCGCAGGATCCAGTAGCTCTACATTGACCGTGAACTTCTGGGTCCTTGGTCCTGTGTAAGCCATAATCTCCGCTGCACCATCAGATACATACGTGATATTTCCTTCCGCGTCCACTGTGGCAATGGAAGGATCCAGACTGGCGAAGGTACCGTTGTTACCGAACCCCCTAGGTACGAGAACGCCTTCCTTATAGTAGGAAGCACCTTCATGCGCCCAGAGAACAGCGTCCTCTTGTACCTCTTCAGTAGTACTACCGGGGTCTGCAATGCGTTGGGTGTACTGCAAAGCGTACCCATCATTGGGCAGCTTGCCTACAAGATAATGCGAACTAGAGCTGTCACCGACAATCATTACGAAGAAGCATACATTAGGGTAGCACCGTTACAAGCAAGAAGCAGAGCCGAGGCGGACCCCAGAGCAACGGAATCATTTATTTTGAAAACAACAGAACGGGGATCGTTCACTGTAGATTCGGTGTAGAATCCGGTGTATACCACATTGTGAGGAAATATCTCCCGCATATAATGGTTTACCTGCCCATAGTAACCCGGACCGGACGCATTGAATACAACCTCCGTGTTGTAATTGTATGTATCGAATTCTATAACACCGGTTCCACCTGCCGATACCGGCGAGTACGATTGGTTGATCGTAACTTTATCTGCATTCAGCGGCAGCGTAACTATCCCGTCGATGAGGTTCAGGTAATCTACGTAGTCAGGGTGACTTGAAAGCGTATAGATCTGATGACCGCGCCAAGGAAGCTCACCAGCCACCGTGACCCCATCTCCCATACCAGTACAGTAGTTGAAATAAGGCACAGTGAACAGCTCACCTGCAGCAGGTACGTCCGTGCTAAGATCACCGTACGGGATCTCGCGGGGCTTCAGCCCAGCAACAGGCCACTCCCCATCAAAGTTAAGACGGGGAACTTTGGCAATGGAAGCAACATCCTTGATACCGATAACGTCAGGCTGATCAACCAAGAACAACACTTGTCCATTGTTGAGCTTGTTGAAGTATAGGCGAGGATTAGTGAAATTAGCGGGGGCGGGAGCCGTACCCCCCGAAATCCACGTCCAGTTGCCTCCGGGGCTGTCCACGTTAGGACCTCCACCGACACGTCTCCACAAACGGTGATCAGGGAACCCGAGGGTTCCCAATGGGTTTTCATATAGAAGTTCCCATGCACTATTGACGCTGGACCAAGTCATACTGACGCCGCCGAAAAATTCGTGAACAGGGGTGCCGTTTTTATAATAGGCCAGCTTGCCGTTAACGATGTCACCGTTAGTGTACCACTCTCCCCAGAAGTAATAATCTTCCGGCAACATGTTACGAGAAGGGTACACCCAAAACGAGTCCCAGTAAGCTGTGGGATCTTCAGGCTCTTCCTCTAATTGAATAGCCGTTCTGGAACGTGTTTCGACCATCCTGAGTACAGTAGTCGAAGTTGTAGCAGTGCTGTTTTCTGCAAAGGGCTGTGGTTGATAACCGGAGAACCACCCGATGTCGCCTTCCATGATCATGGCGGCGGAACCTCCGTGAAGAGTGTTACTGATCTTCACCACAGGATATGTGTTGTTAGCAGTAGAGCCGGTGAAGGTCGTAACCTGTCCAGTCGTAGTGGTATGCTGCGCGTTAGCCAGTGGTGCCTTCAGAGCAAGGTCCGAGACAAGGTTAACTACGGTCGACTGATCTTGAGTACCGGTGTGATTGGAACGGGCAAGCAGGGAAGCGTTGTCAAGGTTAGCGGTAGCACCCGGAGAAATGTTGGAAAGCTTGATATGCTCCGCGGAAGTCATGAAGCCCGATTGAAGACTGTCCACGTAAGCATGGGCAGATCCTCCAGCTCCTATATGACTGCTCAATGAAGACGACACGAAAGACAGTTCGTCTGTAAGAACGGACACATCAGTAGAAAGATCTGAGACTTCTGTCGTAAGATCATCCACGGCATCTTCAAACCCGACTATGTCTGATGATTTGGCAAGTTCAGCCCATCCACCATCCGTCGGAAACTTATAGTAAATACGATTACCGTCCGATGCAGTCTGTCCAAAGTCTCCCGGAGTTTCAGGATCAACATTAGACGGAATACCAAAGTAAGGGTCTGGAATACCATTCCCGAAAGGGTTAGTTACAACGAAATCCGACATATCAGTACGGTAATTATAGTCTATGTAACTACTTACGGAAAGTAGAAATCTACCACGTAGATTTCTACTAGCAAATTATTTTTAGGCAGACCTGTCCTTAAACCCTTTGGCTATTTTTGTTTTAGCAGTCGCTTTGTCCTTGGTCTTCGTTTCGCCATCCTCTGTCCTGTTACTTTATCACCTTCACTTTCATCTAGCCTCTGCGCGAGTAGCGAGCGAGAGAGAGCGGAAGCGGCGTTAGGCCGCGATGCGCAGGGCGTTATCCGTCGCAGACTTCGTCTGGCGACACGTTGTCGACTCTAAATCGACTTTTGGGGGCCCCGAGGCGATGCCTCACCCCTCAAAAGCTCGATTTTTAAAAGGGTTATTTTTAATTGTGTCCCCTTTGTAGACAGTATAGAGAACACTTACATTGTTTGAACTTAATTACATTTTGTTTGTAACCTCTTTACTGGAGCAGAAACATTGTAAGCATTTTCTCTTGGAATACAGATATTATACCATAACTTATTTCCATGTCAAGGAAAAAAGTGAGTACAAGGAGATAAAAAAAAGATGTATCTCTGTAAGATACTCTGGGTGAATATCTTACAGAGATGAAAAAAGTATGAAATTAGATCAGAAGATTCTCCTGAGTGATAGCTTTGATCAGTTTTTCAACTGTAGGATTATCCTCCTTATATTTCTGAATGATCTGTTCATCCATGTAGTCAGGATTTTTTCTTCCTGTATAACAGTGGAATTTGTTATGTAGAAATGCTTTGTTATCCTTATACCTTCCATGGTCTGGTAAACATGAAGCCAAGGAAATAGCCACGTGTGGATGCTTCTTAATCAGCTTCAAACTGGCAGCCATATACTTTGCGTATCTCTTGCTCATGTATACTGGTCTGTCCTTGTTCTCCATGTATACCAGAGCCAAAGCATGTCTGTTCTCCAGATTCAGGAAACCAATGGAGAAAGTCTTCCACCATTGTTTAAGGTAAACATAAGTAGAGAGACCAAGAGCCATTCCCATAATGCTGCCCACATCCTTTGGAGAAGTGTGCGCTAGAGCGCCGGTTTGATTCGCAAGTGCCGCGACCCCCAGTACGAATACAGGATATGGGATGGCGATATTGGTGAGATTTTTCTTAACCCATTTCTCCAGTATCGTCAGAGGTTGAAGGACATGCTTATCTAAGTAGGTTGTAATATATTTAGCGGTAAGATCGTTCATCCGCTCTTCGTCAATAGCTTGTCCGGGTGCCTCTTCCTTGCATTCTTCTTCCGCTTGTTTCAATGCTGATCTAACACAGAACCAGATCCTATCCTTCCCCGCTCTCGCACCGTGATTAGCTATACCTGTGCGAAGCAACCAGCCGGGAGGTCTTACAGTAAGTATACGTCCCAGTACGTTGAGGCTGATCACCGACAGGATCGGGATAGCCATCAGTTTCGGGTTAGCCATCTTGTCCTCCTGTCCAAACCACAGAACAAGCATCAGGATCAACCCAAGCATACTGCCTAGCATGATCGTAAGGCGTGAAACGTATTCTGGTGGAGCGCAGACCGAGTCTTTCAGGTCTGCTTGGTAGACTTTTGTATGTGGTTGCATTACTGTATGAATGTGTAGGTGGCTTTTGTGTAGTCCCCGTGCAGGGCTGCCAGTGGGGGTTCTGTTGGGATCTTGGGTTCTTCGAGGCGTTGCGTGGAAAGAAGGATACCCGTGTGAGGGCAGACATCTTCCAGACGGATGGACAGGGCTGTAAGGAGGTGCTCTGTAGTCCGGTGTATTGTTGTTTCCACTGCGGTGGGTTCAAATGTGTTATCCAGCTGGAAATCCAGAATACCATGCTCGGTAACCCACATCCTCATAATGTGCAGAACCATAGGTTCTCGGTACTCTTCGTACTCGCCGGTTATAACCTTCAGCAGTTTGCGGAACGGGTGCAGCTTCCTCCAATCATTCAGATTTCCAACGTGCAGGTTGGTGGCCAGCTCATTGAGAGTGATCAGAGTCTCGGATATTGTACGAACCCATCCGATAGGTATGAAGTCCGGAGTAGTCAGCAACGATATCCGGTGGTTGTGTTCCAATTGATTGTTGAATAGAACGACAGCGCCGTTCTCAGGAGGGGTTGGTTTAGACATGTGTGAAATAAAAGGAAAAAGCCCGGAGGGTTCCCTCCGGGCTTTGGTCAGGGTGGTGTGGGTGGTCCAAAGTGACGCGAGAACAGATCCCTATTCTCAGGCCACCTTGTTATCGCATGCATGCAGTCCTCGCAGTAGTACTTGTGTGTACCCCTGTTGTACCAGAAGATACCTTCCGTCGCTTGGCATGCCTTGCGGTAGCATCTCTTACCAAGTTCTCCAGCATCAGGCATCCGCCCGTACTTGTCCAAGAGCTTGGGGTCGATGTCACCTTTCGGGATTTCATAATAAAGTGCGAGTGGATGTTTGAACATGGTCATAGTCCTACGTCTTTGCATGCTGCCTCCAACTCCTTGTCGAAGTCGTAGGCTTTTTCAGTTTCAAGAAGGTCCGCGATGTTGTCCACACGTGCCCCGGCATTCTTATAAGGAGGAAGTCCCTGCAGAATGTTGAGAGCAATGTGTGCGAAGATCTGAACGGAGTCCGTGTTGCGGTGACCCTTCAGTTTCGGTTCAGCGAACAATGCCTCCCAGAGAGTCTGTGTACTGGTGACATGCAGTCCCAGTCCCACTTTCTCAGCGGCATACAGACGAGTGATACCAAAGTCACGCAGACAGAGCAAATCCCAGAACGACGAGGACAGGGAGGTGCTCGCTACCTTGGGTTGAGGGAACACTGTCTTCTGTGTCAGCGCCCAGTAACCCAGCGGATCGCAGGTACCGATGTTCTTGATGTCATTGAGCTTGTCCACCGACCAGATGTGCTTGCCTGTAGCGTCACCAAGGTAAGGACCAAAGTTCAGCTTGAATTTGTGCTCATCCAGATGTAGGTAGATTTCGTTGTCCTCCACTTTGTGATTGAGGAGCATCAACTGTGCAAGTGTGGCAAGATTCTGGCGTTGTTTTTGAGTCATTGGGAAATACTGTAGTAAGTTTCGGGGTTCTTCTATCAGAGTCCAGTCCTTCCAGTCCTGCCAAGGGGTTGCAGGGTTGAATGTTCCTACTCCATCTTTTCGGTGGTACACCAGTCGACCTGAAGACAAGTCTTCACTGATGATGGGATACCTGTCATGCGGGCTAGCCTTGGTGACTACTCTGCATGCCCTTCCGTTGTGGTAGCGTGTACTTCCATTTTCGGAGGGGTGGTGGTTTGTTGAGTCTTCCGGCGGTTCAATTCTTTTTCGAAATAGACGGCTTTTTGACAGCTGCGTACTGCGAAAAAGCCTAATACGATTAAAGCTATCAATAGACATATGATAAAGGATACGATGCGTGCTGCGACGTCGAACATGTCGTCGAGAAGTTTTCGAATGATGTCAGCGTCCATTGTACTTTTCGTAGGCTTTGCGTTCCAGTTTTCTGCCTGTATGCATACCAATACCGCAACCAAGAATGAACGAGGATACAGCAATGAACAGCACAAGCAGGACAGCCTCTCGGGTGGATAGGATGTTGAGTTTCATTTATTCTTGTATTTCATGTCCGCGTACAAGCAGAGCAGAATGAAAAAGGGACCGAACAGGTAGAGCAGGATGTATAGCGTAAGCTTCAACCTCCTTACCGACCATTTGGATTTCATGGACATTGCGTCCAACCTGTGCGGCATTCCGTTAACTGCTGCCATCACATGCGATCCACAGTATATGTTGAACAGCAGGTACAGGAGCAGTATTAGCGTTATGGTGTGGGACATGGTTCGTTTTTCTTCAGGTGTTTGCGTGCCAATTGTTTCCAACCTTCTCCCCAAGTGCGCATACTTTTGAACGCTTCCCTGATGTTCTCCATTTCATCAGGGAGGTTCACCAGACTTGCATAGATGTCGCTGGTGCGTTCGTCCTCGATCTCCATGTTGTCGAGAGCAAACTCCAGCTTGTCTATAATGGCATCAATAGTAGGGCACTGGGGCGGAGGCTGTGCTTCGATATTATACTGATCTTCCGATGTCATTTCGGCTTGGCTTCCGAGGTTAACCTTGCTTGCAGACAATCCAACATGTCGTTGAGATCCTCCACGTCGTAGGTCAGCTCACTATAGCACCCGTGCCTGAGCAACCAGTCGTCATACCATACGAAGGCGATCACTCTTCTAGTGAACTCACGGACTCCGTATTTGGGGTCATGAGCGAACATGTAGTAGTACGGTGTGTTCTTCTTAATGGATAACTGCACACCGAATTCACGCTGGAGGATCTCAGCCCAGTTGTCTTTTTCATGTTCCACACATTCAGGATGTGCATAAACCCAGAAGCCTAGGGCATCGCACTTGTCCGCGTTGGTCACATGAAACGGATAACTGATAGGCACACCATTCTCGGAAGCAAACTCGGCAGGGCTGTATCCGAGGTCCCACCCTTCATGCATACAGTCAGTATGGTTCAGTACGAGATCCGCAAGTTCCAGTAGGTTAAGTTTTTGGTCGAGGGTCATAGGGAGGTGCTGTAAATGGTTAATCGGATAACAGTTCGTCCCAGCCTTTGGGGCGGGATTTTTCTACCATCTTCAAACAAGGGGTACAGTGATTGAACCAAAAGATGCTAACCTGCTCGTTGACTCTTTTGAATTCGTTCGGATTATCCTTATCCTTTTCGATAGCAGCGGCTTCACCGGTGATTTCCTCTATGAAAGTCCAGAGCAGAAGCCTGTTCTCGTAGTTACCATTCTCCCGTGCCAGATCGTACAGCTTTGCGAATTTCTCGCGATGCTCCTTGGGGATGATGTACGTGTGAAGCTTTGGTGACGCAGGCTTCGGTTTCCTGAAGAAAAGCTTGGCCCAAAAGCCTTGCTTAATTACCGGGGGTGTTGTCGGGAGGGTGGTGTCCATCTGTTTCTGGGAGAGTAGGGACTTCAGGTACGTCTGGTCCTTTGAGATCCTGCAGTTCAGCTTTCAGTTTGTCCAAGGCGTCAGCCTGTTGCTTGTTAAGCTCAGCGGCCTTGTCGAGTTTTGCCTGCAGCTTCCTTTCGGATTCTGTCAGAGCTACGATTTTGTAATACCGCTGCGAGGATTCGTCTCTTGCAGCATCTCGCTCGCGTTCGATGGTGGCTATCTGCACTGCATTCCGAATCATCCTGTTGACCTCGCCCTGTGAAACACTAGTGCCTGCCTGATCTGGAATCATTGCATCGCGAATCTTGACAATGTCACACGAGGCGTGGATAGCCTGAATGACTTGTTTGATCAGTTTGCACACGCAGAGGATGGCTACAATACCTACGCTATAAGGTACGATGATCTTCAGGAATTCCAGAACGATCCAGACGATTGCGAAGTCTTTGACTCCTTCGGCGGTACCTTGAACTACTTCAAGGATCGTTTTCATTTTTGCGAAGTCCATATTGGGTAACGGTGAGATTAGTCGATAAGTTCAACCCAGCCGGTTGGTGCGTCCACGACGCGCATAAAGATAGCCAGAGGTGCATTACATCCTTTGTAGTTTCTCTCACGCAAATAGAAGATACCGATAGGATCCGCAGGGTTCTTGCGATCCGCATTGATGATCTTCAGCAGGTAGGAGTTGAGGTTGATTACCGCCCTTTCGAAGTTGTGTGGAGTAATGTGCGAATGGTTCAGGTTACGTTCCATCGCATTCTTCTTATGTTCCTCCTGCGCCTTTCTTTCGATAAGCGAGGTTACTTCAGGGATGTGTTTCTCAGGGATGAGGTATGTCGCATGAGTTTTTGGTTTCACCTTGTCCTCCTCTTTCGGCGGAGTAGATGGGGGTCTACCGAACGCTAGTATGTTTATCATGTGTATGTTGTTGGGGGTAAAAACAATTCAGGGGAACCGGCATGCATTGCAGTACCGGTTCCCCTTAGGAATTAATCACCAATTTCTTGTAGACAACTGTGTTACCTACAAGATTATATAACTCAAACCACCCTCTGGTTGCTATTACTTCTTAACCACCTTGGAGAGAGTCCCTTCGCCATCATCTTTATATTCTTGTAGAGGGACGAACTCGACCTTGGGAAAAAGCTTCTTGTAATTCTTAGCTTCAGGAGTCTTATCCGTGAAGGTGCAGGTCTGTTGACCATCTTGGAAAAAGACAATACCGACCTTACCATCCATATCCACCAGTTCAATGAAACGAAACTCGGGAGGCAGTTGGATGTAATCGCCGTTTGTCTTTCTTAGTCTGATCAAAATGCCTGCATTTGTTGATTCATCTCCTGATCCTTAAGGAAGGACTGAACCACACGGGTTACTTGTTCGAAGTCCTGCTCAAGAGCTTCAATGCGAGCTTGCAACTCTTGGTTGCCCTCTTCCTTCTCTTGCTGCAGTTGATCGAATCCTGCCTTAAGCTCTTCTATATGTCCAGAGATTTCCTCAACTGCTTGTGCCACTTCTTGAATCACCTGTACGAGCTGTGCGAGATCTTCTTCGCTGACCCCTGAGACCATAGGATCGCCACCGCCCTGTGGGGGAGGCCCTGCAGGAGCGCCCTGAGGAGGAGCACCTCCCATCATAGCAGGGTCCATGGGTTGTCCAGTGGCTGGATCAATTGGCATGCCTGTAGCAGGATCCACTGGAGGACCACCAGCAGGAGCACCCTGAGGAGGAGCGCCTCCCGGGGGCATGCCGCCACCCGGAGGAACCATGGGCTGGAATGCCTTCTTGACAATCAATTCCTTCAGTTCCTTCATGGCGCTGATGCTATCTTCAATTTGTTTCCTATCCATAGGGCGACTTCTAAGTAGTTTACATTTTTTTAACTACTGTGTCACGGGTTTATGATAGGTAAAGAAAAGGGACCCAGTAGGTCCCTTTTCGTTTCAATTGGCTACAGCCGCTACCTGAGGTTTATGTTCCTTCAGATATCCCTCGATGTAGCTCGGGTAATGTATTGGGTTCGCGATAGGCTGAACTTCTGCGTTCAAATATGACACGAAGAAGCGTTGCCCGTTGCGAGGATCGTCAGCAGTGAGTAGCAGAAATCCAGTTCTCTTTTCGTACTGGACGTAGTGCTTATTTCCGATCTCATCGACCGTTGTGGAATACAATGTATCCAAGGTCTCACACTTATTTGGAATAAATGTACTGGGACCGACCGGATGTTTGATAGTGTACGTGAAGTACTCGTTCTTGGCTTTCTCTTCGGCGTTCGATACGTGAAGGATCAGCTTGACGGTTCCGAAGACCGTAGCAAGTCCTAGAAAAATCAAAAAGGCGAATGATTTATTTGAGTTCATAGCTTTGTGTTGAATAGGGGTTACTCAAAGCTATATACCCTGTTATACCGGATTATTGCCTATTTGAGGACCTTGTACTGGAGCAGGGACTGGCATACCTCCCATAGGAGCAGGAGGCATCATAGGAGGAGGTCCGATCTCAACGTTATCCGACAGTCTTACCTTCTTGTCTCTGATGGCTTGCATAGCTGTAGCCTCGTCAGGGAAGTAGTGGGTCTCCTTGGCAGGACGTTGGTGCGCGGAGTACAGCCCAAGGATCTGCTCGTGCTTCAGTGCGGGAACAATCTTGTCAGCTTCCTTGATGGAGTAAACCATCTTGGAAGGCATAAGGATGTCCTTGGCCTCATCCACAGACTCCTTCATGGAAGGAACGTGGATGTTCAGAGTATCACCGTCGTGGTCAAGGTTAAGGCCAGTGGACACATATGGATTGGTAGCAACGTTGTCTCCGTCGATTAGTTTTGGCCATCCTGCAAGGACGTTGTACTTGTGCCACGCTGGAGCGCGAGAGTAGATAACAGGACGCTCAGTTACTTCCCGGTCCAGTGCTTTCTTGGCGAAGTCCGTACGCTTGGAAACGTGCTCAAGGGCAGACAGGGAACTCATACCTGACTGCACAAGGCGGCGTTGGATATATGGGCCGTACACCTTCCATGCCATGTCAATAGGGATACCGATCTGATCCATGTCGAGATCTGGATTAGCGGTAGCAACGCCACGTCCGACAGAGTCCATTGTCTTGGAGAATAGACGGCGATGAAATATAGAGTGCTTGGGACCAGCTCCTTTTCCAATGAGATGGTCCAGGAAGCCGCTGACACCGCGTTGTTTTGTCTTAGGGTTGACGGCCTCGCCATACCCATAAACAGCTTTAGCAGCGTTGTAGAGTTGGTATGCAGCATCTTTGGAGCCTTCTTCTCCAACCTCACCCTTGAGATCATTGTAGACTCCCTTGTAGTTGATCAGGTCCTTGTACAGCTCGTTTGCGTCACCGGGCATGAAGGTGTCGCCTGTGATGGAGAACGGTCTGAAGACAGGGGGAATGACTGGTACCTTGGAGATGGTCAGGTCAGCAGGCGCAATCTCATTCTTGCGCAAACCCGCAATGACGTTGAGGATCTTGACGGCAGGTCCGCGCTTGGTCTTCTTGCCTGTAGCCAGATCATCCCTAGCTTGTTTCTCCAGAGCGTCAATGTCGACTTCCTGCAATGCCTTGTAGATGGCCATTGGTCCGGTTCCATAACGTCTTTCTTCCTGCTGCATTCCTTGTATTGTAATGCATACAGGGTTCTATTACATAAAAAAATAGCGCCCCTTTTGAGGGCGCTATTTTTCAAACCTTACCTAGTTCTTCGTCTAGTAGTTTCTGGTAATGGGCTATTTGTTTCTCGATACCGGGATACGGACAGTGCTGGAAATGACCGTCGTAACTAAGGGCTGGGGCGGATTTACCACACCCTGCACACATATAGTAAGGGTTACCTCCTCCTATAGGTACATCCTCCCTTATCTTTCCTCGGAGAGTATTTATCCTGTTCTGTAAACGTACAGCCCGGGGAATGTGGTTATCCTTCATTGTAACCATAATTTGATTAGCCGTACGGAAGCCGCCACCACCACAAGCAATCCTATATGAAACATGAATGCGGCAAAGAAATCCACCACTGCTGTAAGCCTGTCAGTATGCGGTCGTCCTTTGTATCCTTTGAAAACCAGAGCAGGCAGTATCAGGCGTCGGTAAATATTTGGAAAGTCTTTCATGCGGCGTAAGTGGGTACGAGTCTGGATATCAGTATCAAGCCTTTGGGTCCTCTGATAATAAGTTCATCAGGCAGGGACAGCTCAAACAGTTGCCTCATATGCAGATACCATTTGGTGGTCTCTTCGTTGCTCTTGTTACTGAAGGGTGTTATCCCTACCATCACCATCTGAGCTGCGTTCATTTCGCTCCACTGCTCTTTGGCCTTCTGCTGTACATGCTGACGTAGGGCAGTCAAGTCGTACACAGGGATTGACGAATCAGGGCCTATGGGGATAGGTTTTTCAGTGGGCACAGCGTTTGGATGAGGGTTGAGGTAAATTTCTCCATTCTTTGTAGGAAAGGTTACCGGGGTTACCTGTGTGCTTTGTCCAAGCCTCGTATCGTTCCACGTCCCACTTGGTTACCTTCAGGTAATAGGCGTACGGGACAACAGTAATGAGGATGAAGACTTCAATAGCCAATATGATCTTCAGCTTGGTCAGAGGATCCATTGATTTCTTGTTTTTACCTGCAGCCAATTTCTGACAGTGTACGCAGTTGTCTTTCATTTCTGTGGTCTCTTTGTGACTTTGACGTGGTGATTGCAGGTGTGCCTGACGAGGGCGAATGCTTTGCGGAGCGAGTCTGCAAATCCATCTGCGGCTTCCCTTGTCGTAAAGGCTTCCACTTCTGGTTGTATGTCGAACGACATCTCTCCATGACGGGAGGTCCACTCGACATAGAATAGATCGATAGCATCGACTTCCTTGGTGTTATTGGTTTCAGGGACGGTTAGTTTTTTGAATCTGAAGAATCGGAACATGGTGTGAATTGAGAGTTAAAAGAAAAAGGGAAGGGACCCTCACGAGTCCCTTCCCACAAAAACGTTAAGCAGCTTTGGTCAAGACCTCCTTTCCAGCTACCAGCCATGCACGGACGTCGTCGCCAGTGTAGGTAGGTTTGCAACCATACGTACGCACCATTTGAGCGATGCGTTGGATCTGTTTGGTCTCCAGTGTGGTAGCTTTCTGCTCGACAGTTTCGTAAGTCTTACCGCGAACAATAGCCAGAGCCAGCAATGCTTCCCGTGCTGCAGTTCGAACCTCATTGACTCGATGCATACGCAGGTAGTTGTACTGATTCCAGCTGCTTGTTCGTTGTTCTTCCTTGCGGATTACCATAGCTTCCAGCGCCAGCGATTTGATCTTGACCCGCAAGGCACACCTCCGATCCAATGGTTGGATAGTTGATGTCTTCTTACGGGCCTTTCTCTTATCGCGTGTCGCTGCTTTCATGTTTTTGTTTTGGTCAATCTACGTTTTCATTGTGCGTAGTTCTCCTTTGTTCGTGGGAGAGTGGTGGAGTATTGCGGAGTTTAACCGCCCTAGGGGTATTAAGAGGGGCTTCCCTCACCTAGTCGTACGAACTTATACCCCAGAAAAAGTAGCCTCGAATTCCCGACATTATTGGGGCATACGGATAGGTCCCGAAGTCAAGCATCCTCGCATTCGACGACCTTTGGAAATTATTTCTTGATAGTCTTGTTGGAGGTAACGGCCTTGGTGACGAGCTTGGCCAACGCAAGAATCGAGGCAGGGGCAAGGGTCTGGCATTCCACCTTGACGGTACCGTCCGAGGCGACGACAGCCACGTAATCGCCAAGCTTCATGGTTGCCGCTACTTTGACCAGAGCGAATATAGGCACCCAGTACTTGCGCTCCTTGGCGTTCTTGAGTTCCTTCAAAAGCACACCATCTTCTGTAATGGCGTGAACCTTATGTACCTCCTCCTCGTAGATGTAGACATCTGACGATCCGTAACCGCCGAAGCCCATGGTCTCGTTACCCCAAGCTCCATGAAGTACCACCTGATCGCCAACCTTGAGTTTGTAGCGATTCAAGAAGACTTTGTGTACATCTTTGTAGATGGAGTTGGAATTAAACGGAGCCTTGACGTTTTTCAGTGTAACTCTTGCTGGTGCCTTTTTCTTGGCGGGTACTCTTCCTCTGCGTGACATAATGTTGGGTAAGTTTAGATTCACTTAGAGGTCTTCTTGCTCATAGCAAGGGCCGCCTCGTAGATTTCCTTCAGCTTTTCGAAGTGAACGGTAGTGCAGCCTACTTTGACCGAAGCATCGTGTTGGACCTCGGCGATGTAGTCACTGTTGATTCGGATGGATGGTCCGCGCAGCCTGAGGACGTGTGCCGGAACAGTGATGGTGGAATATCCGGAACCACGGGTAGGTACGACAACCACGCCAGTCGGAGTGATTTTGGTAACCGTATAGGCAACCCCAGATCCGTAGGACTGTCGGCGTGAAGGTTGTCCGGGGAATCCGAGGACACCAGTTTCCCATGAGGAGGTGATCTGTACGGAATCCTGCAGACCGATATTGGCGGCCTCCAGCATGATCTTCTGCACATCAGCGTAAGTGTTCCTCTTGGTTGTGTCGGCTTTTTTGGTTGGTGCTGCTTTTTTGGCTGCCACTTTTTTAGCGTTGGTTTTAGAAGGCATTGGGTGTGTGGGTGTGTTATTTGTGGAGGGTTATACTCCAACCCTTTACTTGCAAGCTAAGGTAAAAGCAGTACCTTGCTTGCCTGTAAAAGATTCCGTGTGAGATTAATAGTCGTCGTCTTCTTCTACCGGAACAGAGGTATTGAAAACGGCTTGTAATTCCTGATGCTTTTTCTTGTATCCCTCTAGGTAACCTTGTTTGTGTACCCAGCGTATATAGGAGTAGACATCGTCAGGCTGTTCCATGAAGAAGCCCGTGTGAGCGAGTATGACAAGACCGTTTAGAGCGTTCCTGAAGTCCAGAGGGCGCAGACCTTCTAGCCTCCTATTGGTAGCGAGGTCATGGACAGGATTACCTGCGTTTTCGGGAATAGGTTCGAATCCTAGTTGCTGAAATACGGTGCGCAGGCGTGTGTTGGATTCGTTGTTCCAGATAACAACATCCAAGTTGTACTGATCTTTGATGGCGATGGCATGAGGGTACGCAACACGTACGTTGTACCCTTCAGCCCACCTTTGCTTATCTGCGTCCTGAGACGAGTAGGGGCGAAGCTGTGGTTGTATTTGGCGCAGCATTGCATCAGCCTGCTGTCCTTCTGGAATAAATGCCAGCAGGAACCGAGAGGTATCCTGCGTATCCAGACCTAGGTAAGAAAAGTAAAAACGCTTGTGCGGTCTTGGTGGGTTGACTGGTACTTCGCTCATGGCGGTGTGTGATTAAAAAAAATGGAGGCCCCGCTCGGTTATTCACCGATTCTCAGCTAGCACACGGGACCTTTGGAAAGTGGAAGCCTCGGGGCGAATCGAACGCCCATTATTGCAGTCAAAGTGCAAAGTCTTACCACTAAACGACGAGGCTATGGCGCCCGCGCTCGGATTCGAACCGAGAACCTTCTAGCCTAGGAACCAGACGCCTCTAACCGTTGAGGCTACGCGAGCGATGAAGGTGGGTAGATTCTCACCTACCCACCTAGAAGTCAAATACCAAGATCGCGGCAAATTTCATTCAGGTGTGCCGCTTCATCACCCCAAGAGGCAACAACAAGCGCACCACCCTGAACAAACTTGACGACCAAGGGATCATGGGGTACTGGAAGAATCTGTGTAGCGGATGTACCATCTTTCTTGCACCGCTCAATGAAGTCATCCTTCACGTCGAACGCGGCATTGGGAGCAAGGATGAACATCTGGTTCTGCATTGTCGTGCAGTTGGATTCCAGACGCTTGGAGTGCGATTCGAACATAGTCTCCTCGTACTCTGCACGTCGGCGTTTGTAATCTTCGCGTTCACGTGCTGCCTCGGCACCATTGTACATGAACGAGAAATCACTGATAACGACGCTAGCGTTCTGTTTCGCTACTCCCCGTATGCGTGCCCGGTAGGTACTCATTTCCGCAGCAGCATCTGAGATACGAGGTGCGGTGCCCTTGCCCGTACTATCGCAATCCATCAGACACAGGATCTCCGCCTTGTTCACATTGTGCACAGGCTGAAGCTCGAATGCCTCCATATAGCCCAACTGACTTGGCGGGACGGCGCCCCGGTAATGGTTGAGCGTATCTGTGTGAAGGTTCAAGGCTTTGCGAACAGCGTGGAATCCAGCCCAAGGGAGGAACCGGCTATTCGGGTAGTCCTTTTCATACTTCTCACGGAGATGAGGATACTCAAGGAAGGACGAACGGAAGGCAGCGAGACGGATGTCCGAGGTCTTGGTGAACCCAAGTTTCTCAGCACGTTTCGCATTCTCCTGATCGACGAGAAAGGAAGGCGAAGTGGCTTCCTTGACATTGCGCTCAACGAAAGCGGCAATGGTTTCAGTGCTCTTGCGATCAAGAACAGCAGTATTGGATGGTTCCATTTGTGGATGAAGTGGTTCGATGTGTTCGAAAGTGTCAAACAAAAGGTCGTAGGGATCTGCACTCAGATCTGCCCATGCCTCCATGATGGCGTCAAGAGAATCAGAGTCCAAGTTCGTTGACTACGCCGTTAATGAATTCCGCCTCATCACCCCAAGAGGCGACGATAAGGGCACCGCCGGGAACAAAACGGAGGACGAGTGGATCCTTTGGGATCGGGAGCTTCTGGGTGGAAGCATCAACCTGTTCACGGAAACGCTTGACGAAGTCCTTGTCCTTGGTGAAGGCTGTTGGAGGAGCCACCACAAAGAACTCAGACCGGAACTGTTCGAAGAACTTGTTGAATGGCTTCAGATGGACTTTCATCCAACCCTCCTTGTTGACGGAGTTCGTAAGTTTGCGGCAATCCAGCTCGCCGTTGAAGCAATCACGATTCTCGCTCATGATCCGGTTGAACGCCGTAACCGAAATACGACCGAAGTTGACATCGACGGTATTCTTGATGTCCTCGATCATCTTCTTGTGTGCCTTTTCGCACGCTTCTTGGTCCATCTCGAACTGTATGGGTGCGAGACCTGCCAGATGGTAGAGACCCTTCGTGTCAGGGAAGTCGCGCTCCTTGAGTTCGAAGTCGGTGATCAGTTTTGCCTGACTATCAGGAACACCACCTGCGTAGTATTCCGCCAAGTCGATGCTGAGCTTCATCGTGCTGATGGTAGCCAAAAGACCAGCCATAGGGATGAAACGGGAAGTAGGATACTTCGCGAGGTAGTGCTCGCGAAGTTCCGGATTGGCGACAAACTTACGATGGAAATCGTTGAGTTTGATGGAAGCCGAGGATTTGAATCCGACGGCTGCGAGACGGTTGCACATCAGGGTTTCTTGGTGGAACCCCTCCGAGCGACCGTACACTTCGTAGTGGTTGATGAAACTGTCGATACGATCTGCTGAAGTGCCGACGGTTTTTGGATCAAGTGTTGGAGTTTGCATCTGGTAGTGTGGATCTAATTAAATCCCGCACTTCCATCAGAATAAACCCGAGGTCATTTTCCCCGGGCCATTTCTCTGGTGAACGTGCATCGGGATGATCTGCAAGAAGACCCGTCCCATACCGTGTGTCGGTAGGATGAGCCTCGACGATAATGCTATCTCCCGTGTCCAGTAGATAGGACTGCAGGAGAGGATGCTGGGTGAACTTTTGCAAGTTCGCATGTGCGATGAATCCCCTATAAACGATATCCCATGCATTCTGTTCAAAGCCTTTGACCTCACGACCAATGGCTTTGATTTTCTGGGAATCGGGTTCCGCGAGAATACGATCCGCAGCTTCGTTGTCTCCGAAAAACCTCGCTTTCATCCACAGCATCAAATGCTTGGCTGATGCGAAGGTGATACCGGCATGTGTAACATCGCATTGGAATCCCTGTGCGAGACAGGCATTGTCCAATTCGACGGGACTGGCAAGCTTGCTGCCGTAAAAGAAGGTGAAACTTGGTGTCTCACCTTCTTGCATTCTTCTAATCAATTTAGCCTTGTTCATGGTGGTTTCTGTTGGTAACGTTGGTTACGTTGGTTGGAAATTAATCGTCGTCCATATGTTTGGTGGACTCTATATGCCTGATCTCCTGCATTGTTTTTGCGTGGAGACTGTTGGGGTTACCTGCTTGCCTTGGATTACGACACATGGAGCAGGAGCAGGGTTTCCTGTTCTTGTGAAGGATAACAGCTCTCCGATGGATCTGTTCTGGAGTAAGCGATTTGAAGTAACGGTTGTTGATCTTCTCAAACTCCTCCATCCGGGCTACCATCCGTTTTCGCTGATGGCGACGAAACGCTCTTCCGTATTCCGAGGACATATTTAGTCGAAGCTACCACCGCCTCCACCACCAGAGTCACCCCCGCTGAAACTAGACCCGCCGCTATCGTAACTAGAACCGCCACTGCTATAGCCGCCGCTATCGTAACTAGAACCGCCGCTGTAATCGCTAGGCACAAAAGAAGTGCCAGAGCTATCACTATCATGCAGGGAAGAGCCAGAATGATGACCAGAATCTGAAGGGGCTTCGGGAGATCCTTCAGTTTTGTCTGATTCTTTGTGGTGGTGTCCTGACTCTGTGTGGATGAAGACAGGTACGTAGGGAGGGTGATACGATTCGGGTGACGGGGAACTGAATCCATGGTTACGACGGGGTGGTTGGTTCTGTTTCTTTTTGGAACCGAACAAGCGGTTGAAGGGCCAGATCATGTGTTTTGTTAATGGGTATGTATTGTGAACGCCAAGTGCACTTCAGATTGAAGCACAAGTAGTAACTGCCTGTTTTCATTTTCTCCATGAAGAATGCTTTCTCTTTGCATTCCGGACAATCGATCATGAAACAGGAGGGACAGACGTGCCACTTCTGCTTGGCGCATCCGGGTTTTAGTCCTCGCTCTCTATCGCAGAAGATACAGGTGGTGGGTTCTCCTTCCATGCGACAATAGGGCAATGTTTCTTGTACCAAGCCTTTATACCGGCAACGAAGAAGTTATCTTCTGGTGGGCTGGCAAAGGAGTAACCTTGCTGCAGGCGGCGTTTCCGTTTCTCTCTCCATGTGGACACTTTGGTGACAGCAAGGGAGATGGATATGATTGCCCCGCAGAACAAGGCCAGCGCGACTACAAAGGCCACCACACCTATGCCGAACTGCCACCAGTTAAGACCTTTTCCAAAAAAGAGCACGCCCATACAACTGCCGCCCATAGCTGCAACGAAGAGCAATACGAACAGGATGAAGTGGGCGGCGAGACTGGTACCGAAGTGTGTCCAGAATCCTCTCTTATACGGGGTACCGGAGTTCAGCCAAAGACCAAGCCATAGTACCGGGAAGGTGACTACATATAGGAGGGTTTTCCAGAAGTAAGGGCAGAAGTTTGTGGGTAGGGTATTATTTGGATTGACCCGTCGGTATAACCGGGCATGCCAAGCGTTGGAAGACAGATTCATTTTTCGGATAGAGTGAGGATGAGTGCTATGGTGATTTGACGTGGAGATGCAGAAAACGGATACAGGTCAGCTTGCATGGCTCCGGATTCTCGCTGCACCTTTTCAAGGTTTTCAGCGAATAGCTTTACCTTGTTCGGAAAGACCGATTTGTATGCCTCCATAGCGGGGTCATAGAAATCACTCGCACAAGGTGGGTGAGACGGATATCTCTCCACCGGCAGATGCTTGAACCGATCATGCTTCCATGCCTTTTCCTTCATGTCGCCTATGGGACCGAGATCATCGCACAGAGATCGCTCCACTTGAGTCCACCCGGTTTTCAATGCGAGGATTGAATTGAGGTTGTGGTTTGGTTGCTTGTTCAGGTATTCAATGGTGTACATAAAAAGATAAAAATGAGGTAAGTTCGGGGGTAGACAGCTACCCCCGAACTTTTTCACACACGCACAGTGGGAGTTAACCCGAAGATGCAGTTGCGCAGGTTCTAGCAGGCGACGACGTAACATTGACGGCCCCGACCTAAGAACTTGTCCTATCAATTTTTTCGACACAAGTTCAGCGACATCGCCCTCCCCTCACGGAACGACAATAGCGCCTACCTGCTGGCCGGATAGTTAGCGATCCATTTTAACCTGTGGATACAGGAAGGCTGTACTTGGAACCCATTTGCGCAAAGGTTCCAAGTAGTCGTCAGCGCATACGTAGTAATGCCGTCTGTTCGTACACCACTGCAGTGTCGGAACTATACACGATATTAGAGCCATTGACCCGGGTTCATCGGTATTGGGCGGAGGTGCCGAGCGGGATGCTGGGCGGAAAGGAAAGTGACGACACACCTTCCTGGCTCATTAATATATAGCACCGCAGTGCTTATATTTGCTTGGTGTGTATTAGGTAAAAAGAAGTACCCACGTCCCCTTGCGGGGACGAAGGTACTTCTCTCCATGGATGTTGACTGATACCCGGAAATTAACGGCGGTCGTAGTTGCGAGGAGGCAGTTCAGCCTCGTGGCGGACGGCGTCGACGAATTCGCGTTCTTTCTTCTCGCGATATTCCTCACGGCGTTCACGTTCGCGGTCGACGACTTTCTCTTCCTCCGTACGTGGGTCGCACGAGCTGAGGGCGAGGGCAGTGGAAGCAGCTGCAACGAGCAGCATGATATGTTTGTTCAGTTTCATCTGGTTTGGTGGGGTTGTTGGTTAACTATAGCACGGAAAGCTTGGGTGGAGTTTCACCACCCTCTTGGTCAGGGGAAATCACCGTCGCCTCCACAGGAGGGACATTTGAAGTTACCCTTCCATCCGGTCCCGTTACAGGACTGGCATTTGAACGCCGTATCGTGGCGGTGAGACGGATCCTGTTTTGGCTCAGGACTTACCGTTAGGGCGGCGGCTACCGACAGTGCGGCAACCGCGAACAATGCGATGTATCGTTTCATAGGAAAGATGGCGCGGAGAGATGGAATCGAACCACCGACTGGCGCAGTTTTCACCACGCAGCTCTACCACTGAGCTACCTCCGCGTTCTCTGGGAAAATGGTACGAGGAGATGGATTTGAACCACCGACCCCCAGCGCCAAAATGCTGGTGCTCTACCGGACTGAGCTATCCTCGAATTTTGGTACCCGCTGTTCCAGCAACGGGTACCATGGTTGGTTTACCGTAAACAAATAGGTCACGAATGACCAGCAGACAATCCCTTGCGGGAAAGTGGGAGAATGGTGTAGGCGAGGGGAGTCGAACCCCTGTCCGCCACCAGTTCAGACAAACAGTTTACAAGCTTAGGGATTGCTCCCGGTTTCGTCCTTTCCCTTACGGGCAATCTGCGGTGCGTTACAGTTGGACACACGTATTGCTACGCTGCTGCCTCCACACCAATCCTTACCCTACCGCTCATCACTAAGAGTAGGCCCCGATTAGGTCTGGGGATCTATCCACTAATGTAGCCACGGATCGTGGACATGTCAGGCGTTACCGCACTGACTTCCGGGCCGTTGTTCCGTTTACTGCGGATTAGGCAGCGAGGGCGACGACTTCTTTCGAAGCGTTGCGACCACGGAAGGAAACGATGTTGTCGTTGCCAGTTGTTGTTTTTTGAAAGGCTTTTATGGAGGCCAACCTTATCATTCCTCCGCCTGTGTGTTTATCATCATCGATGACGTCGAAACCAGAACGCCCACTGGAAAATGGTGGGGGCATTGCACCCCCGAAGTTTTTACGCAGGCTGAGGCTCCGGTCCCGAAGGAGTCGGTTGCTCAGCCGCTGCTGCCGCTTGCTTTTTCTGCAAGTCGGCGATCTCACGCTGTTTGGCACGTTCGGCCTTCTTGAGGGAACGCTCGGTGCGCCATGCGTCGTGACGTTCCCGAAGGAATGCCTCGGCGCTTGCGGCCTTCACTTGTGCTTTCTCCTCCAGAACTTCAGCGCCCTCAAGCGCGGAAGAAACGGCGGCGTCGATAAACGTAGTTGCGGCCTTGCTGAGCGCCAGAGGCGCGATGCAGAGCATGGCAACGCTTTGGCCCACGCGGAATGCGGAAGCCGAAACAACAGAGGTTGCATAGTTTTTCATACGAGTTGGTGGTGCGAGTTGGTTATAAGGGTTAATACTTACCCTCAAAACTACATAACACCTGTGGGGGTAAAATTGCCACTTTTATCCGTAGTTTACCTTTTCCCATTCTAGCCGTGCTTTCAGAGCCGGATCTTCGTCCGGGAAAGGTGCTGTCGGGAAACAATCCATCATTATCTTCAGTGTGTCCGTATACTCAACAAGCTTCTTGGAGGAAGGAAAGCCTGAGAGGTTGTTGATTAGATCACCAATTTTCCCGAATACCGCGAAACCGTTTTCCATAATCCTGCGCCGGTAATCATCCAGCGTAGCACTATGATCCAGTTTCGACAAACGGATGATAGCAGCAACAGCAGCAGGCGGGAAGCCAACGTCCAACAGGTCGGTGGCTCTTACCTTTCTGCTCTTATACATTCCATCCTCCATTGTATCATGGCCTACAGCAGTCGCCATTGAGATGACACGATAATTGTAAGGCATTGCCGAGACTTGGTCGTGTGTCCAACGCAGTATCCCTAAGGGATGCGCGATAAACGGTGTGACCTTGTCTTTCCGGACCTGCCCGTCGTGCACCTTGATGGCGAAGTCGATCAGGGGGATCATATCTGGATGGGCCTTGATGATGGCGCGGATATGTCGGAAATGCTGGGGAAGCATAACGTTGGTAAGGGGTGTTATGACTCCCTCACCAACGACACGCGCAGGCCCTGCATCACGCACTATCTCGAACCATTCATTCAAACCCATAGGCTCACTGTCGATTTCACTAGGCATAAATATGTCGTAATATTGGTCGTAATTCCTGCAGGATTTTTCCGTTCAGGTTCTCCCCAACGAAAGTGTTGTCCTTTAGCTGGACGCCCCATACCTGCCCTCCTGCGAGACTGTATATGGGACCTGTTGGTAGTTTCTGCAACACTTCAGCAACCGCTGGTTTCTGAGTAAGCTTCAACAAGGTCGCGTGCAAAAGCAACCGATACCGTAAAACTTCCCAATGCTTTGGATTGGGTATCTTTCTCTCCAGAACTAGTAAGTCCTTACCGCTTGTTGTTTGGGTTATTTTATGCAGATCAACTCCCAAGTCAATCTGTCGGGTATTCCCGAGTTCCTGTAAGTATTTTTCGAGCTTTTGATATGTCACCAGATGCAGTGGACATGCCCATCTCCTGTCGGCGTAGTGAAACACTGAGCCTAAAGGACCGGTGGATACGTTATGCGGCAAAAGGCAACCTCTGTGAATGAGGTTATTCATTGAAAATTTTTGATGCGACTTTCACGCTGCACACTCCTGTTTGGGTGTAGCGTATCCTCACCACCAATCGCCGGTGGTTACCATTACCATCTTGGATGCGTCTAAGAAACGGACGCCCAATCAACTCCACTTGCCTTCTTTTGTTTTTTTTATTTAGAACGTACAACATAGACGTTGTGGGGTTGAGCCTACTTAGCTTCGCAGTGTAGACTCAACCCTTTGGTTTGTTCTTATCGGGGACTTCAACAGCGGACTTCCACGGAGAGAATCCTACTATTGCGGCTCCAAGCACACACAGTCCTGCGATGGGCAGGGCTGCGGCCAAGATCAGCAATAGGAATCCTATTACGTGGTAGGCGAAGAAGCCGAGTATAACAAGGCCAATCAACGTCACTATCCAAGTGACGGCAGTCTTCATTTATTTGCTGGACGACAGGTGTCTGACCAAAGCTTCATTGATTGCTCCGATAAAGCTAGGAGCACCGTGTCCACCTACGTGCTTCCAGTGCACGTTACGGGAGTTCATAGACTCCGTATCACCGCGTTTCACTTGGTTGCCGACGAGCACCAGCGTGTTAGGGCTGTTGCTGATCTGCTTGATGCGCTGCGGGGCATTCTCCATTTCGCTGACAACCACTGTACGGTCGGCACTGAAGTGACGTCGGACAGTGTCGTACACGTTATGGTTCGAGCCGATGATGATCACCTTCAGCTTTTTCGCTTCCTGTTGCCGTTGGAGTTCCGCAGGCGTCGGAGGCATCAGCTGAAGACTAGGACGTGGAATGTCCGAGATGTCGATACCACACTGATCGGCAACCTCACGGAGCCGCTCGCTGTGATTGCGACACAGGGCAAAACGAACCACTTCCTTCAGGTTCTCTTTGGTGCGGTGAAGCTCCTCACGAATGTCGTGCTCGGGCATCGCGAAGTCACCGGGAACAGAAGCCAGAACCTTGGCTCCTTTGAATTCAGAAGAATCCACCCACACAAAGCGATCAGCTCCGGGAATGGCTCTTTCGAATTCCTTGATTTCGTGTGGCCAATAGGGCACACCTGTTTTTGGGAAGGTCTCTTCTTCCGTTGGTGCAGTGGTTACATTCATGGCGTGGATATGTATGTTCGAGAGAGGTTTAAAACTCTCAAACATATATAACACTTGCCATAGTCTTATTGCTCCTCTTCTGGAAGGAAATCGAGGAACCCCCGGTACTTCAGAAAGTCACCGGTCTGCTTGAACATAGGCAGGGCTTTTACCACCATTTTACCAATGATGTTACCATTGGAATCCACGAAAGTAGCCTTGTAATGGAACGTGGAAAGAGTTTCGCAGCTCAGTTTCCACGCAGCGACATAAGATGTACGGTCTGTTTCGTGGATGAACTGCGTCCAGTTGAAACGAGATGCCTCGTTGGGGTCAGAAAGTGAAAAGAGTTCACAATAAGCTTTGTTCACTCTAAGGTTGTTACCAATCCGGTCACACTCGAACAAGGGGCTTGGATTGATTTGGAACTCAAGCAAACGCTCGGCAGCAAAGAACTGGATCTCATCACGCAAAGAAGACCCGCCATTAGGGAAGATCTCCTTTGTGACGCGACTCAACTCATGGGCCAGATGTTCGGAGTTAGCCTTAAGATTGTTGATGTTCTCCTCAAGAGTATTAATCTTCTTGAGGTTCACGGACAGACTCTTGATGAAGGAAAAGAATGGTTCTCCAACCTTCTTCTTAAAGTGCACGAGGAACCCTATGACAGCGGCAGCAAAGGTAGGAGCCGTGACAGACCAGAAGATCAAAGTATCCCTGATAGCATGCCCTTGTTCAGGAGTGCCCCCGGGAATAGCCGTGAGTAAAAAATGGACAAGAGCCATGTCGAAAGTATATTGTATTTTACACTTGTCTGATATAAAAAAATGGACCCACTGTATTAAAGCAGGTCCATTTGGTTAAAGCCTAGAAATCAAACAAACTCCCAGTCCGTGACATCCTCTTCCCTTACAGGCGCTGCAGGTTTAGCGGATGATTTCCTTTCTTCCTTCACGCGGTCTTGCGGAGGAATGTACGGTTCAGGCATCCTGATTGTACGCTTGTTTGCCGCAGCATTGTAAGGCGTGTAACCAACGTCGGTCCAGTCGATCAAAGACTGCACAAAGCCTGTGACCCTGCGGGAGATGACACGCCACTTGAAAACAGGAACAGCACTTCTGCAATATCCAGCTAGTTCGGCGGAAGCTCTCGTGAAGATAGCTTCGGCGTGTCGTAGGGCACCGGCATCGTCATCAGCGTTGAACCATACTTGTTGTTCCCTTAGGTCACAAGTCCATCGACCTCCCTTACCTGCGAAACCGGTGTCATCATGGAAGATATCCTTGGCATAGATAGTAAGCAGATCATAGCGACCCAGTCCGAACGAGTAACTTCCGAACTGAATGTGGTCCATATAAGAGGATCTCACATGAGTGCGCGTGAAACTCGCATTATTGACGGCCATCCCTCTCCATAATCTCGGGAATGGATAAGTAAGTGAGGTTGGTAGCGGATACTGCTTGTCCTCCTCACTTACGCGTAGAAAGTCCAAGATATCGAAGTTGTTGGTTGTCGCTGCACCTCCGATAACGTAATTATATTTGATACTGTAATTCCCGCCGGTAGCGTACAGAAACGTAGCTCGCAGGGATATGGTGAAGCCACAAGAAGCAACAACTGTGGTGACAAAGTTTATTGGTTGCATTATATGAAAATGTATTCCTCGGTTACTGGTTCCATTACGGCTGCGGTATAAGGTGCGCTTGCGGCGAGCACTCCATTGGCTATGTGCCCCTCGACAAGGTCATCTCCGAGAGATGACTCGAAGGTCCAGGTCGAGTCAGGAAATGCTCTTCCTAATAGACGGAACATAAGTGTGGCTGATAGAGCCAAGCGAAACGCCTGTTCAGCATGTTCGGTCGAGTACATCTCCCTTGTCGTACCGCCCCAATCACTGTCGCCGGGTAGCCATATGTCTCCATAGTGCCAGCTATTGAAGTGCAGTGTGGACTGTATTCTTGCGTAGTAAGTCCGCTCCCTCGTCTGTTCGTACTTAGGAGACAGATCTTTATGCCTGAGAGCGATCATCTCTTCGCCGAACAGATTAAACTTATTCATACCCCAGCGACCGGAGTCGTCGCCGCCATCGTTTGTTATACCGTCGGGTAGACTGCAGCTCTTGATGGAGGTAAGTACCGCACGCCATGCTGCGTAACGACCTTCATTAGAGGGTGGAAGACCTTTCACCTCCAGCGAACAGCTGGGCGAATTCACTGATCCTCGGGTGTACCGTAGGATGAGTGGATGCTTGTCGGAGAATATTTCGATTTCCTGATACATGTGTATTACAGATGGAACTTGTCGCGGAACTGCCTCATGTAGATAGCGTTCTTATTGGCAGGCTTGGCTCCGCGCTTCTTGGTTTTGTGTATAGTTGCGTCAGCTTCCTCAATGGGTGGCTCGTTGAATGGAGGCTTCAGACCAATGTGGTAACTTGCGCAGGGGATGAAAAAGCTCATGATAGCTAAAAAGAAAAGGCACGCACAAAAGGAAGACCTAATGTGCGTGCCGGGATTATCAAACGGTCATAGGCTCCATCGGGCGGGAGGACGTGATAAGGGTACTCCCGTGTTCCGATAATTCCAGTGGGAAGGTAAGCGAACGCGTTGACATGAGATGCTTGCCTCGGATGGTGATATGGTCCAGCTCTTCGTAAGCCGCCAGTTTACAGTCCGATTCAAATATCATATAACGGTCCTTCTTCCACTTACGTAGCTTGTCATGGATCTGGTCCACACAAGAGTACTTCAGTTTCCCACAGTCGTTGACCACGTCGCGAAACCTGATTCTTTCCGTCCTCAGATCGTTCAGAGTCAGGACAAGAAATGCGGTACGGCGACGATGTCGTTTCTTTCTAGAGTTCCTGCGGAGTTTTCCTTTTATCTTTGCGATCAGGGCGGCAATCATAAGTTAGTGGGCGATAGGGTTGAGAGCGCGTGAGGTAACTGAAAAGACGGTTCTTTCCAGAGCGTTAACCACGATGTTGAAGTTTGCGGTCAACACCTTGACACATCCATTGGGACCAGTACGGAACTCAGTGCCAAGGTAACGGCATTCCAAGAGTTCGTTCTTGATGGCTCGCAAACAGCTGCAACGCTGCTTTGCGTTGAACACGTTCTCATCCAGAATCGCAGGATCAGTCTGCATAAGCTCGGTGACCAGATCGTCCGGGATGGTGAGGTAGGACAGGTCGTAGGTCTGGTCATACCGGAAGTCCGACAGGCTGTGGGACTTCATCTCGTGCGAAGTATCCTCGAACTTGTAAACCACCAAGTTCTGCCAGAAGCACATATCGGGTTCATCCTTCTTGAAGGCAGCCCGGAAGATGTCCATCTTGGTACCAGCAACGTGGATGGCCCCTGCGAATTCGTCCTTTTTGACTTTCAGCTGTCTCTGCTTTCCGTCTTTGCCGACGTATTCGTAAAGCCAGTGTACTTCGATGGTTTTGGCAGGCGGTTTGGAACCAGTGGTGGTGAGGGCAAGTTGTTGTTGCGACATGGTTATCGTTCGAGGAAGGTTAGAGTGCTGTTGTAGTCAAACTCGGAGGGACTGAATTTGACCGTTTTCATTGAGTGTCCACGCTGGTAAGCAACCCCGTGGACAACATCCAAGTTGATTGTATTGGATGCGCGAAATTCTTTTGGGCGGCTTTGATCGGTAACATTCCGCATATTCATGTGGATCTTTCTGTTACCGGAATTGTCGAGGAGACGGGAGGTCCAGTTGCGCACGTCAGTTGCTTCCATCTTGGGGGACAGGTGGAAGTGCTCGACGCGGATGCTCTTCATTTGCTCAAGGTGGTGCGCATTCCGAAGGATTGGAATGGTACCGCCGAAAATGACAGAGGGAATATAGTTGTCAGTCAGGAGGTGCAGGCGAATATCCGGAGGGGAGAATTCTCGGTAGCCGTACTCCACGGTCAGGCTACCCATCTGTCCCAGACAGTGTATCGTCTGCAACGTCTTGAGGGTATTGCGATCAGCCAGTGCGGTGGAATCGATGACAAAGTCAGGGTAGAGATCGAAACTTTGACAGTACTCGGACAGCAGGTAGAGGCGGTCAGCGTTTGCGACACCGAACGATACCTGTGATCCCGGAGGTAGGGATGACAGTACGCGAACGATGTCTTCGTTGGTTGCAGATTTTCTGCCATCTGCAGTGGCTTCAATAGGTGTGCGCCAGCGATTGCGGCTAATGGGGATCGAGTCGATGGTGAGATCATACTCTAATGGGTTCGTAGGTTCGCCTGTCTTTGCAACAGGAGCAAACAACTCGCGCACGGCGTTGTCATTTGTACGAACACACATCATGTCCCCATTCCTAAAGAATGTTGTTTTCTTCACGGTTTGATGATTATAGACGGTGAGGTAATTTCGGTTAGAGATTCACGATCCACAACGCGGAAGTGCGTATTGTTGTGCTTCGTGTAGAAGTCCGTATGATAGTGACCTGCAATCCATATATCAGGATTCCAATAGTCCAAGGCGCTGTTTAAACGCTGGGCATTGGTCTCGATCTGTCCGATGACGTACGGGTCTTTCAGCATCTTCTGAATCAGCTCGGTCTGTGCGCCGGTCATCTTCAGTTTGGTGTCCACCATGTGCTCAACAACCTTGGGCAAACAGTGGGCGATGACGATCTGAGCTTTCTTCTTGAGCCTGAAACCCGGTGTTACGGGCCTTGTGAGTTCCAGATCTGGGTACCAAGAGTAACCGGGAGTGAGGTATTCGTAGTTGAGAGAGACACCGCCGCCGATGGCTACGATGTTGGTGTTCTGAATACGCAGCTCCGTGTAATCAGGAAGGAGCATTACGTTTCCTTCCCGCTGTGCTTCATTGAAGAAGTAAGGATTGTCGTGGTTACCTCGGATGATCTTCAGGTAGATACCTGCCGGGGTGATGATCTTATTGACGTCTTGGAGCCAAGCTCGGAGAGTACCCTTACTTATTCCGATAAGGTTGATGTCTCCGACGTGGAATATGGTGCTTCCTTTGGGCACTAATCCGCGTTCGACTATTTCGGTCAGCATCGAGCATACTTTTTCGGTGCTGTGGGTGTCTCCTAGTGCGAATAAGGAGGGGGATCTCGTGTCGGTAGGTGTTTGCTGCATACAGGATGAATACGTAGTGCATGGTAAAAGAAAGACGCCCGCAGGTTTCCCCACGGGCGTCTTGGTTATTGGTTGCCTGAATCAGACAGGGACAGTAGCGTTTTTCTCACGCCACTTGGCTGCCCGTTCTTCGCGTTCGGCTTGCCGTTGTTCAGGAGTTTTGAGTTCCTTCGCGGCTTTCGGCTCGGACGTGTGTTTGACGCGGTTCGCTTGGAGCTGGCGCATCGCTTTCTTGGGGAAGTGGCGCAGGTACTCCATGATCCGCTCATGGGAGGGCGCAGGGCACGCTTCCCACACCGAAAGAGGGATCACCGCAACCGGATCGTTTTCCAGCGCGACCTTGATACCCTCCTTCTTGCAGTACCGGTCGTTCATGGCGCAGGTTGACATGAAGATTGCGATATGAGTCGCGTTCTCCATGGTCACCAAGGTCATACCACCGGAATGACACACTTGAAGGGAAGAGTCCTCCTTGCGTGCTTCCCGAATGTAGACGATAGGCACGTAGTCATCCGTGAATGCCACCGTGGTACCTTTCGCGTAATCCACCGGTGCCTTGCCCGGATTGAGCATACACACCGGGCCGTCCAGCATCCGGGACATGTACCGGAGGTGGTGGCGACGTTGGCGATTGGTTTCCTGTCGGCAGGTTACTTTTTCCTCATCGCTGAGATCGTAACCGAAACGGGTGTTGTCCAGCAGCGGAGTAACCCATGCGATGACGTCTGCGATGTTCGAGTCGTCTGCAGCCGGTGCGGAAATGTCCGTCGGGGCAGATGATTTTTCGTTGGTTTGGTTCTGGTCCATATTAGGGATTAGTGAAGATCGAGGTTAACAACTTACCTGATCTGCTTTGTTAGTATATGCCTGTATGCCAGAAAATTTCAGAAATCAGCCTGCGTACTCGTGGTTACCTGCAGTACCGTCGTGGATGAACGGGATATCATCCTCCGAAGACTTACCTTTGAGGTTCTTCAGAGGGATGTCATCGTCTTCGTCATCGGTGTCGTCGTCTGGCGGTCCAGCATCGACGTCGATATCCACGCAGTTGAAGAGGTCTTCCGCGATGTGATGGTTGATCTCCATCACCATTCCGTACCAGTCTTCCTCGCGGTTCGCAGGATCAATGATACGCTGCCACCACGAAATGGGGAGACCTCCGCACATTTCGATGTTGTGTTCTTCGAGGTATTCGTTGACGAATTGGTACAGCTTGTTCCAGAGTGGAGGGTTGCGAGTAGCGATGTCTTCGGAGGAAGAGTAGTCCTCGAACAGTTCGCGGATATCCAACGAACCAGAGTGACGGACAGTGTCTGTGTCGGACCAGATCTCGCCTTCTCCATCGTAGGCGGTGACGTGCCACACAGCGCCTTCTGTGACTTCTTCTTCAGACGGGTTCGAATCGCCATGATCGTAGACAGTACCATCGGTGCGTTGACGGTGACGCATCGTTTTGACAGTCTGACCAGCTCCCGGCTCCTTGGAGTTGTGGTTGACGTTCTGATATAGACCTGCAAAGCAAGCGGCTACTTCCTTCAAGCCTGACCCTACAGCAGATAGGGCTTTGCGTGAGGCCGTATCCGGGTCCTTTGCGAAAGTGTGTACGAGTTTGTATTCCGCCGCTTTCGTATCGCGATCAATCAAGCAGATCACGAACGTATACGGGCAGAAGTCGGATTTGAATTGCGACATTGTGGGTGAATTTGAACGACTATCTAGCTAACGCAATCCCACTACAAAAGGGGTGGGTTCATGGGACGTAGTTCTATTCTTCCGGTCTAAAACCGGGACTTATTCAGGGGAATAAGGTTTCTGGTCAGGACATAAGTCTGGCCAGTAATAATGCACCAATTAAGATGAAGCACAGTGTGAACATCTAAAACTATGTGGGAGGGTGAGAGATATTATTCTCTCAAACTTATATAGCACTAGCGTCTGCATTATTGCAGACGAGGCTTATCTATGTTTCCTGTTCCTTACTTCGTCCAAGTCCAGCTTACCCGCAAGGATGTCTTCCATCTCTTGTCGCTTTAATCCAAGCAAATGCCGGATTGATTCTGCAAACGCAGGATTAGGGATGCGGAAGGGGAGGGTGATCTTGCCCCATCCGTTATTACCCACAATCGCAGGGTCGAATAACCCTCCAGTGACAGGTGCCATGTTGTTCAGATTGAGAAGTTCCCCTTTCTGAATCTCGATGGCGTTCTTGTCATCCACGTCTTTGTCAGTGGTAGGAGCAAGGCGCAGAATACCTTTACCAACATTACGAGGAGTAATACCGGCACCTACCATTGTGTTCATAGTCTTGTCCCATGAGAAAGGGACGCCCGGTTTAGCAGGAGTCAATCCCATACGCAGTGCTCTCCAGTACTCATCGTTTTGTTGACCGCGAAGAGTAATACCTTCCCTCAGGTTATTGTAGGCACCAGAGGAGAGCATAACGTTGGACTCCAGTCCGGAAAGTCGTTTGGAACCACCGCCTTCTCCCGAACCTTTCGCAGGTTGACGGAACAAGTCGTAGCCACCCTGACCGCGAGAAGAAGCCTTACTCGACGAGGTATGGTGAAGTTTGAGCATGTAGGCGTTACCTACAAGCACAGGGTTCTCAAGAAATTGATTGGTCTCTGGATCGAAGATTTCCTCTTCGTCAGGGATTCCCGCTTCTTCCAGTTTTTGAAGAACGGTTTCGTACCACTTCTCGCCGGGTTTGGTGAATCCGGGAAGTTTGATGGGCTTACCTTGAGCGGCAGCCACCTTACCCAACATGATCTCGTACAACAGGGAGTTGTTGGTACGCGATGGAATGGAAAGAGGATTAAGAAGAACATCCAAAGGCTGACCATCCTTGGTGCGTGGCATCTTCTCATCAGGGATCACAAGGGATACGGTACCCTTCTGACCAGTACGGTAGACAACCTTGTCACCCTCTTTGGTAGGGGCGTAGGCTTTGGTAACCACTTTGACACCTTTGGGTGTGTGGAAAACATCAACAACTTCAGCAGGATACTCTTCTTCCCAGACGGACGAAGAATCACCACGTGCCTGAGACATCGTTTTCGTGAGCTTGCCGACGTTTACACCGGCAGACGAAATAACACGAGGTCTGGTGGAAAGAATGATAGGATCGCCGGGGTCTAGGATCTGACCTTTCTGAACAACTCCACGTTCATCCAGTTTAGCGAGTTGTTTCTTGTGGAACTTCTCAGGGAACAGGGAGCGGAAATGACCAAGGCCACCCTTGATGTCCCGGTCATACTCCTGTTCGTGTGTCTCCATGTGTTCGCTGACCATATTGTCTGCGAAACCTTTACGAAGGACGATAGCGTCGTCCATGGAGTAACCTTTATATGGAACCACAGCCACACGGGTATTCATTCCCATCGCCGCTGTGCCGTTGTCGTCCGTATAGTTGGACGTAGCCAGCAGACCTCCTGCAGTGAACTTGTCTCCTACCTTTACCTTGGAAGTGTTATGGATACCAGACTTACGGTTGAAGCTCTGGTTATTGTAGATTGCTCGTTTCTTTTTCTCTCCAGTGGCGTTCTTGTAATGAATGTAATCAGGCGTGACTTCAGTCACCTCGCCATCTTCATCCGCAAACACAGCTCCCAGATCTTTACCGAGCTTTTCATCGAAGGAGAACCCACCATCGTCGGTGGTATCAAGGTTCTGCACCCATGGAGCTTCACGGTTGCGTAACGGCATAGCTTGGTTGTCGAATCGAGCGCCGTAGAATAGACGCGGACCCTGAACACCAGACTGAATAGGAATATGATTGATGTGAGTACCAAACAGATTCTCGTGAGAGATCAATTCGTAATCAATTTCATCATCATCAAAGTCCTGAATCTTACCGTTCCTGTAACCTACCGGCATAACTAATTAATATGGAATGTAGTTATTGCTACCCGGTTGTCCCGGAGATTGCAAGAAACTATTAAGCAAGCCAGTTGCTCTGTTGATCCAAGGCACTTGGGGCGGCTCGTGTTCCATGAACTGAGCTTCAGCGGAAGGTGTGGCAGGCATCAAGTGTCTGCGAACCTGCGTGGCGTAATTGTGCATCGTGGAACCATAAGGGGTACTACGAAGATTTATGGGAGTTTGAATGCCCTTCTGACCTTGGGCGCCTACGCGGTTACCGATTCTAGCCGTTTGGATGTTCAGCTGACGAGGACCCATACCGTTGATGGCGTCTTGCTGAGGCTGCATGGAAGCAGACTTCACAGCATCAAGTGTCTTGCGAATACGATCCATCGAACTGCCAAGATTGATGGAGCCAAGGATGGGATCTTTCTTACCATCACCTGCACCGGATTTCCCAGCCAGCTTCTGCGCTTCTTGATTGATCTTGAGGTTGATGTTCTCTTCCTGCAGTTTATCCAGCTTAGACTGCAAACTATCGGTGTCTACTTGCCCTGCGGCACCGCCGGCAGTTGCAAGAGGCGAGTTTGCCATGGAGGCAGGGGTACCCGGAGGGAGCGTAGCAGGATCAACTGCGTTGTTAGCAGGAGCACCAGCACGCATATTAGGATCATAAGCAGGCATAGTCGTAGCTGCTTTCTTCACATTGAGCTTGTCGATCTCGCCAGACAGCATGTTCATCTTTGTTTGTTCGCGTTTATGCACAGCCTTGCGTTTTTCTTCGGCTTCCAGTTGAGCTTGCTTCTGGGCTTCCATTTGCTCCTCTTGTTGGAGCTTGGCTGCCTCTTGCTGCTCTGACCATTGTTGCTTACGTTCGCCGGATTCGGTACGAAGTTGGCGACGAACGTCCTTACCGACATTACGTTGGATAGCGCCGGAGATAGGGATCTGTTCCTTCAGAGGGATACGCAGCTTGGTCTCGATGTCTCCGGGCTTACGTGTAGGAAGCGTCACAGACATGTCTCCAAGGTCTTCAGTCTTCTTACTGGACCTCCACTGGGCAATAGCAGTACCGAGGGCACCAAGGGCACCTACGCCTGCAGCAACACCCAATCCAGCTTTCATACCGGGGGACATACCTTCTTTCGGAGAAGAGACCGCTTTATTGATGTTGGGAATGTCCAACTGACTCAGCTTTTCATTACCCTTGAGTAGAAGATCCTTAGCAGGTATAGCAAGACCAGCAGCGACACCCTCAGCAGGACCAATACCTTTCCACACGCTACCAGCAGCAGCGCCGAAACCAGCATTGGTTGCCATCAGGTGACGACGATGAGGGTCAGCCATCGCGTTGGAAAAGTTTTCAATAGGTCCCTTGCCTTCTCCATAGGTAGCATAGTCAAGAGCGGGACCGCCAGCAAGGGCACCTCCTGCCAAGTGGGTAAGCCAGCTCATGACCTTCCCCTTATCTGCAGCTTTCTTTACGACATACGGGATATGCAAGGCGTCTGCGAGGTGCTCAGACTCTTTGTTACCTTCAACAATGAGAGCCTTAACCTTATCCACAGAAGCACTCTTGATATGCAGCATCTTGCTGACAGCTTCCTTAGCCTTACCGCAACCACGATGCTCAGGGAGAAGTCCAATGGTGTAGTAACCTACTTTCACCATACCTTCCTTGCGTTCTTGCCATCCCACAAACCCCGCAGGAGACTTGTCGGAGGCCGAACGAATCATGTAGATGTCATCATGGGAATCAATGTTCAGACCATATGGCCACTTCCATGGAGCCTCGTCGTAGATAGTCTTGAGAACACCTTCGAGGATAGTACGGGAACTGGTGTCTGAAGCAGACTTGGAAAACGATTCAACCAGATACATAGGACCCTTGTATCTTACTACCTTTCTGCCTTATTTGAAATAAAAAAGAAAAGACTACCCCACCGGAAAGGCAGGGTAGTCTTGATGATACCATCCCAGAAATTAATCGAACTGGTTGATGTGATACTCGGTGATCGTGTCGGTGGTGGTAACACGCACACGAATACCGTGCCCATCGTTCATACAGAGACCAGAAGCAGAACCAAGGGTAGGTCCTTCCATCTTGAGAGTCCTTGAAAGGGCCTCGATGGACTTGCGCACTTCGTGGTACTCGGATTTCAACATCTCAGGGAAAATGCATCCCGTAGGCTGTTGAGTATCCTGTGCTCCATCGAGAATGAACAAGGCAAACTGAGGATGATGGCTGAAGGCGGATTCATCGTTCCAGTGGGCTGGGTTCAGCGAAATCGCATTGACCTTCTTCCACGTTTGTCCGCGCAGTTTCCATTGGGAGGCTGCGGTAGGGGCGGTGTAGGTATAGTAAGAGAAGGGGTTGCGTTTTTCATGGTTATCCCACTGTAAGATAGGTTCGGCCTTCGAAAGCGATGCCGTAACAAACGACATGAAGTATCCTTGGAACGGAATGTATGCTTCGATACTGACGGCGGTGGGCAGCACAGTGCGGCGGAAACGAGTCCACGTAATGTTGGTACTACCGTGCACAGCACGAGGTGTGCGGGGGTTCGGTGGGGTTTGCTTGGTAGCAACCTTTCCAAACAATCCCGAGGTAGGGTTATTCGTGGGTTTGGTTGTGTTGGGTAGGACAGAGGGAGTCCACACCGTCCTGATTTCGTTCAGTTTTGCAAAGCGCCGACGGAAAGCCCCTGCAGCTCCGAGCTTGGTGACGATCTCTTCGGCTCGCTTGACGTTCTGAGCACCGGGAGGAGTCGATGGACGATTGAACTTGGTTGGATCAAGCCGGTCCCTCATGATGTTCTGGATGTGCTTCAGAGTGCTACCCTTTTGCACTTCCTCCAGAAGGTTCCCCGCAGCATTGCTCTTGATGTGATTGAAACCAGCAGGAGCCTGCGCCGAGCGCAACCACAGGAACCGATCACGTTTACGGGCTGTAGTTCTGTACAACTCATCGTGCAGGTTCTTGAACCACTCGATCTGACCTTGGATCTTCTCTGCGCGGAACAGTTTGTCTGCTGAAGCGATGTTGTTAGCCGTGGTAGCCTCAGCGCGAGTGAAGGTTGCCAAAGCCGATTTGAGGATACGGAACTCTTCCTTGCTCGCAGCATGCATCTGTTCGGCACTCTTGGTGAGACCTTTGTAGATGAGGTGAGAAGGAGGGGAAACCGCCATGTGCTGCCAGTCACCGGTTTTGGCGTCTCCCCACTCCTTGTCGGCGGAGTAGAAGACACCACTGATGGTACCGCTCTCGACGTACTTCTTCATCGCCCGAACAGACTCAACGGTCTCGCCGGGTACACCATCCAGATTTCCCCACATAACGGAACGCAGGTTGAGGGTTTCCGGGTCAATGGTCACGAGGTTACCGTAGCGTTCGACGAAACGTCGGCAAGAATCGCAGCGATGCTCGGCGCGTGCTTGTTCGTTGTCCACGTGATGCAGGAAGGTCTTGTGCAGATCGACGCCTGAAGAAGGCGTGACCGTGAACAGGATAGTGCCTTTGTCAGCGACAGCTTCGGCAAATGCTTTGCGTTGTCGCTTCAGGAAGTTGTGATATGGACGAGAGTCCTTATCAGTGCGAATTGCAGGTATAGCGGTCAGTGAAACCGCTGCAGGGGGTTGTGTCTTTTTAGCCATTGTGATAGGCGTGTCAGTGTGTTTTGGTGTCTTTGTTTGTGAAGTTCAGCAGCTCTAGCAATGATAGCCTCATCACTAAGGATCTGCAGCTCAAGCCAACGAGCGAAGCCAGCGTCAACGATTTCCCGTGGACGCCCTTTGACTATTCGGACCTCTGCCTTTGCATTGGTCAGAGGAGTGTTAAGCTCCGAATTCATGTACTATTTTCCTTTCCACCATGTCGAGCACATGCCCCCAGTCGAATTCATGAGTCGACAGAGCGTAGCTGTGCACGTCCTTACCGTCTAGATCTCGAAGACCTGTGGGACGCGTTTCGTCACGGAAGTAGGTCATAGCTTCTTCCAGACTGTCGGTCGCTCCACGGAAATCTTCCAGACCGCCGCCCGGGTAGTAGCTAGGTCCTGCGAATACCCAGAACCTTCCCATAGGAATTGCATTGAGAGGAGGGTTGGTCAGTACGGGGGTAGACAGTGCGTTGGGAGGAACAATTAGCTTTTCCTTTAATTCCTGCACCATCTTGTGAACAGAGGCCAAGGTGATGGGAGGCTTAAGGGAGACATACACCTGCTCACTGTCCTTGAGAATATGTCCTCCATCTAGAGGTGCTCCACCAGATGCAGCAGAAACGATCAACTCACTGGTTTCCGGTAACCCAAAGTCTTCCCGGAATTCACGGTTGGATTTCAGACGATCCACACTCCAACCCGGATCAATCCAGTAATCGTGGTTGATGCCGTTTACTGCGACTTTGATCTTGTTACGTTTGACGACGCTCATAGCCGTTGTTTTTTCCAGATTCCACAATGTTGGCAACGAAGGTGTACTTCGAAACCACATGGCATGGTATGGGATGTTTCGTTGTAGATGTTGATGCTACTCTTTGTTTCCCACTGATGTTTGCACCCTTTGAAGGTGCCTATAAGTAGCCTGTATAGTAGACCTAACATAAGAGTGGTACCCCGTCTAGGAATCGAACCTAGATCTACCGCTTAGAAGGCGGCTGCTCGATCCATTGAGCTAACGGGGCTGAAGTGGGTTAGAACGCTTGGTACATCCGTTTACCGGAACGCTTCGAAGGGGTGAGCCTCAGGGTGGAGCCGTCGACATGCGTAATAAGAACCGAGGAGTCCGTATTGCGGATGATGCTGGCGATCTCACGGTTATACCAAGTGAGGGAACGGCTGTAGCTGCCTACGCGTGCATTGGGGTTATCCTCGTCCGTGTCATCAGTTTCAGCACGAAGGTACTGAACGTTGATGTAGTCGTCTTCATCAGGACCGAATTGCTGGAACGGAGAGGCAAACGACGCTTTGTAGAAAGCTGGAACTTCTTTGATATACTTCAGAAGTTTCTCGTCGACACTATCAAGGGCAGAAGCAATACCGTAACGCTTGGAGTTGCGGACGATATTGCGGATGGAGTAAGCGTAAGCAGCCGCGTGCTTGTCCTTCTCCTCCAGCTCGACGAAGTTATCGACCAGAGCAAGAACCGAAGTGCGCAGCTCGGCATCGAATTCAACACTCTCGTCGCTCTCGACATTGAGGAACGAAAGGAACTCCGAAGGAGGTTCATTGAACATCTTGGCTTCATTGATGATCGCCATCAGGGAGTCCAGCGACAAACCGAAGATAGTCTCGGCCGCCTTGATAACCGCATCCCGAAGATCACCCTCTGGGATCTGGTCACAGATGACAGCACGGAAAACGTCCTGACTGAGGGCGTCGTAACGCTTGTGGTAACGAACACGCCCCGGACGACTGTTGATGAAGGTGTTGACGTTCGGGTCGTTCGAGGTGAGGACGAACAAGTGGGCAGTCGAAGAAGTACCGTCAAGAAGCGTGAGAAGATGAGCGGAATCCTCCTCGCTGTAGATCTTCTCGAACTCGTCCATGATGACGACGCATTTGACAGGGATCTTCTGTAGGAAGTCCGAGAACTCTGAACCTTTGAAGAACGAGTTGATAAGCAGGACGGGCGACTTGGACTTGAGTCCGATCATCTTGGCGGCGACAGACTTGCCCGCACCCGATTTGCCACTGAGGAGAACGCCGATACCACGTTCAAGTTTGTGCCAAGCGGCGAGAGCGCGGTCAACGAACTTGTCGTCTTCACCGTAGATCTTTTTCGGAAGTTCGAGATCTTCTTTGATTTTCAGGTAGAAACCACTCATGTCGGCTGCGACTTCATACACGCCGACTGGGAGACCCTTGACGGGAGTGGATGCGCCATTGGTAAAACGAACTTCATTACCATTGGTGACGGAGTAAATGGGCGCTACAGTTGTTGTTTTTTCGGACATATTGGGTGCTGAGAGGAAATAAAAAAATAGAAAGGTGAAATGGAGGAGTGCCGCCATGCCGACACCCCTCCATCTCGTACGGTCTTGCAACCAACAGCAAGGAAACCCGTATCGCGTAAGCAGAACCGTTGCTCACTGGTTACGAGTTTCGAAGACAACCACATTGGAGGTTGACGCTAGGGTGACTTCTACCTTGCACTTACCATTAGGCAGATGCTTATACCTTATACCTGAAATTAGTAACCACGGCAGGGCGTGTTAACTCCTGCTATCCTCTCCTGACAACCGATGGCCCGGTTTAAGAGGATCACCTGTTTGAGGCAGGTGGTTCGACACTTACGAACTTCGAGGTTTAACCAACAGACGACCCACCAAGGTCGACTGAAGATTAGCCCGGACGATTGGCTTGGGCGTGGCGGCGGCTGTTTGCAGCAGCACGCATGGCCTCGACGGTTTCTCGGCACATTTCTTTGTGCTCTTCCGAGTGTCGGGTCCAGTAGCCACCACCGCTGCCTGCGTGGATGATCTGCTTGGCGTAGGCTTCCCGTTCTTCAACGGAATTGCCGTGACCAGCAGCGATATGATCCACCCAAAGGACACCGGCATGCTGCAGCTTCTGCATGACCTGAATGTGCCCATCGGAACCGTTGCCAAAACTTGCGACCGCGTATGGTGTGATCGGTTTTGGTTGTTGGTCCCAGCGTCCGAATGATGCCGTCAACGAAGAGGAGGAAGCACGCTCGAACTTGCGTTCAAAGTAGGAAACGGCGAGAGCCAGATCCGTACCGCGTTTCTCCATTTCCTCAGGGGTAAGCAGCTGATAACAGACCCGCATGATCGTGGCGTTCTCAGGCCACTCACTCACGGGCAGGTCCTTTTCACGACCTTTGTACTTGCGCATATCTCCGCTACCCATCACTTTGATAATATGCATCTCGCGTTCGATAGGCATACTAATAAATTTCGGGTGCAGAATTCCATCTTTGACCCCACCGAAGAGTTCGATGGCACCGACGAGGCCACGGCGGACAGGGTAGAACCCGGTCAGGCGTACATTGACTTTGGATTGCTCAACCATTGGCGGGTTGAGTTCTCCGAAAAGTCCTTGATGGATGGCTTTGACGGATGCCTCGGTTTCGTGAGGTGCTGCAGGGGTTTCGTTCTTATGGTCGGACATGGTATGCTGTGTGTGAGAAAGAGTGTATCTCTTTCCAAATTTATATAGCGCAAAATCAGGGGGTATTGCGGAAGGGGTTACGGTGCGCCAAACCGTAGCCCCTTCCTTGAATTATGCCAGAATGCCGATGTTATACCTTTGCGAGCTGTGCGAGACGCTTGTCACGCTCCCGTGCAATCCGACGTTTCGACTTTGCGGAGACGAATTCGTAGGTTTTGACTTTGGCGAAGATAGCCTCCACTTCTGCGGGGGTACTTGCTTCTTGGATTTGCTTGCGGGTGCTCTTTGAATGGGTGTTGGACATGAGTCAGGAATGTAAGGGTCAGTTATGTATGGAAGACAAAATCACAGGCTTTGAAGGTACTGCCCGATGGCAGCTGCATTCTTGCCCATGATCGGACTGTTCTTCGTGTCGTACATTACCGTTTGCTGGATGAAGCGGAGAGCTTCTTCAGCGCCTTTGCGGAGATGCTTGTTCTCAGAATCGGAATGCAGCGTAAGCATGCGGTCGATCATGAGACGAGATTGATCTGAAGGCTTATTCAGCTGCGGCAGACTGTTGAGGGTCATTGCAATGTCCTTGTGGGTAGCGACACCCACTTCTGGAAGAACATTGATCATGTGCTGCAAACCAGAGATGGCTTCGTAACGCGACAGGGAAAAGCGCGACGACACTTCGAGGAAGAGGTGTGGAATCTTCCAGTCGGCGGAATTGATAGCTTCGTTGTTGTCAACGTCGGTATCAATAGTCGTCGCCGAATCTGTTCCAATAGGCTTCCCATTGCGAGTAATCATCGATTCCGAGATCCCCGTCACGATAGTCTTTGGGCGAGCGGGCACGCCACCCGCGCCTCCGGAAGGATAGGATGAACCATGACCACTGTAAGTCGTTCCTCCACTATAGCGACCACCTTGGCCTCCTCCGTAGTAGTTGCCACCACCATGATGGCTGGAATAGTTTGACTTTACTTCGGTGATACAGTCTTTCCACTCTTCGGGGAAGCCCTCGTCCTTGATGTGGGTTACCCAGTGCAACGACAGCTTCTCGCGGACTTCCGCAGGAAGGGAGGCATCCCAACCGGGAACTGCGATGATGTGACCGAAGTCCTTCACCGGTACCAGCTCGGAGTTCGCAGGCAGAACGCGGTTACCTTGGTTGTCATACTCCGCAGACATCTTCACCCGGATACGGGCATGGATGTCGATAGGATACACAGCCATCTTGCCGACGGTGATATGGAAGCCCTGCTTGGTCGTCTCGTCGTCCTTGTCGGTCGCAGAGTCGAAAGCGCCCATATGAACGTGGTTGTGGGTTGTACCGTGCCAGTCACCGGAGTTGACGCCAAACTGCTCACGCAGCTTTGCGAACACTTCAAGGTTCTCCTCGGTCTCGTAATCCACCTTGACCGTCATTGCTCCACGTGTGATGCGCTGATGGAATGGGAAGTGGATGTATGCACCAGCCTCAGTGAGAAGGTGCGAGATGTGGGTCTCGGCGTTGTAGGTCTTGACCGACCAGATGTGGTACGCCACGATCTGTTTCCAGTCGTCGTACGTGATCTTCGGAGCGAGGATCTTCAGCTCCGGAGCTGCTGATTCCATGTTGAAACCAGCCGGTGGCGTTTCAGTCCACCCACGGAAGAACCTGTTTTCACGCGGAGCATAGAGCTTGCTGCCGCTGATCCGCAGACCACCTGCAGGCATTGCGACCTGTACGTACCGTGGATCCTCTTCTTCTGGGGCTGGTTCGGACGTAACAGTGATTACCGGTTGCTTGGCAACTGCAGCCGTTGAGGCTCCTGCTGTCGGCGGTACCATCGGGTTGACGCGCACTGGTTCTTCCGGGTTACTGAGGTCTGCGTTGGCAATGGCTTCGTCAACAGTTCGATTGGTGTTGTTACCCTTACCTCCTCCGCGAGGACCACCTTGGTTCCGTTTGGACTTGTCGATGGTCTGGCCTTGCCCGCCCTTTCGGTTGGACCCTCCTTTGTTGTGATTGGTTTTGGCCATGGTATTAGATGAACTGCGGAGTAAGCTGATCGGGTTTGAAGGTATTGATTGCCAGAATTTTGCTATGAGCTTTCTCAAAGGCTACGATAGGTTGAGGATCTTTCGGATGTGCGGCAGCTGCAAATTCCGCGAAATGCTTCGCAGCAGTTGCATCACGCAGGTGTATCCCTGCATGAGAGTTGTCACCAGTAGCACTGATGGTCGAGGTGAATGACGTGGGACTCACGTTCTTGGAAGTGTGCGTAGGGAAGTACATCACACCATAGAAGAACGGGCCGTCGATCCACTGATTGAAGAACTCCTGTGCGTAACCCCAGAGGGCTTCGGCGTTCAGGATGTCTCCGGGCATCTTGTTGATCGCAGTACTGTTTTGAGCCGTGAGGATCGAAAGCTGATACGAACTGTCATACGGAGCACGTTGAACGCTGCGAATCCTGATGGCACCACGAGTAGTACCCTCTTGGGAGAGAGGGCCGCCCAGCATCTTCTCGATACCGACGCGTGTGGCTTCTTGGAAAGTCGCAGCACCACCTGCAGAGGGTACAACGAGGTACGATACCGACAGCGAGACCATCTTGGGCTTGAACGCAGGTGCGTCCCAGATGGACCGCGCCATGTTCTTGTTGATAGTCATCTGTGAAACACCGCCTCCAACATCCCCAAACAGAGTGGAGAGACGCTGAGAACCAGCGATGGAGTGAGTGATACCAGCGAGAGGTGAGTTCTCGAAGATGAAGATCGGACGCAGCAGGGCGACGATAAACTTCCGTGAATCCGCCGGACCATAGTAGACACCGTTGGTAACAGGGATGGTTGCCTGAATGCAGTCAGCGATAGCCATCTTGGTCTCGCTGTTGCGGAGGGCCAGAATATGAGAGATATCCTGCAGAATGTGGGCTGGAGCACCCAGACGAGCGCGACCTTGGTCACCCCCACCTGTACTGGCAGAATTCTTCAGCATTCGCAGCATGTTCTTGTTAGCGTCCTCCTTTCTACGCAAGAACGAGAATTTTGGAGATTCGTAAACTTCCATGAGATCTTTGTGGGTGATCTCATCGAACTTCGTATTCATGAATGCGGCAGCAGCTGGTTCCCAGCTTTGCTGAATCATGCGGGCGACAACCTTGGAACGGAAGTCAGCGCCGTAGGCAGTAGGCTCTGGGACAAACGCAGGGATGTCTGCAAGGGGAATACCTTGGATGGCGTCGGTAGTCGAGGTAGTCCACGTGCCGCTGCTGAAGGTCAGGAGACGAACAGGCGACCCACTAGAACCGACGATTGTCGAGGTTACCGGGGGAGTCGGGATCGAGAACTGCCAAGCTGGAGCTGGAGTGGCTGGAGGTGGCGGAGTTTCGACTGCTGCAGCGGCTGGGGCCTTGTCCTTTTTGGCTGCAGTTTTGGTTACCCTCTTGGTGGCTTTCTTGGTAGTACTCACGTCAGTTTCACTTCAGTTGCTTCTTCATGCACTTCCGCTTTCGGGGCTTCCATTGGAATATCCTTGAAGCGGACACTGGTGACACCGTTGCGGGTGCCCTTGATTTCTGCTGGCACATTCTCCAGACTTGCGCAACGCTGCAGAGCATTGAACAGCCAGAGCATGAAGCTACCAGCGTTGTGGTTGGCAATCGGCAGTTGAGGTGCTGACTCGATTGCTTCGACGGTATTGCAGCTTTCGCCGGGGCCACGACCATCAGGGACGATGTTGTGGCGCACGTATGGGTCGCGATAGGTATCACCCCATTCCGGTATGAATAGGTATGCCTCGGGGTCTTCTTCTTCATTGGCACCCCAGATGATCGGGATGTCCATGCGTTCCGCGATCTTTTTCGCGTAGCAGCGTGCGTCGTGGTTGTCGACAGCCACGAACAGAATCTTGACATCGTCAGGAAGCTCGGTCATGTCGGAGATATAGGTCTCCATGCATGTGATCTTCTTGTCGGTGAACTTATCGTACATCGAGGCGTAGACTTTCGCCTTGTTTTCCGAGTCACCAAAGTGTGCGCCGATTTGACGAAGAGTATTCTTCTTCTCAAACTTGTCGCCATCGATGAGGAGCAGGTTGTGCGTCATCATGAGGGCGGGCAGGATGTGGGAGGTGACTCCTCCACAACCGATAATGGCGATTGTATCAAAGGATCGTTCGATCTTCATGAGTGGGTGTTACAGAGACTTGGACTGGTAGGTGGGGTTGTGTTTAGCAAAGATATCCCCGAGGATGCGGAGAGTTTTGCTAGGGATTTTGGGTGCTGGTTTCGGAGTCGTGAACTCCGTGATTCCTGCGGACAGGATATCAGCTGCGGCTTTGTCAGTGGGGGCTGCGCGGGCTTTAGCTGCTAGTGCGAGGAAGAAATCCCCGTCTTTTTTCTTAGCTGCCATTTATCAATCCCAGATAGGAGGGAGGGTTGCGGTGACCGTGCGAGCAATGGTTTTGGGGAACACAATGTGTAGATAGGGAGCAAGATCCCCTTCGTCAGCAATGCGTACTTCAGCGGTCATACCTGTCATCGTCTTGGAGACATCGAGGTTACCGGGAGATTCTTCGAGGTCGATGAAGACGTCGTTGAGACCGCGTGGTCCGAAAGCACCACGGGAAACCTGCGGGGACATACAGATGCGCCCGTCGTCGAAGATGTTATAAAGCGGAGGCTGATACAGGCGCTTGGTGGACTGCTCGACCATGTAGATGTACTGGGAGACATATCCCGGTTCACTGCGAGAACCAGCCTGCTCGGGATGGCTCTGACGTTGAACGAACATCACTTTGTCAAAGCCACACTCCTTGGCATTGATCGCGCACTTCCAGTTCATGGAGTTCTGGTTGAGATAGTGTCTGGAGTACTCCAGACCACCGCGATCCATATTGCTGGTGTATGGCTTGAACTTGATGGTTTTCGAAGCACCATCCCAGTAAGGAACAAATGCACCGTTCCAAGTGCAGTAGTCCATGATCCAGATCTGCCAGATTTCACCGGCACGTTTCCACATCGACCATTTGATGTCTTGTGCGACACCATCCACCTGAACCATCCGTTCAGTGGCCCTCATGATAGGTTCGAATGTGTCGCCACCAGTGATGTGCGAAGCGGCGATCTGTTCCACTTCCTCAATGGTGATTTTGGCAAGGGTGAACTCACCGGGTTTGACCGATGGCATGAAGGCCATCATTGACGTTGCTGGTTTGTCCACTCCGATCACGAAACTACTCGCAGCAGGACGCTGGATAGCTTCATAAACGATTGCATCGCCAGCAGGCGGTGCAGGTGGCGGACCTCCAGCGATATCAGCTGCGACTGCGGCAGCTTCTTCTTGTGGGGCAGCGGTTGCGCTCATTTAGGGTGTTGTAGATAAAAACAAAGAAAGAGGGGTGACACACGTTTCCGCATGTCACCCCCGCAGTTTGTTGCCACCTCCGATATGGACTATCAAAGGTAGCCCGTGAGTGAGGTTCAGTCTTCCCGAACCTCACTCTGGATAATTATGCCAATGCCTTGGACGAGGCGACGGTTTGGACAGTGATGACATCACCGGCCGAAAGCGTCACGTTGGATTCAGAGCCGTTGACGAACACGCGGATGTTCGAAGGAAGAGCGAAGTCCTCCTTGAACTGACGGTCGTTTTGAAGCGTAGAGGTGGTGGTGCCGTACGGGACGTAGAAGTCGCTGCGGTTGCCATTGACATGGACAATCACTTTGACACGTGCAGCTGCCTTGGACGAGGCAACGGTTTGCACTTCGACGATGTCCGAAGCGGCGAGTCGCTTGTCCGCAGTAGAACCGTTAACGATAATACGGATGTTCGAAGGAAGAGCGAAGTCCTCCTTGAACTGCCGATCACTGGCGAGAGCCGAGGCGTAGGTACCGGTTGGAACCCACCAGGTGTTGGTATTGCCGTTGATTTTGACTGCGATTTTGATGCGAGCTGCCATATAGGTGGTTGTGTCTGTGTAGTGTGGTGTGCTCCTTGGAGCGGTATATATACAGACGCTCTCCCCTACAGGAGATGTTTTTAAAATGCCAACCACATGATGCCGAAAGTAATCCTAGAGGATTAAGTGCTTACGCACTCTATAGCAGCTTAGGCAGCAACCTTTGGAGTAAGGTCGATGAACTGAGCGGCGGCGCCAATTCCATGGCTGGTGATGATTTCGCGAACACGTCGCTTGCCGCTAATGGAGAGACCGCGAACGGGGTTCCAGTAGTAGCCAGTGTCGTGTAGCTGCGTCAGATCCCGGAGGAATCCAACGGGAAGGTCTGCGACGGCGTGGTGCAGGTAGTGGCGGTATCGAGGCGACAGCAACGATTCAGCACCAAGACCTGAGCCATTCACACCGTCGGCCAACATCTGCTCAACGTCGGCGAATCGTCCAAGAGCGCAACACTCACCCTTCAGGTTGAAGAGTTTGTTAGGCACCCGACGCTTGGTATCCGCACCGTAATGCGAGATGGTGTCGTCGAGGGCATGCGCCATACGATGGGATTGAGGAATTTCGGAGCTGTAGCAAGGGGCGAGATTTAGAGCCATTCTCTTTTATTAGGTGATGGGGTTGTTACATCACCAGATGGACCCCGGAACTGTCCTTCTGATGTCTCCGACCAAAGGCACTGATCGTGACGATAATATACCTGAATACCACAAGAAGGGTTATCTTAACCGAGGCTCAGCGTATAGCACACAACTCGGTAATTCGCAGGGTTGCGATTGTAGCGGCTCTTCTCTTGTCGAGCGAGGCTACGGGTCGGTTGTACGGACGCAATGGTACCGTTGTCTTTACGTAGAACAGCCCAGAGACGTTCTGGCTCTGGCAGGTTGTAGATAGTACCTTCTTGTTTTTTGATGCTAGTGCTTTGCATTGTTTATGTTCCCAGTAACTCACACTGTCTCTCGAACGGGAGTGTCGAGAAAAGTGTGAAACCAGTTCCCATCGCTTCCACGGCTCGTGCCGCTTCAGACCCCGCTACTTGTCCTGACCGTAGCGGTTGGGCGAAACTTTTATCGGTGGTCCGGAAAATCAGACCGTGCGGATCGAACGGAAGTCCGATGTCATCCGCCTCCTTTTTGGAGAAGACGACCTTGCTGAAACGCAAATCGTGATCTTGGATCAGTTTGATCTGCGTACTTTCAGTAGACGCAACCAGAGAGAAATTGAGTGGGACCTTATCCCGGTTGTTCACCCAGTAGCCGAGGCTAGTAGTCTGGGCGTGGAACTTGACCTCAGGATGTTCGGATGCTGCTTTCATCCAAGCCTTGAAGTAGTTCTCTGAAAAGAAGTCGCCCGAATAATGGACGATCATTTCCTTTGCATCCTTGGGGATGTTATTGCTGATGATGCCAGCCATCTCATCAACCGAGTCTCCTGCTGCAGCGAGCACTGCATAGTTCCTCTGGCGTCGATTGTAGATGTGGGGCGCCAGTTCCATGACGGCGCTATAGCACGTAAACCTTTCACCTGACTCTAGTGCAAGGGTGGACACGATCTCTCCCTCTAGGCGCTGACTGTGCACCTTGGAGAGAGAACCTACGCCGCGATATGGACAGGTCCAGCCAGCGGGTAGGGAGAAGGTCAGGACATTTTTATCGACGTATGGTGCTCCAGCTTCAAAGAAGAGGCTATCGTCGCACAGGGTGAGATCAATCATGTGGTGAGAATAAAACTAGCTACGTACCCACGAACATGTGGTGGGCAGGCTTCCAGTCTTGGATATATCACCAATGAAGATTTGTCGTTTGCCGGTCGATAGAATACCACGGGAAGCTGCTGTTCCCTAAATGCCAAAAACGTCGAGGGGTTAACCTCGACGAGACGACAGTGTTCAGCGAGAGCATACCGACTACCCTCGCTTTTAACAAACTCTTCAATCTCTCGGTTAGAGATCTTGTTCGAGAATAATTTCCGTTTCACTTCCGGCGTTGGTGATCAGCGCAACGAACTCCATGTCTTTCGTTCGGTCGGCTGCATATTCGTCGGTAAGGTCCTCCTGAATCTCTTTAATGAACTTAGCCTCGGATGTGTTGTACACACGGGTGACCGAGATGTATTGCTCATCGTCTACGAGGTAGTCAGGGAGACGGAAGATTGCTGTCGCTTTTTTGGTCATCACTTAAAAAGGATTAACCAATGGGCGTAGACACATTGTTGTGACATATATGTTTACGCTCATTAGTATATAACACAAATACGCTTTTTTTGCCTATTTGCTTATGGTTGGATTACGCGTGCTTTTGGACCGTAAACTCGTTCGATGTATTTGACACCGTCACGAGCAAGGTCGCGGTTGGTAATGATCAGATGACCATCTTCACCAATGGCAACCGCTTTGCGTTTCTTGAGTGCTTCGCGGGCACGTGCGGTTTCACGAGGAGAGTTCGAGTGCTTGAGGATAAGCTCATCAGGCGTGGTCGGATCTTCAATGGTTTCAGCTGCGTAAACTTCGAGGGCAACTTCGTGAACCTTTGCAGCTTTAGCGGCATCTTCCTGCGAGGGAGCTTCCAGTTGCTTAGCTGCTTCTGCTTGTACCTGATCTAGCAGAGCTTGGATTTCGATATCTTCCTGAATACGCGCAGTAGCTTCTGCAATGATATCAAGTTCTGTAACCTTCTCAGCCTTTGGCTTTCGGGTACGCTTTTTCTTAGGGGTGCTGTCTTCGGACATAGGCCGTGTATCGTTTATTTTTGGAAATGTGTCAACTATGTTTTTTACGCTTAGTGTCAGAGATTCCAAAAATCTCTTGTCCTATAACCATGAAGGCAGCCGGATCTTGAGGTTCCCCCACGAAATAGTGTGGGAGTTTCTTGGCTGATTTCCAGAACTCTGCGTAGTCCTCGTCGTCGATCTTAACGCTATGCGACTCAGCTTGTTTGTTACCCTGAGCGTCGATGATCTTGCTTGCCCTGATCTGCGGGTACTGCATACGTACAGTTTCACTCTGACGCCATTTTTGCCAAATGCTGAACGCAAGCGGACCGGCATGGGACTCATTGTCCGCGTACACAAAAACACCATCGTATCCTTGCTCAGACGCAGACTCGTCAACGGGAAGTCGAACGTAGAATGGCAGCATTGCTCGTTCTACGGTAGTGCCTCCGCCTTTCATCCTAAACCTCGCCAGCTTACGTTTACACGCAGTGGCAGTCATTCCTTTAATCTCAATATTACCGGGCATATTAGTCTTCCTTTTCTTTGTCGAAATAGTCCTCATCCTCATCATCGTCCACGTCGTTATCGCGGTCTTTCAGGATGGTGTCGATGATGCTGCTTCCAAAGTCTTCGTCATCATCATCCTCATCGTCTTCATCAAGTCCACCTCCTTGGACCATAGCTTGGAACAATCCGAATGAGGCACGTTCGTCGTCTTCATCCTCATCAAAGTCCTGCGGTTGGGCAGCAGCAGCGTCCGTACGTGGGACAAAGTCCTGTGCAATGAAGTAAGATTCGAGCTTCTGGTCGGACAGAGCTGAGTTAAGCAGGACGTTTACGATATCCACAGGAATACCGTCTCCGTACTTGTGGTCCGCGTCTTCGTAAATCAGGCGGTCAAAGTCGAGAGTAAGCTTGGTGCCTTTAGGGAGCTTACCGTACTTACGCTGAAGAGTGACTTTCGTAGGGGTTCCTTGGTAGAAGTCAATCCGACCAGACGGTAGTAGGCTGATTCCACTGTTGTCGCCTTCATCACGCGAAAGGAAAGTCATGGACTGCACAATGGGTACGACTTCCTTGTTAAGGGTATCGAAAAGCAGTATAAAATAAAGTTTGGCGAGTTGTTTGGAAGCACAGCCCTTGACCAACACTCCATTGGCGGCAAGTTGCTCTTCTTCAATGAACTCTTCCCCTTCTGGGATCAGTTCCGCAGATCCGTGGATGGTGAGACATCCCGGGGTAATGGAGATGTTATGCATGATGGTCTTGACGATCTCAAGACGTGAGGTTTTCTTTCGTTCTAGGAAAGTCGCGATAGCCTCATTGGCGTAAAGATCAGGCAGTTCCTTTTCGACGATGGCTCTGAGAATATCGTTCTCAGGAAGTCCTTGATCGTCAATGGCAACTAAAAAAGAACTCAACGCTGGGACCAGTTCCGCGAGCTGTCGCATCGCGGGGTCTAGGAAGAGTTTGGAGGCAGGGTCGTTGCGTTTCATTTGCGTCGACCCTACCTCCTAGTCATTCTTTGTCAAAGGAAAAGTTTCAGATTCCTGCGAATTCTGTAATCTGATCCAGACGTTCCGTATCCCGCTCAGTGAGACCGACAATCGCGGTCCCTTTAAGCAGTCTGATAGGAATAGTTTCACGAACACCTTTCACTTCCACCACCAGCGTCGTACTACCGACGAGAGTTGCTGGAAGGTCCGGAATGACCGCGTCAATTGGCGCGTCACCCGACATAATCTTCAACTTGCCATCCACCACTCGATACTCCGGTGAAGGAGCGGCTGACGAGGGAGGCGGCTGGGGCTTTTGTGGTTCTGCGTCCACGTGGAGCTTACCACCAACGATTTTATGGGATGGAGTCTTCATACTGGCTTGGCTGTGTGTAACTTATATTGTTGCAAGTACTTGCGAGACCTGCTTTGCGTGCAACATACCGGGACTGATAATGAATGCCTTAGGGATATTAAAATATTCCCCTGCAGTAGTCTTGCAAGTATTCACTATTATATAGCCCAGACATCATCGAAGTTGCCGGGTCTCAGAATGAACTTTCTGATCCGACCGATACCAGATCCGTATTCAACCATACGTCTGATGTTTTCCACAAGGGGAAGCTTGGGAAAAGTCTCAAACAGGTGAACAGAGGGATCCAGTGTGACGATATCCAGATGGATGGCGGTGATCTCTTCCTTGTCGTCCAGCTCCACATGGATGTGCTTGCCCACTTTGACACGCGCAGGGGCGGAGCTATCCTCGAAGCGGGTGGTATCTCCGGTAATAGCCGCCCATCCAGCTGCACTCGGATTGTCGAGAGCCTTGATCAGGAACTCTTCATACTTGGTACCTATGGAGCGAGAGGAGGAATAGACATCCTCTTCATCGGCATCCATAAGGGCGGTGTTCTTACCCTCACGGGAGGAGTACCCGTTATCCGTAAAGTCAGGAACAGTTTCCCTAAGCAGAGTATAAGGGTCCTGCAGGCAGAGCTGCAAGGCCCGTAGATGCATCACCGGATAGGAATCTTCCGGAAACTGCAGAGTGTAATTTTTCACTACTCCACCTGATTTGACGTAGCCATTCAGCTGAAAGCTTTTATGGCTGGACTCAAGGTCGAGTAGTAGGTCTAGTGTTTTTTGCATGTATGTGTGAACGCGGTTTAAATACGGCCTCGGTAATCAATAAGACTAACCAGACCGCCAGAAATATAAGTGGGAGACTTGATGGTGGGGCACCTAGTACCATCATGAATAGATTGACTAAACTGATGACTACAAGACAGTAGCCAGCGGTTTTGCGTAGTGTTACCAAATGTCTGAATGTCATGTTTTCTAGGGGTTGAATATTATCTGAAGTATAGCGGAAGCTGTTCGACTGCACGCATACACCTGCACACATACAGCGACAACTATGATGTACTTGATTATAGAGCGGGTACTCAAGCCGTTGTGTAACCCATAATGATGACGATAAGGATGACCGTAGTTACGGCACTCCATGCTCCTGCTCTAGTGGAGGACAACTGGAAAATGAGAGCCGATAAAAGAAGAGCACCTACAATGCTCATAATTGCCCAGTCCTTGTCGGTAAGTTGTATGTCAACTGTCATAAAAAGGAAACCCGGGTTATCCCCGGGTCTTTTTGGTTTTCTTTTCTTGTGGTAGTCTTTTGTACCCTTTGCTTTCGAGTACACTTGCTATGGCTTCCAAGTCCCGCACCAGACGCGGAAGGTACAGCGGCTGCTTGTACTTATAGAGAAACATCTTGTGCTTCATCTTAAAGACAGCATCCTGCATACCCTTCGCGTCCACTACAGTATGCTTAGAAGTGATTGGAGAATCCTTGGCCTTACGTTTGGGACCAAAGATGAAGTCGCCTTTGTAGAGGATTTCCCTTCGCAGGACATTGTCAGTATCCCGGAAGGATTCTTGTAACAGGAACTTAGGTTGTAATTCGAACGTATCCCTGCCGAAATTATCACGAAGAAACTTGTATACCTTCATTTCGTGCTTGGAGTCGAATACCACGCCATCTTCCGTACGAGCTTCCTTGGCAGACACGATAATGCGGCTGCCTCGTTTTTCTCTTCCGAAAGGATTGACTCCTGTTTCCTCTGACATGTACGTCTACATACCAGTTACATGGAGAGTGTCAACTCTTTGTAGCAACTTCCAAATCAGTTACCCCAATAATTTCTATTCCTAGGAGATTACCTTTGTTGTCAGCATCTACGACAACCGTAACGCCGTCTACAGAGGTGAACGACTTGGACATACGCACACCTTCGTAACCTTCGGCAACATGCATATAGATCATGCCGCCTTGCTTGGGGCTTATTTCTACTTTCAGTTTTTTGGCCATGTGTTATAGGGATGATTAACTAAATAGGCATTGGAGTAGCGGATATCTTCGGATACTTCAACAGTGGTCCATGAAGGGATTTCGATATCCTCGTCTTCGGATTCCAGCTCCACCTCGACCAGTTTGAGTTGTGAGTTCTCGTCCTCGAAAACATCAAGCTCCCAGACCTTACCCCCGAAAGGGATACGCAGTCTCTTTTTGCTGAGACATTTGACCTTAGGATCTACCAGTAGCTGCTCGGCCTTTTCGATAGGGATTTCCGTTTCGATTTCTTCGCGAGTGATCTTGGAGTCGGTGGGAGTCTTGATCGTCAGCACAGACTTTGTGTCGTTTTCAACACGGACCCTTACGGTGACATTGGAGGTACCAGTATTGATGTAACCCTGCCTGATGTTTGTGAAATCCTTCAGCATAACCTTGGGACGCATATTGTCCTCCAGCCAGCTTGCGAGTGCGTCCTCATCTACGAGGAACTTTCTTTCGATTTCTTTTTTGCTAATGGTGCTCATAGGGGTATAAAAGAAAACCTCCCCAATTACGCATTGTTAAGAGGCGGGGGAGGTATGATTGAAGTTGTAAGTTAGTTTACAGTTTCTTGTCAAACATCTGATCTATTTCGTCAGTGGTTTGACCGTGAACCTGTTTGGCAGGAGTTTTTTGCATCTCCTTGCCGATGAGGAATTCCATCAGCTTGTGAGGGGAGAATTCATTGAATCCATCCTCGTCTGAAAGGGGTTCCTTGTCTTCCGCATCATCCTCGTCGTCGTCACCAAGTACTCCGTTGAGGGTGGAATGCATATCGCTTGCTCCAATGGCAGCAGCGATTTTAAGAAGCGCAACCTTGTCGGTCTCAGGCAGTTCAGCAGCAACCTTCACATAGGTAGGGCAGCTGTCTGCGTATTCTGCCGCTGCGATCTGAGCGGTAATAGGGAGCAGGACATCACTCTTACTAAGAAGACAGACGGACATCTTGCGAGCCGCTGGAGTGATCTCTTGATCCGAAGCACCCTTGATCAAATCGAACGCAGTACCAACACCAAGGTTAGCGACGTTGTCCTCAATCTCGGAAATGCGACCTTCAGCAACAGCATATACAAGGTCAGGAAGGAATGAAGCAGACTTAGCCATTCCCAATACTATATCACACAGAATGACTACCCCTTGCCTGAGGTCTTCTTCAGTAGTGGTAAAGTCCACCTCAGAGGCGTACTTGGTAGTCTCCTCTTCTTGTGGGGCTGGTTTGCCAATAGCGATAGGGTTCTCCTGATCGATTGGACGCCCGTCACGGGTGTAGCGAACGCGAAGGGATTTAGGCTTACCGAGAGCATCTCCCAGTTTAGTGGCCTTGCTTCCCGGAAAGTAATGATTAAGGGCCTTGTTGGTCACGACGCCAGACGCAATGCCAGCGAGCAAGGTGAGGGCAACAGGCGAAGAGGTAAGTAGTTCCGGAACACTAACAGGTTTACGGGAAGCATCAACAGCGGCAGCAGTCTTAACAGCCCCGGGTTCGTTGACGAGCTTGTCCCAGTAGACTTTCTGCGCGTCGTCGAGATCAGACTGAAGGCTTTTCTTCTTAACTTTCTGGTACAGTTTGCGACCCAGCATGTATGCAGCCAGAGCAGAAGTGATACCAGTAGCTGCAGCAGCTCCAGTACCAATAACAGAAGCTTGTTTGTCCAGAGGAACGTCAACGTACATCACATTGTCGTCATAACCAGTATCCTTCTCCCGGTCAGCTTTCTGCTTGAGGTATTGGATATAGTTCATTGCTGACGTGAGGGCAGCAACACCAAGACCGGCAGTAGCACCGGCGCCAGCAAAGGTTTTCACCAAATGCTTGGTACGAGGAGAGAATGCGCTATTAGTAGGAGCAGGAGCGGTCATGGTTAAAGTACATTAAACTTTTTGTACTGAATAGACTGATATTGGAATAATACCTTGAAAGTCCCTTCAACGGTAGAAAATTCTGTCTTGTTGCGTAGGACTCGGATGCTAGGGGAACCGAGAGGCAACGTAAGGCTCATCAACCTGTCATACTCTTCCTGATGTTCCTGTTTGCACAGATCGAACACACGGGTATGGATCGACCCAAACTTAAGTGTGTCAGGCGCGGATAGAGCTTGGTCAGGGATGGAAGGCTTATCGTCAAAACGATCTGGCACCTTAGGAAGCACAGGAGCCGTAGCTTCCGATGGGCCTTTCGGTTCTTCCTCCTCTGGTTCAGGCGTCGGGATTGTTACACCACCTGCGGCTTCAAACTCACCTTGTTCCGCAGCAGCACCGGGGATGTAGTCCTCGTACTTGGCATCCTCCAACTCATCAACTTCAACCGAGAAATCCTTTTCGTTATCCTCGTCGAAGGGAATCACATTATCATCTGACATGCTTAGTAAGATGCAGCAAAACTCTTAACATCCGCAAGAGATTTATGCCGCTTGTTGCGCATATCTTCTTCCAGCAGTTTCCGCATACGGTCGTATTCAGAGATCTTCGTCTTGAGCTTCTCGTTCTCGATGTCGTCGTCTTCGTTGATCTGACGATTCATACCCCAGTAAAGACCTCCACCAACTGCACCAGTGGTTACACCGGCAGCTACGAGGGCTTTCATGAGGGAAGGGGAGTAAGTGACAGCACGGCCTGCAAGACCCGTAGCAAGCCCCTGTAGGCCCGGAGCGGCGCTCTTCTCAAATGAAGCGTCATGCTCTGCCATGCGGGCTTCTTCCGCTGCGACAATACGGCTAAAGTGGGGATCCAGAAGTTCAACCATTTCCTCGGACCAGTCGGTCTGCGAAGCGAGTTTCTTCATAAGGAAGTACTCTTGGCTAACACCTTCACTCTTGAGAAGGCTTTCCGCAATACCGTTGGCACAGCTACGATACAAACCTACAGCAGCCTCTTTGATCATAGGATCCTTGGACTCCACATTGAAGGCTTCCATTTCACCTAGAGTAACAAGAGGATCACGCCCAAGAGCGACAAGGCCGATGGTTTTACCGATTTCTCTGAACGATTGTGTATTCATTAGTATGGACGGACGTACTGTCCGAAAGCGTTAACTTTTGATTGATTGGAATTGTAGCCAACGACGCCACCTATGATAGCACCCGCCAAGGGCATAAGCAAACCTTTTGCAGACAGGAACCTACCCACAGCAGCACCCAGAGCAGCACCGATGAGACCGCTTACTCCGCGAGACAAACTGTTGGCTTCGCTATTGGACAAACGACGAACACCTGCGATGAGAGCCTGCTTCTCAGTGATAGACAAAGAGCCATTACGCTCGATGTCACGGATAAGATCGTAGGCACTACCGGACTTGGTCATCTGGTTGCGTTGATAGTGATTATAAGCAAGAGCACCTCCACCCACAAGAGCGCCCAGTAGTCCTGCTTTCCAGTTACCACCTTCTTCAGCTTTATTGCCTGCATAGGCTGCCAGAGAGTTATTGGAGTACTGTTTGCTCTTCAGGTACTGGTTAAGGAGAGCACCCCCAATCAGCCCTACACCTGCTCCGAGCGCAATAGGTTTAGCATAACCAGAGTCCATGGTGGTGTCGAAACCACGCAGCATGTTACCAAACTGCGGTCGAACCATGTCCCCAATTTTAGTACCCCACGAATTCTTATTAGCATCAAAGCGATCATAGGAATCGCGTGCTGCGCTATAAGGATTGGCTTGCTGATAATTGCGATCAAACGTCGCAGCAAACTGTTTGTCTGTCAGACTGTTGTAGACATCTGGCGGAATATCAGTTTGCCCAACCATCTGTGAGCGCATTTGTGGGGTATACTGCTGCATTAGTACGTCTGACGGTATTGATCAGAGTCTACCTCAGATCCGTGTCCAGTACCAGCAATTACGTTGTCTCCGGTCCAGCCGGGGTCCTTGGGAGGATCAGGCTGAGGACCGTTCTTACCGTTTTCCGATATACCGCCAATCTTGTCCCCTTCGATGCCGAGGACCTTCTTGCGGATCTCTTTGATTTGATGAATGCGAGGGTTCATTATTGTTGAGGAGGTGCGCCAGCGCCACCTTGTGCGGCGATCTGACCAGCTTGTTGTCTGCCCATGGACTCGCCTTGAGAACGATACTTCTCCATGAGTTGTTTCGCAAGAGCATGGATGTTCGGCTTGGTTGCCTCGACATTCGCCATATCCTTCTGGCGCTCGCCTTCTTCCATATTGAGCCACTTCTGCGCGAGTTGATCGGCTTCCTGCCATTGCTGATCGGGAGTACCTCCACCGCCTGCAGCACCAGCTTGACCCGGAGCACCTGCCCCAGCAGCTCCGACAGCCTGACCGAGACTTGCAGCTTCCTGTTGCTTCTGAAGCTCGGCTTGAGCCTCCTGAGCAGCAAGGTTGAACTCGGTGTCTTCTTGGAGACGCTGACGGTAGGCTTGGACGGGGTCCTTGATACCGAGAGATTTGAGGAAGTGCTCGCGTGGAAATTCTCCACCAGCCATAAGCTGCATCTCGATGTTCCGTTTTTCGACATCGTCTGCAATGGTTGGGGTTTGCATTTCGATCTCCATAGGAGGAAGACCAAGGAAGTCACGGGTACGGTTGGTCACCCATTTAACGAACTTGTTGAAGTTATGATAAACGAAATGGAAGGACCGCTCGAAGACACGGACTGCGATGGGGAAATTTTGATACTGCAGCGTACCATGGAACAGCTCAGCAGGGTAACCCACAGAGTTGAGGATGGTATTCATCTGCAGCTCCATGAGATCTTTAGGAACTAGCTCCTTACCGTTACCGGAAAGCTCGCTGTAGTTCGTCTGGAAAGGAATAGCGAACACACTGTCCTGCTCCTCGCGCCACTTATGGACAACACCTTTCATGTGCTGCATCCACTGTGCGGAGTTCTGCATGAACATAGGGTCAATGTCACCTCCCGAACCAGAACCAAAGCCGGGGGAAACAAGACGCAACGGAACCATGTAGTCACGAGCGAGCGTTTCGTCGATCTTACGGTAGACTTGGAGTTGGTGTAGCTCCCGATAATGGGCAATAGGATTTGGAATACCAAGTCCCTTCTTGGAGATACCAGTAATCGATGGTCGGGTGAACATAAAGACGTGACCTTCGTTGAAACGGAAGTCGCCTTTCTCTGCAATCACCTGCAGCATCTTCTTATGAGTCTGGTTGATCTCGAAGATGTCGTTATTTTGGATCGCTTGTTTGAACTCAGGATCGAATTGATAAACAACTTCGGTCTTCTTGGACATGGTTCCATAGTTGACCCGGCAGTAACGCGGATCAAGCATCACAAGCGAGATACCTTTCTTATCCTTGGAGAACTTGTCGATGAATTCGAACTCGACGGTATCAGCTTCCTTCCAAGAGCGACCTTGCGCCACCTGCTTTGGATCAGGAGCGGTAAAGGTGCATTTCTGCCAGTTGTATTTGAGCAGCTCGCGAGGAATGATACTGATGTTGTAATACTTCGGCTTACCGGGGACGCGAACATCCTTGAGGTACCGATGGAATGGGAAGTTAATACGAACAAAGCCAACACCGTATGCTGACCAGTCGTCTCCCAAGTTTTGTTGTGTCTGGAAAATATCCAGATCATCCACTAGAAACTGACGCCATTCGTCCTGCTCTTCTGGAGAGCCTTTTTTACCAATGAAACCAACGTCCGTGATAAAGTGAGAGATGACCCGACGAGACGCTTCAGCGTACTGTCCCGTCAGGTTGTAAAGGTAAGCGCAGAAATCCAACGACGATCTATAGTCTGTCGGGAATGTCTCATTACTGTAGAGTAGGAACGGGTTGGTATGACCCTTCCCACCGCTACGAGGGGAGCTAAACTGCTTGTTATTCCCGATAGGGATCGCATTGGAATTCATTTAATTCACTTACTGTCTTTAATCTCTTTATCTGAGATGTCGATTTCCGGAAGGTCTTTGATGACCTTGGCAGCCTTGGTTAGACAAGGCTCGCCGTTGACGATAGTCGTACAAGTTTTACCAGTTTCAGAGCAGGGCGATATCCCTTCTTCTACTACAGCTTTCTTGACAAACATGTGATTATTTTATCAGAAACAATTGAATTTGAAATGGAAATTTATCCACCGCGACCTTCCCCATGAACAAACATTCATAGGTACTGGATTCAGGAGTACCGGTCATAACTGTCACCTCCACGCCGGGGTCTAGTTCCACTTCGGTAAGGGACTTGGAAGGAGTCATTATGACAATATTACTACCGTCTTCCGACACCCGCATCTGCGACGACTTCAGAAAGATGCTGAATTTATCGATCTTCAGTCGGATAGGGCCTGTCTCGTTAGAGTACAAACTTGAGGCCCATTCCAGAACCGCAGAAGCATCCGCTGGATGGTTTCTGGCAAATTTCATCGCAGCATCAGACAGCCCCGGCAAGGGCTGCTTGGCTGCTACTTTCTCCGCCATCTTTTCCGACGCTTTATGCAGATCCGAAAGGAAGTCAGTGTTGATGAATGCCATGGCCTTCTCCGTACCTGATTCAGGTTCCTTACGTTCGGGTTTAAAAGTGGCAGCTTCAAGACCGTCCATAAGCATGAGGGTCTTAGCTTTAAAACTTTCAGGAGTCTTGTCAGACCCTGTATCAGGAATCGGTCCTTTGTGTGGCATTATTCTTTGTCGCGAATCGCTTTCCAGTTGGGGAACCTTAGCTTACCATCCTTAGTATAGCCTTGGAACTTAACTGTTGCCATCTTGCCGATGTACTTGTCTTTGTCAATCCACAATTGACGGTTAAGTTCATCCGTACCAGTAGGCCCGGCTTCGGATGTAGTACCGTCTTCTAGTCTGACAATCCATTTGCCTACGCGGTCGGCGAATTTACCGACACCCGCTTCCACACCGACAACCTCGAACTCTTTGTCGATGAACGTCTTTACTTTGAGCAGATGCTTGGTGCGTCCGAACTGGTAACCCTGTTCACCCCACCGAACCATGGTGCCCTCGTAGCCGTTGCTTACGAATACCCGGTCCCAATCCTCCATGTCTCCTACGTGATCGACCTTGTACTGAGGAAGTAAGATGATTTGCTCATACTCCGAATGTTCCCGCATATCCTTCAGGATGGATCGCATATCGTATAGACGAGATTCAAAGTTCTCTGAAAGATTGATATCAAACATGTGGAACTCCAGAATCTTTGCCCGCTCAATGTCTTCAGCTGTGGCGTCAGGTTGCTTCGCCAGACTAATGAGCTTATTGAAGTCATCCTTCAGCACATGAGCATACAGTTCTCCGTCAAAGATTAGTTTATCATTCTTAGGGTCGCTGTAGATGTGTTTCTGGAATGGTTCAAAGATGTGCGGACATGTGATGATGGGTTTGTTACCACGTGACCACATACCATCCTTGTTGATGAGACATCGCATACCATCCAGCTTAGGAGAGACGAACGCCGGGTATACTACCTTGGATTCGTAATCTGGGAACTCATGCGCGAGCGTACACTCAAACATTACTTCCTTGGTTTCAGGATCATCAACATACCCTTTATCCCTTTTCTTTTGTACCTTGGACTTTGCCTCCGCGATAGCTTGCGCCTCGCCTGTCGTAGCGTTCTTCTTGCCTACGTGTTTCGGAGTGCAGGTGGTCCATACATTGGTCGTCAGTTTGAATCCGACGTAACCTTCGGTAACACGGAACTTATCTCCTTCAACTTCGATAGACCATTGCTGGGTTTTCTTGGCTTTAGGGTTGTACTTGTACAGTGTTGCTATAATCATTTTCTTTTACTGGTAAATCGGGACGCCATCATTTCAAGCGCCCCGATCTCTTCCTTGTTAGCGTTACGCCACTTCTTGTCCAGTAATACGGACATCCGTACCAACTCTATGAAAGCTTTCCTTCCCATAAGGAAGTCACCTTCCACTTCATTGTGATTGGATATAAGAGTGGCCCTAGGTGATTCTTTGTAATGACTAAATTCCGTACGGAACATGTGCATCCCTGAGCTGGAATACACATGAACCGCCAGAACCATTACTCCGCCCAACACCTTGGAACGAAGTTCAGTATCAAATCCATTGCGTGTCATTGCCTCCTGATAAAGAGAAGCCACTTCCACCATCAAACCATTTGCGGGAATACGTAATCCCGATGAGACATATCCTTTGTAGAAGGGGAGGATGAGGTCTAGTTTTTGATATGGTTTGGCGATGGCGAGGTTCTCCGTATCATTGGGAGAAATGTAATCCGTAGGATCGATACCTAGTCGTTCGCAGATTTCCACCACACGAACGACTGGTATTCTAGTTATGCATTTCTTCCAACGGAACCAAGTGGTCCTGTCAGTTCCAACCGCCTTTAGAAGAGTATCTGCTTTCTGTTCCATGTCCGGATGAAGGCGTGTTTCCAGATCTTGGACAAACTTCTTCTGCGGTTCTTGTGACAGGTACTTAGCCATACTTGGTTCTTACACGAACTGACGGATTAGGCCAGCTTAATAATACTGAGGAAAGGTTCCCGGGTCCGACCATTTGTCGGCCTCAGGTTTGTACGGAGGGGTGTCGTACTTACCCTGCTCTTCAATACGTTTCTGGATGTCTTTCGCAATCTTATCCAGAGGCATTGCAGGTACAGCAGGTTTAGGAGGAGGCATGTACCCCAACCCGTAAGCTTCCTGAGAAACTTTGATATGAGCAGGCCACGATTTGAAGGGACCGGGGTTTAGTTCCCCCTGCAACCTACGGATTTCTTCCTTCAGGTTCTTGATCTTGATTTGCTGTTCAAGCTCACGCCGCTGGGCTTCCAAATCACGGATCTCCTCCTCGTAGTTCCGACGGCCTTGCCGTTCCTTGGCGTTGTCTATGAGGTCTTGTTTAAAGTGATCCATAATACCGTTACAGGTCAGTGGTGGTAGTTGTTTTTGGCTCATTTGCTTTTGCGTAATCATCCAATGCTTTATGCATTACTTCGTAACTCCCTGCGTCGATTGCAAGGAAATGCATCGCTTGGGAGTAGGCGTCATCCACTGCTTCATGGTGCACACCATAGCGTTGCATTTTCAATCCTTTTGCAATAGGCAGATTCTTGATGGTGCGGTAACACCTGCTGTTCCATCTTCCCCACGGACGTTCGAGCTTTGCAGCCGCGTATGCCGTGTCGAGTAGAACATTGTCAAAGTCTGCTCCGTTTCCCCAGACTTTGACCTGACCACCCAGACGTTTCTGAGCAGTACCGATCCAGTCAGAGAACTTAGTCAGTCCCTCACGGAGAGGTACGCTATCTTTCTTGAACTGGGCTTGGGCGTCCTTGGATTGTGAAATCCACCATAGAACCGTCGACACGTCCATCTTGAGACCATGGGTCGCTGCTTCTTCAGGATTTATGTATACCGAGAACTCCGAGTAAACGCCGAGCTTTGGTGCGAATGCCACGGCGCCAATTGCTGTGACAATCGACCCCGGACCGTTGCCCAGAGTCTCAATGTCCAGCATGACATTTGTTTCCTTTTCTCCTAGTAGTATATTCAAGCCAGTTCCAGTTCGATTTCTTTCTTAACGGTCTCAAGGGCTGCTTCCACTTGTTCCAAACTGATGAAACCACGGCTGGGATCGACTTGATCCTCATCAATGGATTTATTCAGATACTTGAGGATTTTGTCGATCTTCCGTTTCTGCAGTTCCGGTTTGATATCCGGTACCAGTCCCAGCTCATTCAGAACAGCCATGACCACCCATAGGTCTCCGAACTCGTACGTAACGCGTTCGCCATTGGTTAGGTCTTGTCCTGATTGAACTTCCTCAGTACCAAAGCGCATAGCCTTGGAACATCGTTGCCCGATTTCGCAGCATTCTTCAGCTGCTTGATTTAGTAGTGCTTGTTCAAGTGTCATTCTTTTTCGATTCTATAATATCCCCGTCTGATTGTTCCAAGATCATGTCTATCTCCGCAGCCACTAGTGCTGCAGCCTTGACCAGATCCCGTAAACGATCTGCTCCTCTCGCTGGTTTCCAGTATTTATCTTCCCAAGGCCATAGCTCGGATTGCTTGATATGGGTCTCATTGGGACCATGTACATAGTGGTCCAGATAGCACATTGCTGCGTCCACCATCTCAGTACCTTCGTATTCGTCACTAGTATAGCCAAGTATTTCAACCTGACGCTGACGTTCCGCTGCTATCAATTTTATGCCTCTGGATTCACTCATTTCTCAAATGCGTCAGGGATACCGAGGGCAGTGGCGATCTTTTCCCAGTCCACGTAGTACCTGTTGATACCACGCTCGTCTTTTGTATCAAAGATTACTGGTCCTGCCACATTCGTATCGTCGATATGGTAGTGACTGAAAGCTTTCGGGCTGGAGGTCCAGTGATGCTGCTGGGGGTTCTTGTTAACAGCCCATAGCGGGATGTTGTTTTTCTTGTACCATTCAATGGGCCCATCGAGGTGCTTACCACTTCGCATGGTCCATAGGATAATCTTACCGCCTTCTTCTACAATACGTCTAAGCACGGGTGCCGCACCGATGTCGTCTCCCAGATCAGGGAAACGATGTTTGGTGCACGTACCATCGAAGTCGACAGTAAAGATTTCCCCTTCAAATTTCTTTTTGGGTGTGTCTGTCATAAAAACAAAGAACCCCGGCTACCCGTAGGCAGCCGGGGTCTCAAAGGTTAAGTTCAGGAATCTTCTTTACCAATCAAGACGTTGTAGGTCTCGTTCAGATTAGATTCACGTTGTGCGTCGAGGGTTTGATACCTGTCGTACAATTCGGAAACTCGGTCTTCTGCAACTCCTGCAGTGTGAAGTGCGGTCGTAAAAGCCAGACCTTTGATTTCTCGAATGCGGTCAGCATCAATCTCGTTGGCGCTCTTGTTCAATTCAGTGGACATGCATATGATTTATTATACGCGTGCCCGTTTGTCTATAAAAAATTACAGAGCAGTCTCAGTCACAGTACCACTCTTCATGGTATGGACGATACTCTCATTAATTTCGTATGCTCCAGTGATAATGAAATCAACATCTGGAAATGCGTTGCGGATATTCTCTGCAACTTCGGTAAACCAATGGGCAAACCTCGCATACACTGCGGTCTCCGGCATGGATGGAGCAACCCAAGCCGTATGGTACTCATAAACGTCCTCTTGCTCATCGTCGACAGGTTCAGCTTTGATGTAGAAAGTTATCTGTTTCTTCGATGATACGCGGTGTTCGAGTCGGTCCTTTGTGGTGACCTCCCCGTCGATATAGGCGCACTGGTATTCAGTGAGTCCTTCTGCCTTAGTTTCTTCCTTCTTGGTCTCTGGTTCAGATGTCTGAGTCATTTAATGCGGTGTTGATTTGTTTTACTAGAGGAACGCCCTGTACGTTGTAAGCAGTCAGATCGATGGTTCGCTTGGTGTTAGAAATGGACGAGTAGGAATACTCAACCTGCAAATCCACAACCATGCTTGTGAATTCCTTTGTTCGGCTGATACCTGCTACCCATTCTTTGAACTTCCTACGAATGTCTTCGGTACTTGTAGCTCCCGGAAACAGATGGTCGGTAGTTCCTGTGAATATCTTCGTGTTGTTATAGAATAGAAGGACTGAGAAGGTGGCCTTCTTGTATCCTTTGTTTTCTACAAAACTGTCAACTGCGTCTGCGGTCATACGATCTCAAAGCCAATCTCCAGTGGGGCTGGAGCAGCCAATGGGGTTTTAGGACGGACCGACTCCAGAAGCTTGTCGATTGCTTTCAGAGACTTGGCGTCGGTCAGTAGATGCTGGATTTGCTCCGCCTCACCGTCCAATGCTTCCTTGATCTTAAGCTGTATCTGCTTGGGATTCCATTGAGGCAGCTTGTTAGTGAGATCAACGATCTGCTTCTGCAGCTTATCAACACGCTCCCCTGCTGGGATCGGTTTCAATGCGATCAGGTAACCCTTGTTTGTGTTCGTGCTGAAGTTGTAGTTATTCTGGATAGATTGCACCAGCGTAACTCTTTCGCTGGATAGATACTCCTTGGCGTCTGCCTCGGCAGCCGCCATCAGCTGTCCACGCAATGCCGCGATTTGGGTGGAGGCCGCGTCGTATTCCCTTTTAAATTCCTCCTGTGCACGCTGGAACATGGCCTTTGCAACCACCGTACGGGACGGGGTTGGTTCCATGTTCTTTGGGATGATTGCAGCCTCTTGTTTAGTGACGATTCGTTTTGCCATGTTGCTCTTTGAAATGTCAGAGCAACCACGTTGGATTACTCTGGAAGTTTGACTACCTTGCCGTCTAGATCGGCAGGGCTTCTATATTCCAGTTTACCGGTTCTCCTGTTACGGAAGAGCTGGTAAAGACGTCCATCACTACCAAACTTGGTTCCCCATGTAAGACGGGTGTCAATACCCGCACGTGAGGATTCAGGGCCAGAGAGGTTGTCAATAAACCCGAAGGAGCTGGCATGGACCGCCTGCATTTCAGGAGTGATCGATTCGTCACTGGCAATACCACCGGGACCCATCTGGGTGATCCGGCGTGCAGACTCAATGAGCTGCATCGGGTTAATCTCCTCCAGAGGGGAAGACAGTGGGTTGTTTACCAACTGCTTCTCCGTATATTCGTCAAACGCAAGGGGTCCCAAGACAGACAGATTCTTTCTGTGGGCTGCCATACGCAGCAGTCTTTTACGGACTTGACCTGCATCCGTGCGAATACGTTGTGAGAGGAGTTTGTCCGTGGTGAAGACTTTCTTGAAGGCTTGACTGTCCCGTTCATCGGTGTCAGCAAGCCCTCGGTTGACCGCTAGGAGCTTCTCGGTAGCCGCAAGGATACCGTTGATACCGACAGGCACATACGGCTCTTGGTCGGCGTCATAATCGTAGTCGTTGGCGCGTTCTATAGGCTTCTCTGATTTCTCAAGAGTAGTCTTAATCGCTGCAGGTGGTTGCGGGGGACTTACGGGTTCCGGCACGTAAGCGTTCTTCTGCATATCGACTCTGTCAGCGAGCCAACTTTTGAATTTGTTTTTAGAGTCCATTAACGGTCAAGGTATGAAATCAGTCTCTCGAAGTCTGTATCGACATCTCCAGTAGTCCAGAACTCATCCGCGTTTTCCAGATAGTTCATGACAACAGCAGTGTTCACACTATGGGCACCGGACTTGAGCAGGTGATATTTAAGCTCCTGCTTCTGCTTGTACTCCTCCATGGCTTTTGCAACCTCTTCACGTCGGGTGGGTTGTTCTATCAGCTTGAGAGGGTCAATAGCCCAGTTTTTGAGAGCAAAGGCGCGACGAGGAGTAGGCTTCCGTTTGAAAACCTCACCATGTCGCTGCTTGAAGCTCTTCCAGCGTTTGATCTGTCTGTCATCATCAGGTGTTCTCTTACCATTCGAGTAACCTTGATACCACGAAATCCACCCTTTGGGATCACTTCCTTCAGGGAACCAACGTTCAGGCCAGTGTTCCATACTGGCAAGACGAGGGGTGTCCTCTGAGAAGATCTGGTCGTATGACTCTCCCATTTCTTCACCGGATAGATCAGGATTAAACTCACTGGAGGCGGACTTAATTACCTCAGGTATTTCCAAGTCGGGGAGGAAGTCCATTTTTTCCAGCTCTTGGTCCATCACTTTCCTTGCGGTTTCTTTCGCTTCCCATTGTTGTCTCCACGATGCGGACTTTGTGCGGTCAAACATGTTGGGAAGATTGCGGCTGGCAACCTTCTCGTGGATCATGGCGCGATTGAGTGCTTGGTTGATCAGTTCTACTTTCTCCTCGCGATTGGCTGTCGGGGGACGCATGAAACGAGGTACAAGCCTTTCGTAGGCTTTGTCGAACACGCGGGAATCGTATTTTGATCTGTTGGCTTCGACGATGTCTGCTCCCCACATCTCCTCCAATTGCTTGTCGGGAATGCCCATGTCTTTCAACAGGGAGTACATGTGTAGGTTGGAGTTATGCACGGCAAGACGGTACTGCGCGGAATTGGGTTCGAAGTGAATACGGAAGGTATTCCCTGAACCGGGCCGTACGTTGAACTGAGTCTCGTAGTTACCGTTCTTTTGCTGACGTGTATAAACTCCGGGAAGGAGGCGGGATTGTGCGAGCGAGATGTATTCGTTGCCGTTGTGGATGAACGTACCCCTGTTCGTGAGGTAGGGAGTACGCATTAGGGTGGTTTTCTTTTGGTCGAGAAGATCGCCTGTCTTCTCGTCGAACAACTTGATGTTACCCCGGAGACGGCGCCCAAGGAAACGGTTGCTCATCAATGCCTTCTTCTGTTCCGGAATGTCGTACTCATCCGGGTCGACATATTCCAGACCATCAAGTTCCATCCGCACACCTCCGTACGACTGGGGGAAAGATCTCTGCATCGCATCCATCGTTTGGGTATAGATGTCGTTGCGCAGGGTTTTGAAATCCGACGGGTCTCTGAGGGTGACTCCTTCAGGGATAGTCGGCTCTTCTTTCTTAGGTCCAGTCATACAAAGGTAGTTTAGCAGTTAGAGCAGGTTAATCAACAACCGTGTAGCCAAATTGAAGCTGTAACCACGAGGACAACACATGCATGCAGCGTGGGTTGTGCGGGCTATCCTCGAAATAATGGACGAGTTTGAACTCACTCTGCTCAGGGTAGAACTGAACATACCACACGTCAGATATTTTGTACAAACCCTTACCCCTGTAACCAGCCTTCACGTAGTGACGTCCCATAAGGACATACGCTATGTTGGCTACGATAGCTTCCTTGTCCTTCTTAAGGGTGGCTTTCAGGCTAGAAGGTATGGCGAAGCGTGCGTCTTCTAGTCGTGTCACAAAGGGACAGCACCTTCTACCAGTTTCAGCTGGAGTTCGGTTCGCACCTCCATCCAGAGATTGCCAAGGACATTTTTGCCATCCTTCTTTATACCCCATCCCCAGAAAGGATCACGCCATGAGTTTTCGATAAGAGGTCGGTCTTCCGTTTGCATCAGCTTCCGGTAGACGTATTCGTGTTGCTCCACCTTGGCTTGCAAGATGCGCTTCATGATGTGGACTCTTACCTCATACCAATCCTCACGCTGAAGATGCTTATGATTTTGTGCGATCTGATATGCCTCGTGGGCTGAACGGGACCGTTTGATCAGATCTCGAACATGGAACTCACCCGGGAATTTCTCCCAGTGATACGCATGCTCTGAAGTGTCGAAGTCCCAGTCTTCCCATATAAGACGGAAGGATGAGAAGTTTGATAGTGGATAGAACTCGCGTTCATAGAAGAACACAGGGTCCTTGTTAGTGGGGGAATGGTCCTCCACTTCTCCTGCTTTCTTGAACATCTCGTTCTCCGCAGCCTGAAAAAGCGAATCGAACTTATCCATTCTGCAGTGCTCCTACCATGGTTCCTTCCCATTCAGGATGCCCACATGCTTGTGCAAGTGAAGCTGACATCTTATAGGGTGTAAAGCTGGTTGAGGGTTCTGGGGAGGTCAGGTTCTCCAGCTTCTGCTCCGCCTTCAGTCGGCAGTGTTCGCAGCTCTCCTCCGACTTGATGATCATCTTGAGTTCTTCCTTCTTCTTGGTTTTCTTGGACATTGCTTGGTATTGGTAAGTGTTCTAAATATTCAAGTACTTGTTGTGCTACCACGTAGATGTAATCCTCATCCTGCGTGATATCTTCGTCCGTCTGTCTCATTTCTTCACGAAAGAAATCCCGTTCTTCCATGATGACGTGGTTACACAGGCGGACGACTTTACTGAAAAGGTTATCCATGGACCGTATTATGTGGGATGGTCTGTCTCCATTGCAGGAACGACCAATCGAAGTTGCCTGAAAACTTACCCATGAAGTTCCCACTTTCCAGCCCGTTGAGGACCTGCGCCTGATGCTCCGTAGGGGAAGCATGCACAGGACGAGATACTACGAGCTGCTGATAGATCTTGTCTGCAGTGGCTTGCGAATCGTTTGCTGTCCTGTACGACACTTGTGCGCACAGGGATGCGGACATCTTCAGGTTGTCCTCAGTACCTTCCTTGGAGTCGACATATGGGATATGCCATTCTCCGATCTGAAGGAGCTGTGGATCGGAATTGTCCAACGCGATACGCATCATATGTGCGAGGTACTTGATTTCCGGTTGCGCGTCTTTGTGATCGCGCAGAGCAAAGAAGTTGTTCCAGTCTGTAGCTGTTACAACAACCTTGATGTTTTGGTATGGCTCCAGAATACGGTTTACGTTCTGTTTGTGCGCACCAGTGACTTTGGACAGAATCCAAGCCTTGATACACGCATCCTTGGCGTAAAGTTTCCAAAGCCATTTTGCTACTCTGAGCCGCCAACCTGTCAGTTCCTCGCCAGCTGACATACCTTTCTTGTTCTTTCCCCAGTAAACAAACTCGCTTGGGTTGTTCCAAACGTGATTGATCATTTTCTCAATGGGGATAGCTCTCGAACTGGCACTATTGCGGGAGAACTTTCGGTGGGTCAGGAACTCGGCATGTATGAATCGTTGGTATTCGATCTCGAATGTGACGATCTCCTTTCCGCTCACAGCAGACTTACTGTGTTTGATGATTTTAACTTTGGTCATAAATGAAAAAGGGGAGGATTATTAGTCCTCCCCTTTTTGTTAACAGTATTTATCGACGGATGTAAACCCGGCTTCCGTGGATCTCAGTGACCCGATAGTTTCCTGACGGGACTGAGAGTTCGGTACCAGATTCAACCGTATCGGCTTTGTCCAGTTGTGAGACGATGCGATCAAAGTCGTCACCGTTCAGACCCAGCGGGATTGCCGGGACCTCGGACTCGTTTTGCAGCTTACGCCACGGGACTTCATAGGAACCGTCCTTGGAGTAGACAAGTTCCAGCACGTTTTGTTCACCTGCAGCTTCAGGAGAATTCCGTGCCGATGTATAGAAGCCACCGGGAACACATGAGATGGCGTGGACGAACTCCTCGCCTTTCTTACCGCTTACGTACACGTAGAATTGTCGACCAACCAGATTGGCCCAACCACCTACGGGGAGGGTGTTCGGATCGTTACCGGGGTGATAACCATATGCCTTGCGAAACACTTCCGCAGTACATGGTCGGGTCCAGCGACGGGTACCTGTACCTCCAACGACAAGATAGGAGATGGAGTATTTTTTAACTCCATCCTCGTCTTCCGTTACGTTAGGGTGCGACAACCGTGCTGCTTTAACACGCCGGTAGTCACTCAGTTTGCTCTTTTTCAGTTCACTCATTAATCAGTTTTCTTTTGTTGGGTAGAAGGAATGTGATACGGGAGATTGTTCTTTTTGTAAAACAAAATCTGCTCGATGATAGGCGCTGAGCCTGCATCTGAACACTGGGGACAACCTGCTGTGTGGTAGTACTTTCCTCGGAGAATCCTGAACCCATGATCCCCCTTTTGTTCTTCAATATGCCACCAGATCTCCTTGCACTTCACGCAGCACAGATGCGCATACTCCGGTGAGGCATCCCTCTCGCAGCTTTTGCATATGTTGCTGATAGCTTGTGGTATTACCCCTGTGTGTACGAGGGGCATTTCGGTGATTGGTTTCTTGTATCCACACGCACACCTGATGGTAGGAATATGCGCGATTGGAGGTGTTGCCTCCTTGTCCAATACCTCATAGATCTCCTCAGGCGTAAGATCACGCTTCAGAATAGCTTCGTATTGCTTTTTCTTATCTTTGTCTTCCTCTGAGGACATCCTAGAGTTCTATGTCCTTGTCACTGATGCGTCAATGACAAAATCACCAGTCATAGTAGAAGGAGATGCACTGGTTATCAATCGCCCACTCGTACAACTCTTTAGCAAGATCGTCAAACGGCAAGGACAGTTCGAGCATATAACTTTGCGGCGAAGCGCCGTATGTTTTTGCAGTGAATCTACCAATGCATATCTCCTCCTCCCCCTCGGTGCCACCATACGCTGTCTCCATCATGTCGTATAAGTCGACCAGTTGATGCCTCTCGACCCAGTCTCCTCTCTCAACAGGGAAAACATCTTCCGCCCGGCAGTAGGTATCTTTGGGCAACTGTAGATCTTCTTTTACCTTGGCTGCCCAAGCATTAACGCGTTCTTGCAATGGATGCTGTACATAAGATTTGGGAGACCAGCCTGAGAACTGGCTGAGGAGTTCCAGTTTCTCAAAATATGGTAAGTCACTGTTTTTAATCTCAGCAACATTACCTGCTCGTATCAGCTTGATCCTATCCTCTCGACTTGAGAAGGAGGAATGTAGTTCTTTAAAAGATTGGCTCATTGTTGTCTTCAGGATATGGGTCCCAATATTCTTCTACGATCAGAGGTGCTTCGGGTATAGCATTCAGATCGTTTATTCGTTCGTTTGTACGAGGTTCAAACTCGTCGTCTCCGTCTAATACTTCCCCACTGCCGTCGTAACACTCCGGGTGCCAGTCTTGTTGCCAGAAGTCCCCGCCATCCACAAGAATGTGTTTCTTGTACCACAGCCCGGGCAGGATAGGTTCGCCACACCAGACGCAGCAACGAGAACGTTTTGTCCTATGTAGGCGCGTGCTTAATGTGTAACTCATTCCAGTGATAGAACGTACTTACCGGATAAACGCCGCTTGCTGTAGTAAACAGACAAGGTGTTCTGTAACTGAATACGATTCCAGCTTTCCAGAGTTACGTTGAAGTAATCCTTGTATCCCTCAGGGGTGGACACCCATAAGTGATACGAAGGCGGGACATAATCCGTAGTAGGGATGTAGGTGTTGTTTCCTGCGTAGATAAGGTTGGTCGTGTAGTAACCGTCCGACCATGTCTTTTCGTAAACAGTACCTACCGTAGCCGTCTTAGGTAACGCCGCGTGTTCGTAGATCAACCCTCCAACCAGCAGTACGCCAGCAAATATCAGCGTTGGCCATAGGGGGCTTGTTTTGTAGTTCATCATTTGCTCTCGCCGTTGTGTAGTTTGAAGATATGCTCCACGTAAGCATGCTTCTCCTTATCGGGAACCTCGAAGTAGTATTTCACTTCCTCCAGCTTCCGATACGAGTCGTCCCGCTTTTTCTTGAGCCTAGCAAAGTCGATCCTATCCAGTCCTCCCATAATCTCCAAAGGAGCACGAGGAGGCGGTGGAACGAATGTAATCATACCGTCTTGAGTCCATTGCTTCAGCCACTTCTTTACCGAGGCTTGCGAAGTATACCCAAGCTTGTTTGACAGCCAGTCCAAGTCGATTTCAACTGCATTGTCGGAAGTGGCAACACCTCCTTCAGTAATTGCATCGAACCATTGAACCATCCTCTTGTCCGCTTTGTCTATCTTGTGGAACTTGATGAATGCGGTGGTGCTCTTTTCCTTGGAGCGTCTGATCACATTATCTGAGATCAGTGCTTGGGTAACGGAGTCGATCATAAAACCGGACACTCCTGAGTTCTTACCAATCGTCTTCCAGTCTGCGTCCACAAAGCCAGATCCGTCTGCCAACTCATCCAGAGCGTTGTACATGGCAGTAATGTCTTCCATGGTGGGGTGAGCCATCCTCAAGAAGAAGTCCTGCGTACGTATTGAATCCGGGGACAGGAAGGAATGACACCAAGAGTCATTCCCATCACGTCCTGCACGTCCCAGTTGCTGCATACAGGCTTCGACTGAACCGGTGATGTCGCGCTCGAAAACGTGACGAACATTCGGTTTGTCGATACCCATACCGAATGCGGATGTAGCGAAGATAATACGTGCCTTATCTTCCATCCACATATCTTGGTTGCTCCTCTTGAGAGCAGGGTCCATCTCCCCGTAGTAATAGGTGATGGGTTCTTTGATGAAATTCTGTGCAGCGTAAAGAGTTTCCTCAAGTCGGGTGATCGTAGAGAAGTAGACGATACTCGAACCTTGGATTCTCTTCAGCTTCGAGAACAGTCTAAGGTTTGTCTCACCCTCGTCACATGTCTCACTGGACAGGTGTAGGTTGGTACGCCGAGGGTAATGTAGGACCTTTTCCGCTTTCCCCAATCCAAGGACCCAGCGGATGTCTTTTTCTACTTCCGGTGGCGCTGTAGCTGTGAAGGCTCCTACCACACGTGGATTGAGACGTTGAATAACATCCCCCATAACCTTGTATGAAGGACGGAAGTTATCACACCATGAGCTAAGGCAGTGAGCCTCGTCTAGGAATATCGCGTCGGGCTTTCGTGAGTTGATGGCAGCCATGAAGATCTCATTTTCGAAGCGTTCCGGTGCTACGAAAAGGATACTGGTCTTACCATCCACCCACCGTTTCATTGCTTCCAGATTCTCACCCTCGGTTTGGGTGCTGGAGATCTGATCCGATGAGATACCTTTGTTCCAACATGATTTCACTTGATCACGCATAAGAGCCGTCAGAGGTGAAACCACAATACTGTGCCAACCGTGACACAGTGTGGGCGTAATGTAGCAGGCTGACTTACCCAGCGAAGTAGGCAAGATACAGACCGTGTCCATACACGCCAGCAAGTTCATAACCACGCGGTCCTGACCCGCACGCAGTTTTTCAAAGCCAAGGATGGAAAGTACTTCAGGCAGCTTGTTAAGGCCATCTTGATACATCTCCAGATCAGGGATGCTTTTTCTTTCAGAGAATCTTTCTGCCATTATTTGTTTGGTCTTATTAGACGAAGACCCAGTCCTCGTCAATCACACTGGTGGTATACGATGGTTTTGGATCAATGTAGTTACCCAAGAAATGTTTCCTAAATATAAGCATGTATACAGTGGACGTCGGCATGTGACTGGAGTTACTGGGACCGAGGAATCGCGCCCTGCCAGTAGCTTCGTCTAGCACAGTACACGCTCTGGAAATGTCTGCGTGGGGCATTACCCTGTTGAGGATTTTATCCGCCTCCGTCAGATTCCATTTAGGCATATTGTCCGGTGGAGGGTTTTTGGAGCTTGGTGCGAGTTTGTAAATCTCTTCCAAGGTTTCACATGCGTCCTCAGGTTCGAATTTATAGGTCCTTGAACCTGAAAGACTGTAGAGAGTTCCGATGCCTGCGTGATACAAAACTGGAATTAAAAGTGCTGACATACTCATACGAAAATATATTCTTCGGTTATTGGTTCGGTTGTTGGTTCTATTGTGGTGAAGTCGTTGCAGTGTCCTACGTCTTTCATCATAATGGCGAAAGCAAGGGCACCCCATGTAATACTCTGCGATCCTGCGGAATTGAGATACATCTTCTTCATGGAAGCAGGCATATGGTCCTCTTCGAACTCCTTTGCAACCGCCAGTATATTTCCGGCATGCCCCCAAATATCGTAAGACAGATCCAGAATTTTATTCACGCACGCATTAATGTTCATGAGGACATCCTCTAGTGGAACAGTGTGCTTGTCAGGTTGAATGACTACTCCGTCTGGTTCTCTGGCTATGTGCGCAAATCCGGGGATGTACACATCAGTCCAGTGCCTCTTGGGTCTACCTTCTTTGGGCTTATGGTACGGTATCATACGAATACGTATTCCTCGGTTACTGGTTCCAGAACAGAGGCAGTTATCACTGAATCACCTAAGTAACCATTATAATGCCCCGTAGCTTTTTCCATTATTTCCAAGGGTAAGATTGACCAAATGGAACCTCTACTTGCCTCTATGTACTCAGGTGTAAGTACGCCTGAAGAATTAAAAGCACTGGAGGCATCTACGATTTGGCCTACAGTACCGTAGACTGCGTAGAACAGGTCATGCATCTGCCCTGACTGGTGGCCGAGCGCCTCTACCACCTGTTTGATGGTTCCCGGTTCGGCTGGCTCTATCCTAATACCTTCCTTTTCGTAAATTACCTTACCGTAGTAAGGAATAGAGAAAGATGGGTAAGTGCGGTAGCTAGCAGATCTGCTGTGGTACGGTATCATACGAATACATATTCCTCGGTTATGGGTTCGGTGGGCGCGTCAAAGAATTCATCCGCAAAGAAAACACCGCAGATGCGCTTGCGAGTGTAAGCCACCATAGAGCTATCGAAGTGAGTAAATGTTCCCGCCTTTCTACGTAGATTAATCTCAACCTGATAAGCATGATAGTATGCGGTCATGATGTTGTCATGATGCACACTGGCGGTATCAAATACCTTCCTGAACATCTTCTCCATAGCCCTTGTTTTCTTGGACATAGCGGAGATGCTGAGTGTAGACATTTCCTCTAACTTCAGGAACTCCGCCAGATAGGCTCTGTCTGGGTTCTTGGGAAGGGCCAGAAGTTCTGGAGGTGTGTAGACAGAGTCGTATTCCTCTTCCTCTTCATCCTCATCATACACGTCAAGCTCGTCATCATAATCGTCGTCTTCGTATTCCTCGGTATTGTCTTCGTCCATTGGTTCTTGGGTTGCTATTGTTGTGGTTGTCTCGCGATATGCCCAAGTGCCTTCCAACATTATCGTATCTTCTCTTCTGGTTAGGATTTCTAGCTCCATGGGCATATTTGTTGTGGTTGTTTAGATGAAGGTCATTTCCTCATCGATAGGTTCGAGACACTTCGGATCTACCGAGGTGTCTACTGCTGCCTTTGCCTTTTTACCGAATACTTGGCCGTACAGATTCCTGTTACCTTCGCCGATGAGTGCGTCTCGTAGCACTGAATTCATCATCTCGTCTAAATTTCGCATGTAAGCCTCGCGGTCGCGATTGGCTTGTGCGAGTTCTTCATCGGTTGGTGCACGAACTTCACGAACCTGCACTCCAACCGGTCTACCGAAGCGATCCAGTTGGTACGTAGGAGCATAAGTGTGGTCGGTAGGTAATACTGTGTTAGCATTAACCGTAGCGCCCTCATTGTTCAAAGCTTCCGCAGCAGCTACGCCCGCATCGTACGCTTCTCGTGCTATACGATCTGCAGGAACAGCTACGAACGTAGGGGGTTCTGCAAACGTTGCTGGAGGGTAAGCATAGTGGTTAGTAGGTCGAATCCAGCCTCGTCCTTGCGTGGGAGGTGCAGGGACTGCAGGGGCACCCTCAGGTTCGTCCATAGCGCGTGCTGTCTGCTCTAATAACTCCTGCACCTCGTTCGTAACCCGCATAGCTTCCACATGTTGTCGCGCAATGCCTGCCCAGTTGACCGTTGTATGTCCCACGGTTTCCGTCGTGACGGTTCCTCCGTTATTCACCGATACATTGTTACCATGGGCATCGTTGATATGGACGGCACCGCCCGCTGGGTATGTTACCCGCAGTGTATCGGTGTTACTCATCCACTCGACGGGCATCTGTGTTGTTGTCATGTAACGCTGATACAAGGCATCGTCCGTAGGGCTTGCATATACTTGGTACCCGGTTGCTGTGTTGTAATCAGCTGCAGTATGGGTATGGGCACGGAGTGCGCGACCTACCATTTGAATATCTTCATTCATATAACGTGTATACGTATTTTCTAAGTGCTTCCTGCGTATCAGTTTCTCCAGTGATGTCTTGCAGGAATTTGACATTCACGTTTTTCCGGTCCTCCATGCTGACCACGCGGGCATCAGGGAAGAACAGATTGGTTAAGTTGCATATGCGTATGTTTGTAGGCACGTAGAAGCTCTTGGTTCCGCTGACTATGTTGGCATGTTCCATAATCAAGCGTAAGACCTTCTCAGGATGTGCTGTACAAACTACCGCACTTTTGGATTCATCTGCTATCTGCTGTAACCATCCGGTTAGCTGACCTGCAATTAGAATCGAAAAGTCGAAGTAGTTGGTTTTCTTTACCACTTCGACCGTCTTGGGAACATAGGGTATCAAGGTCTTCACTCCTTCATACGACATGTCCATCACTTTGGCTAATGTAAGTCCATTACCCTCCCTGTACGCTTCGTACGCACAGAGAGGATAGAATGGTTCACCGCCAAGTGTGATTTCAGCGGTGTATATGGGGATCATTATACTTCCTCGTCGGCAAGCAAGCCGCGATTGATCATCTCCTTTTGTAGGGCGAACATCCGGTGAAGCCTACGGGATTCAATCCTATAGGCGCTCTTCAGGTGATCATCCTCCATCTTGGAGACTTGTATGGTTCTTTCATCCTTGGTGCTCCATAGAACATCATCGGGATCACATCGCTTACAAGCTAGTCTTGCCAAACACATGGCAAATCTGAATACAAAATTTTGACTTTTCATTTTTAACAGCAGAAAGGCCCCGGGGTTACCGGAGCCTTCCATCAGATCGTTAGATCCGTATATTTATCTTCCTTGTTTATAGCATCGCCAACCCGATACGACTCTTCTCATGAACGGAGTACCCTCTCGCAAGATTGGGATACTTCTTTCTGAGAACCTTGATCGTATCTCGGGTAACTAGAACGAGAGTGTAGGGGTTACGAATCTCGTAATGTACGTCTTTGTTATCATACGCATAACGCATGACCGGGTGCATAATAATGACGTCACCTTCTTTGAGACCTCTATTGGATACATTACCTATTACTGCCCGACCATGCTCCTCACCGAAGTGCATGTACAGGTCCAGACCTCGTGACATTTCGAGATCGAATTCAGCAAGCGGTACTTTGGATGGAATATGGAAGTAGTCTTTGTCAGCACGACGTTCCGCAGGCGTCGACTTAGAAGTTACTTCGGTCAGTTTCTTGTTATCCCAAGCTATGTCTGGCGATAAAGTCAGAAAATTAGCATAGCCTGTGAATGTCTCTTTAATCAGCTTTCGCATATAACATCGGCGGATGACGCCGTTCTATTCAAAAATGCATGTAGTGGATAAATATAGTATACCCCGTTTGTCGAGGGGTACGCTATCGAAGAGCAACCTTGTTTCAGGTCGATGTTCTCTCCGTCATGTTCCTGTGGAACCAATATGAAGCCCGAGTGTCGAGGATGCATAAGAGGATCGAAGGCGATCAATGTTCGGTCTTCGTAAATCTCATGCCACTCATCGATTACCTTGGAAGGTTTCGGACTCATCAACTCCTGAAACAGAGGAATCTTCTCCTCTACAAGAACCTTAACACTCAAGGCGGTGCTGAGAGGGTTGTCTTCCCTGTCATCAATTTCCTTGAATGCGTCATACAGATTATCCGAATAGATTTTGCCAACATACGGTTTGAGTCTTTGGATGATCTCCTTAGCCTCCCAAATCCGAATCTGCTTCGCCATTACTTACCTCCTGTGTTCCCCACTCATCTTCTTCTCCCCAGTCGTTGCCGTCCTGAAGAGATTCGCCAATGGAACCCTCAATAGTCTCAAGTGGATCATGGTAGCCTTGAATCTTGAGATTCTTGGCTGTCTGGTCCAGTATATCCGTGTCGGCGTGCAGCGCCCTGTAGAACTCCGTGTAGGTTGCCCCTGTGAGTTCCAGTACTGGTGCGCTGATACGTCTCAACTTGATACTGCAGTCTATTGCCTTGTTTTCCGCCAACCATTCAGCGTTGTACCGATCAAAGCGAATCACCCGGTCAAGGTAACCTTCGCTCTTATCAGATGCCGGAATATCGACGTACTTGTCGTTATGTAGGTCGTACTCGATCACACGGGACTCGGCGCCCCATGAGTTCTTATGCATACGTGCCCTGATTGTCTTACCAACGGTGTCTCCGCCAGAGTTCTTAACCAGACCCTTACGGGACAGTAGAATCTGCATGGAGTCCAGCTGGTTGAATGCCTTACCACCCACCTTGGTGACGTTGAACAGGGCAGCAGCATCGGCGGCAAGCTGAGGACCGCCCTTACCAGACATGTCCACCTTGTCGTTTTGGTGCTGAATCAGAAACAACGTAACATTGTTTTCACCCAGAATGTACGGAAGTCGACGTACCATACGGTGGGCCGCTTTAGCGTGACCCATGTTGGAGTGGTCGATGATGTCTTTCTGTTTGTCGCTCATGTTGTCTCCGAAGTCGTAGAAGCCCTGTGCCTCGTCTTGAGACATCAGCTTACCCCACGGGTCGATGACAGCGATGAGCGGGACATGCATAGGGATGGAAACCGAAGCCTTCCGACCTCCGGTTTGCTTACCTCGCATGACCTCAATCCAGTCGATCAGCTTCTGATAACTCTCCACAACCGACCGTGCCGTGTCATAGTGAAGGGCCTTTACCAGTCGCTTGGCCATTGCTGGATTTGAATGCATGATACGAGCCACATGGTTTTTACGCAGGGGCTTGTTCTCACATTCTTGGTGATAAACAGGTGAACCGTTAAGAAGGGCTACGCCTTCCAGATAGTGCACCAAGGAACTTTTACCAGTACCTTCCGCACCGATAATCTCAATCAGACCGCCACTGGGGAAGCCCGGATTATCGAACAGGTACTTGAGAGGGAGGTCGTGGACAGGAATCATTTCCCGTTCGACATCTCCGAATGATTTGAATTGTGTCGGTTTGTTCTTTCGGCGTGCGCTCAAGGTGTGAATCGTTTCCTGCACCTTTTCGCTAACCTCATCCGCATGATCTAGGAAGCTGTATCCGTAAATAGATTCCGCTTTCTGAGCCGGTTTCTTTACAGCCTTGACTTCTTTAACTTCTTGAATTTCATCAGTTTGTGTGTCTTCTTTCTTCTTTCTTGCCATATTATACAGTTGTAGAGGAGGGGCAGTATAACACCGCCCCTCCTCCGGTCAATTATTCAACCGCTGCTTCTTTCTTCTTTTTGGCAAGGGTGAAGTACTGGACCATGGCTTGTGCGCCGAGATCACTGATTCGCCCATTGTCAAAAGCGTCCTGAAGTTCGGCAAAGGTTGCCTCTTCTTCATCCGTAAGTCCGGAGATAGTGGCTGCAACTTTGGTTGCCGTTTCCTTGGGTCCCTTGTCCGTTGCGTGGGACATAGGGATGTCGTCATCATCATCCACAGGGGCGGAACTCTTGAATTGCGTTGGGGGTCTACGCGCCTCAGAGGCTTCCTGTACCGGTGGTTGTCGCTTGGTGGTGTCTTTGTATTGTGCCGTACGCTCTGGTACCTGCACATAGTCACCGCAAGCTTCTTTAATCAGTTCCACAGGTAGATCGGTTTCCTCAATGAGGTAAGTGACGATCTCATGTGCGGAAGGAATATACATGGTGTTCTCGAAGTCGAGGAACCGAGTACGGTTTACAAGTGCTTCAGGGGGAACCGCGATAGCTTCATGACCTTTGAGGAAGTCCTCTTGGGTACTGAAGATCATGGTGTTGGCTGGCTTGCCTGCGCCTTTGGCCGCGCCTACTGCTTTCTGCGTGGACCAAGCATTGAGACCAGTCTTTGGATCAGTAACATCACCAAGGAGATAGTCAGGCCAGTTCGCGTCGTGGTATGCTGGGTTACCGCGAGGCCCTTTGTTAAGAGCATCTTGGATCAGCGAGAATCCACCTTGCGACAAACCAAGCAGGAAGTTCTGCGCGACTTGTTCTTCATCATCTTTCACCGTGTAGGTACCGAAGAAGTTACACAGACCGATCTTCTGAGGCATCGTCAGCAGACGTTTCTCACTTGAGTTGAAGACGGTGTGATAAGAGAGGTGTTTCCACTTCTCATCATTTCGGACCATATAGTTCATTCTATCCAGAGGATCGAAAGAGTCTGCTCGGGTTTCCGCGATACCAAGTGCTCGCTTGGTACGCGGCGAGAAGAAGCTCCGGTTCTCTGGACCCCAGAATCGATAAACTTCGAATTCTGCATAGTACCACCAGTTGAAATGCGGATGTCCCGAAGAGGAAATCGCTTCTGCATCTCGATACGGGAGGTACGAGGTTTGGAACGCTTCATCAGTAAGTGGTAGAGTGTGATCAAAGGCAGGAAGAATCCGACCTTCGACTTTGTTTTTCTCTGACGGGAAAACGATCTTCACATTCTCTTTCTTCGAGAAGATTACTCTTCCTCCGAAAGTGGGATCGTTTTTGTTCACTTGCTTTTCAGGTTCTTCGCCGGGACGTGTACGAGGAGTCATATTTGCTTTATTACTTACGTGGAGACAGTTGTCTCTTTTCTTGTTTTCTTGTTGATCACGGCTTCCGCCATGTTCTTCTTGTAATAACCGATCATCGCTTCCAGTTCGTCTTCAAGATGTTCAAGCTCCTTGGGAGTTGTTATCTCCTTCAAAGCCTCATCATCAAGCTTCCCTGACGACCATGAGCGGTTAATTTCAGTTTCAATAGGGTAATTGAGGTATCTACCGTCGTAGTCCCAAACCACCTTCCTGAACATGAAAAGTTCATGTGCCTTCTGCCAAATGTTGACCTCCGCAATAGGACAGAGGGTCACAACAGCATCATACAGTAGCACCATTGGTCGGCCTATCAAGCCTCTTGTGATGCCAAAATGCAAAAGATTCTGAGCAGCGATTGCAGACGTGGAGGCGACACTTTCCTGTAGAGGGGTGTTACGACATTCACGTCCCTGTGCGCTCATCAGGGCATCCCATACACGAGGGTCCATCGTTTTTCTGGAATGGGTCCCCAACCAGTGTCGAATACGACCTGAGGCAAGCCTGAGGTGGTCTTCTGACTTAGGCAGCTCCTGTTGCTCTTCCAGATACGCCGTTGCGACGGGCTGGCGTTCCTGTAGAGCATCAAGGATACCCTGCCCGTCTCCGGGGTTGGGTTTGGCCCCTGTATCCGCTTCAATTTTGCGTTCAAGACTATTACCCGAGGCCCCGTATGCAGATGAGAAATTCCCCACCTTACCTGAGCCGTCACGGTCTTTCTTCTTATCCAACGCTTCCCGTGGTAACTTCTTGAACATCTCAGCGAGCGACCAGTGCAGGTCCTCCTTTCCGGGATGAACGATGTTACCGTTTTCATCACGAAGCAGATCGTCTTCAGTGATTTTCACCCATACAGTCGGTTCCTTTTCCTTACCTTTCTCTTTGGCTTCAGGGTAGGCTAGGATGTACTTATCAAATTGGTTTTCTTCGGGAATACCGCAATCCTTCTTATAGTTCAGACGGACCGGGTTCTTTTTCTTTTTGTCCGACTTAAGGAAGCCGAACTGTTTATCCGGGAGAGTGACCAGATCAATCAAGTTCTGATCTCCTGAGATGAATGCAAGTCCACGAATCTCAGCGGTCTCATAGTCTGATTCCACCATGAGCATACCCTCTGGAGCAGTGACTACCGAACGGATGGACGGCAGTGCTTTCTCCAGATAGATGTGCCAACGCTCAGGAAGTTCACCTTCCTTGTGCAGAGATTTGAACAGGGCTGCTACCCCTTCCTCGATACGCTTGTTCACGTACGACGGCCAGTTGAGGATGTTTGGTTTCCAACAACGGTTACGGGCGGTTTCGGTTACAGAGGAGTTATAGTGCACCCTACCGTCTTTTGCGATCCAGTAGTGCAAACCATTCTCTTTAACCAACTCACCATCGTCATCATACTCTGCGGGTTTGAGGAACGCCTTTGCGGCGTTACCGACAGCATTGAAGTCCAACAGGAGGTTCAGAACCGGGTCCTTGTAGGTCACGGAGAACATCTGCAGGGACTGTTTGTCCACGGAAGGTGCGTAGTTTTGTCTTACATCTTTGGGCAGGTTCTTGACCTTGCTCCAATCCATTGACGGGAACCCTTGTTCCTTTTTATTAGTACTTTTTACTGGTTCGTACTGCTTAATATCGAACAGCCACCGTCGCATCTGTTCCGGGGCGCGAATATTAAATTCAGGTGCGTTCAGGTAATGACCGTGAATGGCGATAGCATCGGATACATGATCCGTACCGAATGCTGCTTTGAGTTTGTCCAAACTAGGACCCTCAGGGTCGCTCATGTAATCACACGCGAGCGCCAACCCTTCTTCTTCATCTCCGACTACCCGCTGGCAAACTTGTACAACCAAATGAGTGGCTTCTCTGGTCATGGTGACTTGGAATCTCTTCTCAAGTTCAACCTTGGCGAATTGGTACAAGTCACGCAGCTCATTGAGCTTCTCCATGTCCACAGGCAAACCTTCATAAGAGAAGTTGGTGAACACGTCGGTCGTGAAGGGATTAAAGATAGTTTCGTAGTACTGCGTCAGCTGTTGTCGCTCCATCTCTTGTACGAGGTATGGATAAGCTCGCATTACCACGTCAACGTCCGCCATTGCATACGGTAGCAACAGATCGTCAGGGATGTCGGCATATCCATCGGAGTGACCCAGAGGATGTGTCTTCAACCATATGACGAGAGGCAGGTCATACCGACCCAAGTCCGTATACTTCAGAGCAAGATTGTCCAAACCGAGATCTGCGTGTTCGTTACAGCATTGCTGCGCGAACTCAGTGTCCAGAAGACACTTCTTATAGATCTCAAGGTTCAGCCACTTCTTCATCCATACGGCGTCCGCAGAATAATGGTGACCCAGATACTTTACCTCTTTTCTGTTCAACCAAGCACCCAGCACCTGACCCACCTTTTCATAGGAAGCATCAAATACATAGTTACGTTGGTCGTCCATGAATCGAATGGCACATGCATGCCCTTCTTTCCAACAGAACTGGATGGTACGTAGGTTACCGTCGATAAAGTTGTTCCCACCCCACTCGCAGTCCACCGAGATGAGGGTGTGATTTTCTTGTGCCCACATAGTCACCAGATCCACAACTTGTTCAAGGTTGTTGATCACGTGATACGAGGTCTTCATGCGTTTGGTTTCGAAGCCACGTATGGAGTCATACATGTTTCGAATTTCAAATAGATTGATCCTGAATTTCTCCACGTAGTCTGGACGTGAAGCAAGCAGGTGAACTGGGTCAAGGAGGATGAAGCGACAGTCATACTCCTTGTTATAGAACCACCCCGCTTTGATGTCATCAGCTCGGTATTTGACCGGGCTGAAGAAATCAAATACCGCCTTACCGAGACATACGACTATCTTCGGTTTTACTTCCCTCACTTCACTGTCGAAGGAGGGGGAGGCAAAGCGTAGCGAGGTGGCGTCTGGCTTCAAACGTTTAGCCTTTGGTAGAAGCCACTTACACATCGCAGTGAAGTAGCAGTCATCTAGGCTTATTCCCGATTGCTGGATGAGGTCCTTGAGGACGCTACCAGCGAGACACTTCATGTATTCCGGAGTTTCCTTGATCGGCTTCTCATATCGTTCACCCTGCCGGTATTCAACCGCGTCCTCAGACAGTAGGGAGGGCATCACGAACATGATATCTGCAGGGCTTTTACCGTTCCCTGCTACATACAAAACTTCGTCTTTCCTGCGGGTCGTAGTAATCTTGGCAGGTGGTTCTTCCTCGAAGTTAGGTTGTGTCGGATTGTCAGGGACGTCTGTGCGTGGTCCCTGCTTCTTTTTTTGCTTTCTCTCAAAGTACTCGTTGAAATCCATATGTGTCTATTTAATCAAGAAGCTGACAAGTTAGGCGCCGGTGGTTGCTCTGACTTGTAGATAGGCTTACGTGAAATGGTCAGCCAGTCAATTACCGATTCCCATTTCCACGCTGTCTCATCGTCATCATAAACCTGTCGTTGAAATTTCTGGTATTTCTGAACCCTCTCAAATCGCTCCAACCACACTATGACGAGCCTACCGTCATCGTCATACAACCATCTGGGAAACAGAGCGAAGACATGCTGTGTGCGTGTGTCACCCAGTTTCGGGGGCTTCTTCAGGTGGAACTTCATCTTGTAAGGTGCGTGGCGCTTTGCGCTCGTGTACAACACCTTCTAGGAAGGCATAGTTGAATGCGCTGATGACGATCTCACTAGGGATAGCGATACCGGCATCTTTCTTCCACTTTTCTAGGGCAGCTTCTGCTGCATGTTTAATCATCATCGTCTTCGTCGCCAAACTGTTCTGCATAGTCTTCTTTCGCGTAGTCGTACCCTTCCCAGTTATCAACTCCTGCGCCTTGTAGACAGAGCAGGAAATTTGAGTCACTGAGGAGAGACTTGTACTCTTCTTCACTAATAGTAACAGTTGCCGAGCTTAGTTTTTCTTTTGCCATAATTAGAGTTTCATAACGCGGTGGCAGCGGAGGCCGTCGTCGCTCTTACGGAAAGAGAACTTGGTATCCGGATTGCGTTTGCTGAAGTATTGAGCTGCTGCCACACAGGCACGTCCTTCTGTAGTAGTGTAGTCTTCTCCTTCCATGAAGAAGCTGTCGCCAACTTGCATGTTGAGGAAAGGATACTGGTCCATCGAGGCGCGTTTGCGACGAGGGAAGGGGATACCTTTCTCGATCACATATTTCGAAGACGCCAACAGCACTCCGGTGTCTGCTTCGATTTTGCTGACACTGGTGGTGATCTTCGGATTCCGAACACCGCTGACGGTAGTGGTTTTGATGGAAGTGAAGATTTCCGAGCTGGTTTTGATATTACGGGTACTCATTTAGATTTAGGCCAATTATTTTTGATAATACTTTCACACTTTTTGTCGCTCATTTCCCCGAAGTCTTTGTATTTGTCCGGTGGTGCAATGAGGACAACTTGTAGTCCAACACTAGACAGCATTTCAACTGCCTTGGTTACGCTGGCTTTACCAGTATCATCGTTATCCCGTGCATAGAACACGAGATCAGTCGACTCTTTGATCTTGGATGCTTGTACATAGGACACTGTGGGACCGCACATAGGGAGACCCTCAAAGCCGAATCTAGCGGCGTCTAGGGGTCCTTCTGTGAGTACTGCGTGCCTGTCTTTCCGTGGGATATCCTTAATATGTTCTATGTAAGGATCGTAGCCCATCCATATTCCAGACTTACTCTGCCCAGTACCATTTTTGTACTTGGATGGAGGCCATTTGAATTTGGCTGGTGTAAGTTCTGGTATGAAGTGAGGTTTTCCCGATTTACCTTTTCCAGTGGCTACCTTCACCATCTCGTGTTTGTACGGATGGTAATAGTAGATATTTCCTTCATCATCTTCCGCTTCGATCAACCTTGCCTGCCACCCTTTACGGATGCCATTCATGTAACCGAAGAAAACAACCCGACCCTGTGGAGTATCTTTCCAGTCCTTGATAAGGTATGGATAGTAGACTCCGTTTTCTGTTGTCGGCGTCAGTTCTGTTTTACAGAACGATGTACGAAACTTGTCGTACAGGAAACCAACATCGTATCCACGGTTTTCCAGATACCACCGGGCCATGTGGTCTGGTTTTAGATCCTTGAGAGGTATACACTCGCCGGGTCCAAACGGAAATTTGTTCCCATGCTCGTCCTCTTCAAGGATGTGTTCTTTAGACGTGGAATTTAGAACGAACAAGGTGGTGCTAACCTTCTGTTTGAGTCGTGTAGACACGGGCGGCATACCTAGTAGGGTCTTACCCTTGTATCCGGTCCCTTCTTTCATACAGGTTGCAACCCATCCCTCTTCTTTCTCGCCGTCCATCTGAGACAACCATTCATCCAAACGGATGGCGAGGTGACGGCTGTTGAGTTCCTTGGACCCATCTTTGCGCAAGCACTCAGGGCATGGTATGTACAGGACACTACCGGAGCGTTCCTGTTTCATGTGACCATTACCATGAAGTCTGCACAGCGTGGATGCTAGGATCTTCAGCCGCTGTTGTCTCATGTTCTCGCTCATTAACTTCCGTTGTAAGAAATGCTGAAGCTATCAGGCGATCCCATCGAAGAGCTGTAGATGAAATTGTCACCTAGGGTGATTTCAGACAACTGCTGCTTGAGTTCTCGAATGGTTTCAGCCTGTTCATCAATGACGACCTGCATCCGCAAGATCGCGGACGTCTCGGTCTGTTCTGCTGTTTTAGGAGTAGTTTGGAACATGTATTTGTTGTGCTAGATAAAAACAATGACCACGGGTTTTGCCGACAGAGGGTTAGCCAACCCGGAGTATGCCTCTCCGGGTTGGCGTTGGCCTCACGCTCCCGCTTTGGAAGCGTTGAGGTATCTTGCGTGCTGGTTGGCAGCGTAAGCACCGGTTCTGTCGATTCTCCAAGCAGCGATCCCGTGTTTGCGGAGCTGCTTGTAGACTTCGTAAACGGTCTTTCCGGTGATTTCCATCGGGGCGCCGTTCACGTCTTGCGCCATATACTTCCCGGAGAAACGTTGCGATCCCACCTTTTTACCGCCACGAGTCACGTCAACAACACGGACGGCTGCGGTACGAAGGACGCTGTATTTCGGCGTGGCCTCGCGATGGGCTGCTCGTGAAGCTGGGGCCGTTGCGGACCGCAGTTTCCGACGCTTCTCATGGCGAAGTTTGTTGCTGTTGGTGCGTGCCTTCTGGGTGGAATGGCTGGTGCTTCTCAGGTAACGCTTATGGCGTTTGCTTGCTTGGGGCATTGTGTGCTATAGGTGTATGGTTACATAAAACCAAGTCCCCCGTCACCACCCGCAACGAACAGCGACGGACATTGCAGGTGGATAGGGACTTTTCGAACTTGTAGGATATTAGGTTTTTGAGACCTAATACACTATCATGGTTATATAGCACGAAACCCCAAGTAGATGCCGACAAAAAGGGGCTGTAGTGAATTACCGCAGCCCCAACATCTTTACGTCTTTCTATTAGTAGGTGAAGTTGAACTCCAGTTGAGCGTTATCAGAGGTGGAGGTCTCGTTCGTGTCGTTTTTAATTTCCATAGGAGCTGATAGTTTTGCCACATTTTGAGGGTATAGTCAAACAGAGTAGTTTCTCTAGGTTCCGGCTAAAGTGTTGACTCTGGTTGCATACACTCGGTAGTGACTGATACATATGGACTACTAAGTCCTGTTATGGAGTGTAAAGATGGAAAATTTTTATTTCCTCTCCTCCATTCTCTGCATTCCGAAATTCCGACGGAAGGGGACTGCACCGCCCTTGCCGTATCGACACTTTCCCACGAACAAGATCTGTTCAGGTAGATACAGCTCAGCCGTACCTCCGGACTCAGAAATGTTCTTATTCTGCATAGCTGACATGCCGATAACGGCAGCTACACCTTTTGCAGGAGCAAAGGATTCACCCAGATGCTCCTGACTGACGAAGGGTGTGTTGACCCCCTTCCTGTTTGTCTGTGCCAGATAGAGCACACAGATACTATGCTTACGAGCTGCTTGCAGCAACTGGGAAGCGGCATCTGCATAAACGTGACGGAGCTTGTCTCCTTCATCACTGGTACCCTTGGTGCCGGTCATGGTGTCTAGAGCGCCACCAAGCCAGTCAAGGATAATGAAGTCAGGAGCTTGCCCCTTGGCCTCCTTGAATTTGGCGATGATGTCCTCGAAAGACTCGTCGACATTGTCTGGAATAGTCCAGTCAATCATCCACAGGTTTTCGGTCATCTTCTCTTTCATCTCCTTATACTGAGCCTGCTTCTTCGGATCAGGCATGTCTTTCTTCGGATCGAAGTGACCCGCTATGTTGGACAAGTGCTCCCAGTCATAATGACAACAGTGGGAGATCAGACGTAGCTTGATGGAGGAAGGCGTTTCCTCAGTGGAGATAACTATACCCTTCAGGTTTTGAAGGATACAAAAGTTGGCGAGCATCTGGATAGTGAACGTGGTTTTACCCACACCAGTGTACGCCAGAACGAGATAGGTATTGGCTTTTCGATAACCGCCTCCAAGAGCGCGGTCAAGCGCCTTCATACCAGTAGAAAGGCGCTCAAGGTCGTCCTTGGTTGCAAGCTCGACTTCATCGAATGAGAAAATAGTCTTCCCTTTTGGAGTATCACTAACATCCAAATCAGAAGCCTGTTTGAGAAGGCGTTTAAGGAGTGCGTTTGGGTTACGCTTGATTTCTCCAGAGTTCTCAGCTCTGGACATCTCCTTCTCGTACCGTACAGCCGTAAGCCACAGCTTGTACATCCCCGGAATAAGCATCACCGCTCGTTCCGATTTGGAGATCTTGATGATCTCCTTCCATTCATTCTCCAGATCAGGAAGATCTCCCGCATTACCCATGTCCGGGTACTTCGAGAAGAAAATCTCACAGATCTGCGCCATGATCTTCCAATCAGGCGTTGTTACCGCTTTCTTTGATCCATCGACACCGACCAGTACCATGTACATGCGGAATGCCACAAACAGGATGTTCCGCGCCCGGGAATTGAAGTCCAGATGGAATCGACCATTTGGTTTATCCTGACAGACAAGATCAAGCCACTTCTTATGCTGTCCATAGTCCAAGACCACGGCAGCCATTGCGTTACGTTCAAACTCGTCCGGGTTGTCGTTGTAAAGTTTCTCGAAGAACGTGGCCGTGATGTCTATGGTCGGAGCAGCTTGCTTCGTATTAATGTGCGTCATCTTCTTCTGCCTTCTTCGTCAAATTGTTATAGCTTTTACGGACATCCTCGACGGTTATTCCGGCGATTTCTTCCAAAGCGATGGGACGATAGTTTGATGCATCCAGCCAGTCAAGTGCCTCCTTACCATACTCTCTCATAATCCTTGCGGACTGAGGTAGAACAGCTACACGAGTCACTGCCATACAATCAAGTAGAACAGATCCGACCACCTTCTCTTTTTCTTCCATGTGGGAAGCCGAGAAAGGGTCCAGCTTACGAGCTTGCATACAGCTGAAGACTGTCTGTATATCAAATGCCAATTCAAGACTGTCCGGATTGGCGCAGTCTGCGATACTCAATTCAAAGATATCCAAGGCTTTAACATACTCGTCCCAACAGTTGTTGACGAACGATGCAGATTTCAGCTGGTTCTTGAATAGCTTCCTAGCCGCGTAGGGGTTTGAGTGTTGTCGTAATACCGATTGCTTGAAAACAGCACGAGTTACAAATGACGGGGGTGCTCCGATCTCCTTGCAGATAGCAGCAAATGTAGCCCACTCTGAGGGCACTTCACCACACTGACGACCCGGATCACCGTCGCGTTTTACTTCGTTAGCCCATGCGGCTTCGCAAGCCTCCCAAGCAGGATTTTTCTTCTTGGGTCTATCCTCTTCATAAAAGAATTCTTCACTCATCTTCTTGAAACTCCTTACCACAGGAACGACACACATCGTTTGGCTTCGCTGTTACAACTTTATGAACCCATAAACACGGATCGTGGTCCGGCATATTTGGGTCTGAAGTTTCCTCGTAACAATGAGGACATATGAACGTGTCATCCTCGGTAAGATAAAGTGTCTTATTCATTTTGCTGTGTTCTTTTTGACCAGCTCTTGCATTTTGACAATAAGCTCGTCTCTAGTGTTCACCCAGTGAATGTTGTACCCTTTTTCCTTGTAGATAGCATAGCGATTATTTGAATCCCTCGCGAGATTGTTGTAGGCACTTTGCGGTCTTGAGTCATCAAATGGGAACATGAAATCCACCATGATTCCGGTGACTTTACCTGTGCCCGGCCGGATCTCCGCGAGACGACCGGGTTTCTGGACTGCGTTGGTGTAGGGGCCGCCTCCTGAGAGGTTGACCACAACACGAACATCGCTGAAGGTGACTCCCTGTGAATAGATGTCAGACGCAAGACAACGTTTGAGCACATTGTCTTTCATCATCTCAGTCAACTCATAGCGTTCGTCGCCTTTGAGGAGCTTGTCCATCGCGATAAGCGGGTTGCCTCTCGTGATGAAATCCTTCTGGTACTTGGCCTGCTTCTCATTCTTGATGAACATCAGCGTCTGCCAGTCCTGCGGGATAAGCTCGTCGCAAATATGCCCTGTTATTCCACCCACGACGGGGTTTTGGAACAGGTACTTGCGTATGGCAGCATCTCTGTTGGCAGGACACTGCCCCTTGTCTGCCGGATCAACTACGACCAGCACGACATCCAACTGACAAATCGCCCCCTCCTTAACCGCCTCTTGATAAGTGCGGTTAACAAGAACGGGTCCGAGCAGTCCCTCGATCAATGGGTCCTTCCCATCGAATCTACCTGTAAGGGACGCGCCGTACCCGTAACGCAATGCACGACTGAAGGCCCTCATATAGGGAATGCGGGAGTCTGTTACGCATGCGTGTGGTTCGTCTACAAGCAGTAGTTTGGTCTTGGAGAAGCTACACTTATCCAAGCTATCCATACTGCAAACAGTGACATCATCGGACTGGAAGCGAGTCTTTGAACCCGCTCCAATCAGTTTGACTTCCCGATCAGGAAGCCATTGGAGTGCAGCTTCATACATCTGGATCACTAGATCCTTGCCGGGAGCCGTCATCACCGTAGTGGTGTGCGGCATTGCCCGGACTGTGTTGTATATGAGAGCACTCTTTCCATAGCGTGTCGGTGCTCCGATGAGACCACTCTGACGTCGCTTCAGTGCTTTCGTCAGAAGGTCACCTTGGGAGAATCTGAAGCCGTACATTTTAGAAAGGTCCAGCGCCGGTAGAGCCTCGCGCTGATCATGTACTTCAATCATAACCTCGTTTTCCACGGCCCACATCATTACCCGCTCAATGAAGCCTTGGTCTGTCTGGATGGTTCTATAAGGTTTTTCCTTAAGAACCTCAAACAGCTCGTGCTTGACCCTACGGGTAATGCGTTTCCATGGACACTTGGGGTCCTGTACCAGCTCTTTCACATAGATCGTGAGAGCTTCCTTTTCCAGCTTCTTGGCACTATTGACAACAGTAAGAGTGTCAGTAGTCCATATCAAATGCATCTTTCCTTTTTTATCCATTCAACAAAGGTTCTTCTTAGATGAAGACCATTTCTTCTTCAAATTCAGAAAACATTCCCGGAGCAGTTACGCTGACAGGAATTGCGTCTTCAAGTTGTCTGTCGAAGAATTCCCAAGATGATCGCGGACTGGGACCACAGCCAAACCGATGCATCAGGGACGTGGTCTTTTCTGGAATAGTCGCATCACTGAAATTAGTGAGAACCATTTCCTGTGAGATGTAGTTACCATCGAACAGACGACCAGTACCGTTTACAAGGGGTACATTGAGAAGAGTCTCTGTATCTTCGCAGTTGGCAATCTGATCTCTGGCAAAGGCCAACAGTTTCCTGTAGTCGTACTCTCCAGAGGTAACAAATTGTTCAACAAAGCCAATAACAGGGTACAGCTCTTTTGCTATGTCTTCCAGTTGTTTCCACTGTGCGACAGTGGCTGCATGTTGGTTCGGAGCGACAAGATGGGCGTGGTGGCTGGCGGCGCTCAGGGAAAGAGTCATGTTGATGCTGGCCAACCACGGCAGCCCTGTTCTAGACAGACCTCCGGGGACAGCTTTGACCATGGCGGGCATGACGAAATCCTCATCTTCCAGTCTTCCCCACTCGTTCTCAGTAGTAGGAATCCAACTTGGTCCCATGTGGTTGTTGCAGACGTCCGCAGGAGACATCCACAGAGTGGTCAGATAAGTGCAATACAGCGTATCAACTTGAACGTGGTTACCGCGCATGAGCATGTCTGCAGACTGTCCCGCAGCATACATCTGGGGATGCTGCATAGAAATACCATAGCTGTAAGGGTCGTTTCTGGCGTAGACGCCCCAGCCTTCCGCAGTATTAGCTTCAGCCCTAAAAGACGTCGTCCAGCGCGTGGTTCCCCGAGGATTATCACCCGGACCAAGCTGTGGTAGCCACCAAGTGTTCCGCTTATCTTCCTCCGCAACGGCGGTATAACCTCCTTTACGGATGTCGACGGTCATCTTGGTGTCAGTGCAACTTCCATTTTCCACCTCACGAATAGTGCGGTTACGATGAAAGACCTTCATCTTGTGATTGGTCTGAAACGCCCGGAACATGTGTTCCGTTCTCCGAAGACGCAGCAGGTTCACACGAATGTTACCCTCTCCTTCGACGTCGGTGGTAAGGCCGCTCACGTAGAGATTACAGAAGCCAACATCTACGGGCATCTCACGGAAAGGCGCTTTGACTTTGTACGCCAAGGTGAGTTTGCGGTTCTTGAGTCTAGCCATACCTTTGGCGTAATTCTCCACCTCAACCGTACCTGTATTTTTGTACAGAGAGAAAGTAGACTCCATGAACCGGTCACCGTTGGATGCCATCTCCATCGTGTGATGTGCTTGCTGCACTCGGTCACTGATGTAATGAACAATGGTACTCTCGATCCGAATGTTACCGTTATCCATCATCTTGATAAACAAGCTGACAGGACGCTGGTCACCTGAAGGATCATGGACCATACATTGATGCCCCTTTACCCGAACCAGTTCCCCGTCCTTGGTTCCCCACAGTTGCTTGCCTTCCGCATTGGTGTGCGTAAAGACTTCGATGGACGAGGTTACCCGTGTGTCCGTACTGGGGATATACCTTGCGAAGTGATGCGCATTGCTCTCACTGTAAGTACGTGAGACAACACCTCCTCTAGAAAGAGGAGCAACTGCCAAAGAAGTCCCTCCTCCATTGATGGCGGCGAAAAGCGGAGTGTCAATGGACATAGATGAATCTATACCGTTGGTCCTCATAATCGTGAACGAATCGCTTCCCGAAACCAGCTGCAGTCGCTCCGAAGAGGTGTTGAGGTTGATGTTCATGGCTGCTGCTAGAAAATCCTCCATCGTAGACAGAGTCATTCCAGTTGCCTCACCTATCGTGACATCTACTGGAGAGCCAATCGTCTTGGAAAGAACATCGCGGTCAAAGCCAGTAGCAAAACGCATGAAAAAATGAACAGGGGAGAGGGTTGCACCTTCTCCGTCTGGTCGATGGTAGTCCTCACGTTGCTGAGGACCGTACCGAACGGCGCCGATGACGCTGTTCGGGTGCGTTGGGCTGATGTAACGTTGATACGTGTCCCCTCCGCGTACGAAATAGTTGATTACTCTCATTCTTTTTTGGTGTCAGTCTTAACAGCAGTACTCGGTAGTCCGAGTATGCTGGCGATTTCGGCTGGAGTAGCCCGCTCTAGTTCGAGCAGGCTAAACCTTCCGTATTGATATTTGTTTCCCCATTGCGAGATCCCATAGAACTTCCCGATGCAATGCAGAATGTCTGCCACATCTTTTTCATCGGGAGGCATGAGTCTCGTAGAGGATTGCTTTTGTCGTTCTTTGGGTACAGCCGTTGAAGCGAGAACATTCACTGTAAGCACAGCGCCTGCTCTGACAGCTTCGAATACTTCCTGTTTTGGAGCACCACCAACCTTGAAGTTGCGTCGATGCTCCACGGTGGTTGGAGCCGCAAACGGAAGGATCTCCCGTAAGCACTCCGAGTCCAAGTCTCCTTCCCTGTTCATAGTCGAGAGGGATTCAGTTACAGCCCACTGCCAGTGATCCAGAGGAACCACGACATTGAAGTCACGGTCACGTAAGAGTGTCCGTATCTGGTTCTTTCCTCTGACCACACCAAGCAAGGCTGATGTCATTTTCAATTTGGCAGTGTAAAACATATTTTATGCTATTGCTAAAGCTGGCTTGTTATAAGCCGCTTTCAGTTCAGTGACTACTTCCTTTCCCTGCGCAGACAGGGAACGTGTCCGAGACCATGGTCCTTCCTCCTTCCAACAGTCGTCACGGTCATGTAGGGCCTGTATGTCATTCCAGAATCCCTTAAGAGGGTAATACGGAGCTTGTGGCGGAATATAGTGCCCCCGGAATTCAGGTTTCAGAATATCCTCACCTCCTCCACAACCTCCGATACTTTGGAGGTTTTCGATAGCGGAGATATTTTCTATTAGTTTCTTCCTGCCTTCATCGGTACAACAAAGAGAGAAGGCACATACAACACCGTTCCCGCCGTCGTAACGGCAGGAAGTCGTGATTCCTTCATCTCCATCATCCATATCGACTACCGATCTGGGATTGTTTTCGTAGTGTTTGACTACGTAATCAATGATTTCTATTTTGGTCATTTGCTTTCAATGTGTAGGATGTTGCCGCAGTTCTCCAAGACCTTCTTATCGTGGTCACACACGATGATCTGGGAGTTACCTGCGAACAGCGTCTCACTCAATTTACCCAATAGCTCGGACAACTGCCGCTTGCTCTCGTCATCCAAGTGGAGCGAGGGTTCGTCCAAGACAAGCAACCCGATATTCGGGAGCAGTGTCCTCTGAACAGCGATAAGGAACGCCAAGGAAAGTCGAACCTTCTGACCACCCGACAGATAATCCTGCGGAAGCCAGACGGAGTTCGGTTTCATCATACGGAAGTCGAAGGTAAGAGGAACCGTGGCGGACGGGCGGATCTCATAAGTGGTGTCCAGCGAAGCGAGGATATCCGAGACTGCGTCCGTGATATACTCGAATTGCCGTCTGATATACAGTTTGGGTATCTCATCCAGCTTAGCTGACAACCTCTCCAGACCGGCGATGAAACTAATCTTCTTCTCTCCTTTACGAACCTTATCCTCGTAGTCCGCAACCTCTTTTGCAAGGGCTACGAGACGTGCGGTTAGTGCGCGTTTTGAGGCTTGAAGCTCTTGGTATTCCGCTTTTCGGTCGGAAAAATCCAGAGCAATATCTGAGACACGATCAAGACTAAAGTCAGGAAGGTCAAGCTCAGCAATTTTAGCGTCAAGCTTTTCAGAGTCGCCCTTTCGCTCATGTTCAAGATTTTGGATCTCACGTGTGTTGCGTTCTATTGTGGTTAATGTGGTGTGGCGCACTTTTTGTGCATTGGTGAGTTGCTGAAGCTCCTCATCAATCTTAGCAATACCTTTGTCCAGTTCCTCCACGGAAGTACCCTCGGCCTTGATGTCGGGGATCTCGCGTAGGGCTTTGTTAGTCCACTCCAGTTTCTCAGTCAGAGACTTGATCTTCTTGTCATAGAAGTCACGGGCACCTTTCATTGCTGAATACTGTGCTGCCTCTTTTCGTGCTACCGCGATAGGGTTGTCACTCTTGAGTTCCTCGAAGTCGTCAATGTTCACGAATCGCTTGAACAGTTTCACACCGGGGTAGTTGGAGATACGTTCCAGATCCGTACGTTTTTTGAACCACTTCTCAGTGAGAGTCTTCAGTGCCTGACTGTGTTCCGCTATAGCGCCCTTGTAGACCGCTGCAGCGTTGGTTAACTCAGTCAAGTTAGCTTCCTGCTTGTCGGTCCACTGAAGTCGCTCAGAATCCACCTGAGACTCACAGAAGGGGCAGTCACAACCAGCCTTATTTGACAGCCGGAAGGCTCTGACTTCTTTGAGTAGGGCAATCCTGTCGACCAGCCTTTCCAGCTCCTCTTCCACCTTGGAGATCTTTCCCGCATCATCTTTCAGGTCATCCACCGATTTCTTCAGTCGGTCAACTTCCTTACTGGTGACACAGTACTCATGGAGGTTACCATCCCAGTTTACAGTAGCCGCAAGTCCTGCTTTATCCCATTCCGCTACAATAACTTCACCTATGGGGCAAAGAGTCTGCAGGTCAGGTAGAGCGAACAAGTCAGTGTGCGCTTGTACGATACCATCAGTGTATTCCTTTTGTTCAGCCTTAAGCTTGGCAGCCGTAGCTGCAAGCGAATGCGAAAGTTTAGCGGAAGTCAGTTGTGCCTTCTGACCGTCCAGTTCCTTTCTTTTACTATTGTCAGCATCAATATCTGGTCCAAGGGTAGATCCTAGTATGGAATTTTCCTGCGAAAGAGCTGCACGTCGCTTCGAGAAATAGATCATTCCCGTCGCAAGCGTTTCGATCTCTGTAAGCAGAGTGTGCTTTGCTACGACCCCTTCTTCATCCAGAACTTTGAGCTTATCATTGGTTTCTTCTAATTGGGTCTGCGTTTGGGTGTACGCCGCTACAGAGGATTCCAATAGCGGCATATAGTTGATCGCTCCTGCTTTGAGGAGCTGTACTCGGCTCTTTACGTGTCCAGACGCTGCGCGCATGTAGTCTGCGTCCAGCACCCGCATAAAGAGCTTCTCACGTTCAGAACCTATGCTACCGAGCAGGTGTGCTAGTGTCCCCTGTGAGATAAAAACAAGACGCCCGAGTGTGGAAGGGTCGGCACCAAACATGGAGGCCAACCGTTCGTCCACTTTCTTCGCTGCGGTAATGATTGGTTCATCACCTATCCGAAGAGTGCGCTCAGTGCTTGAGTGTTTGATCGTTTTAACAATCTCCACCAGTTCTCCTTGCGGGGATTCGAGAACGGTTTCGATTACTGCCTTACCTTTTGGGTCGAGGTCTTTGATGTAGGAAGATGCTTTACGCGAAGCTTCCGAGAATTCATTGGCTACCACATACCTGAGGGTATTGAGTAGCACCGATTTACCGGAACCGTTTGCACCGATGACACCGAAGAGGTTACTCCCCAAGTCGACATCAAGTTTCGCATGAGGTCCTACATTCGTTAGCTTATGCGAAAGAATTTTCATGTTTCGTAATATACTGCTCCAACACTGCGTGCGGGCTATTGTCCTTTTTGACGATATTGAAGGCGAGTGCCTGCAGATCGTCGTCTTCTCCTTCCATCAGTTCCTGAGCCACATCAATGATAGACACGGACACAACGTCTCCGGTCATAACCTCGTGAACGGCTTTCGCTGTTCTTGGGGTGATGTTCTTCTTTCGTACAATGTCAAATGGACCAGTGTGGATGTGCAGAGCATTGACCACGTCCTCGTACTCATTGGTGTAGTGAAACCAAACAAACCTAGGAACACCGCCTGTAGAATGTAGTAACTTTTCAGCAGGTTCCACATCTTCAGGAGCAGCCACTTTAACAATCACTACGGGTGTGGTTGGAATCTTGTGCTGCTTGAATCCTTCAAACTTACCGGTCTCGACGTTAAACTCATGGACCACGATGTACTTGCTGGGGTCCTCATCAACGTCCGTCATTTCCACAGGACCGGGATATCCGATCACGGAGTCTTCCGTCGTAATGTACGAGCATACGTGGATATCTCCAAGCATCCAGTTCCGTGTGTAGGATCTGTCAAAGAATTCCTGCGCTGCCGGATATTTACCTCCACCAGTGAACTCAATAACGCCTCCATGCCATAGAGCGATATCGGTAGGTTCTCCGGGGTTCTCCTTCAATCGTTCAAACAGTTCGTTAGGGGTTTTGGTTTTGTACCCCACTATATGCAGTTTCGTACCACGGATGTTGATCCGTTTGTTATCCACACTGACAATGCCAACGCCGTCAGGATGGTTGTACTTCTCAATCCACGGGGGTTCATCCCAGTCATGGTTACCCGTCAGGGTGAACATTGTCATGCTGCGTTTCACAAGCTCTTCGTGGAGCCTGTCCAGTAGTGACACTGGATACGAGCCATTACGACTCGCATCCAGAATGTCACCCGAATTCACGATGTACCTGACGTCGTTATCGAAGAATGCTTTGATGCCCTCTAGGCAAGCATTGTAGATAGCGTCAGCGCGAAATTTCTTACCGTACTGAGTAGCACACAAGTGCCAGTCAGATGTATGTCCAATTTTTATCTTTGCCATTAAATCTGGTCTATCTTAGCAGCCGCCGTAATACTGACCGCTCCAAGGTCCCAAGCTATTGGGATCGTATTTCTTTCTCTTGATCAGAGCCTTCTTTCGCCTTGCGCGAATCGCATCTGCTTTCTCCTGCCTCTCCGGATTTGGTTTTGGCTTTTTGTCTGGCATTGCGTTCTTTCTTTTGCTGATCCTTGTTATACTTGAACCACTTAGCGTCGTCTCGGTGACTTGCCATTGCGTTTCACTTTCATCTTGGGGCGCAGCTTCGACTTCAGACGTATGGTCGAGGCGAGGAACTTGCGTGCCTCTCGATCAATGGTCCGTGATTTCCTTTCGTCGTACTGCAGGGTTGCCTCCTTGATGACCAGTCCATCAATGGAGGTGATGGTCCAAGCATTGTAGAGGTATTTCAGTTCAGGGTCGTTGTCAGGTGTCTCGAAAACAAGAATGGCGCCAAGTTCCGGCTTGTTACCATGCTCGTCCTTGATGTCACTAGTCAGTTCAATCTTTTTTGTCAGGGGTTCCGTCATCTTTTACTTTCAGTAGGAGGATGTCAGTCAAACCGGGATGGATAAACACATCGAACATTGCTGTTTCCTGTGGTTTCATCTGTACGATCCCGGTATTGACTACGTGTCGTACAGTATAGATTCTGTGTTCGTTGCCAAGATAAACCCACGCAATGCTGTCACGTCTTTCTTTGAGGGTTACCTTAAGTCGCTTCGGCTTAATGTTGTTCGCACGGAAGATTTTATCAATCTTTTGCTCCATGGTTGCATTAGCCTCCACTCCCCGTGCACCTTGCCCAAGCACTTCACATGCACGGAAGTACATGCGGTCAATGCCTACGGTGTCCCAGCGTTCAATGAACTCTACGAGGGCTTCAGCTTTCTTGTAAGCCGTCTCCCTTCCTTTGAGTTCATTGTGATAAATCATGTGAGAGTGCATCCGAGCAAGGATGTCTGTAGTTGTGACATCGAGGGTAGCTTCCGGGTCTACCGTAACACCCAACTGTTCAGCCATTCTCTTGACGAACTCTTCAAACTGATTCTCCGACATTTCCTTGTTCCTCTGAAGCTGGGTGAAGGCATTTGTACATTCCCTCCGCATCTTCTTTGGTAAGAACGTGTAGATAGAGATTTTCCCTTTCGTCGAGGCGAAGGGCAACGAAACAGGGGAACTGCCTCGGAACCTCGACTTGCTTTTGTCGGAAGAAGGGGAGTCCGCTACGGTGTTTGACCCACCTTGCAAACGCGGCGGCGTCTTGCTGGAAACAGAAATCATTTGAGTAGTGATTGTTTATTTTTGTCAGATCCATCGAACTTCATGGGAGAGTATGTGATCCCGATGACGGCCTCGTTCATCTTCTTCAGGTAGGGAATCTCTAGAAAGGTGAACCGGTAGTCCATCAGATCGTCGTCTATACTGTAATCAACAAAGCAGGGGTAGCTTTCCGGATAATGCACAGGAGGGGCAGAGAAGCCAGTCTCTCGCAGATACGACTCATAGTGTTCCTTGTTTCGTATCAGGCGGAAGTCTGGGCGTCGTGCTGTCTGTAGTGGGAATTGATCGTCAAACTGGCTCATCGGGGTGATTTTCTTTGAATAGTGTGTGGTATTTAGCGAACAGGTATCGTTGTCTCTTGGGTACTCTGAGTTTGACCCGCCATTTATACAGCTCTACCATGTAGGCCAGTTGTTTCGCAGGAATGTACCTATCGAGAATAGATAGGACACTCCTGCGCTCGTCCTCCGTAACAAAGGGAAGCATCGTAATAATCCACAAGGCGTAGTCCACCCTGTCGTACGCGAGGTTCGGATTTTCGTCGTACGGAAAGCACGACTTCATGTCCATACGCCTCTCGATGACTTCCATGGTTACGCCCATGGAGCCAAACATATGGGTGAATAACTGCACCCCTTTGGGACATGCACCGAAGTAGAGCAGTACGTCTGGAGAAATCTTTGTGCTACCCTGAGGTTTGAGAATTTCCTTCTCAAACAGACTCCACTTGATTCGCGTCAGTAGGCTTGGTTTCTTCATGGTTGTTGACAACAGTTACGGTGATGGATGGAGATTGAGCGGAGTATTTCATACGCTCTCCTTCTTTTTTGATCTCTGCTCTGAGGGCGTCGAGAAAAGTATCAACGCCCTTTGAAAAACCGTCACGGTAACCTGCATCGCGGTCATCCATAACGATTTGTGAGTCTGCGAATGTCTCCCAGACCTGCATAGCTATTTTGTCGAAGTTGATCATTGTTCGGTGGCTTTGTCCCAGAGTTCGTAAACAAGGGCGAATTTAAGTGGGAGGATGTGGACGGTCTGTTTGTCTGAAGTGACGACCTCGAAACCTCCGCGTTTGAAGTCCGCCTTGTGGTGTGCATCGCCCTTGTGGCGGACGAGCTTCACTTTCTCACAGTCTTCTTCATTGATCCTGATGGGAGCGCGGTCCCCAATGAAGTTGAATGCGATGGTCTCCAGATCGATCATTTCAATTTCAGCAAGGGCGCCGTCAATGAAGACACCTTGGGTGCTGAAAAGTGCATTGCACATATCACGCCAGTTGGAGAAGGCGACGATGTCGTGATTCTTTGGAGAAGCAACGGCTTCGATATCCTTCTTGGGTTTCGCTGGAGGAGCCGGGACCTTCGGGGTTTGATTCGACTTGTCAACGATGGTGATAGTGGGCTTGGTGGTAGTGGTGGACATTATGGGTGTATAAATAAAAACCCCGGCTCTTTGCAGAGACGGGGTTGGGTGTCGAGAAATCTGACTTTATTTAGTTAGGAACGGATCGTCAGTCAGTACGTTCCTGTCGTCGCTATCCGGGGCGTGACCGATTCGTGGGATCGACTTGTCATCAGAGTCAATGGACTTGGACAAGTGAGCTTGGAATGCGGTAAGGAGAGGACGAATAATGACCGTTTGCAGTAGCTGATCGAAACCTTCATGCGCATACCCGATCATGCCGGGGTCCAGCGCATTGGGCATAGCGTTTTCACCGAAGATGCGAGCGATTTCACCTTCCTTGGAGACAAGCCGGATGTCACTGATTAGCACAACGTCGGAGAGTTTCCTCTGCGCGAGTTTTGCTACGATGACATCCGTTGCGTCTCCGTAACCGGAAGCGGAAATGATTTTCTCAAACGTGGCTTGATTGGCTGCCAAAAGCAGTGCAGCTTTAGCCAAAAGCTCCGGTACATCCGCCTCAGTCGGTGTTTGGTTTGTACCTGTCTTTTCGTTCTTGTCTTTCGATACGCTCATCTTCAGTTCGATCCTGCTCTATTTCCTCCTTGACTGCAAGATCTTTATCGGCTTTTATTTTATCTGTACACGCTTTAATAGCAGCCTCGTACGCAGAATTGCGTGGGCGACGGGTGTTCCAGTTGTTCCGATTGAGGAACAAAGCAGCAGTACGAGCAATCATATGTATAAGTCTAACAAAGACCTTTATTCGCGAATTAGTAACGATACTAACTTCCGACTCAATATTAACAAACTATTTGGGAGATTTCAAATAGAAGCAGCGGAAGCAGCAAAAGGTCGTCCCGGCGCTGAGGAGAAGCGGGACAAGACGATGATGGAACTATTCCAGTATTGTGGTTGGAACGTTGGCATTTTCTTTCCCCTGTTCTTCCCCAAGATGATTGAAGGGGGTCCTCTGAATGTGATGCGTCGTCCGTTCGGATTCATGATGACCGAGCTGAACGTCTCTGGTTACACCTGTATCAGGGGTAGTCGTCAGATCGCAAAGTCCACCAATCTTGTTGGCAGGCAGCTTGTTAAGGGATTCCTGTTTCCTCGGTTCAAGTCGATGTACATCTGTCCTCACAACAACCACAAGAAAACCTATCAGAACAGGTTTGCTGAAATGGAGGCGGCATGTCCGTTCATGGACTTCGTGTACAAGAACCCTCGTCTCCGCACCAACCTTTCGTACAAGCAGTATCCTCTGGAAGGTGAAGTAAACATTGTGAACTGTCTGACCGACTCTTCGCAGGCGCGTTCGAAAACCACTGATGAGCTTCTGTACGACGAGTACCAGCTCTTTGACTGGACTCTTGAAGGTGATATTCGTCCCTGCCAATCGGTCTCTAAGATTCCGATGACTGTGTATGCAGGAACCTCCACCACTGTCGACTCCCCTCTGGAGTTCCGGTACCAAGAGGGAAGCCAACATACGTGGAAGGTCAGAAGTCCGAACGGTAAGGATTGGATTGATTTCGGTGACGAGGAGTTGATGATCAAATGCATACGTCCTCGCGGTTTGGTGTGTCCTTACACTGAACGTCCCCTGAATGTCGCACAAGGCGAGTACACTCCTACTTACAAGGATAGACATGAATATGGTTACACCAGTATCCATGTTCCTCAGCTTATTATCAAAGACAAGGTGGAGCACCGTATCGACTGGGCTAAGATCTACGAAGCTTTTGAGGAGTTCGATAGACCGAAGTTCATGGAAGAGTTCCTTGGTATCCCCTCGGAACTGGGTGCTCGGGAAATTACTGAGGCAGACCTTAAGGCGATCTGCACTCTTGGGAGCAAAGACGAGGTCTTTGAAAGGGTCAAACGCGGTGACTACAGTATTATTGTCTCTGGCTTTGACTGGGGTGGTTCTGACCACATTCCACACATCAAAGCTTCCCGCGTTAGTTTCACTGCCAATGCTGTTCTTGGTCTATCTGCTGATGGATACGTTGATATCCTTCATATGAGGCAGCACCATGGTATGAACTATGACTTCATTACCGGGCAGATTGCTGAGGACTACAGGAAGTACCAGTGTAACGCACTAGCTTGTGACGCTGCTGGTGGTCAAGTCTACCTCAACAATCTTGATAAGCTTCTGAATCATAAGACTAACTTCCGGTTCGGTTACCACGCGCATGTCTTCCAACTGATGGGAGTTCCTTCGCATGGAGCGCCGAACCATTACACGTTGAACAAGCACGAGTCTATCGCCCAGCTGTTCCAAGCCATCAAGCACAAGAAGATTCGCTGCTACAAGTGGGAGGAGTCCGGGCCGCGTCTTAGCGAGATCCTGAATGTACAACGTGTTCTTATCGAACCGCAGTCGGGACCTCCGAAGTATCACTATCACATGACACCTCGGAATCCCGACGATACGGTTCATGCTTTGAACTACTCATATATTCTGATGCGCTTGCTTGCTGGTGAAAACGTTGTTCACGACGAACGCTTGATGCGTACTATTCAACAGGCTGTGCGGGGCGAGAATACTTTCTCCCCATTCCAGACATTCGGTGGTGTACCGAATCTGTTCGGGGAAATCGTTTCCGGTTAAACCCAGACAAATTCCTCGGTCACCTCATCGCGGGTCTCAGCGAACTTGTGTTCGAGGTACTTGGGTGCGAGTTCGTTCCACTTAGCTTCGGCTAACAGTTTCACCTCCGTACTGTCGGGGTTATGTAGGGCGTACTTTGCCATATTGACCGCGTGTACGGTTACACCTTGCATCACACGGGGGAATATGTGCAAGTTTTTGGTGAATACGTCTACGTGCCTCGTGGTCTCGCTTCCATAGTTGAATAAGTTCAACGTACCGATCACCACCTTCTCCGGTGACACTTCATACATCGAATGGACATCGAGCTGAGAGTGCCCAAATAGAGCCGACCTTGTTTGTAGCGATTTACCAATCAATACTTCTCCACTAACGAACTGCACTTCTGCTCCAGAAGAAACGTGACCCCTCACGTTGACGCTTTCTCTGAACTCTATCTTGGTACCAGAAGGACGAGCGTGGATACTATCGAGGGATTCCACGCTTGATCGGAACACAAGATCCCCGTCCGATTCGATACGACCATGCGCGTGAACACTTTCTAGGAAAATTGTCGTTCCAGTTCTCCGACGAGTAAAGTCCATGTTCTTGAACATTACTACCGTACCAACTCCCACAGTCAATCCTTCATAAGTATGGCCTGCTGGTAGATGTACGATACCAAGTCCGGATTCTAGGACAAGTCTCGACTCTCTTGAAAGAGTGAGCAGCGTTGACTGTAGAGCTGGAAGAAGGATCTTCTCTTTGGAGAACCTATGCGCAGTCGTCAGGTCTTCTTTAGATATATGAAAGTCCATTATATGAATACGTACTCTTCTTCGAGGACAGAGGTTGGCAGCTGAGGTCCATTGATGATGACTTTGGACTCCAGCTGTTTGGCGTAGGTCGGATGTCCCTTGAACAGGAACTCGTCACACCTGACAGGGTACTGCACATCGTTGGAATCGACGTTGTGGTGCCACAGTCCTTCCACGGTAACTGTGGGTAACGTTTTTTGTGCTGGGATGTCGGCGGGCCAGAGCTGGATCATACCTGTAGTCTCCAGTTTGGGGCATTTGACATTGCACTGTGCCATATGTATCTTGACAACCTTCACGGGACTATCGAAGACGATATTGGCGAACTTCTCAGAATCGTTCTCAGCCATCGTGACAGGAACGACAATGATATAGTCGGCCTCGGCAGGACCCTTGATGTGAATGAACATGTCACTCAATGCTACACCAGATGGACGTAACGACAGATTCAGTACAAGATCAGCTCCGGATGACCCTTTGTAGCTACCAGCAACAACAAGTTTATGCTTAACGATAATCTGCCGATTGTGCTCAAGGTTACCTCCTAAGTTTCCTGTAGTTAAAGTAAATTGGCAGGAATTAATCCTGATATTCGTTCCGCTACCTACTTCGAGATGCCCTACGACACAGGTGGAACTAATATCGTATGCACCGAGGTCAGGAGCGATGGCAACATTGGGTAGACGGGATGGTTGTCCTTGCCTGCCTTGCTCTCGTCCCCATGCTGTAATAGCTGCGCTAAGGTTCGTAGTACGGGAGGTGATATTGATGTCGATTGTTGGTATTTCAGGTGGTTTCATAATTTAGATCCACACGAATTCTTCTGTGATGGGTTCTGTAATGATGGCGACCTTTTTGAAGGCTATATTGGTGAACTTAAGTGACCCATGGTTAACCTTAGGTCCAAGTTCCTCCGTGCGCACCGCTACTGACAGGGTGGAATTGGTTGGCGGTACGTTGAACTCCGTACAATCTACAACAATATGCTCGGTTGAGCGTCTACTGTTGGTAGCCGCAATACTCAACGCTGTAAGGGTACCATCTACACTCAGATGAGAGTACATACCGCGAGCCACTACCATGTGGCTGAGGGTGACATCTCCTTCTACAGTCAGGCTACCTGTTATTAGCAGCTTGTTGGTACCTGATACTTCTTTGCTGATAGGACCGCATATGGTACCTGACGACTTGGTCATACAATACAAAGTACCGAAAGCGTGGTTGGCGAACGAGGCATTACCTGCTGGTCGACTTATCCCATTTTCAAACAGGAACTTTCCGTACAAGTCCATGGAGTACTGGTACCCCATTTTCCCCTGTACATGCACAGTACCATGTATGGAAATTCCAGATTCGAAATACAGTTCCGTACCTGCGCCGATCCGAAGGTGACGTACCACTGCCCAGAAAGCGATATAGACCACACCTAGTCCTCCGGGAACATCCCAGTCAATCGTGCGTCCCCGGTTGTTCATCGTGGACATACTGACCACTCTGTGAGTCATGCGAGGACGAAGCTCACAGTGATCCCACCCGTTTTGTGTTATGGTTGGAAATTTCATACAAATACGTACTCCTCTTCTATTGGACTGGTGACTGGTGCATATCCTTGCTTTGGTACATGCATAGGTTTTTCGCGAACATGGACGCTCTTGAAGTGTTCCTTGGTAGTACCATCTCCGAGACGGTCGCATATTACGTGGGTAGGCAAGGGACCACCGGCTCTGTCAGAGGACCATCCTGCCTCAAACGTACCGGCGTCAATATATGGAGGTGTGTTTCCGACAGGGAAGTCATAATGTTGTACCCAGTCGGCTAAGCTAAATGTACCACTGACAGTTACCTCCGAGCTTCCAGCAGAACCATCAGTATATTTTCCAGTGCAGGTGAGGTCTCCTTTGACGATAAGCTGGGTTTGCTGCCCGTCCATTCTGATGGAGGTTGTTTCGCAGTTTCCGTCTACTGTAACAACGTCTTTTACAATGATGCGAACACCATACGACGATTTGACGATAAGATCGCCTTTGACATGGCACGTTTCGTAGAACCCTAGGTCACCCTTAAGGACAGTGAGGTCGCCTCCGAAAACCGAATCGCGGTAACAGAACGTAATCCCGTCCTGCATGGTTAGGTTAGTTCCATCGCCTACAATCGCGGTTCCGATAACAAGCGATCCATCATGGTAAATATCTCCCAAGTCTGGATCAATATGCAAGTCCATGTCACCTTTGCTGATGACTCTGTTGCTGTGTACCGGGAATGGCCAGACGATCTGACCGTCATGTGAAATGTTGTCTTTTGTGATTACTATTTTTTCTCTCATTTTGGTTACACGAAAAAGCCCCGGAAGATTGCTCCTCCGGGGCTTCGGTTTAGTTGAGTTTAGGAATTGTCTTCCATCTTATTGGCAGGATTCGCATGTACCATCAAGGTTGCATGCTGGTACGCCTAGTTCTGGCCAATCTTCATCTTCAACTTGGGACGGACCTTTCTGACCGATAAGTTCGTCTTCCTGTTCCTTACTCAACCGTTGCGTTTCGTTCTCCTTGCTCATCTTCTTTTACAGAATCTTTAAGGTGGTGCTGCCAGTACCACTTGAAAGCCGCCTGAATACATTCGTTCTCCCAATTGGCGGCAGGCTGATCCTTCGAACTTTCGACCATAGCATCAATCTCGGCTTGAGGCAAACCATTCATGATACGATTGGCGAGGGAGGTGCGTCCTTCCTTGCTCAAATAGGGAACTTCCACCTTACGATCCACGCGTCCCGGTCTGAGCAGCGCCGGGTCCAGTTTCTCGATGTGATTGGTTGTCATGATGACCATACCCAACAGTGGGTCGACACCTGACAGCATGTTCAGCAGCGTTTCGAACGACAGCTTGGGACCATCGTGTTTCACTTGGTTTTCACGTCCAACAAAGATGGCATCAATGTCTTCCAGAAGGATGATCTTCGGTTCCCCCGCAGTCACCTTCTTATATAGTTTCTCCACGTCCGCATCACAGAAGGTAGCCAAGTGAACCTTCAGGATCGGAATACCGTACTCTTCGGCGAGCACGCGTACAAGGGCGCTCTTACCGGTACCGGGGGCACCATAGAGCATCAAACCACGTTTGCAGGGGATACCTCGTTCACGCATCCATGTCTTTGCTTTGATGAAGGTTTCAAATTCATCACGAAGGACCTGCATGCTTGGGTCCAGATAGTACCGGGAGAATGGCTTGATCTTCTTGGAAGTACCGAACTCATCAACCACACGGTTATACATTGGGTATACGTCCACAGCCCGTTTACCGGCTCCACGAACAATTCTGAGAACCGAGTCCATGGAACCTGCTCCGGGAGAGTCGTGGGCCATTTTAGCTCCGCCTCCACCATGGGGAGCTGGGTCGGCATTACCGAACATACTGTCCACCGCATTCTTGTTGTTGGTAGTGATGGAGCCGTAGACGTTCTCCACGTAGAAGTTATCAGACCTTAGGGAGGCCAGACTCTCATTCTCGTGCCCATACCAGCTTTGTCCTGCCTTTTCGATCAGCTTTTTGCCATTCACCCAGCCACGTATGTAAGTGAGCGTACCTTGACTCTCACTTTCCACAGTCCAGATTACCAGCTTGCCTTTCAACCAGAAGATAGCAGGCTTTGTATCCACTTCGATCATGACCGGGGCTAGGTCATTGATCTCTCGGTGTCGTTCAAAGACGCCTACAAATTGAGTGGGACCAAACTTGATATGCTTCCACTCTTTCCATAGTTGGCAGTGTAAGTGAGAAGCAGGTCTCCCTGTGATCTTCACCCTTACCACCAGAATTGTACTAAGGCGCAACAAGAAGGACTTGATCTGCCCATACAGCATGATGATAGGAGCCAGCCATGCCAGTCCTGCGATATTGCTTAAATTCATACGATAAGGTTAAGGGTCTTTGCGAAAAACTTGATGTCGACATCTGGGTCGATTCCTTCAAGCCCAGTTTCAAGGGACCATGGTTTGCCATAGTGCGTTAGGAACAGATCGGTCTTCAACTTCTTATTGCGCCAATGTTTGGTCAGCTCAGAGAAGTGACAGTGGTTACCTCCCACCACTTTACCGTGATTCTTGGCATCATGTATGACGATGTCAGATTGCTCACACAGGTCATGAGGCTCCATACAGTCGGACGTGAAAAGAACACGGTTACCGTTGTCACTGACGAACCAGAGACCATAGTTGGACTTGAACTGGTCATCGTACATGCTGCCCGCTTGCTGCTTGAAGAGAGGCATGTGCCGTGAGAACTGATACTGGAACCGAATACCTTGCCAGACGAATGACTTGTAGTTGGGCATAGCATCGCGATCAAAGTAATCGTCAACAGTGATACCCCTTCCATCGTAGAACGCTTCCAGACCATGCATCAGTGCGGTGTCCAGTTCGTCCATAACGTCAGGGTGTCCGAACAACTTGGGACGTATCCTCTTTCCGTTCTCGTCAGTCTTGGGGATGTAGTACCTCGAATGGGCCAGCATCTCCAGACCTCCCATATGGTCACCGTGAATGTGGGAGATATAGACGGCATCAATATCCGTGAAGGGAATCTTGAACTCGTCCCTAAGGATGTAGGGAGTCGTGGTACCGCAGTCGAAAAGTAGTTTCTTGTTGTTGTGTTCAATAAGGAAGGAAGAGTTGCCTTCGTCCATAGTCGCGAAGGCTCCACCGTTTCCGAGGGAAGTGATTTTCATGTATTGGGTGCTAGTGGTAGGTAAAAAGAGGGAACGACGAAATCCTAGCCCACTCGCCTCGTGAAAGGACAGGTGGGCTAGGACGGTCATTTAAAGCTCGGATGGCACGCTATCACACGTACATTCCGAGACTTAAGGCATTCCGCCAAAGTTTCTATGAAGCTGACCATATGATCAAAGTCCGGTGGTGGGCCTAGAGGGTTAGCTAAGCCCTCTTTCCCTGCGCCTACACCCGGAATGGGTAAGGCAACCGTGTATTCGTTTTTAGCCAGCTCCCAAGGTGGTAGATGTTTCTGCACCAGCCGTGTCGCGTCGATAATGGCGGTTTCACACCATTCAGCACACGTCTGCACTGAGTACAGATCCTTAACTATGAGGTCGCCTATTGCGAGGTTATCGAGGGTAAATACAGCAGGATAAATATAGGCGTTCCCCGCTTCCGGGTACTCTTTCGCTTCTATCTTCCTACGGTATAACTGGAAGTACAACGGGAACCGCTGCTTGAACTCCAGCGCCAATCCTTTACCCATAGCACCAGCCCTGTTGGTGGTATTGAATATCAGATTGGCTCCACAATTGAAGAGGTCAGGAGCTTTTTCCATCGAAGAATTCTCGTAGTTGTTTGACTACTTTAAATGCTGCAAATGGTTTGGCGAACCAGAAGGTGAAGGTGTAAGACATCAAGACACAGAACACGAAGTACCTCTGTCTCGCTGCTTCTTCTTTCACTTTTTCCAGTTCTCCTTTCAGCTGAGTAATCTCGGCTTCAAGTTCCAGCACCGACCTCAAGGGTGTACCCTCCCGTCTTTTTGCTGAGGTCCCAGTTGCGTTCGACGAACTTGATGAGTTTGTCAGGGGCGGTAGTGCGCTTGAAGACTATGTTTGGACCATGTTGCTCCAGCATCACCGCTTTGATGTCATCTTCGAAGGTTTCAAGACCATCACTCGTGTTTTGCCCACACTGGTGGGAACCGCATTCCACGTTGCGCTGTGACCTGACGGGGATCTTGTCCGGAGCGTCTGGTCTCATTGGTGAGTGGAAGTGCAGGATACAGTCGTAACCGGGATGATCCCTGAATACCATACGCTGACTTTGACCCCCTACGGACGGTTTGGCGCCGTAGGCAAGTACTGTATCAGGTCCGTCCGTCCTGACATAAACCATCCCGATCTCAGGCAGTTTATTGAAGTCAGACTTTCGGATTGAAGTGACGAATTCCGTATCGGACATCTTGAACGCGAAATGTCCTACGGTTGCTCCATTGAACGGCTTGTAGGCGTTACCGGCGATACAGTGCTCGACGGCTGCTTTCAGTGGAGCTGGGATACGTTCATCCCAAGGGACCAAGTCGCTTGCGATCACTGTCGACTGGGTGAAGGTCAACTGTGATCTGTAGAACGACATGTCCACCAAGTTGGCAAGTACCTCGTCACGGTTAGCCGTTTCGTGATACGCCGCTTCCTCTGGTGTTACAATCATGTTCCAATGCCTTGCAGCATCATTGACCAGCACAAGGTTGCAGGATGCTTCCTTGCACAGTCTCAGGCCAGCCTCGAACATCTCCTGATTGCTCTTGCCCACAGTGGTCTTGAATCCTACAAGGAAGATGTCTTTACGACCATTCCTGATAGATTGAATGACTTTGTTGGCAGGAGCGAAACTGAGGTGAATGTGTGGGTTTTCCCGAGTTTCCAGACGACGGGTGTACTTGCCGAACTCCTTGATCATTTCCTTCTCCCCAGCGAGTTGCAAGGTGTCTGGAATCCAATCAAGAAGTGCACAAGAGAAGAACACGATCTTTGAATCGGCTCTGCTCTTGATCATGTCTACCCTTGCCTGAATGTCATTATTGGTTGCCAAGGTTTTGTAACCGCCATCGACCTGATACGTGAGGTGCGGTGCAAGTCCCATGTTTGGGAACTTTGCTTTGCACAACTTGTACAATGCTTTGGCGGTAGTACCCTTGGCCTCCGCTTCGACTTTGAAGTGGTGCGCTACATCGAAACGTGTTCCTCCTCCAAAGATGTGGATGTATTTTCGGTCAGTTTTTGAAGAGTCCTGTTTTTGGCTCATTTCTTTCTGCGCTGAATGGTTGGAAGTATTTGCCTGTGTCGTACTCCCGGGCACGAGTGTTGAAGCCTCCCGTTGTAGTGATGACTTCCCAGTAGGTGACTGGAAACAACCTTCGACACATCTCCTGCCGAATCCGCGTCACTTCCTCCGTTGAGAGAAGTTTTTGCTTCTCTCCAAACACAATATCCATTTCCCGCTGCAGCAGCTGTTGGTCAGCTTCCGTAATGGGTACGTTTCTCCGTTCGTACGTGGTGTACGTTTTCGAACACGCAGACAGTGCTGCTGCGAGTACGAGCATGAATAGACATCTTTTCATCGGTTGGTTGCGAGGGGTTGGTATTGTATTAACGAGGGGGCGGGGCCTGCAAATGTCGCTTTGACTTTCACAGGCTGTACCGGACTACACGATACGGACAGCCACATCAATACGGTGATCAATATGGCAAGTCCTAACGTGTTAATCAGGCATACGGATTCGGGGTCTGGGTCTTTAAACATCATTTCCTACATTGGCATATTCACTATGCCCTGTAGCTGCTTTACGACGCATTTCGTTGAAGTCGACAATAGCCCGTGCGGCGATAACAGCTTCAGGGATGAATCTGACAATCTTACGATCAGTCGAATTGCTGTCCATGAGGACGTAATCCGCTTTATTCGTAAGGGTCAGACGGCTAGCTTCGGGGAGGTTCTCCCAGTTGAAGATGATGCGTTGGGTTACGATTTCGAGTGCTCGCTCGTAACGACGATCATACTCGTCATGGAAGTGCAGAAGATATGTCAGCAGGTGATAAAAATAAACAGCCTCCTTACCGCCGCAAGCGGTCAGGAATCCAATTGTGGAGAAATCGAGATCACAGGCACCTTCCCGGATAGTTTCGAGCTTTTCCTGGTCGGGGTATGTGCTCTCGTCGTAACAGATGACAGCTTCAAATACTGCCAGTTCTTCTGCGATTCGCTCTTCCTCAGACTCTGGCTCATCACGTAATTCCAGCGGTTCACCATCCAGAATCACAGAAGAGCCACCTGTTGCCACAGCGCCATGGACACTTGGAATCCAATCATCAGCGCGGACACGTCCAGCTGGAGACTTGGGTTCTTCATGCGATACCGTGATGACAGGTTTTGTTTTGTTAACAAGAGAAACCACCGGCAGCGGAGCCACCGGTGGTTTACCTGAAACTTGTTCCTGTGACAGCTTTGCAGCTGCAACAGAAGAGGGAGAGGGAGAAGGAATAAATAACGCTTTTTTAGGTAATTGTTCGGACATAGTGTGGCGACTGGTGTTGCAGACAACTGAGGGCGGCCTCGACTGTATCGAAGGTCGCCTGAGTTTTTGATTTGGACAAATGCCTCATAGACTTGTGGTGTTTAAGATGAAAACCCTTAATCTGAAGCACGTACTGATCACGCCTGCTTTCCAGTAGAGAAGGTGAAATGACTGCTGACAGCGGCCTGTTCACCTGCTTTTCCGCCCACATAATGGACGAAATATTTATCACATCCGAAATAAGTATGCTGCCTCCGTGATCGTCTGTCTCGTAGGAAGTATACTTGGAGTTGCTAATCAGATTACCACGGATGGTTCGTATTGCTACTGACCAGATAGTGGCTCGGAGCGACGTATCGAGGAAGTCTTTGGCTTTCTCGAACGGCACACCTACATCGGACATTGAGGCTATCACAGCCGATAGACTACAGTTCCGCCCTATTGGGTATTTACCGTAGTCCCACATGTCGATGGGAATGATGAATTTTTCATTCACTTGTTCCGCAATGGATGTCAGGACCTGCCGATCATTAGCACAATCGAGCAAGTCTCGCTCCACACGTTCGTCGGTGAAGTCGAAGGGGATATCTTTGTTTCTCAGTTGGGTTTTTATTACACGGGAGACAACGGTGTCTCCCATAAAGTCCCACACAAGACCCGCTGAGGCCATGAGTGGACTATCTTCCGAATTGTGCATCTTCGAGAACCCTTTTTGGTGGTGATCGAATCTGCGCAAGTTTCTGTTGTACTCTTGACCACAGTCGACCACGTAATCCGCAATACGAATTTGGTCAAGGTAGTCTGTATCCCTGTAGATTCTGGCACCGGGGTTTTCGATGAGGATGATCGCCACGGCTGTGAGATCATCTGCATGGTACGACCCTGAATGTGTCACAATCAGTGGACCGAGTTCAGTAGACATGTTATGGCTGGTTGTACACGGATGGTTAGACACCGTGTTGGTTTATGTCAGAACCTCACTAAAAAATGAAGACTGACTGCCTAATGTCAGTGACATAGGCGTTCACATGTATATAGCACTAGGGGGTCCCTTTTTGCCCCTTAAGCAAGCAACTGTTCTGCCTGTGCAATGAACTCATCTGGTACGCCGACAGCCTTCAACTCAGCGAACAGTTCGGCTTTGATTCTAGCCTCGTCATCGTTGAGTTCAGGGTCTTCCAGAGTGTCAATGGACTCCTTGTTCAGGATGTCCTTAATGAATTCCTCCATGGTAGGAGTGAATTCGGTTTCAGCATCATGGTTAAGCTGGACTTCCATGATGCCAAGAAGCATTTCGGGCACTGTAGGCTCGTCGAAAGCTCCGTTTACAATGTCTCCAAGGTCTCCGGAGGCGATTGCTATACAAATAGACGAGAACGCCATTGGATTCTCGAAAAATACCTCCGTAGCGGTCGCAAGGAGGATAGCGTTGAGCTTGTTTTCGACTTCCAGAGGGATTTTGACCGAAAAGTCCTCCTCTAGGTTCGCAAAAAGCTCCAACGGGTCCATTGGCTCATCGTCGTTAAGAGGATCGCCGTAAATAGCCTCTATTCCGTACTGTTTGAGTACGATAGCATGTAAAGTGGAGGCGAAGGACTCGGTGTTACCCAGTACTTCCCTCGCCGCGTCCTTATTAAGCTCCCAGTTATTCATTTGCAGCCAGCGTTACCCGTACAATATCCTTACGAATGTCTGCGTCAAGGCCATTTACGAGTGCGGTGGCTTCAAAAGCGTCGTTTTTGGTCGCTTCAAAGAATTCTTGGACTTTCCCAGAGTTAGGACCAGCAAAAACATGGTCAATGGTCTTGGAAGCCACTTTTGTGAAGGCTTCTGCAGGGATAAGGACGTTCTCTTCGTGGAAATAGACCTGCGTGGAGGCATATTTCTCAATGACTTCGTCTTCAGCACCTGCGTGGAGGCAGTCATAGGCCGATTGCAGTCTGTGTTCGATTGCAAAGGCATCTTTCACAAGGAAAGTCTCGTCCAGTTCTTCCCACATAGAGGTAAGTTCAAAGAGATACTCTTCATCAGCACCTGCAGCACTCTTAACGATGTCGTTGTAGAGTTCCAGAGTGTCAGCTTCGACGAAGTTGGAGCGAAGGCGTACCTGACGTTCAGCATTGCCTGCTTCGAAGATACGTGGAGTACCCATGGTAATCACATCTTGATGGATGTAGTTAAGGTTACCATACTCCTTGGCGGACTTGACGATCTCACGAGCGACGGAGATCGCGATGTCTGCTGGCATACTGTCTTTCTGAGAGAGGAATGCCTTGGCGGACTCTTCGACTTGGAAATCGTTGTTCAGTGGAAAGTAACCAAGGGTGTTGCCGTTTTCGTCTTCCATTGAGAAGGCGTACTTAACAAGAGGCTTCTCTTGTGCAGCAGCCTGTTTAACAACTGCTTCGGCAAAGATATCCTCGACCTTCGTGTAGAAGTCAGACATACCGAAGTTGGCACATGCCTTCTTGATGCGCTGACCAACAACGACGTCTCCTTCAGCTTTGCCAAGGAAGTCCATCGCGGAGTAAGCGGTCGTAGTCTGGTCGTAAACAGGATACTGACGATTCAGAGGATCAGCGAAACCTGTATTCGAAATGGATGCCAGTTTGGTGATATCAGGCAGATTAGCCTCAGCGACATATGCTGGAAGCTCGCCCTTATCGGTCAGCGTGTCAATCACGTGGAAGACAGCGGTAGGGTTATTGGAGTGCAAATAATCTGCCATGACTTTCGCTTAGCTTACCATGCAAAGACCGTCAACTCAATAGTTTCTTTTGTTGTGTAGGACAAAGTGTTATTATACATTTCCTTGATAAACAAGTAATTCATGGGTCCCTATAGCAATCAGTTCCTGTCGACTGTCTCCCCCTTCTCGATCATCTCCGAGACTGGAGTTGATACCGAGTTCACATCTCGTGGAGAAGTCAAAACGACCTGCCCGTGCTGCGGTTCCGATATGTATGTTCTTAAGAATGACTTCTTGTGTACCAACAAGTCATGCTCTTTGAAAGCAGGTAACATTGTAGACTACGTTGCAGCCAGCGAAGGTCACTACAGTTACAAGAAAGCTATTGAGTCCATTAACCTGATTGTTAATGCGGAGAAACAGATCGGCGACCTCAGACAGGTTGAAGAAGATTTGAAGTTGGGTAGGCAGGTGTTTTCGTTCTTCAGAAACACTGCCCAACTCTACGCAAAGAACCGCACACAGCAACGCGTGTTGTCTGAGGCTTGGCTGCGTAAACTAGGACACAACGTTGAGGATGTCGCCAACACAGCTGTTCTGTGGACGTCTAAGGAGATTGCGGAGTTCAATAAGATCCTGCTTAAGATGCAGATCACCCCTATCACTCCTCCCTCCGCTGGCTACCTGCTCGCCATTCCTTATTTCAGTTCGTACAGTATGATTGGAGCGGTTCTGATCGTTAAGCCCAATACGAACAATCCGCAGCTGATACGCTTCAGCGGTGAGAAATTCCTTTGGTCCGGTCTGATGGATGCTGTCAGACCCGTCTACGATTATCGGGTTACTCAGAATTTTGCATTGAACATGCGCATTCTCGGTCACTCAAAGTTTAACACTCCGGGATTTCCGGTACTTGGTTTGTTATACAATGGCAAAGGTTCTTCGAGTGGTTTTGTTCCTCCTCATCCTGTTTACCTTCATTATCCTGACTTGGAGCCTAACATGGCTGCTGTCTCTGCTCTTGCAGATGCTGCCAAGGAAATGGTGATCCAACCATACTTGAAGCCTATTGCACAGGAGCATCAGAAGACGTGGAGCAGTTACATTGTCGACTTCTTGGCGGATCGTATAAGTCCCGGGACTTTGAGCGAGCAGATGCTCCATTTCATCGACTCCTGCAGGCTTACTCTGACTCAGCGGCACAGCCTTGTACGTAAGATTCAGTACACCGGCAAGTTCGTCACTGGAGAGCAGCTCAAGAAGCACTTCGATACGCACATCATTCTGGTCAATGACAAGCATCAGATTAGAAGCTCGCCGGAAGGTTACTTTGCACAGGAAATTAAGAACGGACTGCGCACTGACATCGCCAATTTCACTCTTGAGGTCAAAAGGAACGTAATTTTCCCCTCCAAGAAGGAAATTTTGACCGAATGTATCGCTACGTTCGGTTCTACGAGTGCAAAAGTGTCAATTCCGACCAATTCCCTCGATAATAACGGAAAAGTGGAGGATGCAGTGCGTATGGCGTGGATTTCCACCGCTGGAGAGTCAGAAACGGCCCTTCCTATCATCAAAGACAAGAATTTGTTCAGAAAGTACATTTCGCCGCACCTCAAGGAAGAAGCAAGCCGTGTACCGTCTCTGGAGGGTATCTCGATGCTCGGCTGGAGCCATGATAAGTCCAAATTCCAAGGTCCGGGCTGGATTTTCACTAAAGATGGCTATAAAGCCACAAATTCCACCTTACACAGTGAAATTCCCTTCCTTGAGTGCTTCAGCGTACGAAATATGCTGTCTTCCATCCTCGTTAAGGAGCTTCCTATCGAGGTACGGGATTGTATTGCCATTTTGGTAGCCAATATGGTCCGTGGCTCTCTTTCTCTGAAGAACCACACTGTTGCATACGATTCTACGCCTGAGTCTAGGAGCCTTCTCTCTGCCGTTTTCTCTGCTTTGGGACAGGAAACCCCTTTCCAGCTCCCACAGAGCAAGATCGCAGACATCGAGGGGTGTCGGGACTTCCCCTTCTACGCCGGTGAGTCTCGTTTCAGCACTTCTAGGCTGTTCATGCCTATGTTCTACCTTGATAAGGATGGACGTGAGGAAGGTATCTATCTGGATGACAAGGAAGTCGCTGCTATCCGCAATACGGTAAGCTACATCGTTCATCAGGTGCTCGATTGGATCTTCTCTGAAGAACACAAGAGCTTTGAGCCTATTCACAGTCTGTATACTGGAAATTCCCTTAAACTAGAGGGAGCCAACATCATTAAGCAGGCTTGTGGCTTTAATTGGGAGGTTTCCGAGGGCCGGTGGCAGGAAATGGACAAATTCCTCGCTTCAATCGACAAGGATAACCTTGGGAAGGTGTTCGCTCTCGATATTTCCACCCAGAATGTCGTTATCAACAGAAATGCCGCTAAAATCAGTGATGCAGCTATCACGGAGCTTAGCGGCTTGGTAACTGTTGACGAGGTTAATGACCGATGCTTGAAAGTAAGCATGGTGGGGATGGCAGACGTACTGCAGACCTACTATCAGGTAGGTACGATCAACTATGGTCGTTGGACCGATTAAGGATCGTAATGGTAAGGACCAACTTCAGGATCAACCCCCAGAATAACAAGCGGGGTTGACTTGGTCCAAACTACCCACTCCAGACGGTAAGTACCTTCCTCTGGAACAGCCGGGTCAAAGTCCACATGGAACGAAACGTCCGTGACCTGTTTGACGATAGTGCTGATTGGCTGTGAAAGGCCCTCTTTGGTGACATTGACCAGAACAAGACCGGGCGTAGTGGAGAACTGCCGTGGGAATTGTACCATCGTTGTCTCTACTCCTGCGTCAAGAGTGACATTACCACGAATAACGAACACGTAGTTGTTCGCCAGTGGAAGCCTGAAGGACGAGTTTGCTCCCTTATTGAAGGGGTTGTCCTTATGTTGGATGTAAAACGTCTTCAGCACGCCGTTACCGAGCACGTCAAGCCTGCTGGTACCTACTGGAAGGAACTCGTCTTCACTATCCAGAACAAAGTAATACGAGGTCTTGCCGTCTTCTCCTTCTTCGGGAAATATATAGGCGCCTCCATTGTCCATAAGAAGGACCTTGTTGTCAGGAGTGGTTACCGAAGCTTGGAAAAGGATTTCTTCTTCCGAGTCAGCCTCCCATACCTTCACAACAACAGACCCGTCCGGGTTTGCGAAGATTTGCGCTTCAGAAAGCGGGGACTTCGTGGGGAAAAGCCCGGGGATGGAGAAGGGAGCAACGTTCATTACGGATCAATGTTGACGGTTAAAGAATCTTCCAATTCCGCCGCCAAACGATGAGACCGTACGAGAGCCGTAGTGTCTTGCACAATGATGTTCCAAGCGTCTTCCAATTCTTCAGGATTTGTAAAGAATGCTTCAAACACCGCTAGGCGGTAGAAGGGGTTTAAATCCTCAGGATCATCAGATGGCTCATCTTCTGGTATATCCTGCATTTGTTTGATCGACGCGACGCAGGTGAAGATATCTCCCGGATATGAACCGGAGAAATCATCCGAGTATGCGTGATATACAAAGATCTTCGAGGTCAGCCCTTCTTCCGAAGATTCGGCAGTAACTTTCAGGTACCAGACGTGATCAGGATTGATCTCTTCTGGGTCGAGTGCTTCTCTGGTTAGTGCAATACCTGCCATTAGTTAATAATGGTTACTACGTTTATCGGGCGGTTGTTCTCTATGAAATTGAGAATGGATGCGTAGCTGTCAGGGTACAACGCATCTTGGTTGATTGTAACAACTAGTCCGTTCCATTTAAAGAAGTTTTCCATGAAGAAGTCCAAGCCATTCACATAGATGGAATCGCCGGGAGAAAGTGAGTGCTCGTCGATGAGGGTCTGCGACAAGTTATAGTCCGCTTGGTTCTCATAATACCATCTGACTTCGTTCCAAGCATCGACCTGCTCCTTCGTACCGGACAGGTAGAAGTATAGCTGGTCAGTTTCATTGGCCTGCAGTCGAATAGTGGCGTTTGGTACTTCTACTTCAAGGAAGCCGAACATACCTTTCAGGGCTGCTCCGGGCTTCCACTGAACTCCCTGCCACCATCTGTCCCCATGGGTGGACCAAGATCTACATTCAATTGCCTTACCGGGGATGAAACCTTTGGGATATGTCTTACCCACTTCCAACCGCTGGTGGAACTGGGGAACAACCATACGACCAAGATCATCGTTATAGAGGGTGAAGTCCTGATACAGGTCATAACCTGAAATAGGACTGAAGTCTCTGTCGAACACCGTCAGCCCGCCAAGCTCATTGAGAGCAGCTTCAAAGACAGGGAGAGATTGTTTACCACGGATGTATCTGGAAGTCCACAAGCCTGTACCCGGAGTGGGGTCTACAGACTGAACGTAGGAACTAGGATTGAGGTTAACAACGTCAGCCCGAAGAATCCTCATGTATCCCGAGGGGAACAGTATGTTTGGGTCTTCTTTGAAGAAGAGAAGGTTGCCTGCGTTGTGGAAATCAATACCACTGACAAGAGGTCCATCATCAGAAAGGATCGCTGAAGGGTTTATCTCAGTAGTAACCAGATCAACGTAGAATACCGGTTCGCGAGGTATAAACTCATACCAAGCAGTGTGTCCAAACCCCTCCGAAATAGGGAAGAGAAGGAACCTGTTGTCTTCATATAGGATGTTAAGTTGTCCATCCTCGATATAGGTGACTCTGGAGGTCTGTGAGAGAGGATCAACGATATGCTTCGGAAGGATACCCACCCGTGAACCGTTCTCCAAACCATGCGCGTCCCAGTCAACTTCAAGCGAACCGATCTGACCTGCTATATCCAAGGTAAAGTTCGTCCTTACCCGCATGAAATCCTTGTTACCGTAGATTGCCTGTGGATAGTCAGGAAAATTCCAAGCAGGAGTCATGTCCGTCAGCCTTGCGATGCCACGGATTAGATTAAGGTCCTTCTTTTCTCTTAACTGAGACGACCAGAAGGAGCCAGCCTTTGACAGCTGGTCTACCTTTGTTTCGGTAATAGGGTTCACTGTTCGCTGAACTTGATGTTAGCAGGGTCGAGGATGAAAGCTGCGTTGCGAGGCCCGTAGGCGTATCTAAGGTTCTCCTCGAAGTCAGGATTGTTGTCCTTGAATGGGCTGAGGAAGTAGGTTGACGATGCGATGAACGGAGCATCGACCAGAACACTCAGGTCATCCAGATCATCAGGCTCTCCAATGGAACCTTCAAGAACATAATAGTCTGCAGGCGCCACGCAGGCATTGGCACTAGACTGAATGGAAGTCACGGTAGTCGCGCCAGAGTAGAACATGGAATCGATCACCTTGGAGTCGCTATAGGACTCTGTAGGAGAGAACCTAGCAAACAATTCACCAATCTCAGTCACAGCCTTGGACTTGTTGAAGATAGTTCCTTTCTTACGGGTGTACCCAATCAGGAGCTGGGTGAAAATAAGCGGATCTGGGAGTCTCACATTGATGGAAACACCCATTGGACGGTTATCATCCGACATGATGAAGTCTTTGACGCCTTCATACACAGGATCGCTCATGTAGGACACCTCAAAGTACTGATAGCCTTCCCCGTCATCGGTGAAAGCAGGTGGGACGAGCGGATTGTTGGTCAGAGCATCCCGTGGCATCGGCACCTTGATCCAGTACTCCATATTGTCACTGAACGCGGCAGACAGCATCGGGAACTCCGTGCTGGTGGAGCGGCAGTATGACGAGAAGGTGAGAGGGGAATCAGGGTTACCTGTGTATTCCACCTGAGTGAACTTCAGAGGAACGTGCGCAGGACTGAACGCAGCCATGTAAACGTCATCAGCTTCGAAGTAAACCAAACGAACAACCTCTTTGAAGACCGACCCGTACAGCGAAGAGCGGACGTAGATGTCAGCTGTCGGAGGATTGATACCGAAGATGTTCTCAACCCCGCGCATCATTTCGTAGTCACCTGCGAGAACAGGACTGACATATTCAACATCGGGGAACTCACGACTGACAGCCCGAACAACTCCTGCCCGAGTGTTGAGGGAGATGGCATGGAAAGCAGTCGTTGCCTTCTTTGCTTTGTTCACCAAACCAACCGAAGAAGGCGGCAGATAAAAGTCAGCAATAGCAGTAACGGACACAAGGTTGGGCACATCGTCCGACGTAGCGAACGTAGATCCTTTCGGAACTGCGATGACCGCAGAACCGTAAACAGGGATATCCACAAAGTACCGTGTGATGGAGGTCTGTCTGAGAATGAAGCTGTTCGTGTTGGGTTCAGCAACGTTGTTAACAGGAAGAATCTTGATCGGACCGGTATTATAGACACGAACAGCGAACTCTTCGTCACTTGGAGAAATAAACGTCATACCCTTGTCGAGTTCGATGTCTACCTCAGCATCGAACACCAGTCGGAGGTACCCGGATGCTACGTTTGCTTCGACGTCGTCTGGTACAAAGTTACGGAGGTACTGTGCGACGAACGGGCAGTTGTATATGGTTCCAGCTGCGACGTTCTCCAGAGCAAAGTCCGACAGTACATTCTCCAGTCCTTGTTCAATGGAAGCCAGCATAGCTGCACTAGGCTGGACCATGAGGTCGCCGAAGACAGAGCCGGGACGTGTATCCAGTGTTGGATCTTGTTTGGCAAGCCATGCCGCCACGCGTGCACGCATCGAAACCAGACGGTCAAGTTGCACGTCCGATGGTTCCGGGAAGTAGGTGTCAATAATATCCATTACACTACAATTTCAGTGAGAATCTCGTCGCTATTACCAAAGCCAAGAGTGACACCCATTCTAAGGGAGTCAATACTTACAGGTGTTACCTTAAAAGACACTGTGTTCAAAGCAGTATCTTCCGTTGATTTCACCCTATTATAATGGGTTTTGATATCCAATGCAGCAAAGTTAGCTTTATGTTGAGCCGCATTAACAGAAACAAACCCGGATTGCGCGAAGAACTTGAGCAGGTTAGTACCTCTGATAGCGTCGAACTCATCAGTCCCTTGTTGGGTTCCAATGTTAACCCCAATGTTCTGCACAGTACATTTGTCTCCAAGTGTACTTGTATTTGGACTCAGCGTAGGCCCTGTGTCCTTTGAGAAGTCAATTGCTAGTCCACGCCAGTTACTCATAGTCCAACGTCTGCTGCCAGTTTACCGCCTCCGTAGTTCTCTTGGTACAGATTGTCCAAGCCGACCTGTTCAACCCATCCACGACCTCTGTAGGCGTACTGGGCATCGCGAAAGAGGGATGCCATGAAGAGCCACTTCTGACGCTTGCGCAAGTCCTTTGGACTGGCTTTGAATGCCTCAGCTGCCGACTCAAGCTCACCTTTGATCTCCTCGAAGTCTAGGCTCTCGAACAGCTCGCTGAAAGACAGCACAGAAGTGCCTTTGATGTAGTCATCAATAGCCTTGGCGCCTTCCCCTGTGCGGGTCTTGGTGTCGAAGTGTTGTCTGAATTTAGCTGCGTTAGGCACCGTGAGATTGGTTTAGAAGTGAGTGAACACGCTCAAGCTGCGTACCGAGACGTTTACTGCGTTTGCTGATAACGTCAGGACGGGTGTTCAGTTTTGCGGCGAGTTCCGATGTGGAAAGGATAGGAGAACCGCCGTAACCGGTACGATGTTCTAGGATCTTCTTGTTGATGTAGTCCGAGTCGTCGTAGATGTAGGCGACTGCTTCGTGCATGAAATCCACTTCGCTGTTGGAAGTAGCGTCATCTGAAATAGCACCGGAACCGGGAACCTTGAAGAACTGCTCGCGGACCTTAGCGATACGTTTGACAGGCATCTTCGCTTTGTCAGCCAGTTCGTGTACGTCAGGGTCACGTCCGTACTCCTCAACGAAGTCCTTGGTAACTTTGTCCAGATGATATGCGTCGATCTGGATACGCTCCGGAACTTTGATAGGAGAGTTCGAGGTACGGCGGGCACGGCGAAGCTGCATCAGCTGATTGGTCACCCACGTATGAATCTGGGCACCGTGCGATGGGTCAAACTTCTTAACTGCCTTAGCTGCATAGAGTCGTGCCTGATTTCTGAGAAGCGGATTATCGGCTTCACCGATGCCAACCAGAGTCTTGTTAATGACAGGCTCAAGACTTTTAACCACCATGCCAAGATTGTCAGGCGTGGGGTCATTGCTATATGCATTAAAGTAGTCCAAGGGTCCCATCTTCGGCTTCAATGCCGGGGTAGACGGGGCTTGGACTACTTCTTCTTGATGATCTTCAGCAGGCAGCTCCACGACTTGTATTGTATCGTTTTACTACCCTATTACAACTACTTTGATCTGAAGGATGCGTCTCTCTTACGAGCAATATCCAGATACTTTTCGATGATCGCTCCCTCGTTGCAACTTTTCTTACAAGTACGGGAGTTGGCTGTACGTATGATCTCTATCCTCGCTCTCATTACAAGATCGGGATATTTGGCAAGCACTGGAGGGAAATGCGGCATGGGGTTAAATGTAGAGAGCCTTAACTTGATCGTAGTATTTAGTACGAATAGCGTTCAGCTCACACTGTGTACATTGTCGCTTATTCTTACTCTTTGTAGCAGCTAATTCTTCGTTGTACTGTTCTTTTACACGCTTTTCCTCTGGGTTAGTGGGAACGTATGTATCGGAGAAGAAGGCGAACACTTTCTTCCTATATTTATCACTTTTCAGAAGTCGCATTGGACGGTGGTCGGCAACTTCCCAGATACCTCCATTACGCTCCTTGGTACGAAATCCCGGAAGATCGGCGTACTTAGGTTCACTGACCAATTCGTAACCATCGTCATCCACAATAGGTTTGAATGGATCCTTGTACTCTCCCACCAAATCAATGTACTCACCATGTGGATCTGGTGATTGGTTTTCCGGAGATATCATCCCTACCACATCGTGTATAACCTTCTGATGTGCTCTATTGATACGCTCCAGTTCTTCTTCTGAAACTTTATATTCATCCTCTACAGTTGCTTCTATAGCGACAGGTGGTGCGGCTTGTTTGTATCTGATCAGCTCCGTGATCCCCAAGGCGGAAAACCATATAGGGAAGAGCAAGGAAAAGTTACCTGTAGTAGTACTGAGAGCAACACTGGAGATTGCACCTGTCCAAAAAGACACGCAGAGAGGACATTGGAACAGCTTGTATAGCATGTACGGAAAGTTATCCGATGCGTAGAAGTCCCAGTCTTCTTTGGTGTATAGTTTGTTTGTCCCTTTCAGCTTCTTGAAAAAGGTTGTCCAAGTGGCCAGAGCAGGAGTGTTAAACAGTACGTTCTCCATGTAATGAATAAACATCACAGAAGAGAAAGTACAAACAACGTAGGCGAGTAGGTGGTGTAGTGTCATAATTATTAGTCCTCCGTGGAAACACAGTAAAACTGCGTGCCCCCTCCGCCGCCTTCATATGTGGTGAAAGCGCCATCCTCAAATCCGATTGAAACGGTCGAGGTGGAAAGCGTACAGTTATCAGATCCCCAGATATTGATCATCAACTCCGGCGATCTGTAATTTGGAATAGGTTTTTGTACTTCGTAGTACCCTTCCGGGTAAATTTCACAACGAAGATTGATATCGACTCCGTTGCCTCCTTCACCGGGTTGATCTGGGTTCAAGCCATCAGGAATTGCTTCCAGCGAAAATGCAACTGGTTGCGACACGATACCAATGACGCCAGCTCTTACTTCTTCGAATCCGTGGATGTGCGCCGCGCATGTTCCCCCTGCTCCGACATCTGGTGGTGGAGGTTCTGGTGGATCAGGATCTCCATCTCCCCCATCTCCGATATCACCGCATCGCGTACGGTCCATCGCCATTTCCATAGCGATCTGGTTGGCATCGGCTTTACTGTCACAACTGATGACTTCGCGTGCAGCAGCTACGCCGGGTTCAGCTACATAGCCGCTCGGGCAAGTGCCGTCAACCTGTCTGTCATTGAAGAAACAGCATTTAAGATTCTCTTGGCAAAGCTCGTTGGCTTGTTGCTGCGCGTCTTCCTGAGACTCTCCCGTCACACTTCCTGATGGGATGGTGACACTCCAAGAATCCGATGCGTCGGGATGCGACCCTGCTACGTCTTGGCAATCGCACACGACCTCAATGTTAGGCCAGATACAAAGTGGCTCCAGATTGATAAGTTCGTCTAGGAATGCTCTGATGGACTCGTAGTCAGGGAAACACCGAGACAGCGGAGGGATAACAATAGGATTACCCACCGCACCGGGAGGACACTCAATACGGATCTCGTTCTCGTTGCAGAAGCTACAAGGAGGAGAAAAGCTCTTATAAAGCTCTATAGCGTCAGCGAGTTCTTCCGGGGTACTACGGCAGAGGAATCCTGCCGGATAAGTCTTACCGCCAGTTACGACGATACCCGTCATGTCAGCTCCCTCTGGAATTACGCAGGGAACAGAAAATGGCTCATTACAGTAAACGCATCGGATCTCCCGGTCTGCGTCACGCTGGGCTTTGCGGTCTGCGTCCTCCTGTGAAACGTAGGAAATCGCATAACCTTCTTCCTTGGTTACTGAGTCTCCAAGTGCTCCTTCAGGACAGGAAACAGTATATGGTGCGCTTTTCCAGTAACAGGTTAGGAGACTAAGCGCATACTGATTGGCAGACTCGTCCAGAATGGCTTGCGTACTGGATATTGCTTCTGCTAGCTGTGCTGCTTGGTTCAGAGTAAGCAGAAGGGCACCGGCGATCTCACTGATCGTCATAGTACCGGACGCAAGCAGTGCGCGAAGATCGTCCGTCAGAACCCGTCCAATGTACATCTCCTGAGATGTAGTCAGGTTATTGATGTTATAAAAGGAGATTTCCGCCGTCTCATAACCTGCTGTCACGGTAACGCTGTCTCCATGAGGAGCCGGGTGGTCAGTACCGCAAACCTTTGTAATCTCTGCGCTAAGCAAGCGCAGTGGGTTAATATTGGGGATCTCAGGTGGGGGAGAAGGATTACCTTCCTCCGGGACATACGTCCGCTTCGGTACAGTACCTTCCTGAGGATCACATGGCGGAGTTGGCTTCTTCTTAAGAGGCAGCCAACTGAATATAGACGGGGCAGAAACGTTCTCGCAAGAAGGTTGATCCCGCCTGCGATTTCTTTCTTCGTCGCTAGGCATTATGTTAATCTGACGTGAGTAAACGAAAGCATGGTACTGCATTCCCCTGCTTGCTTGTCGACTTTAACAGTGTGCACCACTCTGTCAAGGAAACCTTTGAAAGTAGTAGCTTCTGTGTCCTCACGCTCGATCTTGATCTCGTACTGATACCCAGCCTTCCAAGAAAAGTCCAAAAGGGTCTTGGCGACCATAGAGTACGGCGAGTACTGCGCGTCAGCCAGTACGTTCTCGGAATATTCCTCAAGGATCTTGTGGAAGTTATCCGTATAGGTTCTGGTGACCTTGCTGACGATCTCGCTTTTCTTGGCTTTGTACTGGCTGATATCCACCACGTTCTCACTGGTATCCTCTTCTCCCGTGATCACATGAATCAGGCTGCTGAAAGGAATCCATTGGGGAAGAGGAATGTTGACCATGTTGCCTGCGTCGACTCCATTGGTAACAGCGAAATACGTAGGATAATTGATGAGAGGAAGAATGGTAGCCTCTGCCTTGTTATCAAGATCGCTCACCTCTGGAGTCACAGGAGCACCGGAGATGACCACACCGGTCGTTACATCCAGTTTCATCTCCGAGCAGGACATACCAACATAGGATGGAGACAGAGTGGCTTGTTCCGACTCTGCTTCATCCGATGCCATTTGCTTGAATGGACGCATGAACCCAGCTGTTGACCCATCGTCGTTCCTATTGGAAACAGAAGGAGGAACATAGAACATCTGCGAACCATTGGCAAACGTCATAATATTCGAGAAGAAGTCATCTTTCGAACCAGACACGAACTCCCCGATGTAGGCGTTGATACGTCGATTGAAGGCTGTGGCGATAGCTTGTTCACCCAGAGCACCTGAAAGGGATTCATAGGTGTCTTCAGTGGAGTCATCACACAGAGCTTCAAGTAACGCAAAGTGGTTCTTGTTCCTAGTGTGCACTGTAGCGATCTGTGACAACGTAGAGCCGTCGATCCACTGGTTGGTACGCTCACTATCAAAATTATCCATCCGTGCCTTCACGACAGCCTTGAGGCGTTCCATGAAGTTACCAGTGGAAGGAATGTCAGCATTGTCTGCTTGAACCTGCTCTTGATAAGGATCATCGAGGTCCGCATTGGGAACACCCGGAACGACTGCATAGATGTAAGGCTGAAAGGTATTCAGAGTTGCACAGGGGTGCAGCAACCTAATTGAGTTGGCATAGTAAGAAGTACTGCACTGTATCTCCGGACCGAGAGGATATCCTTGGAAAACAGCAGTCTGTGCGTCGTCACCTTCCAAATTGATTGTAACAGTGATCTTGTTTCCCTGCTGTCCGCTTACACGTGTCTGCTGTAGCAGACCATAGGCATCCATGGTCTTCTGATCCATAGGAGGCTTCACTGAAATATCCTCAGCCTCGTGCAAGCTGATAGTTGCCGTGGGAATCTGATTAATCTGCTCCGTAATAGTAACCGAGTCAACTGAATTACCCAGTCCGCCCAGACCCTCTACAGTTACCTTCGGAAAAATGACTTTCGTCTTACTCATTTACGCAGTTTTATATCAGAAAGAACAATAGCACAAGCAACGACTGCCACTTTGTAGAATGGATCAGGGGAAGCATGGAAAGAGTCCAGAAGCCCATGGGAGTTGATCAAGGACATCGTGGGAGCATGCGACAGCAGACGGTCCGCTACAGCCTTGTATGGGTATCTAGATGGGTGTATATTCAGCCGTATGATCGTACCTTCTTCCCACATGGTAGGAATGATACCGAAGTTGCAACCTGCCAGCACATCTTGGAAACCCTTACCGAAGAACATAGCCCTGTCATCGAACCATTGGATAGGGACGATCTTACTGGTAAACGAGGTTGATATGGCGGCTGCGTTGTCTGCTACATACTGGAAAGTCACCTGAATGCTATCCGGTAGATCCTGCGGTTTCCAGCAGAGGGAAAGCTTGTCGTTTGTAGTCGTAAAGACCCCGCCTTCCAGTGTTGCGCTGTTCATCTTCACCATGGAAGGGTAGAACCAATCCACACCTTGGTCTGGGATCATATTTACTAGCTCAGGGTATGAGTATAGTGCTTGGAGGGGTCCAACAGTGTAAAAATCGCTGTCTTTACTATTTAGTCGAAGAGCTTCCCGGGTTTTAACCAAGGCGTCATCCCTTGTACGGTACGAGGGAAGGTTTACGCTATTGTTCCATGGCGCAAAGGAAAAGCCTCCACGCTCTGGAGACAGATGGTGAACAATGGCGTTATTAATTTTCATTAGGCAGCAGTAGAGTCAGCAATGATAGCACCGAATGCAAAGTCGTGCATATTAAGTTCAGCGTCAGCTTGGGAAATGACGATGGACTTAAGGTAAATACTGTAAGAAACATTACCGGGAATTGAGAACTTCACAGGTGCGGTCGACTCTCCTCGTGCTACAGCCTTCTTATTGAAGTAACTAACGACAGGTCCTAGTCCCGAAGTACTCTCTCCTGCTGGACCAAGGAACACTGACCCTGAAATCTGGATGGAACCAAAGTCCTCGCCGAATACGTAGAGCACCTTCTTCTTGTCCAAAGTAGATACAGGAAGAACAATATCTTCATCGTTAAGTGAAATGTTACGCAGTATGATGGGATGCTCTTTATCAGAGAAATCGAAACCCTCCAGCTCAAATCCTGCGTTGTTTCCTCCGCCTTTGGAGTGCTTGACCACACACCCACGCGGGCTATTGTAAAAGTCCGTTGCCATATTATTTACGTGCGTCGTGAACCACTTCCAGACGATCAACTTTCATGGTCCCCACAGAGGTGATACCTCCTGCTTTTTCTTTCGCTTCTTCTTCTTTGGTTTTCTTATCCAGCCACTGACGAATCGCATCAATACCTCCTTTATCGGCTCCCTTGATCATGTCGTCAGTAATCTTGATGCCAGTTTCTTTCTCCAGCATCGTCTTGTTGTCCTTCATGAAGTTCTGCTCCCAATGCCATCTGGCGTCCGAGTTCATCTGGACACCTTCTTCACCTCGGTAAGCACGACGGAGGGCGAGCTTGGCAGACTCGTCACCACGTACGGCAAGTCTACCGAGCTTGGACATCATTCTGTCGCCGCCTTCTTCGTTGTAGCCGAACGTAGTTTTACCGCCGAACTTCCACATCTGTTTGGTACGCACCAGCATCTCCTCACGCAGCTTAGCCGACTTCTCCGGGTCACCGAAAGCTAGGGTGTTACGTTCGGAGTCCGTAAGGTTCTTGCCAGTGATGTAGGAATAGTAGTCACCAAGAGATTGTTTACGGAGATCCCCCTCGTACTGCTCGTACTGTGACTCTGACATTAGTGTCATACGGTTGGTGTCGCCTTCCAGCATTTTAGTCCTGAAGCCCGCAGCTCCAAGTGCCTTCATGATCTCGGTAGCATTACCGGTTCCATTAAGGATACCATTCAGACCTTTCATGTCCCCTACAGAGAGACCGAGAGCGCCCATGAATTTAGCATCTTTGCCGAACAGATCTCTTTGGTTGTCGGAGAATCTCAGGCTACCTACTTTCTCATCAAGAGCAATACCACCCATAGCCGCACCTTTGGCTGCCGCATACCGGAAGACTTCGTTCTCCGACAGAGAAGCCGTGCCTCCCGATACGAGGTTATCGAAGATTGTCTGCTGAATACTGGCTTTGCCTGCGGCTGCATCGCCGCCGATCTTAGCTCTCTGAATGGAATTGAAGGCGGCATCCTTCTGTCCCTGCAGTAGTGCCTCTTGCGTAATAAAATTCTCTCCATTACCATGCGCAGCCCATTGGGCTTCACCCATGGTAAGAGCAGAAGACAGTTTACCCAGACCTCCCATATCACCGGCGACAAGGGCAATCTGACCCATCACGTCGTCAATGGATGAACCACTTCGGGCAAGAACTTCAGCGCCGTCACCTGTAGCTAGGATCTCACGGACACGAGCCATATCACCTGCAGCAATGGCACCACGGATGGTATCCATCTTCTCTCCGCCGAAAGAGCCGAGGAGTGTTTCCAATAACCTGCCACCGTTTTTCTGGAAGCCTGCGAGAGTCTTGTCGCCTGCTACGTTTTTGGCAAGATGCTGGAAGCTGAGACCTTTCTGGAAGCGCGTCTGCTTGATGATACCTTTGGCGTAGGCTTCTCCGTGGACACTGTTGGAGATACCTGCGATAAGTTTCTCCGATGAAATGTCCAAGCGACCATGTGGTGCCATTAGACGTGAGGCATTGGCAAACGCCTGCGCACGCTCACGTGGATTCTTGGCGTTCTCCATAGCTTCCACAGCTTGCCTCATTTCAGGCGTATCGAAGCGACCGGGATCCTCAGTCATTCTCCATCGCATTTCCAGACCAAGTCGAGTCTCCTTCTGCATAGCGATTTGACCACCTTCCTCAGCCGACCGTTGAGTGAAAGTTTCTGGAGTTACGGTAGGGCGATATAGACCCTGCCTTGTAGCATTACCCGCCCAGCCTAAAGTAGACTTGTTCTGAATAGTCGCCAAGATGGCAGTCTGCATCGCAAAATGACTGCTACCGACACCAAACCCTGCTTGCTGATAAGCTACCTGCGCTCCAGCAGCTCTTTCGAACATTACCTGAGAGTCAACCCCAGACGCAGCAGCGTGGTCCTTCAGCGCCTGTACTTTGGCGGTCATAGCTCGAATACTGCCTGCAGAGCTGCCTCCAGTGATACGACGGCTGATATCCAGAGTCTCGAACTCGGAGATCTTGCCATACACATCAGCCAGTGCATCTGTGAGTTTGAAGAAGTCAGTGATCTTCTCGCCTGTCTTCTCAATATTGTCCTTGATGGCTGTGAACCCCATGTTGGTGTTCTTAACGTTGTCCAAGGACTTCACAAGACCACTAAGACCAGCTTTACCAGCTCGGTTACTCAGCGAGTCAATACCAGCTGATAGTTCCGCGTCAGACCCACCTCTGCGAAGGAGGTCGTTGACCATGTTGGACTCAGAGATACGGTTATTGTGTCTGAGATCCGAAGATGCATCCGAAAGGCGGTCTCTGAGCGACTTGGAACCAAAGGTGAACATTCGCTCACCGGCAAAGGCTCCATCAGCCGAGAGAGCCTGCATTGCGCGGGAAATCTGTGTAGGGTCGCGACCTTGGGTTCGAGTCGAAATACCGAAGCCATTCTGGTTGTAGAAATGGTCCGTCATCCGGTCGTAGAACATCTTAGCCATGGCGTCATTGGCGGCACCACCTCCGGAGATCATCCGAGTAGTGTTACCCATGCCCATGTACATACCTGCATTCGGCAAGGATTGCTGAACGCCATATGCAAGGTCCACAAATGAACCTGATCCCATCATGCCCTGCAAAAGGGAGGAACCAAACCTGACATTAGCTCCACCAGAGGAGTAATGCAAATAGTCATACATCCGGTTGGCATTTTTAGCGCCAATACGGGCTAGTGCGGCCTGTCTCTCCATAGCTCGTACACGCGGATTGTTCATCTGCGCGTACTCCATCAGGTTCATCGACGAGTTCTTGCGAACATCCGCTTCCCATTGCCCGAAGGGATCGGGATTGAACCCACCCCCGGCATACCCACCTGAGCCACTGGCGTTATATTCGAACACGGTCTATTAACTGGTCACGGATTTCTTGGCATCCTCTTTGGCTTTGGCTTCCTCGGCTTTAGCTTCTTTGAGATCTTGCATGATACTACGAATATCGTCTTCAGTAAAGGATTCGGAGTCGTCGCCCACAATGTTGTGTTTCGAGAGAACCTTGTGCAGGTTAATCATCTTACCACTACGAGACATTGGGTTGAGGGCCTCCAGACCTTTGAAGTTAAATGCCTTGGCTGCAGAGATGTAGGAAGCCGCCTCCACAACTTGATGCATCAATTCAGCGCGACCCTGCGCATCATTGGAAGCAGAGACTAGACGCGACGTTAGGTCGAACCGTAACTGATGGGTCCGTGCAACATCTTCAGCAGCCATTACGCCAAGAACTAGTTCCTGACGTACGATGGACCGAAAACCTTGAGGGTAGTCTGGAGGTATTAGTGAGTTATCCCGCAGATAGGCTGCCAGCATCAACTGATACCTGCGGTCGGCCAGAAATTTTGCTTTCGCAGGTTGTCGTTACAGATCTTCTCTTTGGCATCAAACATACGGACAGCCATGGTGATAGCATTCCACTTAACACGGTGAACGTTACCGTAGGTGTCATCCACATGCTTCTTGAGTGCCTTGTGCTGTGCCGTGAAGTTACCTGTTGGACGTTGGAACAGCATTGAGGTATTGCCGAACTTCTCGACTTGGAAAGAGGCGATGTAGTATTGCAGGCGGGTGTAGTACCCCTCGATACCTATGATCTCTCCTTTCTCACGCTCTGTTTTCAAACATTGATAGATGAAGTCCTCTTCTCCCATGGTACGAGAGCGAACTGTAATCTTCACCGTGTCAAAAGGTTCAACCGTGAGCCGGAAGGTCGTGTCATTCAGGAGCGCCTTGATATACAAATCCTTCTCCAGATCCGTAACGTCAATAGTTCCCAGATCAGGGAGCTTCTCCTCGAAAGTGATATGGTTACTTACCGTGGGAACATCCTTATCAAAATCATGATGTGTAGGGGACTCGATAAACTCGGCTTCTTTGGCTGCCTCTGGGGACGAGGTGATTGCCTCCAAGTCCTCTTTATCCAGTTGACTGTTATCGATAAGAACCTCGTTATCCGAAAAGAAGCCTCCTTTTTTAGCTGAACCGCGCACGAAATTAACAACGTCGTCGCTGGTTACGTCTTGTAATTCTTCACTCATTAAGGTCTCACTTTCCGCTTTGTAGGTCTAGATGTCAAGTCAGTTTGATTCCAAGTATCTTCTGTCGATGGTTTATCCAGAACCTCACCTGCGTCGAACGGATGTATCTTCTCTTCGGTGTTGTTCTTACCGGGCCACGGAAGGGAGCTGGCATCAGTTCTGATCTGATTCTGAAGGTGGTCGTCCGAGAATTCCCATTCTTCATACTCACTATAGTCACTATCCTCATCCGAGTGCGTCTCGATATAGTCTTGGGCGTGTGGAAGATGCAAGGCATCCTCGGAGTCCTGCTCATACTGATGGTGGGCATCATCGTTGTACTTCCACTCGTAACCAGCCGCAACCTCCTGAACTGTCTGCTTGAGACGTTCATTGATGTCATTCTGGATGTTCTCAGAGTTGCCGTCTCCGTTGATGGAGATGTTACCCGGTCCCCCGACACGGATGTGGTTAGTGTGAGCCGGGTCACCTTTCGAGATAGCAGGTCCGAAGATGTTACCGCCAACACGCAGGGTGTCTGCGACAGCCACCTTCTTAGCAAATGAAGCGTTACCGGAACTATTGATCTTGAACTTGTCACTTACGATGAAGTCACCTGATGGACGGAAGAAGGCGTCATTACCGTTGAACTGGAAGTCTCTGGTGGCGACACAGGTAATGTTACGCTTACTGTCCAATTTGATCAGTTTCTTACCATCCAAGATGATCTTCTCTCTGGTAGCCGTCAGACCAATGTCACCCTTCTCGGATTCCGCCAAGATGTCCTTGTTAGCGAGTATGGTGAGGCTGTGTTTAGGGACGTCAATGAAGACACCTGTCTTGACACTGTTCTCGCCTCCTTCTCCAGACTCACTGGTAGACTCAGTGTCTTCCTCAGCGTCGGACTTGATATACACAGTTCCCTCTTCCGAGAGTATGTTCATACCTTTCCGGGCTTTCAGGAACATATCCTCTTCTACAGAGGTGATCTCAACGGTCTTACGGGCTTTCTGGAAGATGTTATTGGCTACAACCACGAAGTCGCCGCCACAGTCAACGTGGACATCCCTAGGAGCCGAAATCTGCACGAACCCGCGTCCCATGTAGACGGAAGAGCCGTATCCATCCATCAGAACAATAGAACCGTCACGGAAGATACGGATAGTGCTGTAGGTCTCAATGTACACCAGACCTGAATTGGTCTTGCGTTTGTCCTCTTCCCAGTTGTTTGGATCTGGTGCCGGGGTATCCTCTTCTGTAGCAATCTCGAAGTCTTTCTTGAGCTGACGGAAACGCTCCAGTGATTTGAAGTTCGACAGGTAACGTGCATACTCCCTCATCTGGTAAGCCATGTCCTGCGGAGTATCTCCTTCTTTCCAAGTGCGGATAGGTTCAGTGTCCAAATCTTCAAAGTCTTCCGCCTTGTCACCCTCTGGGTCGTAGTGGCGCTTGAGTCGTTTGGGTACGAGCTGACGACAGACGCGTTCGAGGACGATCTCCCCGGTAGTGCGCTGCAGGAAGGAGCCGTCGGCATTTACGTGGTGACTACCTTTGCCCGTCAATATAGCTGATGCCGAGCGTGCTGGCTCTTTGATGAACTCATGGATGAAGTCGCCAAGCCATCCTTCATACTGCCTGTAACGATCTTGGAAGTTATCCACGATGTCTTTCTCGTGGTTGTACTTCACCTGATTCTTTTTGGTAGCAGCTTTTGGCGTCTTTGCGGACAAACGGTTACCGGTCTCGTGTTCGTAGCTATTAAGTGAACGCTCCACATTAACCCTACCGTCATTATAGATGTCCTCTGAACCAGCAGAGTGGAAGTGCTCAAAGTTCTCGCTGATGACGCGCACCATGTCGCGCAGCAGATGCGTCTCAATCTTGGCCTTGTCGCCAGATTTCATCATCATTAGGTTATTCAGGAATAGAAGACCCACGCCGAATGCGTTGGATAGGTCGAACTCACCTTCCAAAATGTCACCAGTAGTCAGAGCATGGAAAGTACCTGCGGTTTTACCATAAACTTTACTCTCTTTACGGGTGTAAGAGCCGGTAGAGGTCTTAGCACCCCCTGCGACCATATCGCCGGGTTCAGTGGGGAGAGCCTGAATGACAAACGACGTATTACCATATAGCACAGCCACACGCCCGCCCACTGGTGGAACTGTTTTAATCTTGAAGCCGAGTAGGGGCGCCATGATAGCTCCTGCGGCCCAGTAAACGTTCTCCAGCGTTGCAGCAGGGTTGTCTGTACGAATAACGCAGTGACCTGACGCAGCATTAACGCTAACAACGGTTCCTGTGTATATTTTACCCACATCAAAGAGGGCATTGCCGGAAGCATTCATTACTCCAGCCTGTTTGACCGCTGCTACACCTACAAAGTCGTCTGACATACAGCGACAATACAGAAAATACCCCTAAAGTCAATAAATAGCAAACCCCATCCCTTGTGGGGATGGGGTCGCACTCCTGTTATGGAGGGGTTAATTATTTGGCTGCCATATCGGCAACCTTAAGATTGATTGTTTCTTGGATGGTGGTTTCACCAGCGGCGATATTGAAACCGACCGAAGTGATAGCAGCACCAGTAAAGACCAGACCACCGCTACCGCAGACGCACTCATTTCCCTCTTTGAGGTCGATGGAGATCGTCTTGATGATTCCACACTTGGAGCCTTTCCAACCCGAGAAGAAACCATTACATCCGACATAACGTCCGATGTTTAGCGTTCCTTCCGCGTTACCGAAGCCCCAATACACACTGGCATCGCCAACCACCGCAATCGAGTCGATCCGACGACCGTACTCACCACGGATGGATTGTACAAGTTTACCGCCATCACCTTGGGTGGTGAGGATCGCATACTCGGGAGCGGCGAATTGGGCGTCCGCCTTAACTTCCCTGTTGATACCGAAGAATCCCATATACGTGAATTATAGATTAGAGAGTGAGACCTGTCACGGCTTCAAGTTCCACAGCCGTCACATTGTTCGGCACAGGGACTTCAAGTTTTGCTTTAACGAGAATCCGATCTTTGAACTTCGGATGAACTTTGACGGTGACCGCTTCAAGTTCGCTGTTCTCGTCTGCGAAGGCGATCAGCTGAGGACCAACTTCCGAGGTAGCGTCTGCCATCGTTGCGCTCTTAAGGATTTCGAATGCCTTATTGCGAACCCATGCCAGCGTAGTTGCATTGACGTTCCGGCGTCCGATAACGGGGTCGATTTCGTCTTTGAACTGGAAGGAGATACTGTCGACGTTGGTTCCAACCGAATCTTCGTAGTAGAGGATACCGTCGGAAACATCCGTGGTCAGCTGGTGACGGATGAACACTTCACCACCTTCGAGTTCTTGGGTGATGATGAACACACCGTTTGCAGCAGCGCGGTCAAGGTCAGCAGTCTCGTACTTGGAGTACATGAGAGGTGCTTCGACCACCGAGGTGATTTCCGTCTTCGAGAGACCGATCCAAGGCACTTGAGCGCAACGGAGGCCAGCCACTTCACAAGCAAGGTACTTGTTTGGAATAGTGACGTATTCACCGTAGACATCGTAACCTAGACCGTTGTCGCACCAGACGTTAACTGCGCGGCGGTTGTTGACGAACTTCGAGCGATTGATGATGTAGTCGATTTCGTTGTCGACGTTATCTTCTTTCGTGATCACGACTGCGACTGGTTCAGCGATAGCAACCGCTGGACCGGTCGTCAGAATGATTTCCGTGTTCGAAACCACCGAACTGACTTTGTAAGTTCCACCGTCGATTGTGAGGCTGTCCCCATTAGCAACCAGAGTCGAGAGATTCTGAATTGCAGCGGTGAAGGTCACGAGGCGGTTACTACCTGCGTAGTCGGTAACGGTTGCGAGGTATGGGTTACCAGCGGAATCTTCGTCGATGATGTTGTAGGCTCCCGGATTGTCAGTACCGAAGTAGCAACGGCGGAAGTTCTTATGAGTCTCATCGGACATCACCGAGCAGTGGTCGGCAACCGCTTTGATTGCACCAATGTCAGAGGTGAGGATTGCCAGAGCGTAGACGAGGTCATTGCGCTCAATCTTCTTGAGGGCTGCGACGTAGTCTGCGCGAGAGTAACCGTTCGTGCGAAGAGCGTAGACTCGGGTGTTCTGGGAACCTTTACGAGCACTGTAGACACCGTAGGCGAGGTCGTTCTGGATGTCGATACGTCCAAGCTTATCTTCGAAATCGCTTTCGTCGATGATGACTGCTTTGTCGCTCACCGAAACCGGAACCACTGCACGCCAGCTGGCTTTCAGTTCACCAATTCCATCAAGGAGGGTGATGTACTTGTATCCAGTGCTGCGGGCGGCTTGGTAGAGAGTGAGACCAGCTGCGTATTCCAGAGTGGAGGTTTCAGAGTCAAAGGTGAACGGGTTACCGTAGGCGAGGTTCGTTGCGAGATACTCACCAGTGAAGACCCGACGGATCTGAACTTCAAACTCAGCGTCTGTTTCACCAACCGCGAACTTGACTGGACCATCGAGGATCAGACCGTTGAATTCCGTCGCGGACTTGGCAGCTACCTTGACTTTGATATAGAACACATCGTTACCGCGAAGACCGGAGGCTGCGAGGGTGTTGAGGCTGTCGAACCTAACCGAGATACCCGAGGAACCGAGCGGGATGACTGTAACACCCGTGGAGGCGACGTTGTGGTCAGCAGCAGGAACCGCACCGAGTTGGTCGTAGATGGTGACCACCGCAGGACTTGCAGTGCCTTTACCAGTCTTGACCTTGATGTAGAGAGTATTGTCAACTTCACCGACGTAAGCCGAACCACTGTTTGCAGTGATCTGGGTCGAGAAGTTAGCTGCGCCGTAGACAAGGTTCACTTTGACTACGAACTGTTCACCAACCGTAGGATCAACCGCACCGTTGGTCATGTCATAGACGAGGACTGCAACGTCTGGGAGAGTGATCGTGATGATATAAGCGCCGCCACCAGAATCGGTGATTGCGTAAGTACCAGAGCCAGTCACTTGACCGTTCGAGGAAGTGAAAGTAACCGTACCAGTGTCAGAGCCGGAATCAACCGTTGCCACCGTCACAGTAAACTTCTCACCGAAGTGGGCTTCACCTGCTTCGGTATATTGGTCACCGCGAACCAGAGCGAGGTCGGCGTAGTCTGCATCAATCGTCGCACTATCGTACGTGTAGTTGGCGGGGTCAGAGACTGCAGCCACCGTAGCAGAACCTGCAACTGCTGGGTTTGCGCTAGAAGCTCCAAAGAGACCGTTAGCACCATCAGTACCAAAGTCAGAGTCAGTCGTAACTGGTTCGAAGCCAACCACAGTACGGGAGATCACATTGGAAGCCCCATCAGTGATAACCACTTTGTCACCAACTTGGACATTGCGGCCGCGAAGACCAGTGAGAGAGGGAGAACCTGCCAGATTACGAACCGTGGCGGTTGGGTGAATCAAAAGATGAGGAGCAGCACGAGTACCGTCGAACGCTTCGCCTGCAGCATCCGACCAAGTGCTTTCGTCAAGCAGATGGGCTTCCACGCTGTCAGCATAGAGTTTGATGGAGTCTTCGTCTACGATGAGACTTTGCTCAGTGACATTATAGGCGACACCATCAGGTTGTTCAAATGCCAGAGGAAGCTCACCACCGGCATCCGAAAAAGAAACAGTTTCGATTGTGTCAGTGGATGGATCTGCTACGGCATACTGTGGTCCGATTACCAAGGCATTCATCCGCTCCACGGAGGCTCCAGCAACCGTTTGGAGAGTTTGCTTGATAAGAAGCTGCGGCGTGATGTAATCCGAAATCATCTTTTGTATTATTCTGCAGTTAGATCAGAGGCAAACGTCTTCACTATATGTGATTCTGACGCGACTGACATAGTGAAGTTATACTGTAAATCAAGCCCAACGTCAACTTGATAATATCCCGTAACCCCTTGTTCAGGCTTCTTGGGAGTGGACATACCTTTTGGTTCACACAGTGACAGTCCCATAGTTTTCATGATGTCATCTTGGAATCCGGCAAGGAATTCTAGGGTAGATTGGGCTGCAATAAGGGCGTCTTCTCCGTTATCCCAACGATGTGAGAAGATCATGGGACACGAAGCCATCCATCCTTTGATCTGAGTCTTACTGGGAAGTTTGTTGTCAGTCTTAGGGTCTGCCCTGAAGTCCGCCAAGTTACCAATGACTTGTTTCTGAATAGACGTGTTACCTGCCACGATAATGATCGATGGAACCGGGTTGGGGTTCTGCGGATCATCCTCATAGTTCATCTTAATCGTAAGGTCGCCTTTTGGATTCTCTTTGGTACGAATCTTATAACAACCAAGCTGCCCTTGATAACGACCATGGTTAGCGCCGTTCTCCCAATGCATCTCGATAAGGTTCTTGAAGAAACCCCGCAATAGATACGCATCGGTAGGAAGGTTCTTGCACTCCTGAACCCTACAGTGAAACTCCCTGATCTTCTCTTGTAACTCAGTCATCTGACGTATGTACTATAGGATCGCTTGCGTGGAAAGGATAATTGTGGTCCCTCTGTGGAGGAGGAAGAGGAATAGCGTACCTGTCGTCGTCTTTGCGTAGTTGTTCTGCTTCCACGTCATAGGCAACAGGAAGGAAGCCCCTGAACTCATAGGGTTGCACATTACCTGTGATAATCAGACGCAGATCAGAGTATGGTAGAACGATAAGATGTCCTTGCTCTGGCTTGGGGAATCCAAGGAGACGCAACTTGAAAGATTGCTCTTCCTTGTTGGACATACCCTCTGGATCATCTTTAATGTCCATTGGACCAATCTGAGCCAGTTCAGCTCTGGTTTGGACGATGGCTTGGAAACCATTTGCAAACCAAGTACCGAAAGAGTCTGGCGCCAAACAAGACGAGCCTGCCAGCTGACTTGTGGTAGGATTAAGGGCTGCAGATGGTTCTCCACTGGTGGAAGGAATACAGTGAAACACTGGTACACCATTATGACGCATTCTGAGGAACTCCATACGTCGCATCTTATAGAGTACGCCGTACTGTGACCTAGTCAGGAGTTCCGAGTAGGTCCCAACAATAGGAGAATCATAATCCCCGCTAGAGTGCTCCAGCAGGAGTCTATAATAATAACTGCGGAACTTACTGCGATCAGTAAGAGTATCGTCCTCATAGAAGTCTACACCTACAACAGGATTATCGGGATTGAGCAGTTCCCAGTCTCCAGACTTATCTATACCTGTAGGGGACCTATAGACATAGATCGCCCCAGTCTCATACCCCGGAGTAAGTTTCCATGTAAGGATACAGGAACTCGTTCCATATGAGGGTTGGGTGTAGAAAGATTGAAAAGGGTTCATTACAGTGTGCCTGCTTTCATCTGCTTATTGAGATTCTTCATCTCCAGATCTTGACCAGCTGCAAAGTTATCGGTCGTACCAGACCAGCCTTGGCTAATACCATCAGCAGGGTTTCTGTTCAATAGAGCATAGACATGAGAGGCGGGGTCATTTTCAAAGCCCCTCCCGGTCGACATATCAATGCCTTCTTCCTCCATACCCCTGTTATATCCGCTGAACTTGTCTTGCAAGTATTCGATACCACGGTCAGCGTACTCAACGCCGGTTCCAATAGCTCCACCGATAGCGGCACCCGGAATAGCTCCTACGCCACCTGCAAAGGCTCCAATACCTGCTCCAATACCTGCTCCGACCAGACCGTAGGAGTTACGTGCGGTTTCACGGAGATCCCGTCGGCCTGCACGCGTGCTGAGATGGTTTTTCATACCGCCAACAGTCTTGCTGTTCTGATACATGTTGTATCCAGCTAGACCAGTTGTTCCTACGCCTACAGCTGCACCAATGAGAGGCATAGCCTTACCGCCAAGCTTCCCTGCGCTTACTGCAGCTGTTCTAGCAGCACTATTACCTGCTGTAGCAACATTGTAGCCCTTACGGAGGGTGTTACCGGTATGAGCTAGATCAAGTCCTGTCATACCGCCTTGTAGAGCACCAGTCATAGCACTACCACCCGGTTTAGCATAGCTGCCCGGAGGAGGTGTCTGCATGAATGACTTTTTGATCATCCCAAGCAGTTCTGTCTGCTTTCTATTGAGTGAATCCATTATCCAAGTTGTCCCCAAGCGTTCATCGTATTGATGGTACACTTGATAGCTTTAGCAGCAGTGATGAACTCGGCTTTGTGGTATTTAGCCATTTCACCGAGATGTTTGATCTGTTTCTCGACAATGTTGACACCTACGTTACCAGCAGTGTAATCCACGTCATTACGCATGAGTTTGGACATACGGCTGATGTAAAGCTGAGCAACAACACCGTCTAGGAACACGTTGGTATCAGATGACAGACAATCTGCATCTACAAAGGACACCATCGGAGTAATGGAGTTGTAGCTACGCGCACAACGTCTCATGGCATCCGCAATTTCCTCGGAACTGAACGTAAGGTCCATTTCGAGTTCATTGTCTTCGATGGTACGGTCTAGTACATAGTTCCGCACATCTTCCTCAGTGATCTTGTGGTTATTGCTCATTAGTTAGGGTCACCGAAGGCGTGATAGTAGTTAGGGTTTGAGCGATGCTGTTGGCTCTGAAGATCACGTGCATGTTCCGTCAGACGACCAGCGGCTTGGACACGCTCAGGGTTATATCCTTGAACACGATTAACAAACTTCTGACCAAGTCTGACAGGGGCGTTATACCAAGTACCACTCTGGTCTGCTTTGCGTTCGTCGAGGAGCCTACGAGAGCCTTCACGGACATACGGCTGGAAGCGGCTCTTGACATCATTGATCTGGCGAGACATAGCAAGATTACGACCGTCCAGTCCTTCCTGCTTGTCGATATAGCGATCCCTCATAGATTCGAGGTTGCCAGCGAGGGTCGACTTTTCAGCGCGGAGGTTCTGGAGTTGCATGTCCAGATCTTGCAGCTGAGTCAGAGCACGAGGGTCTGCCCCAGCGCGGTTTTCTGCCATGGAGATCTGATTACGGAGATTAGCTTCCTTACGGGCGAGACTGTCCATTTGAGAACGAACGCCTGCGGACTCCGTGTTGAAAACAGAACCATTCTGGGCGAAGTTCGATCCAGTGGCAGCTCCACCCCCTTGAAGGCTATTAGCCATCGAGCTAGAGGCACTGGAGGAATCAGCAGAAGGGCTACCGTAGAAAGAGTCAAATGGACTGTAGTTTGGCACTGCGGTGCTGTTTGCACTCATACCAAAGCTATTACTACCTCCACCGGAAGAACCGTAGTTATTACCCGTACTACCGGAGTCGCCCCATTCATCGAGAGGAGCGCCCATATTAGGAAGATCGCCGTGCCGGTCGTTGTACATACCTTTCAGACCTTCATAGCCTTTGTATCCCCCATAGAGAGCGCCTGCACCGAGGACACGCTTGGCAGTTAGGTTGACACCACCGATGTTACCGAAAGGTTTGTTCAGCGCCTTGCCAGCGAACTGACGAAAGGCCGAAGGTGGTTTAGGTACGTGTGGAACCTTTGGAAGAGGAGGTGCACCATGCGGCATACCCTTCGAAGGCATCTGGAAAGGGAATTTAGCACCACCCCGGAACATTTTCATAGGATTCCAGCTGATGGCCGACTTGACGTGACCTTCCTCCATCATCGAAGCAGCTTTAACCAAAAGGCTTGCTGTCTGTTCTTCAGTCAAACCCGATTTGGCACATTCGGCTACGAATCCTGCCGCAAAATCCTTGAATTCAGTTTTATCCATACTGCTTCGAAATAATGATCACTATATCAAACTCAACAAACGACTGCAAATAGAAACGGGCTAGGTTTTACCCTAGCCCGCTCTTTATGCTTTTATACGCTACCCAACAGAGGGATTAGACTTCGAAGGCAACTTTGTTGACGCCTGCGACGTTCGCGATGGTCAGACCGATGATCTCTTCAGCAGAGATGCGGAGAAGGTCCTTCTTACGCTCAACGTACATGGTGACGTCTTTCAGCGAGTACGCCTTACCGAGGAAGTCTGGCTCAACGAACTGGTAGACTTCGCCGTCAGCGATCAGATCGCGCTTCATCGTCGCGATGTGAGGGATGCCGAAGAATTTCAGTTCTGGGAGAGCCGAGAGACCTTCAAGGAAGAGGTCTTGCGACTTGGTACCACCGACTTCGTCGTGATCGAAACCGAGGAATTCCTTAACCGTCTTGCGGTTGACAAGGAAGACGCCGTTGTTCAGTTCACGGTCTTCGAGGTGGGACAGAGTGTACTTGCGATAGTTGTCACGAGTGATGGTGACGCCGTTCGTTCCAACAGGCTCGTCCGCACCGCCATCGGTGTAGTCGAAGTTTTGTTGATAGCCAGCCGCGCCGTTTGCACCGCCCGGAGCACCCACGATGGTGTCAACCCAACCGATGAAGCGATTATCTTCATGGGTTTGGATGTCCTTGAGGGAGTTATCAACAATAACCTTTTGGAGGTCGATCTTCTTGTAAACCTTCAGCTCGTGAATGTTTTTGGTCCATTCAGGAGTTGCGATTTTGAAGAAGGTCGTGACGAAACCTTGGCCACGGAAGTAGTGCGTCCGGTGAGTATCATTCAGCGGAAGCGAGACAGCGCCGGGTTGGTCAGGCTCCATTTCGTCGACAACGTAGAGGTTGTCTTCGAAGTCTGGGTGACGTCCGAGGTCGTTCGGTCCAACTGGTTTCATCGGGAGAATCCGGCGCATGAAACCGTTTTCACGGAGACGGCGACGAATTGCGCTACCAGCTGCATCAGATGCCGACTTGTTGAATCCTTCTGGAGCGTCCATGAGGGCGTCAAGAAGGTCCTTGTTGAAGGCTTCAGGATCTTGAATAACAATTTTAGGGTCCATATATCTGAATTAGCTAACAGTGACGGTTTGAAGAGCGCCAGTTTGGAAGATGATCACCGCCGAGTTCGCTGCCGAAGTCGAGGAGTCGTCTTTAACACCATTAGCTGGGTCTTGAAGGAGTTTACCACCAGTGCCACGAATACGGGTGACTTTACCAACGACGGGATAGGTACCTGCTCCAGCTGGGACTGCACAAAGCTGTCCGTCAGTGGTGGAGATAGTCAGTTGAGTATCCACGTTGTAAGTGTCGCCAGCATCGAACCATGCCGTTTGAACTTCGTAATCCCCGGTCGTAGAGACGCCACGGATTCCTGAATCACTGATGCCATAGTCGGTCGACTCTTGTTCTGCGACGTAAACGGTTTGTTTACCTGCAAGAACAGTAGCACGATCGGCCAGAACCCACTCATAACGGCTGTTGTCAGAAACCCATTCAAGGGTAATGACTTGGCCGGACTTGATGGTGACACCGGATTTCACGGGAGCGGTTTGCGAGAGTCCGGTCGGATTCATCGGATCATATCCCCGAAGGAACTGAACCCGTGGTTTCGAGCGGAGCGTAATGCCGTAACCCATATTATTTATTTATTGTGTGTTTGGTTTGGTAAGACTTATCAGCGTTTACGGATGACTGCAGACCAATTGTCCTCGTCGTATACCGTTTGACCGGGTTTGTCTTGGTTTATTCCTTCAGACGCGCTTTTGGAAAGCGTACCTTCAGAGAAATTGTCGTCTTCGATGAAAGAAGTAGCAATGCTGTCGAGGAGTCGTACTGCTGCCATAGGATCTTTCGCAAGATCGCTGCAAGCTGCGGTGGCTGCTCCAGCTTTCACAAAACCTGCTTCTTCGAGGCGCTTCACGATGGGAGCGAGTACGAGTGGGCTGATTCCGTGAGATGCTACTTTTTCGAGGTAGACCGTTTCCTTGCTGGTAGCCTGTTTGCGCAACTGTACGTTTTCTGCTTCGATTCGCTCCTTTTCCGCAGCAACCTTATTGAGTTCCTCAAGGGTATCAATGTTGGTTGCTGCGAGATCAGTAACGATGTCGCGCAGCTGCTCGTAAGTCAGATGCTCGGTATTAGGTTCCATTAAGGAATCAGTCGGAAATTACTTGTTCTTTTTGCTGATCTTTTCGAAGAGGCTCTTCGAACCAGAGATCAGGGTCTGGACAGAAGCCATCTTCACAGCTTCTTCTGGGGCTGGTGCGCCTTCGCCACCTTCTGGAGCAGGAGCGCCACCAGCGGCTGGATCACCACCTGCGCCACCTTCGGAGGCGAGGAGTTCCTGAGCGATTTGCGAAGCGGTGGCTTCGTCGAGTTCGCCAGAGGAAACAGCGGCTTCAAGGAGAGCGAGAATTTGCTCAAGGGACGGCTCTTCTGCGCCTTCGATGGTAGGCTCGCCACCCTCTTCTTCAGCACCCATCATGGCACCAGCGTCAGCAACGCCTTGGTCATATGCGCACTTTTCAAAGTAGGTAAGACCATCACAGTTTGCTTCGTGGGCGAGGGCGACCTTAACAAGGTGCTCGCCTTCTGCAGGAGTGTCTGCCGAGTTATAAAGGTTTTCGAAATACTGTTCACGAGCAGCAGCATACTTGCGCATTTCTTCGTGTTCACGAGCAGCAGCAGCTTGCTTTTCGAGCATCTCGTTGTAGTCAGCCGAGGCTTGTTTGACGAGTTGAGCGGCCATTTCGCGACCGAGTTGCTTACGAACAAGCGGAAGGACCATGTCGATACCTTCTTCGGTTTCAAAGATAGCGGAAGCTAGCTTCATCATAGCGTCACCATCGAGGGTAAGCGCAGGCTCAGAAGGAGCAGCGGACTTGGTGGTAACAGGAGCAGCGGCGGGAGCAGGCTCGGTAACAGCAGGGGAAGCAGACTTGGTGCGAAGGTTCTTCACACGAGCAAGAATGTCACTCGCGGACTTCTTGACATTAGTTTGCTTGTCTTGTGCATCACCGTCAGCAGCCGAAGGAACGTCCTTACCAGTACGAGCTGGGTTGGTGTCCTTGTCAGTGAGGTCCTTACCTTCGCGGGAAGCGTTGGTAGGATCAGCTGGAAGGTTTTGCTTGTCTTTAGATGCGTCCGGATCGGTTGGGATACCAGCGGTGCCCTTTTCAGTCGGGTCACTTGCAGTAGCCGCAGCAGCCTTTTTGCTTTGAAGGCGAGCCGAGATACGGTTCTTGATGTCTGATTGGGTGACGGTATTAGCCATGCGCTTTCTATGAATTAGTAATATATTAGTTTGTTATGAGAGTTAGGTCAACACAGTTTTAACTGTTACGATAAAAGTTCATCGCAACAAAGGTCTTAGCCAAAAGATCTTGGTCTTCAAACCCACGCTTAACCATGTCTTCAAAAGCAGCTACCTGATATGCAGCGTACGATTGTTCGAAGATGTCCAGAGAACGTGTCTTGTCATACTCAGCAAAGCCAGTATTAGCAGAACCGCTCTTGATTATGATAGTGATGGTCTTTTGTTGAGTAGGCTCCATCTTGCAGGAGAACTTCTGTGCCATCTCTTCCATGATACCATCGACTTCATCGCTGTCTTCTGGATCACAATCGGAAGCCTTCTTACCAAAGCCACTGAACAGAGGAGTCAATTCATCAAGCGTAGCATCGCACTGCTCGTCTTTGAGCATAGAGTTGTGGATGTTGGCCAGCTTGACAACTTCACCATCGTAACCAGCATACTCGAACAACTCTTTCGCGGGAAGTAGTGCTGCGGTTTCAGCAAGCTTACCGAAGAGTGTACCGGGACGGAGGCTGGCAACTTTCTTGAAGTCACCATTGAGAGTGTTGTCTTGGCATGCAGTCTTCAACACGGAGAAGAAGTAGTGCCACTCAGGGTCGTTGCGCTTCTGTTTGAGATTATCAGCAAACCAAGTCTCTGCAGCAGCAAGCTTAACAAGGGTGTCCTTGAAATCAGAAATGGTACGAGTACGCACTCCCTCAAGTTCCGCAGCTAGATAGCCGGGAATGATGATAGAACTGGTATCAGCAGAGGCCGCCTTCTTCATTTCCTCGTCCTCGGAGAACTTGTAAGCAATATAGTGCGCAATACGATCAGCAGGGCGTCCTACACGACTGATATCGAAGAACCGTGGCTCGTCGTTGATCGCAAAGGCGTACTTCTTGAAGGTAGGGATGTATTGTCCCATGTGTTTCTTCAAGTGGTCACAATATGCAGCAGCACTCTTAGCCATGTTGCCGCAGCAGGAGCAACGGTCATGCTTGAGACGGGCGGACATACTGTAGGCAAGTTCTTTGCCTTGTTTAGCAAGTTCGTACTCTTCAGCAGCCTTCTTCTTGTGACCGTGCACCAGAAGTTCAACACGATCCAGCGGCTTGTTATAGGCAGACTTTACAATCGTACCAATAGCAAGAGACGGATCTTCGTGGCGATGTTCCCGATAGAAGTGGCCGTGTTTAACAAAGGTGTCGTGGTACTTCTCCAGAGACGCACTGGGGAATGCGTCTTGGTTACGGTTAGGAGGGTACGTAGGCCACCCACCCAGCGCAATAACGTGCTGCATGAAGTGGTCTTTGTCAGGCTTATGCGCCTCGTAGTCCTCCTCAGTGAAGATGCTGTGGTAATCCGCAGAGGCGCTCTTCATCATACCCTTATTCTCAATGAGGGTATTGAAATGACCGCCAATCGCAGCAAGAAGGGATTCCTGCGCGTCCTGATAGATTACCTTAGTGAGTCCGTAATGATCCATATTACTCGTAGTCGGCTGGAGTGCCTTCTTTATTCAGCTTATTGGAGAGGGAGCTTGCGACGTGTGGGGCAAGTCCGAGTGCAGCAAGTTCAGCCACAGCGCCAAGTTGTTTTGGAACAGTACGTCCGAAAGCACGACCGCCATGTCTGTGAACGGCATCACCAATACCACGGAAAGCTTTGTCGGCTTTCTCGGCAGCACCGATCAACTTAGGACGTGTACTAGTTGGTGTACCATGCAGAACAGGGGATGGAGGTTCCATACCTGCAGGACCTTGTTTCCATTTACCTTGAGGAGTCTCGTAACGCTTCTTGAGCCACTTGGTCATCGTACTGTCCTCATATGGGTCAGGGCGTAGACCGGAGTTACGCAGATCTGCATCAAGACCTCCCGCACTTGGGGGAGCCGATGGTTTGGAAGGCTTGGCACCCTCTTTACCTTTGACATCGCCTTTTGGTTCAGCTGGAGCTTTGGTAGAGCGGTCCATCAGATCTTTCTTGTAAGCTTCATCTGGATGCATGCCTTTGAACTTACTCTCTTCAGCACCTGCATTGCCCATGTTCTGTTTGAACTTGGCATAGTCGATGTGTCCGGAGTCGGTCTTCATGTTAGGACGAGCACCGGCAACAGTAGCACTGAGGTTCTTGTTGTCCGCTTTGGCTCCTTGCACGTACCGATGAATCAGACGCGAACCCGGAAGGGCGGCAGACCAGAAATTCTTGTCACCCAGTACATCAGCAGCAGCCTCAGGAGCGGAAACGTCGCCTTTAGGCAATGCTTCGTTGAAAGACTTTGCAGCATGCCCTAGAGCAGCCGTACCAGCGCCAGCACCCAGACCAAGGAGACCTGCATTACGTAGAATGCGTCCAAGGCGAGCCATACGGGTTTCACCTTCCTTGCCCTTCTGCATTGCAGTCAGGCCGCCGCCTGCAAGGGCACCGGCACCTGCTGCAAGCAGATACGAAGGGATCTTACCACCGAGAAGGTCGTCCTTAACGGCAGCAGCAAATTTTTCCATTTCGAGTTTCTCAGACATGAATTAACCGATTTTGTATTTCTTCTCGTCGAGCTTCTGTTGCTCCACTTCCGACTGGGTTTGCTTCTTGTTGATGTCCACCAACTGATCGTAGGTGTGAGGAGCAACGCCGTCATATTGGATAGCTTCACGAAGAGTGTAGCTCATGAGGTTAGGATCAGCCATCAGCGCAGGGTTCGCGCTTGCAAGGCTGTTGTAGATACTGACGACCCGGTCAGGATCTGCTTCCGAGAGGATTGGGTCAGTGAGGATAGCCTTCTGTAGGAGAAGAGCTTTCTGAAGATCACTGCGGGTACCGTCAATAGCCATACGACGTTTGTCCATACCGCCAGCTGGGGTAGACATACGACGCTTCAGCCACTCGTAAGCAGGAGTGGTTTTGGAATCAAGCCATTCAACACCTTTGTCGAGCTTCTTGAGAGCAGGATCGAAGTCAGTCTTAGGAGCAGGAGTAGCCCGTCGCTCATGTTGCGCATCAGTATCCGTAAACCTTACATTGGAAGGTGCCGGACCTACGCCCGACTGAGGATTGACTTCATCGGGGATAGGAGGACCTTGACGTGGCTCCGGTGTAGCGCCTAATGCTGACCTCCAGTCTTTTTTCTCCGGAGCAGGTTCACCCTTAGCTGGCTCTTTGGACTTGGTAATCTTTGGATTGCTCTTAGGAGGTCCATAGTGTACGTAGCCCTTAGGATCGAAATCTTGTGACTCTGCTCCGAGGGTAGCCCGTGCAATGTCTTCGTCAGTGAATGGCTCACCGTCGTCTTCTTCTTCCTCATCAGCAGCTTCCTTGAGCATGGACTCACACTCAAGATACTCAGTGATCTTGCTTTCAAGTTCCGTGATCAGATCAAGCTTACCAGTCGTGTCACGGGTGATCTTGACCGATGCCTTCTTCTCCATAGGGAAGCGATCATACTGAACCATCGAATATTCCTTACCAAGCTGCCATGCAATATGTGCCAGAGCTTGTTCATTGGCGTTCTCACAGGAAAGCGAATCACGCTCCCAAGCAGAATACAGGGAAGGATTGAGATACACTTCGTGAGCCAGTTTCTTCATGGACTCTGAGATCTCGTCACGGACATTACCCATGTAGTCTTCCACACCTTGGATGAAGAGTTTGTCATTTTTCTCTGCTTCAAGACGTGCGGATCTCTCGGCAATCTCACGCAGAGACGTGGTAAACTCATCGCCTACAAAGGCAGAGGCACTCTTAACGGAACCGTCCTCGTCATTGAACATGGCCTTAAGATTAGGCACACGGTAGACGTCGTGGTTCACTGAAACGTGCGATGCTTTCTTGACCGTCGCTCCCGGTGCTTGGTAAGAAGTATACTTTTCGATTACTTCGTCCACTGGGATCAGCGAGAAGGTACCGCCACGAGAAGCCGACTTCTTCATGTACGATACCGTTTTGGCCGTATTGAAAACCTGACACAGACGCTCCAATTGCGCGGGAGCAAGTTGGTTGTCCTGTGCGTACTTAATAAGAACATCACCGGGATCACCGGATTTGTTGAAAGTCGACACAAGGGACTCAATGATAGAGGCTGCCTTGGAGTGGGTCATACTAGTAGCCCTTAGTTTACGTTATTAGCCATGTAGAGTCCAGTCTTCTCTTAGATCTCTACGACAGTCCCGGCTTGTTGGTCCTTATAACGGGTAGCCTGCTTGACATCATCCATGTACTCGGCTTTCGCGATACCTTCGTCACGGAAAGTGGTGTAAAGGGCTTCTGCAATGGAGGACATAGGGAGAGAGTCTCCAGAAGTGTCCTGACCGCCCTGCTTTGCTGCCGACATAACGGTACGAGCGTGGTAGATGGCAGTAGTATTGGCAGTCTGGTTGACGAAGCCCAGTTTGGTGAGCATGTAACCTTGGGTCATGAACGAAGCCTCAAGACGTCCTGCAGCACTTGGACCAGACATGTCGGAAGCGTCGATACCCGGCAGACCTGCCAGATACAGGAGTTCACCGGAAGAGTGATTATATCCGTACCGTTTCATTAGCATGCCGAAGTCCTCGTTAGCGGCATATCCATCGAACATCTCCACCAGACGGGAATCAGGGTAAACGATATTGCGGATGTACATGAGGTCCTTCTTGCGGTCCAGTACATTGAAGAACAGTTTCTCGTAAGCAGAAATGGTTCGTTTGTCGATGCCAGTGGCTTTGGAGATCTTTTCAGGAGAATCGTGATCGGAAGTAAGGAGCAGCGACTCAATGACATCCCTGACATTCTTCATTTCAGGGTGTGCGATGATGATAGCCTCCATTACGTTCTTGTCGCTATACCGTTCAGGGTTACGACAATACAGGTATGCTTTGAACACCCAGTGGTCCTCTCCAGTGAGTGCTACAGGGTAGTCTTTACCTGAGGCTGCGAAGATAGCGGCAGAATGCCAGCCAATGGCTGCATTCTTGTATATGTGAATGAAAGATCCTAGCTGCTTGTCTACAGGGAATGAAATACGCTTGTTCCCCGGAAGAACTACGGATGGTGGCGCATAGGAAGAACCTCCCAGTTCAGACGGGAGGTTCTCTGCGATTTGCTTAATCTTGTCAGCGGTCACTTGAAGGGCAAGTATCCTCTAAATACACAATGTCCGCAACAACAAGTATCCCATTCTGCATCAGGAGGCGGGGTGCGGAATTTGCGCAGCTGTCTGAACTTGTTGTTACCGACTCGTTCGTAGTCTTCCTTACAATGCGGACATACGCTTGGGTGACAAAACTGATGTCCAGACTTTGGTCTGATTACAGGTTTGTCTCGGTGATAGTGCGAAATCTCCGCATTGTTGGTAGGTGTGGAAGATTTATTACCAGCCATCTTTATTGGCGTCGTAAGGGACCGGCTTGTACTGTTCCACCTTCTTGAATTCCTTGATAGGCATGGCAATCAATGGAGCGACATTATCGTTGAGCCAAGTAAGACCATGACGGTCAAGCAGCTGCGGCGTTCCTTCTCCTACACACAAGCGGTGACCATTGCGAGTAAGGTAAACGACAATCTTGCTGGAGTCTTCCATAGAGATCATCGACGAAAGTACAGTGTCTTGTCCTTTCAAACGTACTCCGGTGATTGACGAGTCGCGGGCAGAAATAACGAGGTGCCCTGCGTTGTACTGTCCGGTTTCGATTTCTTTCTTATTCTTCATTAACTTTTCCTACAGTAATGTGTGCTTGTTCGTCGAACATTCGGGTGTACTGCGTATGAGGTAAATCAAACAGCGTCACCACTTCTGATGCCCTACTTTCTGGGAACTCCTCTTCATTAGGAGACAACGGACCCTCGTATCCGGGCGCATTAAGCCAGAAAGACCCTCTAGTATTGTTCGGGGTAGCGGAGTCTCCGATACAAACAACAATACCTTCCCTATCTGTGCGACCGAAGTATGCCATCGCTGCAGATAGTAGGGTATCGTAAGTAGGGAGGCGATTAGGCACAAAATCAGACAGGTCTTTGTAGTCGTACTTGCGCTCTACCAGAACTTCGTCAGTGAGACCCATGACAGTGAGAGTAAAAATGTCGCCATCCTTTTCTCGCTCCAAACGCATTCTTACATCTTTTCTGGAAATACCATGTGTGTCCATGGCTTCCTGAATTGACTCCTTGGTTATACTTTCTCTTGTCATATTAGTCCCACGTCAGTTCGATCATTTCTTCTTTGGAAAGGTGCATCACCAAAGTACTCTCTCCATTCGGTAATGAGGCGTAAATGTCAAAGACGAAGCCGTCTTTCTTACTGAATGTAGAGGTAAGCTTCACCATATCATGCTGGGAAGTCTGCAGTTTTTCTGCTCCCTTTATAGTGCAGATCTTTAATAGTTCCGTTCTGGTCATTTGATAGGTAAAAAAAATAAGTCCCTGCTTCATCAGCAAGGACTTATCGCTAAGCTTTTCTTTGAGGTTGCCCTTAAAGTGGTGCTGATCCCTCAATGTCGCTATTCCGCTTGATTAGTTCAAGCAAAATATCACCGAAAGATTTAAATTGTGAAACGAGGTTGTTCTCGATGTTCGTCATGTCATCCGAACCGTAGAGCTTCTCGAAGTCCGAAGGTTTCCAGTAGAACAAGAAGATAAGCCGCCCGAAATGGTCCAGCCCTTCCTCAAGCTTTGGAATGTACTTGGCGATCATCGAGGCACTGTCGTACGTCGAAATGAGTAGACCAGTGACACCCGGATCAATCAGATTGGCGACCCCACCTTGTTGTGCCATCTGTGCAAGCTCTTCAGGAGACGATCCCAGAAGCATGTCGTCGGTGAATCCAGCCTTCTTACCATCCTTGGACACAAACCGTGACTCAGGTCCTTGATCCTTTGGATTTGGATCATAGAAGTCACCAAGACGGCGGTTAGGTGGAACAGGTTGATCAGTTTCCGACTGCAGGGCGAACTGCTGTGGATTCTCCATAGGAACATTCAGATCCTGATCGTAATCAGTCTGCCATTCAGGAGTATTCACAATACGGATGTTCGTTGCACGCTTGACCAGTTCAACACGATCAACGAGGAACTCAACAGAACCTTTCTCGCTGAGAAGGTCCATCATTGCGGTCACTTCTGCACCGGGAATGAGGAAAGAGTGGGCCACTTTGACAGCAGCGGTTTCCACATCGTCCACTTCATCCCAATCCTTGTCGTTGAGCTTGATCTTAACGGCTTTGTTACCGGTTTCGTCCTTACCTTTCAGGGATACCTTGTCGATACCCTGATCGTAGAAGAACTGCCACAGTTGCTCTTGACCGCCCAGCTTATGCGGGCATTCCTTGGCATCATGTCGCTCACTGTCGTACTTACATACTTCAGTAGCCACAGGAAGGAACTTCACATCACCATTGAATACATTGGACTCACTCTTGCTGAGATAGCGGTCGTAGGAGATCACCGGAGAGTTCTCATTGCGGTAAGCAACGGCTCCATTGGTAAGATTGATCACAAGAACCCCATCAGAACGCTTCTTGGTGGATGCGACATGGAAGGGAGCTGATACAGAACCATTGCGGGTGTTGACCGCGACGTTACCACCATTGGAAGGTTTGTCTTTCAGTTCCTCATCGAACGCCCACTGTTGCTTCTTGTCCTCAAGCGGAGAGCCAAGGATACGGGTGACATAGTCTTTGTAGTAGTTACCATCCTTGAAGATGACAACTTTGGAGAGACCTTGCGAAGACTGGGTGTAGCCAGAACGTGGTGCACAGTCCAGAGAGCAGCAACCATCACGTTCCATCTGGAATCCAACAAAGGCTTTTCGTTCCTTACCATCAGAGCAGATCACATTGTAGAAGCCCGGCTCAGACACTTCTGCAGCACAGTCTTCCACATTGGCGATCACTGGTTTGAGGTCCAGCTCCTTACGTGCATCAACAAGCATCCATCCACGCTTATAACCAAGATGTTTGTCTTCGCTGGAAGCATCTTTAATCAGTTCAAACTCACCTGTGTAGAGAGTGAGGTCTGCATCAGGGAGAATGGTTTCGGAAGCCTTCTTGATCGTGTAAGCCTCTTCTGCGGTAGGAGTAGGTGCCCATACTTCTTCGTCAAGGGACACAACAGCCTCTGCGAATGGGAAACTGATTTCAATGGCATGAGCAAGCTTCTCCATGGCGTCGTCTTCATACAGAAGGAAGTCGCGAAGCATTGGTGCTGGAGCAGCTGACTTGGTGCCAGATGCATTCTTCTCCATCTCAGAGAAGACATCTTCCCAAGCAACCTTGATGTCCTCCGCCGCACTCTTGTTCATCCAAGGATTGGCAAGTCGCTCAAGGCGCATACCGGGGCGCATCTTGGAGGTCATATCTTCCGATTGACCCTGACCTGCAACCTCCGTCGAATAACGGGAAACAAGGTGTTGCGTCCACTCTGCGGTAAGCGGTTTGAAGAGCTTCTTGTTATGCTCGTACAGAAGCTCGGTACCCTTGACGTCTCCAGTGATGAAGAAGCAGGGAACAGAGAAAAGATTCTTTGCAATACGGAAGGCGAAGATACCTGCCATCTTCGTATTGTCATCATTCGAGTAAACCACTTCGAATCCCAGACGGTGCGGATCATCCAGAAGAGGACCTGCCTTTTGGGAGATGTAGTTGTAAGCGAGGTCCATGAAAGCACGCTCGACGTCCTCGGCATATCCGCCTGCGGCCATCTGTGCTGCTGCTTTCTTCCAGTCGTAGTCAAGGATGCTCATATACGATAAATAGCCTTAGATAGTGATTGCTCGATACATTGTACGACAAGAGCTTCTGTTTTTAAAGAAGAAAGCTTGTCCTTGCTGATACGTACCACAGTTCTACGCTGTGTAGTCTCGTTCCTGACTCCAATCTCGTAATCAGTATCATTCTCAACCAGAGTCCAGAACTGGTAGTACATAAACTCATTCCGCAGTAGGGAACGAATGTACTTCTCTAAAATCTCCAGCCTAGTGTCGTAATTGTTCGCGTCCATAATGATGACAACGCATCAGTAGGAAGCAGTCCCGTCAGGTCGGAAATACATGGCTCCAACGCGTTGTTGAGGAGTAGTAGCTCCAAAACGATATGGTGTCGAGGTGTTATTTGCGCCTTGCCCGAATTGGCTGCGCATTTGCTGATACTGACTCCAACCTTGGTTAGCTGCGTACTGCGGTGCAATCAACGCACCTGCACGCTCAATGAATCCAAGATTGTTGAACTTGTTCTGCATTCCTTCCAGAGCAAGGTCGTTACCAGCCATTTGACCACCCATATAAGCAGCATCACGGCTACCGCCATAGCCAGCCATCACACCCATACCTGCAAACGCCGCAGGGACACCCCAACTATTCACATTATGGATCTGCCTGCGTACTCCAGTGGGGAGAGCTTTGTACTTGTTGCCAACAGCCTTGAAAGCACCAGCAACAGGTTTAAATATCGAACCACTCTTGATCCGACCATAAGCACGGTCTCGGAAGAACTCTGGAGAGAACTGCCCATCCATGAACTGTCGGGCAGTTGAAGGGTTGCTTGCCTGCGAACCATAACCATAACGACTCAGACCATTGATTCCACCATTGTAGAGGAAGTTGTATCGGTCTTTCATCCCAGACTGCGAATAGGCGCCGAGAACATTGCTTACAGCAGTGTCTGCTCCTTGCAAAGCACCTCTGCGTACGTCTCCTTCCGCTCTACCTGAAAGACCATAACCAATTTGACCAATACGGCTGTACGGGTCAACATTGACGTCTTCACCAGTAAGACCCTTAATCGCCAGAGGAAGCCCTGTGTAGGTCGCAACAGCACCTGTGATACCTCCTGCTGCCCTAGGGTCAAACAAGAGGGTTCTAGGGGCATTGTAGAGCGTTCCAGTGACAGCACCTGCAGCCCTGAGACCACCGCGTGCCAAAGGATTCTGGAAACTGTTTACATAGTTGTTCCAATTCTGATTGTAACCACGGAACTTCTGTCCTGCAGCTACAGCATCACCTTTGGCTGCATTGAACTTGTTCGCATAGGTGGAACCCGGAACATGTGTAGTTCCCATAGCGGGTTTCCAGCTCTTTGCATTGGCATGAGCAAACTCTCGCTCACCACGGGCAAGGGTTTGCATACCCCTACCATGGAAAGCATTGATGAATCTGGAGAAACCACCGGGGGCTGGCATATATTAAACGAATGGAAGACCTGCGTAGCGACCAACGATACCGTGGCGACCTTGTTGACGGATGCTAGGGTCTTGGAGACCTTGACCCATTATGCCTCGAAGCTGCGAAGGATCAAACTCATAGTTACCCATCAGACGTCCAATGAAACCGGTGTTCTGTGCTTGATTCTGCGCAAGACCATAGCCTTGTCCAAGACCTTGGTCCAGACCAGTCGCATAACCGGCTTGGTTGCCTTTCTCATACCCAGTTCCACGACCAAGTGCCCACAGACCTGCTCCACCTGCTCCAATAGCAGTGTTCTTCATCCATGGAGTCTGGTTGAAGGTACGTCCAGCTCTGCGAAGACCTGCGTAACCTTTACCAATCATGGAAGTGGGACGAAGACCTCTGGAACCAGCTCCAAGGAGACCAGCGACATTGGCGGATTTAATGAAAGAGGACTTGGTCATCGGATTGTTCTTTAACTCTGCAACTCTAGCACGGATGTCGTCAGGAGACAATTGGCGAATTGCGGAAATGACGGGATCGGTAAGGTTGTTCTTCAGACCAGAGTTTCCAATGGAGTCTTCAGCGAATCTGAGACCACGTGCAGTGTTCTCTCTAAGCGCAATGTCCTGCAGCTTGGCTTTGTCGCGATTCATATACGGACCGAGGCTCTCGAATGCTGGCATCTTTATATCCTTGAGGAAATCAGCATTCAGATTACCCTGAGTCCGAAGGCGTTCGCTCAGAGAAGGTCCTTCTGACTTGCGAACAAGCATCTGTGCAATAGGCGACATCTGCGAAACCTTATCGGTCATCGCCGTATGTGCGCCTGTTGTAGCCTTGTTCAGCTTATCGGAGATGTCGTTCTTAGCGTCATTGCTTCTGCGATACGCAAAGCCACCACCAAGACCAGCACCCAATGCACCTCCTCCAAGAGCACCCATAAGGAGCATCTTGAGACGCTTGCCTTTGTACTTCTCGTCAGTGAGGGAAGTGAGACCACCACCAATAGCTCCAAGACCTGCACCTGCAATACCACCAGCAAGACCTCCTTTGAAAGCCATGTCAGCTGGGTTGAAAGGATGCACGTTTACGTCAGCTTGTTTTTTCATAGCGTCATGTTGATTGTTACGATATGCGTTAATGGCGCTGGAACCGATCCCGCCAGCAAACATACCACCAAGACCGGATAGCTCACCGACACTACGGCTCATGGCTTTCATCATCAATGCCTGTCTTCGCTTACCTAAACGGCCCCTGCCCATTTGCATCCATCCTTGTGGATTCTTTTGAATAGTTCGGTGCACAACGGATGGTCCGAGGTATTTACCAAGGAGTTTACCAATAGCATGACCACCACCTACGCCAAGGCCAGCAATCATCCCGTTACCAACAGGAGACTTGTTCTCATCAGAGCGTAGCTGGTTGATCCCTTCCATAGCCCCACCTGCTCCAGCGCCCCATAGAGCACTGTTACCAACTTGAATACTAGGATCACCGACAAGATCCTTCAGACCCTTGAACGGGTTGCGGAGTGGTGTCTTTGGTTTAGTAGCAGCGCGAGAAGCGAAGTCCTCTATACGAGCCAGTGTACCTGCTGATTTAATCAACTTAGAAGTTTTCATTGTTTGTCAAAGCCACCCATGCGCTCTTTGATGGAGTGAAGTAGTTGTGGAGCAGCCATACTCAGAGCATAAGTAGGAATACCAACAAAGGAACGAAGGGAAGAGGTACGATTGTGACCGTGATTGCGCATCATACGGTAACCTCTGCGTGAAGCATCAAGTTCTGAGAGCATGGTAACTCCCAGACCTGCGGTACCAATATTAGCTCCATTTTGGCTACCTTCATTGGTAGCAGCAAAGCCAGTTATACCTGCACCAAGACCGCCGACATATTTACCAATGGCATTCGCCCATCCAAGAGCTTTACCTCCATGAGCGTGTCCCATTTCATGCGCAAGGACAGCAGGATCGGCGTGTCTACCAAATGGTTTCTTTGGTCCCATAAACATGGACATGAACGGGTCATCGCTACCGTAGTAGCCACTATGGCCTTTGGTGTAAGGCATATTTACAGAGCCGTCACCGGGATTGTAATGAGGCGGCTTACTGCCAAAGTTAACAGGTGTCCCCTCTTTCTTTGCCCGTCCTACCAGACTATCAAACGTAGACTGCGCCTGCGCCCCTCTATCGACGTCCTTGATGATATGCCGTCCGTAGATGTGATTGGGTATACTGATCAACTTCTCAGCTATAGGAGTACCCGCAAGTCCCCAACGCCAATCCAATCCTTCATTGTCCCCACGCAGAAGATCACCTACAAAACCACCACGTGGGGCTTCATTTGCTCTCTTGATGAACTCAGATTTTGTCATAGCTAAAAAATAACGCCCCAGTGGTGACCCACCAAAGTCACACCGGGGCGTCAGTTATACACCACCTACCAACGCCCTGAAATTAGCTCAGGACAAGGAAAGTAACTTTTGTAGCAGCAGTGGCGTTCGCGTTACCGGTAATGGTAAAGGAGCCATCAGCAGGAACCACGGATTTGAGATACAGGAGAGTACCATCGGTGGAGTTCAGAGTAGCTAGAATACGGGAACTGGAGGTAACAAGGCTATTGGTCACGACCACAGAGGCAGCGCCGATAGCGATTTGAACCTGACCAGAGTATTCGTTGATTGTTTGGGCACCAGTCGTATCCGCATTGGTACCAGTGTAGAGACGTTCGTTGATCAGATTGGCAAGAGCCGTGATGATCCGAGACTTAGTGCGAGGAAGGACAGGAAATGCCATATCACAAAATTATACAGAAGGATCTGCAATTTGTCCATTAAAGTCGCATATCCCTTTCAATGCGGCGGTAATTGGGACCGTAGGCAGGGGCTTTCTCTTTTGGTTTCCCTATGACTCCACCTCTGCTGTTATGGGAGACAACGCGGAACTCACCGTCTTCCCAGAGAACCCATGGAAGTCCACTATCACCTGCTCGGACTCCTTCACCGCTCTTATGGAAATCACTGACATATTCGGAGCTGTTCCTGTTCTCAAGACGAGCGAGAATGAACTCACCATCTTGTGTAGCGATTGCAATAGGTTGTCTGTTCTTAGGAGAGAGTGCAATGTTCTTGCGAACCTTTACTGGGAAGTCAGGCTCCACAAAACACCAACTGGTATCATTACCGAGATCCTTCACAAGCATGATGGTGTGCTCAGTGACAGTACCATCGTTCTGCACAGTGTTCACAGTCTGCCCGACACTTGGGTGCAGATGAGTGGCAGTAACCATCTCATTGGAAGAGCGAACCCATCCCTTGAGGTGCGGGTACGCGTTGGAGCGGACAATGAAGTCCTTCTTGAGGTTCTTCCATTTGACCTTTGGTTCACGCAGGGAGTAGAACCAATTCAGTAGTTTCTTTTTAAGACTCACAGGGCAGAGAGTGCCAGAGCAGACGGATGAGTCAACATTATAAATGCGCTCTTTGTCTGTTCCTTCTTCTCGATGCTCTTCTGAATGGCGTACTCCTGTTTGTAGGCATCTTGTGGTTTCTTGTGCTTGCCGAGAATACGTTTACCATCCTTGGTGTACAGAACCCACTGGTTGCTTCCCACTTGTTTAACCACAGCGGACTTCACTACATTGTCTTTGTAGAAGTTATCCATCTTGGAGAGATCAATACCGAACTTTGGTGCATAAGCGTATGGCTTGCTGTTGCTCCACGTCCTTGGATTCCACCATTTCCTTGTAGGATGTGCTGTCACAGGATAACCGGCATTTGGTAAGGCTTTGGTCCACACTTTGGCTGCGTCGTCACTTGTAGCGCCTCCTCTGTCAGAGTAGAACCACTTCCCTGCATTCCCTGCCTTGTAATCCCTGTATGCGTCCCGAATAGCGGCTCCGTACATCTTCTTACCATAGCCCATGCCTCTCAACTTACCACTAAGACGCGACGATGAGATGTAAGTGTTGTTGTCTGCTTTATTGGTGAACGAAGCTAGGTGTCCTTTATGGATGTCACCTACTGAAAGCTCATTGGTACGCCAGTTGGTGAGCCTGTTGGGATTAACAGGAGCTTCTGAGACCATTCTACGAATAAGACCAGCTCTTGCAGCTGCTTTCACCATTGATGCATTCAGATCGTCGTCAGTAGCTCTTACAGCAGGGATCTTCTTCCTGCCTTCGTCATTCGCCCGGTGGTATCTGTGTCTGCCATCCACAAGGCTACCGTCTGGTCCAATAATGACAGGCTTTTTCGTATCCACTTTGTCATAACGTTTCTTGGAGTAACCAGTACGTTTGGAACGGTCTGGCCTTGGAATGTCTGAAAGCTTTGTGTGTACAGACTTCTGTTTCTTGAGCCTGTCATTCAATGCAAGGATGTCAATGTTGCGACCATCCTTCATCACTTTGGTATGCGTGGTGGTTGTCTTGACGTCAGCTGACTTTAACCGATCATACCCTTCGTAACCGGCGTACCCTGTTCCTGCCAAGCCTGCTGCACCAATAGGAGCATCTCTATACCAGAATTTGTTCCTTGCCTTACGCAAAGCATCCATACCACTGATACCAGCTTTGGCAGCAGCTCTATATTCTTCTGAGCCTACTTGTCCTTTGATACCAGATCTACTGGCAACACGATCCATGATGCGGTCTCGTTCTGCCCTAACTTTTGCCCCATTTGCCGCTCTAGTACTACTGTACATCGCATTCATGATTTCCTCACTAGCTCTGTATCGTTCCTCGCCCGGCAGCCATCCATCTAAACGGCGATCATTTGGAGGTTTTTGGAAATATCTAGGGGTGTGTTTTCTTTTACCGAACCCTTCAAATGGTGCATCAAAAGCGATACTGTCTCGACGACCGCCCGTATGGTGTTTTGATGGTCCATTTAATCGAGTAAAGTTCATCACAGGAACTCCCCAATCAGACTGTAAAGAACGTTGATCGGTTGTCCAAGAGTTGTCTGCATGAATAGTGGAGGAGTGTCTTGGATCCCCCATCTCAGTGCGCATCTTACCTTTACGATCAAACTTGGAAGCCTGATCAAGTTGCTTACTGATGTCCTTAGACTGAGAGCCGAACAACTTAACCTTATCCAACTTCTTGTCCACATTATTGCGCCCAATAATGTCAGCAATAGATGGTTTCAATTTAGAACGAATTCCTTCTGCCTCCTTCAATGCGGGAGACAGTCTGGTAAGCAATTCTCGGAATCCAGCTTGCTTATTCATCAACACACCAATAGGAATGTCCCTGCGATTGGTATGTATCTTGAACTTGGTAGGAGTATGGGTCAATCCCATGTATTTACCTTTAGGATCATCCACAAGCCAGTCCTTCGGAGATGCCTGCATTTGTTTACGCAGGATATCCGCCTTGGCTCCGTACTGCTTCTGATCAGACAACTGTTTGGCTCTCAGCAGCGCATATAGAACTGCTGGTTCCATTATGACATTCTCTGCATATAGTTCATGACCATATGAGGATTAGCGTTCTTGCCGTAGTTGAACATAATGTCATTCACAACCGTAGGACTACTATATGAAGTAGAACCAGCACCTGCGTTCATCAAACCAATGTTCTTACGTGCTATTGCCTGATCCTTGAAATGATAAGGACGCTGATGCAGATATGACTGCTTGGCTGCTTGAGAAAATTGTCCCATTTTACGCGTATCCCAAAGATGCTGCACATTGTCATTACGTAATGGTCCAGTAAGCTTACCCAGACCTTTATGCATTAACGTTCCGCCAAGTTCCGGATTAACATTTCGACCGAAGCTACTCAACACACCCCACCTATTGGCACTCTTGGTCAACCCAACAGACTGCATGATCTGCTTACCGGGAGAAATAGGTTTCTTCACTGGAGGCACTGTACCAAACGGAGAGTTACCTGTAACGCCTTGGTAAGCAGCCAAACCAACAGGAGCAGCAACAGCGGTACCCAGTCCAACATGCCCCAAGTTAATGTTTTGATGCCAAGGAGCCTTCGCAGGTGCGGCATTAACGTACATACTGTCCGGAAGAGTTTTGTTCTGGATAGCCCTCAGCATTGGGCTATTCTGCGGGTACAGTTGCGTCACACCGGGAGTGCTGGCAGGAGGTTGCCATGCAGGAGTCCTAGGAAGTGGTGGCCTGCGCAGGACACCTGAGGGAGCCTTTGGAGGACGGACTCTTGAGAGCCACTTGCCGCGATTCACTTTACCAA
>Ga0247822_10000003_pt1 | contig 79505 bp, 118 predicted proteins | sample 13C_Cellulose_Da_FD_192423 | JGI IMG/M metagenome (GOLD analysis project Ga0247822, IMG submission 192423) | Soil microbial communities from agricultural site in Penn Yan, New York, United States - 13C_Cellulose_Day30 | ecosystem: Environmental > Terrestrial > Soil > Agricultural land | place...
CTCTAAAGATGGAGTGACCATTCCGAAGCAAACGTGCAGGCTGGAAGGTCCAAGAGGGTTGGGATTTCACCGGGGATGGGCAGGGAGGCGTCCTTGGGAGGCTGGCTGGTGTCATTGGGGGTGAAAACCAACGTTCTTCCAATGAATTCCATTTAAAGGCCTCTAGGAGCCTCTGTGGCTGGAGATGGGGGTCTTCTGGCACTATGTGACGGAAGACTTCTGAAAAGCCCTATATGGAGGACTGTGGTGCCCGTAGTGGGCATGCCAAAGAATGAACAGTCCGACCAATCCGTAGGCCGTCAGGCCGTAATAGAGGTAGAAGGAGTAGGGTAAAGTACAAGGGGTATCTGCTTCTGTATCTGTATCTGCTTCTGCTATGTCCCAATGATGCGTGAGGGAATCGTGAAAAAACGTGAGAAACCGTGAGAATTAAGATTGCAACCAGCAATGATTCCGTTAGGGTTTTGCCATGGCTTACATCAAGTTGTTTCAATCCATCCTCACCTCCACCATCTGGTTGGAGGACGATTCCACCCGCATTGTGTGGATCACCCTCATGGCCCTTGCTGACAAACACGGGGAGGTTCAGGGAACCATTCCGGGAATTGCCCGCCTTGCCGGAGTTCCGGTCGATGCGTGTCGTGCTGCCTTCACCAAATTCCTGGCTCCCGATCCTGACTCGCGAACCAAGGATGAAGGCGGGCGACGGCTCGAGGAGATCGACGGAGGATGGGCTTTGATCAACCACGCAAAATACCGGGCCTTGGCTTCCAAGGATAATGAGAAGGAGAAGTCGGCAGCACGCTCCAAGCGTTACTACGACCGGAAAACCGGCAAAACCCCCGCCCTCACCAAGGAAGAAATCACCAGCATCCTCTATCCTGAAAAGTGAGTCTGTGCCCTCTTAGTTGTAGCTAATACCCCGGACCCTGGTGCATCCTCACCGGTGCAAGCGCCGGCCGCAGGTGGTCCCCAGCCCAATCTTCTTCTTCTTCTGGAGCCACCCGGAGTTCGCCATCTTCGCCACCTTCTGCACCTCCACCGACTGGAACCTCCCCGAGCTGATGGCGCGATCTGCTGCCAGCAGCAGGGCGTCACAGAGGTCAGAAGACTTCTTGAGCCGCTTCTTGGCCTCCTCCTTGGACTCCACCCGCAGCGTGCGTCCCTCCTTCGGGTGATACTCACGTTCGACCAGCTCCGACACCACCTCCTTGCTCAGGCCCGTCACCTGCCCCGAGCGGATGTATTCCTTGAGCTGAATCCACAGCTCCGAGTTCTTGTTGTAGAACCCCACGTCCTCGTTGCGGAACACCACCGTGCGCTCGGAGGCCTTCCCCTGGAAGTTGATCTTGTTGACCGCCGGCGACCACTCCATGTCCACAATGTGGCCGAAGGGGGTCCCGCTGCCGGTATTGTCCATCGCCGCATTCGACGGCCTCACCTGCCAGTCCTTGCACAGTTCGATCCACTGCCGCGCAATCTGGTGCGAGTGCGCAACCGCCTTGTTGTTCACATCCTCTGCCAAGGTCGCGTAATGGCAGAAGTGCAGGTGATCCCGGCCGTCCACCTTCCCCAGCTTGGCAATGACGGCACAGGATCGGTCCCCGTTGCGCGAGAACGCAGGGTCCAGACCCGACAAGGCGGAAGGCTCGAGGTCCCACGCCGGCTCATCCATCGACATGGCTCCCGAATTCAACAGCTCGGTCTCGGAGTAAATCGAATTGGCAGCCCCGTCCGGGCACCAGAATGCCTTCACGAACCGGTAGTAACCACGCGACTTGGTGCCGCCGCGGGCATCCGCAATGCGAGTGCAATAGGCCCGGTCAGGTTGCCAGTAACACTTCGCCCGCCGGCCATTCTTCCAGTCCTCCTCGGTGAACGTGTCCTCCTCCTCGATGCGGGGCGACTTCTCGGCATTCAACCGGATGCACTCCCCGTATTTGGTCTCCCACTCCTCGTCGTCCTCGGTGATCGACTTCCACCCGGCCTTCGGCTCCGACAACTCCGCGAACGGGTCCGTCAGCTTGTCCGGGTTGGCCATGCCGGCAAAGATCATCCGGTCATTGGATGTCATGTTCTCAAACGCCGTCTTGAGAATGCCGTCACCCAGCTCGTTGAACTCGTCCGCCGCCACCATCACACACGGGTTCTTGATGCCCAGAAGGTCCTTGCACGCCTGCTCCGCGTCCGAATTGCCGGCAGCCATCAGCACCACCCCGCTGTTGCGCCACAGCTTTCCGTTCTGGTCCACCCCCTTGATGTAGCCGTCCGAGTCAATCAACTTGCCAGGGCACCCTTTCTCCACCGCCTGCCCCCAGAACTGCGTGATCGACTTCCAGATACGCATCCGCGCCGCCTGCTTGGTCGTGGACATCACGATGAAGTAGGTCTCCGCCGGCCGCGCCCAATACAGCATCAAGCCAAACAACGCCACCGTGTCGGATTTCCCCGAGCTCGATGAGCCCGCAATGCCAAGGAAGCGCTTCTTCTGCCAGTCCCTCACCAGCTTGCGCAAGATCCACTCCGTCCACCGGTTCCACACCACCCGCCGGATCGAACCCTCGCAGTTGAACGCCAAATCAATGGCGGCCTTCAGGTTCTGATACCGCTGCTCAGGGGTGCGCTGGATGTCATTCCCCTCACCGGCACGGGCAAAGAGAAAGAGGTTGGCCGCAATGGGACAGGTCCCATCCGGAAACTCGTATCCGTCAACAATCATAATCAGATCAGTCCGTTGTTCGACAGGTAGGAGCGCACCAGTGCGCGGCCATCCTCCTGGTCCTGCTTCTTGACCACCGCAGGGATGATCTTCGCAGCGGTGTCCATTAGCTTCTTCTGGGCCGCATCAGAAACACCCTCCTGCTTCTCACCCAGCGCTCGGAAGGTTCGACGAGCCTCCTCTGAGAACCCCTCGAAACGCTTGGATGGCTCCTTGCCCATCTCCCCGGAAAACCAGTCCCTGAACTCATCCTCCGTCTCAAACCGCTTTCCAGTCATCAGGAAGCGTTCCCGGTTTACCTTCCCAAGCCCGTTGATTAATTCCGCCGGCTTCGCAAGGTGGGACTCAGGAGCACCATTGATCGTCTCTCCCTTGCTGAACGCGCCCCCTGACCCGTGCCCCACCTCGTGCTCCAGAATCGACATGAACTGCTTGTCGGCATCCGTCGAGAACTCACGACCCCATACCGGGTCCTCCTTGTTGAATATGCCATCCTGCAAGTTGCCGTAAATCGTCTCTTTCCCCTCCTTCCGGTTGAAACGCAAATCCACGGGATCAACCGTGTGGACGGTTTTGGTCTTCGGGTCATACACCGCCTCCTCAATCCCATCCATCTTCCCACTGCGCTGCTCACCCCAGCGGTCCCCACCCTCATGAAAGTTAAATGAGACCTCGCGAGGGCTCGTGCGGTTGAAGTCGGAAAGCCCGGTGAAATTAACACCTGAAAGCTCATATTTCCGAACTCCCTCCCGATTGTAGGCCTGATTGTCAGCCAGCGCCTCGCTGATCTCCTTCGCTGATCCATCCCGGGCTTCAGCCTTCAAAACGGGATTCCACTCATCCAGCGCAGCCTTCGCCTTCTTCGTCTCAGCCACGTAGTCCTTGCCGTAGTAAGGCCGCACAAGGTCATCAAACGATACCTTCCCTCCCTTCCCTCCACTCCCCCGCAAAGAAGCCATCACCTCAAGGTGCTCCTTCGGCATCTTGCCTCCTGGAGCGTGAAACGCAGCCTTCGGCCGATCTTCCTTCTTCGTTGGCATGCACCCCTTCTACCACAACAGTCAACCAACACCGATAACCAACACCTCCTTACATGGACATCCTTTTATTTTTTCTTTTTGGATGGAAAACAAAATTTTCCGTGGGGAAGCCAACTCCTTGTCTGGGTGGCTGTGTAGTGGATACGCGGTATCGACCTACACCCGCCGTCACCTAACCTGAACAGAAACAACGACATGCAATGAAACAAGAGAACATGAATACTACTACAGCAGCACAACCTGATACGACCATGAGCGAGAACCTGAACAATGTGAGCGCGGGCGAAGCGCGGCTGTTCGCCAATACCGTGAAGCAAGGGCTGACCAAGCCAAGCAGGCTGGCGAGGCCATTTGCCCGGCAGCTCTACAAGTGGCTGCGGGACCAGCAGGGGGCAGAGCCCTGCATGGATGGGCTGGTGAAGGGTAGGATCACCTACTGCTTCACCAAGGTGACGCCGAACCAGGTGCAATACAGCACCAGGGAGCTCACCGAGGAGGAGTTGGAGGACATCGAGGACTTGAAGGTGATTGCCGAGATGGAGGCCAATGGTGAGCTGGATGATGACAAGCTGATCAAGCCGGGCGATCCACGGCATGCTGAGATCATGGCCCTGCTGAAAGGAGGCACCGGTGAGTAATCCCGTTGATCCCCGTCTCGCTTGCTGGCTGGCCTTTGGTGCCAGCGTCATCTACACCCTCATCCTCCTGTTCACCTGATGTTCGAGGACTGGATGGAGCGGATGCTCCCACTCGCTCAGGAAGGCCCTCAGCAGCCTCCTGGGCGGGTTTTCGCAGTGGGTCAGCTACTCACTGCCAGAAAGAGCGGACGAAGGGCTACAGTGGCCTTCTCGTGCGCGCAATGGACTATTCTGGATTACGGGCGCTCGTCTCACCGGATGAGCACCAGCCGGGTGGTCAGGTTATACAGTGTCACCTAAATTGGTATCCACCGCTAGGGCGAGCAACTTATGGTGACATTGCTCAATCTAGCACAATGCGCAAACATCATGAATTACTACCTATTCTGTCTTATTGTCCACCTTGGAGCCACCGTCATTGCCCTCTGGCTCACCTCACCGGTGCAGCCACCACCACGATGGACACCGGGCAAACCCAAGGAAACCACCCTCAAGGGCAAGCACCGCGTCTATTGGATACCCATCGACAAGGACTAGTCCCCTGAACCCGAGGGCTCACATCACCACGGTGTGAGCCTTCCATTCAGGGGGTAATCCAACCCCTTGGCCTCCTTCCCATATCCCGCCCCTTTGTTTATTCCCCCGTCAATCATCGCCGGGACTGGTGCTGGTTACTCGTTGATTATCATGCTACCGCGCAGGAGAGCTTCGCTCTGGACCGTTGGGGTTGCTGTCCTATTAGCCGCTATTAGCGACATGGTGTCACAGGAACAATTCCAAGCGATTTCTTCACAGGAACAATCCTTTATAGGGTCTTTACAAGGCCTTTATGAGGCCTTCATGGGTAGTTTATGGCCATGGCAATGCGCTCTGTGGGGTGTGATGGCTGTTCTCTGGGTGACTGGTAACTTTTAGTTACCAGTCCCTAATGGTGAGGGGTGGTGTTGTTCCTTCTTATGGGGGACAGGGGAGAAAGCTCCTCCGCGAACCATGGGTGTGGCTACAGTGCACAATGCAATGCACACCTATTAGCCTCACACATCCACCGTCACCTGCTTGGGGACAAACCCTTGGTTTGCAAGCACTGCTATGGAGACATTGGCTGTTGGTGCCTGTTGGCCTTCTGAGGGGTCGATGGCCTTGTCGAGGAGCTTTTGGGCTATTGCGGCCTCTTGGAATGAGGTGGGGATGGGAGACATGGCCCAGAAGCGTTCCATGGCCTTCTTGGCTCCTTGGTAGGATGCTTCACGTGATTGTTCGCCGCGTTGGGTCCATAGGGCAGCGAGGGCTTGGGCTGGATCATTGGTTTCCTCCTTCGGGTTGTTCATGGCCCGTTGGATGCGTTGGGGTGTTGGCCATTGCTCCTTGTTGGCCCGTGAGTTGATGGTCTGCGGTTTGATGCCATAGCGAGGGGCCAGCACGGTGGCGAGCTCACCGTGACAGTATAATGCGCGGATTACCGCCCAATCCTCATCCGAAACCTTCTTGTTCGGATTGCGCTGCATCAGCACTGGCTTTTCTTCAGGCGGCATCGACTCGCTCATGGTTTCTTTATGGGATAAATCGCCCAAAAGCTCAACGTCAACTTCCCAAGTGGGTCTCGCCCTGATAGGGTCGCCCATCCAAAAGGATCTCCTGCCTCGAATCAGGTGCGTCCATTGCGAAAACGAAATGCGCCCTCGTGCGTGCGGTGGGGATCAACGCGATCCATTCGAGCCACTGCGCCGCGAGGGTGTGCCATTTACACCATGCAACCAACACTCGAATTCTTTCGCTCGATACTATCATACGAACCCGAAACCGGCCTGCTTCACTGGCTAAACAATCGAGGACGCAATAAGCGTAAAGGAAAGCAGGCTGGTTGGGTTGCAGAACGCGGATACATCGTGATCCAAGTAGAGGGCAAACAATACGCCGCCCACCGAGTGGCATGGCTCCTGATGACCGGTGAATTCCCGGCTATCCACATCGACCACATCGACGGAGTCACCTCCAACAATAAATGGTCCAACCTGCGTCAGGCCACTCCTTCCCAAAACGCACAAAACCGGCGTTTATACAAAAACAACACCTCTGGACACAAAGGCATTTGCTATCACCCCGGCAAAAAGAAATGGATAGCGGTTCTTCGTGCTAAAGAGCAAAAACTATCCAAAGCATTCAAGGAACTTGAACAAGCCGTCGAATGGATGAAGCAAGCTCGTCTGGCTATGCACGGCGAATTCGCCCGCTTCTCCTAACCTTATAGAGCTTTGATGATCTCCCAGTCTGCGGAGCTTACCTTGGCTGCCCGGGTGGTGATGACGGCTCCCATGGGGATTACATTCGAGCCTTCGGCTTGGTGGTTGGACGTATCCATGCGTCCTGTTTTAACAGCTTTCCGTGGCAATGGCCACAACGTCGTCAGGTGCGTCACAGCCTGAACCAAAGAACAAAGCACTACTCGTTATGAAGACACACAATCCATTCAGGAAGCGCAGCAGGTATGACCGCATTTGCGTGTGGTTCAACGTCTCCGGTGTTCCGACCCGGCGCTATTGCACGAAAACCTACCGCACCCGTGAAGGAGCCTTGGGTTTGGTTCGCAGCAATGCGGATGGGACTCACCGGCTTGCCACCGCTGCCCATGCAGCCTTCATCCACCCCGTCATTCTCATTGAGAAGCTCAAGCCATGAAAACACTCGCCATTACCGTGAATAAGTTCGGCCGGGATCACCCGGTGGCGGACCTTCACCTCTACTGCGGTCGGACACCCAAGATGCCGCTCATTCCACCCATGGTAGATGCAGGCTTGGGTAATCCGTTCTGGATGGGTTCTGAAAAAGACCGCGACCAAGTCTGCGAGCAATACGCCGACATGCTCGATGCCCAACCGCTGCACCCACACTGGAAGCGCATCCGCCGAATTGCTGAACACCTAGTGGCGGGTCGCTCGGTGGCTCTCTACTGCTACTGTGCTCCCAAGCGCTGCCATTGCGACACCATCCGGGCGCACGCCATCCGGATTGCAACCGAATGGACCACCGATGAGCGCTTCGCGCTGGAGCACTAATCAATCCACCTGATACCATGAAAACCAACGTAATCACCGTCGTCCTTGAAAAGGAACAATCCGACGAAAGTGCCGCTCTGATTCTCGCTGCAATCCGCCAGATTAAGGGTGTGACTTCGGCTGAGGCAAATATTTCAGATGAGACTCAATACCTCGCGATCACACGAGCTCGCACCGAAATCCGCCAACAAATCGTCGAAATCCTCTACCCGAAAAACCAGCCTAAATAGCAATTCCCTACCAAACCATGAAACATGCATTGAAAACCGTTGGAGGCTTGAACCCGGAGATGGTTCCGTCCTCGTTCTCGTTGCCCGACCTCATCCTTGAGGCTCTGGAGTCGTTGCAAGGCAAGCTCCCTCCCGAAGAGGATGAGTTGAACCTCGACCTGCTCACCAAGGACATCGTGTGGAACATGATGCGGAGGAAGTTCGGCAAATGGCTCCCCAAAGGCGCTCAGAGCGTCATTGAAGGCTCTTTGAAGGAGCTCCGGGCTATCGGTGAGGAACGGGGCTATCCCCTGTCTCACGACGAAGTGGTGGCCTCCTACGCATGGAGCGCACAACGCATCCTCGAACTGGAGAAGTGGAAGGAGGAACAACGGGTCATCCGCCGGGCGACACAAGCCCTCGTCCGTCAGGAGACCACCAAGCAACTGGTCGATGGTCGGAAGGTCTGGGTGGACGCCACCGTCTATGAGCTTCCCCCGTTGGTTCAGCCCGATGGGAAGTCGCTGAAACACGCTCTCTCCCGTTATGCCTGCCGTCTCCCTGACGGCCGCACCGTGGACTTGGGCATGCAAGACGGCAACTGGGCACCGATAATGAGTGATGGTCCCGACATTGCCATGCAGCGCATTGCCAAGCGTCTCGGGATGGACATCCGCGGAGGAGCCCACACCATCTTGCAGGCTCTCACGGGTCAGAACGACATCATTCCTGCTTACCAGACCATCTGGCACCGCGGGCAGTGGTTCACCATTGTGGGCTGGCAGAAAGATCCCAAGCTGACCAATTCGAGCTACTACCTCGATGGGACACAGCTCACCCGCATTGGGGACGACGAGAATCGGCTGACGATGTCCGAGCTGGACTACCACTTGTTGCGTGGTTCCGCTGAAACCGAGGTTCAGGACGAACAAGGTGAAGTGGTGGACTACCTCAACGAGGAGGAAGAGTTCTACGCCGAGGACGATACACGGGATGAAGACCCGCTTGATCCTCCGCTGGACCCTGAAATGTTCGACGAGGGCTCCGATGAGGTGGCGCTGATCTGGTTTGCCGGTGAGCAGTCCAATTGCACCGTGAAAGCCCGCTACAACCGCAAAGGGCAACGCCGGATGTTCACGGTGAGCGTGGGCACCACCAAGCCCGCCACGATGAACGAGGTGTGCTCTGAATCGACCATGCGGGCACTGGTTGAACAGCACAACTACCACTCCCGCCTTGAGGGACTGGCACAGCACCACGGCAACGTGGAGATGGAAGCCGTCCACGCCGCCAAGCGCCGGCAGCTGGAGCGCATGGCACAAATCCGTGACGAATGGATGCAGCCGCAATCGACCTGCCTCGTCCGTCACTGGTTGCCAGAGCACAAGAACGGGTTCGGCTCGATGCGCGGCACCGTCTCCGGCTCGCCGCTGATGGAGCCGGTTCGGACCTCTCCTGAGATGCTCTTAGTTCCGGCTAACGAAGTGGCTTCTGTGGGTCCTATCCTTGAGGTGGCGGAATTGGGTGAGCACCGGGTTTCGGTGATGCATCGCGTGCGGCGCTCCACAATCGCCGTGGTGGGCTTTGACGTGTCCACTGGCACTCCCATCCGGAAAGCCATCGCGCCTCGCTCACAGCCCCGTTTTGAGGCCAAGGACGCCTCGCCACGACTCAAGGAGACTCTTCGCCGGATCATTTGCACTGAACTGGAGAAAGGCACGCTTGAGCAAGAAGTCAGCGACACCTTTGCCGCGGCTCTCGATGAGGCAATCCGTGCAGCTTGCGCGTGAAGCCCTTCGGGCTGGATTTGTAAGCGATCAGGGAGGTTCAGGAATCCGGTCAGGTGATCGGGTTCCTGGCCTTCCACCCACAAACCACAGAAGAAAGAGAGAGCAATATGAAGACCATCGTTCATACCAAGGACAAGAATGACCTCGATGAACTGCTGAAGGTGATCCCGGAAGCCGACCTGGGCGAATACAGCATCGTCCACTCGGTGACCAAGCGCACCGTGGAGAAGCCCAACATCCTCACCGGCGGAAAGCAGTCGGTGGAGGTGGAAGGCTTCGACCCGGCCTGCCCAACCGCGTTGGCTGCGGCTGCTGCCGCCGGTAACCGCATCCTCACGACCGGGCTCTACCTCGACCGTGCGGCCGAACTCGGTGAGTTGATGCTGGTGACGAAGAACTTCGGCAAGTATGCCGAGGTGAAGCACATCTTCGCCAAGAACATCGTCGATGCCGAGGCGTTCAACCGCCTGAAGGAGTCTGACGACTTCAAGGCCGCGTTCACGCCGGCTGAAGGTGCCACGGACACTCCGTTCTAAGTGTTTGCCGCACGCCAGTGCGGATGAGCTTGGAACAAGCGATTCACCCCCGGAACACGGGCCGGTCTGTCCCCGATTGGGGATGGACCGGCTTACCCTTTTCTTTTAGACGGTCAATGCCATGCGTAAGAAACCCATAGGCTACTTCGAGCAAGACGGTTCCTACAATGAACTGGACCCGCAACAGACTCCCAAGCTGAGAAAAAGACCGGCCAAAAAACTCGGCAGCATGGAGGAAGCATCCGCCCTTTCACTTGCTCCCGAAGATTTCATCCGTTGGCTCAGTCACCGGACTTACTGGCATGGCAATCAATACCGGGCAGCTTGCTCGCGTTGGCTTGACCGGCAGCAAAAGCTCCAAGCCAGCAAGTAACCACTTTCAATGTCACCGCGGCGTGGAAGGACACGCGAGCACAACCACCTGCGCTCCTCGTGGAGTGGAGCGAGGACAGCCGGTTTCGAGTCCGGCCGGTGACACCTTTTGCAATGCTGGAAGCCGCTCGGACGGAGACGAGCCCAAGTCGTAATTGATTCCTAGGTTCTCGGTTACGTGAGGTGAAAAACAAAGCGGGTTCAATTCCCGCCTTCCAGCAACCTCCTTCATGTAAGGGTAGTGCATAGCGCCGCATCTCCGGGTGAAGGTGCGGCCACCCCTTTCCTTTTTACCCGGTCAATCCCATGAGCACCCGTGCCACAGCATGCCTCGCTTCAAGCTTGTCCATCGTGTGGCCCTTGCTCTGGCTGGTTGTCATCCTGTTCCTTATTACACCATGACCGACATCGAAAAACGCGTTGCCCTGGCTGAGTTTGCCGGCTGGAGGTTCCAATTCGAGATTCCCGGTGGGACATGGACCCGCGAGGTGGACCGTGAGACCAAGCTGGTTGCCACGTCCTGCTGGGTCAGGCCCGGTTCTCCCCCGTGGGAAACCGAACGGCTCCCACGCTACACCGATGACCTCAACCGGGTGCAGGACCTGATTTCCTTACTGCGGGACAAGGACATCCTACTCTACCGGGAGTATGCCCTGTATCTGGGAGTGATTCTGACGCGGTTCAACGTCTCCCCTGAACGCGAATCCTACCACCCCATCGAAACCTGCGATGCCACCGCCTCAATGAGGTGCGATGCCATCGGACACGTCCTCAACCTCTGGTAATGATCCTCTTCCTCACCCGCTGGCAGGCTGGCAAGCTCCGGCAAATGGGCTTGGCTCCCGCCCTCAAGCGGACCACCTTTTCCGTTAGCCGCAACTAAAACCAACCACTACCATGAGTCCCAACACATTCATTATCTCTGCCGCCGCAATGGCTGCCAGCTCGCCATCCGATTTCTGGCCGCTTGCTGTTCATCGCTCGCCAGCGGAAATCAACTGGAACCGCCACAACCAGCGCCAGAAGCGCAAGAACCGCCGCCGGGCACATGCCGCAGGCATCAAGAAAGCTTTCCACTAAAGCCATGTCCAAACCAACCGCCAACCGCCAGAACGTCGTCTCCTCTGCCACCTACAACCCGGAATGGGAAAAGCAGGCGCTGGAGAACATGAATCCCCGTGACCGCCACCAGAAGATGCTGGCAGAGCACCGGGAGGACAAGAGCCGCGCCCGTGACCAGCACCGCCGTGGCACCCGCTACCGGAAGATGCCGGCAACCCACCTCATCTGATGACCTGGAAGCACCTATTCATGATGTTCATTGGTGCCGGGCTGGCATGGGCCGGCTTGGGTCTCAACCGCTGGCAAACCTGGGCCATCATTCTAGTTGCTTCAATCATTCTCACCTACTTCACCTGATGGACACTACCTCGGAACCCGCTTCCCACGTGGTGACGCGCCTCCGGGCCATGCTGCTTGAAGGCATGGTGAATGCGAAGGACCAATGGCTATGTGACGCCCTGGTCAATCGCACCCCGGAGGCCGAACTCACCGGTGCCAACCGCAAGTGGCTGTGCTCGTTGCTCGACCGCAATGGCGAACCATTTCTCAAGACCGAATCAATCCCGTCATGACTCCCGAGCAAATCGAACGCAACCGCGAGTTCCTCAAGGACCTGAGGGCCAACCAAAAGAAAGTAAGGAAATGCATGAGAAGTTCTGGAGGCGGCCGTTGCTGCCTCGCAGTGGCTCTCGATTCCGCCATTGCCCAAGGCTATCAATGCCCGGAAACATGGGGTGATAGAGCCTTCCTTCCGCCTGATGACATGGCGGAAGATTTCTATGGTTGGCCAGGTCGCTCGCCAATGCTGATTGGGCCTGATGGCGTGACCAAACACCATGCCGATGGATGGAATGATGGAAAGGATTGCCAAGAACTGAGCCACGCCGAAATTGCCGACGCCTTCGAGCGCACCTTCCCCGAGCTGAAACAAGCTCCCTGATTTTCCCCGCGAAGGAAACCGAAGAGAGCCGGGGCTATGGACCGCCCCTGCGGGTGATGGGACTCACCTGCAATTGACCACCCGTGCCGCCGAGGTTCCGCCCGAGAGGGCCGGCGTGCAAGTTTTCGTTTTGGAATGAACCGCCTGCTGTGGGCACTCGCCCTTGTCATCCTCTTCCACCTGCTGGTGAAGATCTTTAGTTGAAACCAATATGATCCGTGACCCGAGAGAGCCCGTCTATCGAAAGGTGGGTAAGCGCTACGTCGAATGCGGGCGCATCGACACTCCCTACCTCAAGGACCGCCAGGGATCATGGGAAGGCATCCGCAAGGATGGCCTGTGGCTCCACACCTCCGGCGATGGCTGGCGCGGGATGACCTTCCTTTCCTCGCTTGAGGACCTGCCGTGCAGTGCCGTGAGACTGGCTGCCATGCATGCCAAGCAGGACGACCTGACCAAGCTGATCATGGTGTGCAACGGCCAATCCATGAGTGTTGCCGAGCTTTCCAAAACCATCCTCCACTTCCTTGCCACGAGCCCTTCGGGCGGGAGCATTCCTTGAATCCCCTATGAATACATCCACACCAACCAAGAGTCTCATTTTCCATACCGGAGGCGAAATCGACCCGGCTTCCTGGGAAATCGTGGGCCTGTCAGCCAAGGAAACCGAGAACCCGCTGGGATTTTTCGGTAGCGGCCTGAAGCACAGCACCGCCATCCTCCTGCGCACCGGCCACAAGGTGCGGGTTGAGACCTCCAAGAATGGTGAGCGAGTCACCTACGAATTCGGAACCCGGGACATGGATTTCCGCGGCAAGGATTTCAAGCGCGTCACCTGCAATGAGCAGGACTTGTCCTATACGACCCACATGGGCTCCCACTGGGAGCTTTGGCAGGCCTACCGGGAATTGGTCAGCAATACAATCGACGAGGGAGGGATCTGGTATGCCGGCGATCCGATGCCGGATGGAACCTCCTTCGTCATCGAAGGGCCTGTCATCGAGTGCCTGAAGGACCACGAGCGCTACTTTGTGGGTGATCGCGAGCCATTGGTTGTCTGTGACGGCCTCATGGAAGTCCACAAGGGCAACGGGACCATCTTCTACCGCGGGGTGAAGGTCGGGGAGATTGCCGGTTCACGCTGGTCCTACAACATGCTCCAGACGATTGAGCTGACCGAAGATCGAACCATCAAGCATCCGAGTGTCGTCCATGGTCAGATTGGCTTGGCGTGGTGCCAGTATGTGAAGGATGAAAAACTACTCCGCGAGCTGATGACGGTTCCTCAGAGCGCCTGGGAGCATGACGTGGACCTCGACTGGAGCTGGTCTCAGGAATTCCTGAAGGTTGCAGACAACCTGTGGACCAACGCACCCACCACCCTCACCAAGCAGATCCAACGGTTGATGAAGCGCCGCAACCCGTCAGCCACCTTCGCCTGCCGGGAGAAAACCGAGGACGAGGCGATGATGCTGGAACGGGCCTTGGAGGTAATGGCGACCATCGGGTATCCGGTGACGGCTCCGGTGGAACTGGTCGACAACGAGGACGACAACAACATTGCCTTCATCCACGACTCCAAGATCCACCTGACCAACAGGGCATTCGACCGGGGCCTGTTCTTCCTGCTCACGGTGCTGATGGAGGAACGCTCGCACGTTTCCGGGTATTCCGACGAGTCGCGGGCTTTCGAGTCCTACCTGATCGAGGAGCTGATCAAGCACGCGGCCAAGCGCCATCGCATTGTTCTTTAACCAACCACAACCATGGACAACGATAATCCATCCGCTGAATTCGCCCTCCGTGACGCGGAGGTTCCCTGGCCTGACTCCATCGAGGAGCTGGTCGCCTACATCAACAGTTTGACCGAACGACAGCACGACTACGGCACCGTCGTCTATGCCATGAGCATGGCTGCGGTGGCTGCCTTCCAGTATGTGGCGAAGAAGGAAGGGACCACTGGTTTCCAGGCCGGCTGTGCTGATCTGGACATCATCCGCCGCACCCGGCGGCTCAAGGGTCCGTTCATGATCGTGAAGCTGGAGGATACCCTGTATCCCCAATACGACGTGGAGGGGGATGTCAGGAAATTCTTGAATTCACCACGCTCCCTGCAATGGCTCAAGGAGCAAGCCCTTGAGCAACTTGAGAAAACCACCAAGGGCAATGTCCATCAACATGTCCTTGAGCACTGGAAGAGGCTTGCCGCATGGCGGCATGAAGAACCAACCACCTGAAACCATGGGCGACCGGGGAAATTTATACATCACCAATAGGGACAGCACCGGCAAGCTGGAGTCCTGGATCGACCTCTACTGGCACTGGCACGGATCAAAGGTCCGGGACTATGCGGCCTACGCCCTTGAGGTCTGCCGCGGCCGGTGGGATGACGAGAGCTACATGGTGGCCTTGTTTCTGGGGCACCTGTATGGCTTCCATGTCCCTCCGAGCGGCATTGTCATCAACGGTTTCGACGACAACGAGCATGATGTCGTGGAGATGTGCATGACCGATAACCGAGTGAGGATCTGGAATGGCTACGATCATGGCGACCTCAACACGCTGGCAGACGTGTCCAAAGCCAAGGAGTCCCTTCCGTTCCATGAATTCTGCCGCAAATACGAACCACCGAAGGAGGAATGACCGTGCAGGAGTCCCTGCCTGATGGTGCAGGTGGCACTTGAAACCCCTTACAAAAGGCTGGGTTCAGGGTGCTAGGTAAGGACTTGCCGAATTTCCCCCTTCCAGTGTAACCGCTTACAATGAAGCACTTGTGAAACGTTAGTTGCAACTAATGCTTGTCCTTGGCCTGTTGCCTGCTAAATTAGCCACGTCCAATTTGGACGAAGCTCGCCCTGTCATGGGCACCGGCGCTTAAGCACGCAGCGCAGCCAAGAAATACCTCCGTGAGGCGATGAGCCTCCGGAGGCTTTCTTTTTCCCATTATGTTCTACCTTTGCTGCTACCACGATTGGCCGGAGCGGAAATCCGAGATCCGGGAAGACCCTCCGAAGTTCTGGCCCAACACCGAGGGTTACTCCTCAATGTCGGCCGGCTATGAGACTGAAGCCGAGCTTCGAGAGAAGAACGGCATTCCCGATGAACCCTGCAAGGAATGTGGGTCGATCTTCAGCACCCACTACAGCGAGCCGGTGAAGACGCTGCTTCTTGAGAGGGGCATTTGCCATCACTGCAACCACTTCCTGCAATTGATCGGAAAACAGCATGCCCTGCGGATCAATGGAGTCCACTGGATGGGCAAGGCAGGTGACAAGGGACAAGGCTGCGGCGGAAGAACCTTCGGAATACGAATGCTCGGCACCGGTGAGGAGTTCCAGACCTCCAACCTGTGGTGCCAGGGAGAGATTCCATCCCATTTCCGGGAACGCCTTCCTGACAATGCCGAGTTCATTCAAATACCAAAGCCCATGCTTCACGGGCAGGGATACCTTGGAGACCCATGACCACTGAAAGAATCAGCCACCACGAAATTTCCGTGAAGTTGCGGGACCTGCTTGCCAATAGCGGCATCAAAACCGGATCGGTTAAAGCCAGAACCGTTGAACAAGCATTCCTCCACGGGATGATCTTTGCCGATGAACGCTATATGACGCCCTATATCGCCATCCTGCTGGTTAGCGGCAGGTCCATCCTCGACGACCACCCATGACCACTCCACGACAATACACCGATGAGGAACGCCGGAGCAACCTCGCCCGTCTGGCCAAGGCCCTGCTCTCCCGGAAGTTCAAGGTGAGCTTCGAGATGGATTGCTTCGCGTTCAATCCCCATTCCAAGGTAGTACCTGCTCCTTTCGAAGTGGCTAACATCTGCGGAACTTCCTGCTGCGCACTCGGTCACGCTCCCTTCGTGATCAACGACGTGAATGATGGAGAGCGCTGGATGCAATATTCCAACCGGACCATGCCAATGCGAGCTGGTGGAGGCGCTGACTCTCGCGATTGGGATTTCCTGTTCGGTCAGTATTGGCCTGACGACAAGAAGCAGTTTGCCGCACGGGCTTTCCTCTACCTCACCGAAGGCACCCCTGACGACTTCGACGAGGATTGCTACGGGGAGGATGAATACACGGTGGTGGGACCGAAGCGCTTCGACCAATTTATCATCAAATGAAAAAGCCACGCACCAAGATCAACCCGGGTAACCGGAAGAACCTCGACACCATCAATGCCGCGGCCCGGGACGGAAACCTGTGCCTCATGCTCTGCCATTGGAAGGACTCCGGGAAACCGGTGGATGTGCTGTGCGCGGTGAACCGGCAGGAGAATAGTGATTCGGCCTTTGTGCCGCTCGCCACCTTGTTCGATGGCAACCCCTACGAGTTGCTGTTGCCGCCGCAATGACACCACATCAAGGAATTCGCCGTAAAGGCCCCTAGGAGCCACCAGGAGCGAAGCGACGCCATCCGCAGGCACACTACAGGGAAGCCACCAGAAACGCAGCCACAGGCACCCCACAACGCAAAAGAAACACCACCCACAGGAAACATGAGCAACCCAGGACAAGGAAATGGAAATCTATCCATGCACCAGAGCCAATACCACTGCGGCTTAACCAAACGGGAATACATCGCCACTGCCTGTTTGCAGGGCTTGCTGGCAGCCCAAATCCATGGCTTCACGGATGTTCCATCCAAAGGTCCATTTGCGCGCCTGGCAAGAGATGCGGCCGATGCACTTCTTGCAGAACTCGAATCAAACAATCCATGATCCTCAAGCACATCAGCACCGCCCCCAAGGACGGCACCATCATCCTCGCCCTCACCACTAACGCCCTCGAGCAAGTCAGGTTCAGCAGGGTCAGGTTCAACAATGGCCGCTGGCGTTATGGAAAGGATAGCCATGTTGAATTACAGGAGTCGTTCATCCTCTGGACCGAAAACCACATCGAGGAAGAAAAGGCACCGGAGCCACCCAAGCCGGTCCTCGTGCCACTGGGGCCGAACAAGACCCGCGATGGCCGAACCGTCCACGTCCGCTGCATCGACGCCGCGAAGCCCGGCTATCCGGTTATCGCTGAAGTCCCTGACCCGCACTCCAAGGAACTCATCCTCACCTACTATACCGCTGAAGGGGTTTCCCGTAGCAGTAAAGAAAGGGACCGCACGGACCTCGTCGGCCACCTGCCCCCGGCAGAACCGGAACCCGTGAAGCCGCGGGAGTGGTGGATCAACATCTGCGAGCACCGGCCGGAGTTCTTCGCATCAAAGGAAGACGCAGATGAGGCGGCGTGCAATAGCCGGAAGGAATGCAGGCATGTCCGCGAAGTCCTCCCCGGCGAACAGGACGAACTTGAAGCCCTGCGTCTGTGGAAGAAGGCGCAACTGCTGGTTGAGGACCAGTGGGACCCGCACGCGGTAGGCAAGGAACTCGGGCTTACGTTGGGTTCCAAGATCCGTCCAGCCATCCTGCCGAAGATCCGGGAATACAAGGACCTTCTGGATAGGGCACTCCGGGGACTAGACCCTCAATGTCATTTGGCAGGACAAATCCGCAAAGCGCTCAACCCATGAAAGCAGGCGACATCATCGACACCCCGCACGGCACCGGCACCGTGCATGGGTTTGAAATCTACCCTCCGCTCGACAAGGGTTGGAGGGATCATCAGCCATGGCCTGACGTGGAATACACCACCGTCTTTCCAGATGAAATTCCGGAAGGAACCTTCATCCGGGTTGGCGTCACCGGTGCCCACCCCACCCTGACGGTGGCCTACTATACCTTCGATGAACTCCAACTGGAAAAGCCATGGGATACCAACGCGTGATACCACGGGACCTCTTCAACGAAGCCAGCCTGTTGAAATGCGTGGGAAGGCTCTCATTGCTCATTCACAACCGTTCCGCGCCACCAAACCTCCGGCTGGAGCACTTCGGCACCAGTGCAGGATTCCAGATCTACCAAGACCCTGATGATGGTTCCATTGCCATCAGCAACATCAGCCTGTTCCGGAACAACAAAGGTGGCTTCGATTTGTGGAGGCCCTTGAACTCTCGTGACCCATGGCCGCTTTACGTCGATTACAAAGACAATGAAGCCCGTGTATTTGACCACGAAGGCAATTTGTCACCGGAATTCATCGAATGGTCCTTAAAGCCATGAAAGCCGATGACACCATGGGAGGGCAGCACCTCAAGAAGCTGCTGGCGCGGTTCAGGCCGAACCGGAAGTCCCGCATTGAATGGCTGGCCACCCCCAATGGCTCCTTTGCCATCAAATGTGCCCCCATCGAGCTGATCCTCGCCGGCAAGGGCAACATCGTCCAATACCACCTCGAACAACGCCTCAAGGGCAACCCCGCATGAAAACCTACATTTCCATCTCCAAAGGCTCCTACGACTTCCTTCACCCGAAGGACGTGCAGGTGCAGGTTTCCATCCGCGGCTTGGACAATGAACTCACCGGTGTCCATTTCCTCAGTGAAACGTGGCCGGAAGACGAGGACCCTGGCATTGACTCCAGCACCCTGCTGCGGGACGTGGTTGCCACCATGAAGGCCCGTTTGGAGTCCTACTGGATCAACACACGCAAAGACCGAGAGCTGCCAGTCTATGCGTGGCTGGAGGCCAACATGGACGAGTTGGAGCGCCATTGGGCAATCCAGCGACAAAAGAATCTTAAGGCCCAAATCGACCGCTTGCAGGCCGAGTGGAACCAATTGGATGTGGACTACGAGCTTTCGTCGGTTCCGCTGAAGGAGGAGTTCGAGCCTTTGATCCAAACCAAATGAAAACCGAAATCATCACCACCTTTCCTCCCGGCCTCTACTACGTCGGGGATCTCTGCTACCTGATCCAAGACCGGGATCAATGGTCGGCCGTCTGCAATGCCATTGCAAACACCTGGTGCGGAACCGTCAACCTGCCGGAACATGGCATCCAAGCATGGTTCTCATCGACCAAGTGGGGTGACGGAACCTACCGTGACCAATTTGGACGGGAATACGAGGTGGACGCCGGCCTCATCGGGGTTTGCGCAGTCAAGGACACTACCCCGGTGCGTGGAGGCCACATCCTGGCCTTTGACCGGCCGTTCGAGTGCTTCGGGTATGATTCAGACGACTGGGATGGGGAAATCATGATCGGTGAACTGCGAATCGACACCGACCCGGAGTGCGACGTGGACGAGGAGGAAGAAGAATGAAACCCACCGACGAGAACATCCGGGAGATGGCCCGCAAGCGCTACGGCCTGACCGGCAACGTGGACGTGGATGATGACGCGGTGGTCTCCCGTGGCGATGACCCGGGAGCCTACGTGCAGGCGTGGGTGTGGGTGCCTTTTGAAGAGGGTGAGGACGAGGAAGAATAGCCTTTAGCTTCGGCTAAAGAAAAGAAGCTTGCACCGGTGCCGGCATCGGGTAGTTTCACCCACGTTCCTTGCATGCGGCGAGAACGGACCAATTTCCCTCTTGAGGAAAGCTCAAGACGCGAACCCCGATTCCTGGCCGCATACTGGGATCGGGGTTTTGCTTTTCTTCCGGGAAGCACCACTTCACATAACAAGGAAGGAAGGAACGTTCAAAGCGACCGCACCCGACCCACCGGAAGATCACAAGGGTCTCCCCCTGACGACAAATGAAGGGGAGATGGCGTGGCGGTGACAGCACCACGTCTCAGTGTGAATGCTCCATGGGGTTTGAAGCCGTTCCTACCACCACAGCCCTTCGGCTACTCATGGGGTCCGGCGTCCTGCTTGCAGGGCTGCGAGCAGGCTTGTCCCGCAAAGCAATCCCCGGTCTATACGCTTTTCTCCGTGGCTCCGTTACGGGTGAGGTTCGAGCGGTAGGGTTTCGGCTGCAATGGCCGAACTCTGCCGTATAGCAACCGTCCACCACCCGGGTGAGGTTGGGCTGGTTTACTACGACCCGTCCGATTGCTCCTACTGGCAGATGAAACCAAGGAAGAAACCAACCGAATCCCAGCGGGAGACCTTCAAGTTGAAGTTCCTATCCTTGGTTGGTGGTTTCCTTGTGAAGCATCCACATTGGACTTTGAAGAGATTCCACTCGGGACACTACCGGTTGATAGATGGCAAACGTCTCACGGACTTCTGGCCTGTCACCGGCACCTGGTATGACCTGGACTCGAGGGCGAAAGGGAAAGGCTTTGATTCTCTGGAGAGATTCCTGACAGGAGAACAACCCGAGGGGATACCCAGATCCAAATACCCGAAACCGGAAGACCCGAAGCACTACGATCATCCCGACCTGATGGATGACATTCCATCCTTTGAAGACCTCAACCCTGAAACCCCACCTTGGTAATGAGCCGACCACCATACACCGCTCGCCAGTACTTTCTCGAGATGACCGACCCGACCAATTGGCCGGAGGATGCTGGAAAAGAATACGCCCATGCCATGGAATTGGTCCATGAAGGGGTCATGGATTGGTGGAGCGAGCTTGAGCTGACTGAATACATCGACGTTGTTGAAACCACAAAGGGAGCCATTTACCCCTACATGGTGGAAACCAAACCAAACGAAAGCTGGAGCGCCCACACCATCTGGAAGGAGCTGGAACACGCCCAGATGGTTGGCAGGGCCATCCGGAGGGAACACCCGAATCTCCCCGTCCGCATTCTTCATTACACCGGCCCATCCGGTCCACCCTTCTGATGAACCCTGACGACACCGCCATGAGCTGGGACGAGTGGAAGGAAGCTGGCTTCCACGTCATCAAGGGCCAGAAGTCCCACCTGCGGGATGCCCTTGGTGTCCCTCAATTCACCGAACAACAGGTCGAGCCTGATCGTGGCAATTATCGGGGAATGTGGGAGGACGAAGGCGGAAACTATCATTACGTGATGCCCGGACAGACCGTTGCCGGACAAGTTTACTATCGACCGGAGGAGGCGCCTCCGCTGGCATTCGATCCACGAGGATTTCCAACCAAGGAGCGGATGGACTACCACATGAGCATGCTCAACCCAACCCACCAGGCCTTCCGTGCCCTTGAATCCCATCTGGATTCGGTGTTCGAGAAGCACCACGGTGGCATGGAATTCGACGAAGACTACGGGGACTGGTAGCCCTTCGGGCTGGAAGGATGAAGGACATGGACGACAAGGAACCTATAGCCATGAGTGAGGAAGCCTACCCTTGGTTCGCGACCAACGAGAAGCAGTTCGTCCAGATCACCGAACCCCGTTTCCAAATGGGAGGAATGGTTAATTGCCGCAACAAGGAAGGCCAGGAGTGGCTCATCCCGTTCGAGGAACTGGAGACAGCCGAGAAGCACAAGGAGCCATGAAAACCAACATCCTCATCAAGGTCCTCAGAGAATCCATTAAAAAGGATGGAGATGCCGTGCTCACAAAATTCTCCCTCTTGGAAATCCTGGATGAAGCAAGAAAGCTCGAGAAAGAAGAAGCCATCCAAGAGGAGGAAAATCATCGGCAAGCATGGGAAGAAGCAAACCCTCACTGGGGGCAATTCTAAGCAACCATGATCTTCACCCTGCTAATCCTTTCCTGCCTGCTCACAGGAGGCATCATAGGAGCCCTCCTGCTGGGCCGCTGGGAACACTACCGCTACTGGCTGTTTGCTGCCGGAGCCTTGTCCGAAACGGCCATGTTCATTCTCATTCACAAGCAATGACACTCATCACCAAATACGACATCCGCCATCGGGTCTGGATCATGATTGAGAATAAGCCCGAAGAAGTGGAAATCCACGACATTACCGTGGCGGTGACTCCTGACGCTCAGGGTGTTCCGGTGCCAACCATCTGCTACCGGCACTACGGTGCCAAGCATGGCCTTTCCAACATTCACAGGCAGGACCTGTATTTTCCCACCAAGGAAGAACTCATCGCATCACTATGACACCGCAATCGAACCTCCGCACCATCACCCCCGCGTGGGCTGCCAAGGTGCTCAAATACAAGAACGTCGGCAACCGGCCGATCAACGAGAAGCACGTCAAGGAGCTGGCCGACGAAATGGCCGGCGGACGCTGGGAACTCAACGGGGACACCATCTGCCTGAACGGCGAACGTCTGATAGACGGACAGCACCGCTTGAAGGCGGTCATCCTGTCGGGCGTGTCCATCCGCACCTTCGTGGTGGACGGGCTCAAATCCGAGACCTTCCACACCAAGGACATCGGCAAGCGCCGCAGCGGGTCCGACACCTTCGCTGCGGCGGGCGAGCAGAACACCACCCGGCTGGCAGCCGCGCTGGCAATGGTGGAGACCTACATGGCGGGCAAGGCGGGCTACAAGATGAGCTACACCAACGGCCAGTTGCAGGACCTGCTGGACAAGTATCCCGACATCCGGGAAACCTGCGCCAAGAGTTTCAAGTGCCAGGGATTCGTCAACCGCTCCATCCTTGACTCTTGCCACTACCTGTTCTCAAAGAAGGACCCGGAGCTGGCGGATGTATTCATCACCGCCACCCTGAAGGGTGTGGGATTGGAAGCAGGAAGCCCGTGGCTGGCCTTGCGCGAGCGGCTGGTGTCGAACTCGATCAACAAGGCGAAGCTCGACAAGTGGCACCTCATGGCGCTGTGCATCAAGGCGTGGAACTCCGCCCGCAAGGGCAAGCCGTTGCACCAGCTCAAGTGGACGCCTGACGGCAAGAACGCCGAGAACTTTCCCATCATCCTCTAACCATGAACGACACCGAATTGATTGACTGGCTGGAAACCCAGGAAGGCTCCGCTTTGATTTCCGATGACTTCGGACACTGGGCCGTAAGTGGAACGGGGATGCAAAACGTGCCCGAGAATCCGCCGGATGACATCCAAACCACCTTCTTCATCGAAAAGCACGAGTGGAAGAAGACTATCCGTGAAGCAATTCTAGCGGCTTACAAGGAAGTAGAGTCATGAAAACACTCGAACAAAAGGAGCTTCGCTCACTGGTGGCACGGACTGCCTTGGAAATCCTTGCCGGCACCGGTATGCCTTTCAGGATGGAATACTGGGTGTCTTACAAGGGAGTTGAAAAACGGATGGGCTGGGCAGACCCGAACATCTGCGGCACCGCCTGCTGTCTGGTCGGTCACATGTATGCCATTGAGCATGAGAAACCGGTGCTCTCTGCCGGAGACAATGAAGAGATTTCTGGTTTTGCTTCTGCAAACTACATCCCGCCATTCCTCTTCGACTCGGACTGGTCGGATGACCGCGATCAATGCGGGGTTCGCTGCCTGATGTGGCTCAATGGAGAGGACACCGAGGACTACGAGGCCACCGACATCTACCCGGTGCCGGAGGACCTCCGTGAACAACTCGAGCAATTTGCATAATGAAGCGATCAAAAGAACAACGCCTTGCGGTGGCAGCCATTCGCATTCTCGACGAGGTAGGACCAAGCCTGGACATGGATACCTTCGCCAATCATTGCGGCACCTCCTGCTGTCTTGCCGGCCATGCCGTTTTGCCGATGGGGAAAACCGCTCCACGAAAGGGCATGAGCCCAATCCAGGAGCGTCTCATTGCGGACCTTGCCGGTGATTTCACCGACAACTTCACCAATCGTTCCGCATCATGGCTTTTCAGCCCGGTATGGAGCAACGACCGCAAGCAATGCGCCACCCGGGTCCTGATGTTCCTTGAGAACGACAAGGGGGCACCTGCTGAATTCGAAACCCGTCCTGGCGACCAAGGCCCCAAGGGGGTGAAGGATTACCCGGTGCCGCGCAACCTGCGTGCCCGGCTGATGAAGTTCGTCCCGGCCGATCTCAAGGAATCCCTCTCGAAATGAAGTCCGTCTTGCAGCGCCAAAAGATCAACCCGTATCTGGCACCGACCACCACCCACCTGTCGGAGTGCCTTCCGTATTACCTGTCGAACCATAATTCGGGGAGCTACAACACGAAGATGGTGCACATCATCCGCTCCGGGCTGGTCCACTGGACGAGTGACAAGCGGGACCAGGTGCGGCACCTGAGCTACAACTTCTGGTGCGGCGGTGCGGGATCGACCGGCAAGGGTGAGCTGATGGATGACCCCGGTGCATTGACGGTGTGCCGGCGCTGCCTTGAAGCGCACGGCAAGAGCCCGAACAAGACCTTAAAGCAATGAAAGCGCTGTATTTGAAAGCCGATGGCTGGTGTGCCGTTTACGTCAACGGAATTGCAGTCTTCCAGGACCATTCGATCCAGCCGATGGAAATGCTACGGCTGGCCACCAAGTTCTGCTTCGGGTTCGATGATGTCCATGTGGCATGGGCTAACGACGAGGATTGGGATGAATGCGAGGAATCGGGGCAATTCCCGGAATTGACTGAAGAGCTGAAAGGAAGCTATGAGCCCTAAGGAAAAGGTCGAGAAATCCCTGCTTGCGTTTAAAGCCCACCAGGAGCTTCGTGAGCGCGTTGCGGAAGTCTGGTGGAGGTTGTTCCACGAGAAGCCGACAAACGCCGCCACGACGACGCTGGCCACCTTTGCGGAGCTGCGGGGATTCGAGGCTATCGAGCAATGGCTCACCCGTGCCGCCATGGAGGAAATCCCGCCTCAAAATGTAATACGATTCGTCCGCCATCAGGCTAAACACTTCCACTGAATGAAATTCAAACACCTCCTAACCATTACCATCGGCGTCATTCTCTGGTTTGTTGCCACCGTTGCCACTCCTGCCGCCACCGGGCTAGAGGCATCGGCCGCAGCCGACCAGGTCAAGACCGGTTTCAATTATCTCCAAGCCCGCGCCGAAATGGATCTGTGGGCGAGAGCCTGCCAACTGACCCGCATCGCGGGATACGCCCTGATCTTCTCGGGCGTCCTTTTTTCCATCCTCCCGAAAAAACAAAAAGCATGAACAAACACACCATCATCCTGCTGGCGCTGGCCAGCCTTGGCCTGCCCTCCTGCATGAAGCCCGTGCGGGTCGATCCCATCAAGGAGATCAACCCCAACGAAACCGCCTTCGTGGTCCCACTGGAAGCCGGCACCGAAAACCAGGAAAAACTGGAGTCGGTTGAATTCCTCAAGCAGTCGCAGGTTGCCGCCAAGCGCATCGTCATCCCTCAACGGGAGCGCAAGATCGGCCGGTTCGATCACAACGTGGAATGGATTCCGACGGTAAGGGTCCTCACCGTCAACCGGACACCGGTGACGCGGTCATGGATCACCTCCCTTTCGGAAAACCCCAAAGCGTCCAATGACACCCGTGACTTCGGGGTCGAATCCAAGGACTCCATCGGATTCTCGGTCGGGGTGAACGTGTCGGCCTTCATCGAGGAGACCGACGCCGCCAAATACCTCTACTACTACCGGGGTGATGACCTGTCCGAAGTGATGGACCGCAACGTTCGAGAACGGGTCCACACGGTCCTGCACGGTGAATTCACCAGCCTGACGCTACAGGAATCCAAAACCGCGAAAGCAGCCATTGTGGAGGCGCTCCGCGAGGACGTGGTGAAGCACTTCAAGGAGTTCGGCATCACCATCACCAGCATTGGCCTGGCGGAAGGCATGACCTTCGAGCAACCCGAGATCCAGCAGTCGATCAACAGCGCCTACGTTGCGGAAATGGCGGTGGAGCAGGCCAAGCAGAAGACCGCCGAGCAGAACGAGGTGAACAAGCGCCTTCTGGCGCAGGCACAGGGTGAAGCCGCCGCCGCCAAGGAATTTGCCGCGGCAGCCGAAGAACGGATCAAGCTGGTCAACCTCGACATCCAAAAGATCAAGGCCGAGGCGGAACGCACCAAGGCCGAGAAATGGGATGGGAAAATGCCGCAGTTCATGACCAGCGGCGAGGGAGGAAACTTCCTTTTCCAAATCGACAAGCAGTGAATCAACCGGGGCAGCGCTGGCACCTGCTGGCGCTGCTTTCCATTAACTCCGGCCAAAGCGCTTCGCGCTGGCGTCTTCGAGTGAATCACCTTCTCCTCTCCTCCACATGATCGTCAAAAAAGGACTCACCTGCTTTCCCGCCCCGTTCGCCCGCGCCATCGCCAATGATGCTTACGACCCCGGGGTCTCGGATTACACCGTGACCCAGCTTCTGAGTCCGCCACAGAGGACCTGGCTGGCCACCAAGGGTGGAAAAGTTGAAAGCGGATACGCAGCCACCATGTCGGTGTTCGGAACCGGAGTCCACAATGTGCTGGAAAACCACGTGGACAAGGAGGCTGGCGAACTGGCAGAGGTTCGCTTCTACAAGCAGATCAATGGCCTGACCATCGGAGGGAAGATCGACCTGTATGTCCCCGGTGAGGTCCACGACTGGAAGGTGACAGCCAAGGTGCAGGACCAAGCCAAGCCAGAGCACCACGACCAAGCCCAGATGAACGGTCTGCTGGCAAGCCACAACGGGCTACCGGTGAATGTCGTCGCGGTGAACTACTTCGACCGGGCATGGAGCTACCTCCAGTCCGTCGTCAACCCGACCTATCCCAAGACCGCCTTCACTTCCTTCGTCTTCGACTTCGACCCGGCCTATGCGGAAAAGCGTTTCAACGAAACCATCGCCGACCACGTGGCAGCCAAGGCCGGCAGGCCGCGTCCCTGCACGGATGACGAGCGCTGGAAGAAGCCCGACACCTATGCGCTCATGAAGCCCGGAGCCAAGCGGGCCAGCAAGGTTTGCGACTCACTGGCTGAAGCCGAGTCACTCAAAAAGCCGGACCAGATCATCCAAGCCCGACCGGGCGAGTCCACCTATTGCAAATTCTTTTGCGGATTTTCGCATATCTGTAGGCAATACCAGAGCGATCTAGCCCAACAATCCGAAGAACCATGAAGATTTTTACACGCAACCGCTACGGCCATGAGACGTGGTTTGAGTCCCGCCGCGGCAACAAATGGAAGGTGAGCTGCACGAAGGCCCATTACTGCCGTCTTGGAGGTGAGCCTGACAATATCATCTACTGGGACCCGGAAGGAGGGCCTTTCATTGAAAAAGGGGTCAGCCTCAACAGGTTTCACAAGGATCTTCCCGATTCCCTCATCACGTCCATCAAGCCGCTCAAGACCGGCGGAATCATCGTATCCACCGAACCATGAACAAACTGCCGAAATTCAGCCTCAAGGGGATGACCTGCACGGAACTGGCTACCTTCCTTGAAAACCCTCCTGCCGGGGAAGAGCGTGCCGCAGCAACGAAGATTCGAGAACGCTTTGCCCATTGGTCCAAGGGACTCGAGCTGCTCAAGAAGTGCGGGGACCTTCCAGCGCGATACCACATGGCCTACATCAAGACAGCCAAGCACCTCGACCACATCCCGGAGGTGAAGATGATGGTGGGTGGAGGCAAACCGCAGCAGGTGTCCATGCCACGCTTCAGCAAGACGCTGAAGAAGATGGCGGAAGCCAATGGTCACGGAACCCTGCATCGGTGGAGCCGTGGAGCCTTCAAGCTCCATCAGCCGGTCAAACAGGAGGAGTCATGATTGATATTTCCAACCCAGCCATCGGGATTTGTGCCGCATTGACCATCCTTCTGGTTCTCATCGCCGGATTCGCCATGGGTCATGATGAAGCAGACACGGGGATTTCAATCCCGGGTGGATTGATCATGGTGGGAATGGTCGGTTGGATTTTAGTGAACCTCATCGGGTTCATTGTAAAAGCATGGCCATGAAACAAGACCACGAACGCCTGCTCGACGCATTGGAATCGGCGCAGCTCAACTCCGGCTGCGGGGATGACCTCGACACGCTGCTTTACCTGATCGACCACCTTGAAATGGACTTCCTCGGCCACACCATGGCAGATGAACTCAAGGAGATGGCTAGAGACCGACATCAACCGTGAACGCCGCTGTCCTGCCACCTGCGGCCAACCCTAACAAAGCCCCCGACCATGTCTGACCCCACGAAAGAAGAAAGCCAACCGCAGGTTGGCAGCGACGGCCTTGTTCGGCTTTTGGGTGATGCGCTCTGCGATGCCGTGGATCACCTCGATTACATCGGATGGGGTGATGAATGGGAACGTGGCAAATCTAAGTCTGTTGAGCCGGCGATCCGTAATGCGATCAACCAATACCAAACTCTATTCCCCGATGCTGAGAACAAGCCCGACAAGCAATGGGTGTGTGATCGCTGCGGGCGTGTATTCAAGGAGCGCATCAGTCGGATGCAACACAAGCGCACGAGCACCAAATGTCAGCCGAACAGAACGTCCAGCCACCCGTAGGGTTGGCTGCGACCATCCGTTCAACAAAACCATGAACCTCCTTCCCGCCGACATCCTCCGCATCCTCGGGCATTTCCCGGAGTGCAAGCCAGTCATCCACGGCAAGGACCTGATTGTAACCTGTCCCGACACCGGCACCGCATGGGACCTGGTAAAGAACATCCCCCGGCACTACGGAAAGACTCCCTGCTTTGTCCGGTTGAGGCCTTCGGCCTTGGTGTTCGGGGTGGTCGGTAGGTATCCGGACCCGCTGCTCCCGGCGAGTGAGCTTCCAACCTTTTAGTTTCACCTAAAACGCATGGCCTCCCGGCACCGGGGGATGATACAAGGCATCCGGCTTTGATTACCGTAACCCTTGCACGCGAAGAGGCGGCTGATCACCGCTCGCCATGCACCACTCTCAAGCTAAACAACCAAACCAACAACCATCATGCATTTGCACGAGCTACTGGCCGTAGAGGGCAATCAACAGACCCAGGCCAACAAGGTCCGCAAGGAACTCGAGTCCACCTTCGACAAGAAGCGACACCTGTTCGAGCGGAAGATTGTCACCTTCACTTCCAGCACCGAGGGATCGGAGCCGGTGGTTGAGGAACAATCGGACATCAACACCACGGTCTCGAAGGAGATCCAGTGGATCAAGGGACACCTGACCAAGGCTCTCGACCTTGAATACCAGATTGCCGAGACCAACACCATTGCCCGTGCGGACGTGGAGCTGGACGACGGATCGGTTCTACTCAAGGCGGTGCCTGCCACCTCGCTGCTGGAGCTACAGAAGCGCATGGCAGAGCTGCTGGAGCTGGCCAAGGCCATTCCCACCCTCGACCCTGCAAAGGGCTTCCAGGCCGATCCTGCGGCCGGGGAAGGGGTGTTCCAGGCACGCATCGTCAACCGGGACCGGACCAAGAAGGTGCCGAAGGCATTCGTTGCCTACGAGGCCACCAAGGAGCACCCGGCACAGGTCCAGATGTTCAACGAGGATATCAAGACCGGCACCATCACCACCCAGGAGTGGTCGGGGATGATGACGCCTGCCGACAAGGCGGCGGTGCTGGACCGCATCGAGTCCTTGACTCGCGCCATCCGTGCGGCACGCTCACGGGCGAACACCGCGGAGGTGGATCGCAAGAACAAGATTGGCGATGCCATCTTCACCTACATTTTCGGGTAATTCCCATCAATGATTTCGGGTAGCCCCTAACGGGGTCCGAGGCTCAGGCTAAGGTTTGGAAATGAGGCTCACTCACTTCAGGCTTTTTACCCGAGGCTCAACCCAACCGCAGCCCGCCACCGAATGCAGGCATCCATCCAAATCCAGGCCGGGGGTTCGAATCCCCTCTCCGACGCCATCAGCCCATCACGGTGGGTTGATCATCGTCGGAGTAGCTCAGTGGTAGAGCATGGAGATCAGGTTCGAAAGGATGCTGTCGCCCGAGGGGCACCAGGCTGCAAAAGCGCATAGCTCAATAGTAGAGCATTCGACTTATAATCGAACGGTTGGGGGTGCGAATCCCCCTACGCAAGACAACCGGGGCGGGTGGCAGGCTAGTCACCCGTCCCACTTTCTTTTTCACCAACAACCACCATGGAAACCATCCAGCCACTGCCAATCCAGCCATGAATGTCGCGGAACTGATCGAAATACTCAAAGAGGAGGACCCGATGGCACTGGTCGTCCTGTCCCGTGATCCTGAAGGGAACGGCTTCAATGAGTGTCGTGGATTTTCCACCGACTGCTATGACCCGGACGGGCGCGAACTCGGCTTGGCGGAACTAACTCCCGAGCTCAAAGCGAAGGGCTACACCGACGAGGATGTCTTGGAGGACGGGGTGCCTTGTGTCACCCTATGGCCATGAGGAAGGCCAAGGGACCACCGAGGAAACCGAAGCGCCGGAACAGCAAGGTTGAGCGTCCCTACAACGGGGGCGAATGGACCCTTGCCCGGATGAAGGCCTTCATCTTCTCCGCGCTCCGCGGTGCCCGCTGGCCGGTGAAATACCAGGTCATCAAGGAGGCCTTCGTCGAGCACGGCATCAACCCCAAGACCGGACGCTCCTGCAAACTGCACCGGTGCTCCGCGTGCCTCAAGCTGGTTCCCCAGAAAGAGGTGCGGGTGGATCACATCGAACCCATCGTCCCCATCGGCCATGAATGGGCGGCGGAAGGACACTTCCTTGGCACCAACTGGGACATGGTCCTGAGACGGATGTTCGTCGAATCCGAGGGCTTGCAGGCTCTGTGCGAGGGGTGCCACAATCTTAAGTCGTCAGCGGAACGGGAAGCCCGCAAGAACCAATGATCCAAGAACCATTCACCCTGGTCGGGAAAGCCCGCCAGATTGCCGCTAAAGCCCATTCCAACCAATGGCGTCGTGACGGGATCACACCCTACATCGTGCATCCGATGCAGGTGGCCTTGAGGCTATCCCATTATCCGGAAGAAGTCCGGGCAACAGCATGGCTCCACGATGTGTTGGAGGATTCGGCCTACAAGGCGGGATTCCTACGGGAGAATGGTATCCCGGAATCCGTGATTGAAGCCGTAGTGGTGCTGACCAAGCGTGAAGGGGTCCTTTACACGGATTACATCGAGCAGATCAAAGCCCACCCATTCGCCCGGCACGTGAAAATTGCAGACATCCTCTGCAACCTTGCCGACAACCCGACGAACAACCAGATCCGCAAGTATGCGGAAGCGCTGTTGATCCTTGTCGATCCTGCCTGAACCAATTTCCCGGCCGGTGGTCCTTCCCTTGTCCGCACGTTGGGGGACGTGTGAGTTGCAGGGGTGGCCCCGGTCGGGTTCCTTTTTGAAAGCCCGAGAGGAATGAACCAGTCAACCCTCGAGGAAAGACGCCGTCAACGGCTCAGGGAGCGCCACCAGAAGGCCGGCAAACGCAACCGCCGCAACCACATCGAATGGTTCTCCGGGCTGTCCACGGCTGAAATGGTGGCCTTGCGCGACGCCTACACCAAACACCTCAACCGGGAATGAAACTTTACCACTTAAAGTCGAACTCGCAAACCATTGTCCGGAAGTCCGGATGCATGCATCAGGTGATGTGGTCCGGTTCCATGGAAAGGGGCAAGGATTGCCGGTGGATGATGCACCGGTGGAATCCCGGAAACGTGGAAAAGCTTTCACCGGAAGAAACCAAGGAGATCCTTGGCAAGATCAGTGATTTTGACAAACGGACCAAACACCGTGACCCGACTTTCGGAGCCTGAGCCCTCCGGGCTTGGGAATTGAATGACACCGCCCACAGGGCACAACCAACCAAAACAATGCCAGCAGGAATCACATCTCGCGACCGCCAGACATCTACTCAGATGGCATGGCACGGTAAAACAATCATCGTCGATGAAGTCACACGCTCCAATTCAATGGACTGGGATGTCATCGAGTCGCCCATCTTCTACAACCGCCCGGTTGAAGGGCCGTTCGGGGAAGTGACGCCGCAATACCTCGAGGACCCCGAATACAAGCGCCTCATTGCCACCGACGACGGCAAGCCGGTCGGTCCACCGTATGCCCCGAGCTACACGCCGTCGAGCGTGGCCAAGTTCTGGGAGGTGATCAACAAGGGCATGGGTGACACGCCCTACAAGATCGTGTCAGCCGGCTCGGTGGATGACCGCTGCAAGATCTTTGCCTCCATCCAGACCACGGAGGGATTCATGGTCGGGGACCGGGAGTTCAAGGACTACGTGACCATCCTTGATTCATTCGACAAGTCGTGCTCACTCACCGCGCTCTACAGTAATGTCTGCGTGGTGTGCGCTAATACGTTCGCCAGCGCCCTCCAGTCGGGGAAGGTAGTCGGAAAGGCCAAGCACACGCTGATGCTCGACGTGAACATCCAGCGCCTGATCGACGCCATTGACTCGTTCGTTGGCACCAGCGCCTACTTCAAGCAGCTCCTGCAACGGGCACACGAGACACCATGCACCCGCGACGAGGCGCATGCCTGGTTCACCGGACTGGAATGCCGCAATGCCGAGCACCTGACCAATGGCATCCGCCAGAAGACGGCGCGCATGGCAGAGTTGTTTTCCGGTGGCCGCGGCAACGAGGGACTCACCCGTTTGGATGCTTTCTCCGGGCTGACCGAGTTCTACACCCGTGAATCGAGCCGGTCCTCGGACAACCAGTCCTACTCGAGTGAATTCGGCACCGCCGCGCAAACCAAGCGCTTCGTGGTCGATAACTTCGAGAAGACTTGGGATAAGTTCCGCAAGGAAGGCGAAGCCCTGTTGTCGGCATGAATACCAACTTTACGCCGGGGCCATGGAAGGTCCACTTCAACGTCCCGACCGCCATCTACCCGGGGCACATCATCAAGCAGGATGACAACGTCCAGCTTCCGATTTGCAACGTCCCGGAAGGCGGCGGAACCCATGGCAAGGGCATCTACCGGGCCAATGCAATTCTGATCGCGGCGGCACCGGAGCTACTTGAAGCCTTATGTGGGCTAAGTGAATGGGTTTTACGCCCGGAAATTTCCGATTGGTTAAATCGAAGTGGGGTAATCGGAAATTATGGTGAGGTGATACTCAATGCCCAAAGCGCAATTCGGAAAGCCCTTGAAGGATAAAGCCATGGGATGCCACAAACTGGTTGATGGAAGCGGAAAGGTGATTGGAATCGTCACCTGCTCGAACGTCTATTCCTACAAGGGATTCCTTTTCGAGATGCACCATTTCTGTGGTCCTACCCGGCTCAAAAGGAACGGGGAGCACCACAAATATTTCGGTCCCAGGTTCTGGAAGGTATTTGAGGAGTGGTTCAAGCTAACCGACAAGCAGAAGGCTAAGACCTTCATTTCAGGATGAAGCCGAAATTCACCATTGGACCATACAAGGTTGTCCCGAATCCTTTGAACAGCAGTTTAAAGATCGAGGCGGAAGTAAGCGATGGGAGCTTCGTGGTGGCAGTTACTCCTTCCTTCCAGGAGTGTGACATACACAATGCAAGGCTTCTTGCTACCGCACCCGAACTGTTTTGGATGCTCAAGGAGGCTCGCTCGCTGGTGGAGCGGGAAGCCACGATTCGAGCACGAGGTGAACTCGGACAGCCCTACTTGCGAGACTTTCAATCCCGCATCGACAAGCTGCTCAACAAGTCATTGAACGGATGAAACCCGACTCCCGCTGCGAGACGTGCTTCTTTTGGCGGCGGGACCCTCTCAACCCATGGTGCGGGTGGTGCCATGAGCCCACTGGTGATAAGCTGGAAGGCTCGAAAGGAAGACAACCCGCCCTCAAGACCGGAGCCCTGACCGCCTGCGAACGTCACCGCCCGCTCGACCCGGAACATTCCGAACTGACCATCACGACATGACCTTAAATCCCTTTGAAGATTTGATTCTCGAAAATACCGCCATGAAAAAGGCGTTAAGCTCCTGTCTCATAATCATGAAGGATGCCCGCCATGTGGCATTCCAGGACTACCAGGACGGCAGGGGTGAAGATCGAGAGCAATCCTACCATCGCTATAGCGGGTTGGATGAAACCATCCGCTCCATCGAAGACCTGCTGAAACAATGAGCGAGCCGATTCCAAAGACCCTTGCCGACCTCACCCAAGTGGAAAGGAAGAAGATCTTCCGGGCTTTCTGTGGTGCCGCTGCCGCCCGTGCCAAACAATGGGACTTCGAGCAGTTCATCGAAGACCTGATCAGACAGGAAATCGACGTTGAATTCGACTACTACGCCACCTGCTTGCACCAATCCACCATTGAGGAAGCAATGGAGACCTTCACGATGGAAGACGCCCTTGATGCGGTGTTCGGTGGGGACTGAGTGGAAAATCACCCGTGCTGGTGGCTGGACACCTGCCGTTAGTTTAGCCATGGCTAATAGCCTTCGCTTCCGAACAGGAAGCCTCCCTTTATGACCCAACCAACATTGTTCCATTGTGGATCGGTATTGACCGACTCCGACATCCCGTTCCTTGCTGAAACCTACCTCCTGCCGGAGAACGTCGTTTCCGAGCTTGTAGCCCGTCTCAGGCTGAAGGGAGAGGCTTCAGCGGACGACTACCCGGAGGAGATCCGCGACGGCGTCACGGCGCTGCTGGAGGCCATTGCGGACCATCCCGACGAAGACCCCGGCGAGGAGGTGGTGGACAACGCCGCCTTCGCCCTGATGGGGGCCATGACGAGCGACAATTCGTTCATCATCACCCCGGACGGCACCTGCACCATCAACCCGGCCAATCCCCCGACCCTTGCCCACGGATACCTGGTGGTGGCGAAGGTGATGCAGCTCTACAAGCTGGGCAAGAAGGTCGATGAGGGGGCCACCTGGATGCTGGGGACCATCATCTCGTCGATGCGGGCCTACCACGGAGAATCCTTCGATCCCTCCCAGATCGCGGAGATGACCGAAAAGAGCTACAACACCATCTACACCGCCGAGAAGGTTTCCGATGCCTACCCGCCGGAGAAGCGCCGGGGACGCAAGAACCTGACATTCTCCCACTACAAGGAGGCGTTCTTCCAAGACATTCCCGAGGAGTCGAAGGACCTCGTCCTTGCCAAATGCGAGACCTACGGTCTGGGGTCGAAGTTCGTCCGCGACCTGTCGTCGGTCATCAGGAAGATGGACGACGACACCACGGTGAGGAACATCCGCTCGGTCCAGCAGGCCAAGGACCTGATCAAGGCCTGCAACGGCATCAAGGTGAAATACTACATCCTCAACGAGCACAACGAATGGTATGCCGTCATGGGCACCACCGCCGCCATCCCGACCGGCCGGCTCGTCATCGACCTGAAGAACGAGACGGTGCGCAAGGACAACGGGGCACCGTCGCCGATCAAGCCCGTCCGGACCAAGAAGGGCAGCAAGGCGGCCTGATTACCTTATGACCGAAAAACCAGAAGACGGGGTGGGGTTTGGAGACAAGCCCCACCCGCGGGACGAGAACCCGGAGCAGTTCGAGCGGATGCTGGACTTCTTCCGGGACATGGAATCCGTCACCTCCGAGATCCAGCAGGAGATGGTGGAGGCCCTGATGAAGAACGAGAGGTTCCGTAAGAAGATGGAAGCTGACCAGCAGCGCAGCGAGGAATGGATGATGGCCCATATCGACCGGGGGGTGAGGCAGTTCGTGAGCATCATGCCCCTGGCGCTGGTAAACGGGATCAACCCGTTCATCTCGGCCATGTCCCTGCATTCGGCGCTCACGAAGAACCCGATGATTGCGGCCATTATTGAAGCCCTCAATGAGGAGTCGCTAAACGAGTGAACGCCTAGCCTCATGGACGCCAACCTAACATCACCGCCGACAGAGGACGCCCCGCAGGCGTTCCATGCAGGCTCTTGTTCTCGCGTTGGCGATCATCCGTGGATGGATGAGACCGGCCACATCTCCGCCAAGGTCGCGGGAATCTGGATGGCCAACACCCTTCTAACGGCGGGCGTTGCTCCCGAACGGGCCTTCCGATGCGCCACATACGTGGCCGAAGACATAGCTTTCAACCCCGATAAATTCCGATGAGCAACCCGACACTATGGGGGAACTTCCGGCCGCTCTGGATGACTGGAACCGCAGCGTGCGATTGGCTAGAGGACGCCCCGCATGAAAATGGCGGCTACTACAACAAATGTATGGTGCCCCAGTGCCGCGCGGACTTCATCGGTCACAAGCGCCGCCACGTCTGCCGCCGTTGCTACATGTCAGCGAAAGCCGTCTATGACCGGATGACCCCCGAGGAACGGGTCGCGCATGACCGCAAGATCCGCGAAGAGATCGAGCAATTCATGCGCGAGAACGCCCACTGCCCATCCGTGGGCGCAACAAAAGACGACCATGACAACTGACTCACCCCGCCCATCGGATGCGGCGGATTGTTCTCGGTCTTTGCATCAGTCGGTCAAAGTATGGACTGAGGTTGAAGCTCTCGCATTTATTGAGCATGACACCCGAATATCGTTCGCCCACAATTTCGGATGGTGGCTGATTTTTGATGGACGGGTGATCCATAACTCAACCTTCGAGATTTCAGACGGATGGGTGGCGTCGCCCCCGCCTGACCATGTAAAGAAAGACCTCGCGAAGATCTTCTGCCATGAGCTGCAAATCGCAGTGATCGAGAGCGAGAGAGACGCGCTTCGTAGCTGCGCCGACCTACTCGCATGCCGACTCCAATGCCATCGCCACGACATGCTGGCGGGCGAGGACATCACATGGGAGGAAGGCGACCAAAACGCGCTGAATCGCTACGCCAATATTCCCGAGAACAGAGAGCCCAGCGGGCGTTAGCTCCGCTGCGGCGGGAAGTTCTCCAATCATGAACGACCAGGAACAAGTCGAGCTGCTCCGTGAAGCCCTTCGGGCGTGTCTGGAGGATAGCATGGAGCTGTTGGCTGAACGCCACTGGTGGGAAGACGAAGCCCGCGGCGGTTACTCCGGACGCTACCTGATGACCAAGCTCAACATCGAACGGGCAAACGAAGCCCTTGAACAAACGAAACCATGAACAACCTGACCACAAAGCTCGGAGCCGTGCAGGCAGAGCTTAAAGCTCCGAAGGATCAACGGAACACCTTCGGTAACTACAACTACCGATCTGCCGAAGGCATCCTTGAGGCCGTCAAGCCATTGCTGGCGAAGCATGGATTGGTGCTGGCCATCAGCGACACCATCGAGGCTATTGGTGGACGAATTTACGTGAAGGCCACTTCAAAGATCACAGATGGAGCCGACACCATTGAGGTGAGCGCCTACGCCCGTGAGCCCGAGAACAAGAAGGGGGCAGATGAATCCCAGATCACCGGTGCCTGCTCGAGCTACGCCCGCAAATACTCGCTCAACGGCTTGTTCCTGATCGACGATACACGTGACCCAGATGCCACGAATGACCACGGCAAGGGGCAGCAGGAGCCCGAGAAGCCCAAGAGGCCGACCGTGGACCAGATCCTCACCTCCATCGCCCATGCCATGGACCTGCCGGCACTGGAGGAACTCAAGGGACGGATCAAGGCCACCGACCATGCCAACAACCCGAAGGTCAAGGAAGCCTACGAGGCCCGATCCAAGGAACTCTTCTAACCAAACCAACAAAACAGACACACAATGAGCGCCATCATCGCAATTTCGTTCAAGAAGGACGACCTGGCCAAGCTCCAGGCAAACCCGAAGGGCTACGTCAACCTGACCGCCATGGTCGATGACAAGAACGGCAAGTTCGGCCACAACGTCTCGATCATCATTGAGCAGACCAAGGAGGAGCGCGACGCCAAGGCCAAGCGGGTTTATGTCGGAAGCGGCAAGGTGGTTTACGTCGGCCGCGACGGCATCAAGACCGCCAAAGAGCTGGAAAGCGAGAATGCCCCGAATCCCGGCGACCCCTGGTAATCCATGAGCGAACCTGTCCAGATTCCGCAGTCGGAGCCTTCGGAGAAGTTCGTCATTTCCTCGTTCCTCCGGGACCCCTCGCTTATCGAGGAGTTCCCGGTGGAACCGGAGTGGTTCTTCCATCCCGGCAGACAGTTGATCCTCCAGACGATGCTGGATACCCGCATCCTCGACATCGCCCTGCTGGCCCAGCACATGGCCGACAAGGGGACCTTGGAGAGGGTGGGTGGTCCGGCCGAGATTGCCGGACTGCTCAACTACGCACAGGGGCCGGGGTTCAAGCAGCACCACAGGGAACTGAGGAACAAGCATGCCCGCAGGCTGGCCATCAATGCCCTCACGGCGGCGCTGAAGGCCTCTTACGACTGCGCGGACGACAACTGGCTGGACAAGCTCTCGGAGCCGCTCACCAGGGTCTTTGACGCTGCCAACGGGATCAAGCCGGTCCACAACCTCAAGCAACTGTCGGAGGACTTTCTCAAGCAATTCCTGGCGAAGGTGGAGGGAAAGGAAATGCCGATGGGTATTCCATTCGGCATCCCGATGATTGACGAGAAGCTTCGCGGAATGCATTCCCAGCATTACGGGATCATTTCGGGGAGAAGCGGTTCTGGCAAATCAACCCTTGCGGTGGAAGTGTGGGGTAATCTTGCCGATGTCCACACCGGCGGGCTCTACCTCATTCTTGAGAGGACTGAGTCATCTGCATTCGCCAAAGCAGTCATCCAGGTGGCCAAGCTCCATCATGCCGCCATTGTCGATCCTATCGGCTACTGCGCCAGCCGCCAACAAAAGGGCCTCAACAAGGAGGAATTGAAGGCAATCCGCGACGCGGTCCAGAAGCTTTCGGAATCCAACTTGCACATCCGCAAGCCTCAATCCAGGGGTATTCATGAAATCACCGCGGAGATCCGCCGCTACGTCCGGCTGCACGGGGTCAAGGTGGTGTTTGTGGACCAGATCGGCCTGATCCGCGGGGATCGCTTCAAGGGGGAAACCCAGGAAGCGGAGCTGCGCAGGACATCAAACACCTTGCAGGAACTCAGTGACGAGCTTCACATCACCATCGTGGTCCTCTGCCAGGAGAACTTCGAGGGTGAGACCAAGAACGCCCGTGCGATAGAGGAAGACGCGGATTGGTGGTTGTCCATCGTGCAGGAGCGGGACAAACAGAAAGCTAACTTCGGGGAGCACAAGCACATCCTCATCGCCAAGGACAGCCATAACGGCCATGGAGGAGTGAGGCTTCCGCTGGTGCTCGACAAGGGAAGCCTGCGCTTCACCTACAAGCCCAATGCCGACGTGTGAACGATCAAGATCACGGAGCGCCGGACACGGCGGCGACTCCACCTAACAAGCAATAACCGGCGCTTCCGTGCAGCGCCTTGTTCGACGCCATGAAACTGACCTACGGAGACGGAAATTTGCAGACCCAACAAGGGAAACTCGCGAACGGAAATCGGTGCATCTGCATCACGAAACACGATCAAGGCCGATCCATTGGCTTCGTGCCGAAGGAGTGGGAAGCCGTAGTCGAAGAGGACTCAATCGACGCGATTCTTGAGTTCAAAAACATTCAGTCAGCGCGGACGCTCCAAGACGAACTAGGAGAGATGATTGCGATCTGGAGCCGCGAGCAAGGCCGCGAATTGCCAGAGTCGAATACCCCGGATCAGGCACCGTAGGTTGCCTGCATCCAACGGTTCAACCCAACAAATTATGAAGGTATTGTTTTTAGATTGTGACGGTGTGCTTAACACCCGTCCGGGATCATTGGATGAAGACAAGCTGGCGATGCTTGCAGGCATCGTGAATGAAACGGCCTGTGACGTGGTTGTGTCCTCATCATGGAGGACGGTCCCGCACATGCTCAAAAGGCTGTCAGAAGCCCTTTTGGATCGCCAGGTGGTCATCCACGGGGTGACTCCGGAGCTTTCCTCGACCCCCCTTCCATGGGGGTTCTCGATGGAGCGCCCACGCCATGAGGAAATCACCGCATGGTTGCTCAAGCACCCGGAGGTGGAGTCCTACTGCATCCTCGACGACATGAGCTACGCCGACGATGGATCAGGGAGGTTTGTCCAAACCAACGCGCACGAGGGTTTGACCGACAAGGCGGCTCAAACGGTCATTGGCACCCTGCTCCAACCTTTAGTTCCGACTAACGCATGATCGACCTGGCCAAGCTTGAAGCCCACCGTCGCACCTTCGGCAAGGGTCGTGGCAACCGCGGCGACGAACACCCCGGCACCTTCGACATCCGGGTCGGGGGCGGACGGCACATGGAAGCCCGCACCATCACCGTGCGGGTGGACTCGATTGACGGCTGGAACCGGCTGCGGGTCTCGGTGAGACTCTCCCGGCACAACCGCCGTCCCGACATCTACGAGCTGGCACGGGTGCGCCAGTTGTTCTTCCATCCCATGGAGACGGTTCTCCACTGGGTCCACAACAACGGGGATGAATACCTCGACCTATGGGAGCCGCCCAACCCGATCCAACCACCGCAATGACCGACCAAACCAACAAGCTGCTGGCCTCCTTCGTGGAGAGCCTTTCCACCATTTCCTACAACGAGGTGCTGGAGGCGCTCAACATCCTGTCCGTGCGCCTCTTTGTCTGTGCTCCGCAGAATACCGGTATGGAAGCCCTGGAGGAATGCCATCGCGTTCAAAAGGAACTTCTGCTCAAATTCCTCGGTGAGAAGGAAAACACGTCCCAAAAGCTGGCTGAAGGCATTCGTGGATTCGGTGAACTCGGAGGAGAATCCTCCAACTAGTGATTCCGGGGCCGGGAAGGCACCTGTGAGCCGTCGCAAGCGTCCTCCGCTGTCATCTACCCGGAAAGACCTGCTGCGGCGATACGATGCCTCCTACGCGTCAATTCCGGATGTGGTCCAATGTGCCTACTGCGGAGGACTCATGAGAAAGGACAACGGGGAAAGACATCACCCTGCCGGCCGTCGCAAGACCTCCTTCCTGTTTACCTACATCCTGCACTCGCATTGCCACCTAGCTGTTCACTCGGAGCCGGGCAAGGCAACCCTGCTGGGACTGCTCTGGTCCGGTCGCAACTCGAAGGTGTTCACTGAACAGGACGCAAGGAAGCTGGTGGCGATGTGCCCCCATCCCCCGCAGTATGCGCTTGAAATCTTTAGCCACGACTAACCATGGGTTCAGATAATTTCCGCGAATGGAAACGCTCGCCTTGTTCGTTCTGCGGCAAGGAGCAGGGCGGGATGATGGGCAGCTCCTGCTGGACCCACCGGTTCATGTGTTGTTCTGAGGAATGCGGGAAGGCGCTTGGCGAGGCCTTGAAGGAAAACGAGAACACCAGGGAATACCAAGACGCCTTGCAGAAATCCCGAATCATCCAACAGAAGCTCTGGTTGGTCCGACGCCGAGGACTAAAACACCTTCCACTACATGATCCATGAAAGACCTCTACTCCAACTGGCCCGAGGGCTGGCATTACGACGAGCATGACGGGCGGGTGTACGATGACGCCCATTTCTCGAGCTTCAGCTTCCCGGCGTTCGTCAAAAACTTCGACCTCAAGCGAAAGGAACCCGATGAGCAACCTGAGCCAGGAAAAGCTGGATGAGATTTACCAGAAGCTTATTTCAGCGAAATCAACTCCCATCGGATTCGATCCGAAAACCACCGTTCCCCAATTCTTCTTTATGACCGCACAGAACAAAGAACGCCCGTATGGGCACGCAACCTCCCTGCTTGAAGCCGAAATTTTGATGTCTCACCCCGTGGGGGACGACAGCGAGCAAACAACGGCTTACCTCGACGAGAAGCGCAAGCAACTGGAAGATGCCCGCACGCTGCTGGTCTCCGGCCAGATTGGAGGCTTCGGTGCCTTGGTGTCGCTCGTGCGAGCTTGGGGTGAGGACAAGGGCCTGACGGGAGCCAACGGCAAGGCCACGGTGTTCGGCCAGTTCGAGAAGCTGGAGGAGGAAAAGGAGGAACTCCGCGGAGCCCTCAATGATTCCAACTTCGAGGAGATCGAAGATGCCATCGGGGACTGCACGGTGGTTCTCATCCTGCTCGCGGAGCTGGCCGGAACACGCTTCGAGAAGTGTCTGCAAGGTGCCTACGACATCATCAAGCACCGCACTGGCAAGATGGTTGGCGGTGTCTTCCAAAAAGACCAATGAACTACGATATTAAGCTAACCTGTGTTCGAGTAGGAAAAGATCCGGAACTCAAGCTTCTTGCGGTGATTCGCGACAGCGAGGAGAAATGGAATAAACAAGCTTCCATAGACGTTGAGTCCGAGGAGGATGCCATCGAAAAGATACCGAGCTTCCTGATGCAGCTCGGTATGGTTCTCTACGAGCATGAGGCCGGGAAAGCCAAACAGATCACCTGAGTGAAAGCTGTGCCACACTCTAGCATGCTGGAGGCCACAAATCATACGCATGCCAAACCATTGAATCCATGAACAACAACCTGACCGACATTACGCTCGTCATCGACCGCTCCGGCTCGATGCAATCCATGAAGAAGGACGCCGAAGGCGGCATTGCCAACTTCATCGAGGAACAACGCAAGGCACCCGGGGAAGCCCGCCTCACCCTCGTCCAATTCGATGACGTGGTGGAGACTGTCTATACTGCGGGAGACATTCGCTACACCCCGGCATGGGAACTCAAGCCTCGTGGTTCCACCGCCCTGCTGGACGCCTTGGGCAAGACCATCACGGACACCGGCAAGCGTCTTGCAGCCATTCCGGAAGCCGAGCGCCCGGATCTCGTCACCTTCGTCATCGTCACTGACGGCGGGGAGAATGCCTCGAAGGAATTCAAGCGTGACAAGATCAATGCGATGATCCGGGAACAACAGGACACCTACAAATGGCAGTTCGTGTTCCTTGCAGCCAATCAGGATGCCTTCGCGGAAGCCGGCTCTCTGGGCATCAACCTGGGCAAGGTGAGCAACTACGGTTCACAGAACTCGAAGCAGGCTTACGACAATGCCTCGAAGATGGTCAGCCAGCTCCGGGCCACAGCATCAGTGGGTGGAGATGTGACCATGGCGGCTTTCTCCGCTGAGGACCGCAAGGAAATGGAAACCCCGACCCACTGAGACGATGCGTGCCAAATTCGAAGTGCTGAACTGCCAGCAGATGTCCGACGCAACCGGTGCCGTCACCGCGGTGAAAGTGAAGATGCTGCCGGTCTCGGGAAACTACGACAAGGAGGGCTACAGCGAGGACAACGAGTTCTCGAAGTGGACCCCGTCCGGGATGATCGAGTTGGACATCACCAATCCCAACCTGTTCAACCGCTTCGAGCGGGGACAGAAATACTACGCCGACTTCACTGAGGTGGAGGAACCCGTTAGCCAGGGCTAATTCCAACCGTGGTGGCCTGCATGCAGCGGGCTGCCCCTTTCCTTTCCCAAGACCATGCCAGCAAAGAAACAAGCCAAGAAAGCCGCCAAGAAGAAGCCGGCCGTCACCTTTGACGACGTGCTCGACCAGATGCCGTCCAATGTGGAGCCGGTGCCGGTGGACACCCGCGAGTCCCTTCCGATCTACCACCAGCTTGGCGAGGAGCCGGAGGTGGACCCGTCGGAGCTAATTGACGAGCCAGTGATGATTCCCCCGGCATTGCGTCAGGAGGCACCTGTGAGCGAGGGTGACCCATCTGTGGGATCATCTCCCACCGCAAGCGAGAAAACGCCTCCTGATGGCCCTGAGGGCCAACCAGAGGCCATTCAGAATGTCCGGTTCCAGTCTCCCGACAAAACACTCCTCGAGGCCGCAGCCCACATCACCAACCTCCGGGAAATGGTCCGCACCATCTACGGCAAGGCCAAGCAACCGAAATACCGGTGCAGCTTCGACCAAACCCAGGTGAACATCTGGACCCGCCAGGCCGAAGAAGCGGAACGCTTCGTCGCCACCATCAAGTCCCACCTGAATGAAGAAGCGCAAGCAGAAGGACATCAACCGGCTGTTTAAACTGCTCGGCTGGCACGGGGAGGCATTGTCTCCCCTGTCACCGGCGGATGCCGCGGAAGCCACCCATTGCATCCCCTCGCAGAAACCACCGAAGACATCCCGACAGGGCAAGGTCAACGGCTGCGGGAAGACCAGCTACACCAGCGAGAAGCACGCCAAACAAGCAGCGCGGCACCGCCTCAACAAGGGAGCCAACGTCAGCCGCTTGAGAGCCTACCGGTGCAACACCTGCAACCTGTGGCACCTGAGCAGCAAGGTGGATGGATTTGGAAGCAAACGAAAGAGAGCATGACCAACCCATTGCAAACCCAGGTGGCGGGAAGCCACTACAAGAACCTGCCAATCCAGCCGGTCGAGTTTTGCCAGAAGAACCAGTTCAACTACTTCGAGTCGGCCGTGATCAAATACGTGAGTCGGCATCGAGAGAAGAACGGCCGGCAGGACATCGAGAAGGCCATCCACTTCCTCCACCTGCTGCTAGAGCTGGAATATCCGGTTGAAATCCCATCAGGGAATTCCTGACCCGTCTGAAAACAAAGAAGCCGGCCCCGTGATGGGACCGGCTCTTTTTTTGTTTCAGCTTTAGTCCTTGGGGAGCTGTTTCAACAGGTCTCTCCGTCGTGCCGAGCGGTAGTCCCGCAGGAACGGCAGCACCTCGCTGACCAGGTAGGCGGCAATGTCGAGCGGTTTGGCTTCTCCGACCGAACGACCGGCCAACACCGCCGCATCCACCGCGTCATACGCCACGCTGGTCGGGGCGGTCAGGTTGGCTGCCGCCTCCACCGCATTCGGCCGGTGTTCCCTCACACCCACCTTGTCGCGCTCATACCATGCCTCTGCCGGCTTCACTCCGGACGTGAGCGAGGCGGCACTCACCGCAGCATCATTCATGATCGGCTTGATCATGCCGGTGATCGGAGAGTAACCGGCCAGCACCCCTGCCACCGGCATTGCCTGCAACAGCTCCATGCCGACCCGTGATGCAAGTTCAGCTTTAGCCGAGGCCAAAGAGGCATCCTTGTCCTTCCACGATTGGAACAATTCCTTCTGAGGGCCGACCAGCAGGTCCTTGAGCGCCGCCACGAACGGGTTGCTGTCCTTCTGGGCGGCGAGCAGGTCGTTGGCTTTCTTCTGTGCCTTCTTGGCTGCCTTCTCCTCGTCGTCACCTCCGAGCATGTAGAAGGCCATCAACAGTAATGGCACCATGGTGTGGACCTTGCCGAACTGAAACAGGATGTTCTGACCCAGCGTGCCCACCATGTTCTCGATGGCGTCCTTCCTTGTCCGGTTCGGGTCCGGGTCGGTGTCGGGGTCGGTGGTCATCAATCCCGGAAGAAGAGCGGTCAGGTTAGAAGCGGTGGTGGCGGTGTGGTTGCTGAACCGCACCAGCGACTTGAGCAGGCTCGACCATACCGGACTGTCAGAGTGGCTCTGGAACGGCATAGCCTTCTTGCTCATGTCCGACTGGCCCATCATGTCGTTGACCTTCATGGTGGCCATCTGGGTTGCTGCAATGGGGATCTGGCGGCTATTCAGCTCAAGCAGTCCGTCCACGTCGGCAGGGGTGTGCGGGCTTCCGCTGCGCCGCATCTCACCGAGTAACTCCGCAAGGAAGATGGCGCGGGAGATTACCTTCTCGCCCTTGCCGATGGTCAGGTTGAGAGCCGCTTCCCCGATGTTCTCATACTCCTTGAGGATCTTGCCGGCCCATGCCTTGCCTTTGCCGACCCCGAAGCGGAGCTGGTGCTTGAGTTCGTTCCTCGCCACGTCCTGGCCATCGACACCACGGAAGTTGACATAGACCGACACCTCCTTGGTGAAGGCGTTGACCTTGTCGTAGAACGTCCTGTCCGTGAACCGCGAGCTGATCAACCGTGGCAGGATGTGGAGGAAGTCCGAAGCCGTCTGCCATTCGCCGATGACCAGCTTCTTGATCGGGAAGAACACCGAGGGCGGGAAGGTCTGGTTCCACATCTGCTGTGCACTCGCCAGCGCCCGCACAATGAACACCGAGGACAAGAACCTCGTGGCCTCCGCAAACCCGGTGTTGACCACACCGATCTGCGAATCATTGAAGAGAAGGTTTTCCACTTCACCGGTGACGGCTGCAATGGCGACCTGGAACTTGCGCATGTCCTGCGAGTAGGCCGGACGCAACTGCATCTGTGGAGTGAAGATGCTGGCTTCCATCGGATCCACCACCGGCACCCCGTTCGGGCTCTTGATCCGTCCCAGCATCCTCCGGATCACGTCGTAGTTGGCACTGACGTTCGCCCGATACAACGAGTCCTCGAGGATGTTGAAGGGAGCCGATAGGCCGTTCAGGCTGATCGGCCGCAGGACCGAGGCATCCGCAGGGTTCTTCTCGTGCCGTCCGTAACCACCGTAGAACGGCGAGTTCTTCATGGACACCACGTCCGCAGGGTCTGGAATCCACTTCCCTTCCTTGGTCACCCTGTGATCCCTTTTGGTCGGGTTGGCGGCATAGGCCATCCGCAGCGGCACCGAGCCATACGTCTTCGGCGACGGGGTCATGCCGTCGTGCTTCCATTCGTTGTGCTGTTCACCACCCAGTGGGGTTTCCACCGGCTTGGACAACATTGCCCGGTGGACCGCCGTGGCGTTGTAGGCATCACCAAGTTGCTCGCGGATCACCTTTGCCATGTTCTCCACCGCGTCCCGCTTGCCGTCGCTGGTCTCCTTCAGGAATGCCTCCCTGAGCCCGGCAATCACCTTGCGGGCGGCAATGGCCTGTGCCTCTTCCTGGGTGGTGTTCTGGTTCTCGTAGATGGCGGTGCCGTAGTCAGCCATTGCTCCCGAATCCCTGATGATCTTCACCACTTCCTTGGCTAATGGCAGGTCGCGGATCAGGTCGAGATGGTTTGCATTCAGGAAGCGCTGCCCGAACCGGGAGAACGCCTGTGCCTGCAACTTGTCCAGGCTGGCAAGATCGCGCATCCCTTTGCTCAAGCCCTGATACCACTTCGTGAGCGCCTCGTTGATCGAGTAGCCGGAAGCATCCGACAAGCCGTCAAGCTGGGCTACCAGATAGGCCATGGCGTGGTCCTTGGCGTGCCGTCCGACCTTCTTGGCCTCCTTGGCGATGTGTTCCTGTGCCTCCTTGTGGGCTGCCTGGTGGCCCGCCCGTCCGGTGTTGCCGTCGAACCCGTGCTGGATGAATGCCAGCAGGTGCATGGCGGTCTCCCGTGCCAAGGCCGACTTGATGAAGCGCGAGCGCATCCGTCCATCCTGACCATGGGCATACCTGAGCAAGGCCTGGTTCACAGTTCCATCCTGCACCGACAACCCGCTGACCAGCTTGGCCATCACCTGCTCGGCCTCAAGCTCCGCAAACACCCGGGCGAACAGGTCGATCAGGTTGAACTTCTGCATGGCATCCTCGGAAGCCGCGAAGCTTCCATCCTCGATGGCCTTGAGCACCGCGTCGATCTCGTTGCGAAGCTCCTTCGGCTTGCCGGTCTTCTCGTCGAACATCTCCGGCAACCCGTGGGCGTGCACCAGCTTCTCGACCAGGGAGCCGTAGAACTCCATCGCCTTCCGGGTGTTGTCCCCGTCCAGCTTCTTGTTGGTGCGCTTGGACACCACGAATTCCTCGAGTCCCTTCTTGAACTCACCGGAGAACAACTTGCCAGCCTCGACGATGCTCATCGTCTTGCCATCCGTCAGCTTGAAGCCGGTGCCCATCCAGTTGCCGGTGGGTTCCGCCGCATTGTCCATGAACGACGGACGGCCCTGGCTTGCTTGGAACGGTCCACCCACCGGATTGAATGCGCGCAGCACCAGATTCTCCAGCTTGCGGTTGACGTTGCGGGCGGTGATCCGTCCCGGAAATGCTTGCATCAGCCGTTGCTTGGCGTCGATTGGCAACAACACGATCTTGCTGCCGTCCACATCGTTCTCGTCGAACACCTTGCCGATCAGGTCACGACGTGCCCGGTAGTTCGAAGGAAGCCTCAACCGCTTGATCCGGTCCTTGCCCTTGGTGAATGCCATGGTTTCGCCGTTGGTGGCGAAGGCGATGGCCTCGGCGGTCATTCCCCTGAGCTTCTGTTGTTCTACTTCGCTGGCTTGATCGAAACGCGACCGGACAATGGCGTCCTCCACCTCCGTGCGACGCACCGCTTCCTGCACCATCAGCATCGGGTTGAACCCGTTGAGAGTGTCGGTGGTGCCACGGATGCGGCGGTAGTGGTCGTCCACCCGGTCGTTGGCAATCTCGGTGAGTGCCATGCGGAGCGCTTCGCGCCTGACGTAGTAGTCCCTCTGGGCGTTCGGGTCGTTGTTATAGGCACGGGCGTTCTCGGCAATGTCCCTAGGACGCATGCCCGGGAAGGTCTCGTGGGCCGGGTCGATCAGCTCGATCTGGATGTTGCCGGACAGGTTCTTTCCGTCCGCCCCCTTGATGCCGCTCACCCGGCGATACTTGCCAAGCATCGTCCGTCCACCGGTGTCGAACTGGAGGGCTCGCTGGGCCTGCATGTTCTCGAGCTTCTTGCGGGCGTTCTCGAGCTGCCAGTTGGCATTGTCCCGTTCGGCCAGCTCCTTGCCGGTCATCAGCTTCAATTCGGCGATCTGCCGTCCTTCCTCGGTGCTGAGAGCCAGCGATCCGATCAAGGCGTCCATCACCCCGCCCTGTTCCATCCGTCCAATCAGGGTGTCCAGGTTGTTGTAGATGTCGGTGTCGGTCATGCCTTGGGCTGCCTTGAGGAAAGCCGTGAGCTTCTCGCGGTGTTCGCGCTCCTGACCCTTCTCCTTGCCCTTGAGAGCCACACCAAGGCCTCCGGCCAGCTCGGCGGTGAATTCCTCCAGCGCCTGGTCCATCAGGGGCTTCATGAAGCTCTGAGGGTCCAAGCCAGCCTCAAGGCGCTTGTGCTGCTGCTGCAACTCCTCGAAGTCCAGCGTGTCGGCATCACCTTCGATCAAGGGAACGTGCTGGCGGACCTTCACGTCCTTCAATCCAAGCTTCTTCAGCCGGTCGTTGACCGTGTCATTGACGATGGCGTTGATGAAGCGGGCCGACTTGTCGAACCAACGGATGTGGCGCTCCATCGCTTGCACGGCATCGGTCTCGGCATTCACGTCGAACCTGGCACGGGCGGCATCCCGGTCACGGATCAGGCGATACAGCTCGTTGAGGCGGTAGCTGGCTTGCGGCATCAGCTTGCCGAACTCGTTTTCAAGCCTCTTCTGAATCTGGTGGTTGGCCAGACGGGTCTCGTAAGCCGCACGGTCGTGGGTGCGGGTCGAAATCGAACGGGCCAGGTCACCGACCAAGGCGGCAAGCTGCTCCTTGAGCACCGTGTTCTGCAAGTCCTCCACTTCCAGCACCCGTTCCGCCGTCAGCCTGAGTGGCTTGTTGAGAACCTCCTGCGCCTGCTCCATTTCCTTCTCAAGAGCCCACTGAGCCTCGTCCTGTCCACGGAGCGCATCCATCACCTGCTGCCGATACATCGGCAGGTTGGGGATCAGGCTTTCAGCCTCACCGAGCAAGGCGTCATCCAGCACCACTTCCACATGAGCCATTGGCACCTTGGTGGAATTCGGGTTCTTCCGCTGCGCCTGCCGGATCGCATCGACCAGCGCCAGTCCGGCCTTGGAATCGACCGATGGCACCTTCGACAACCATGCCGACTGCTCCATGCCCCGGCGGACCATGTTCATCTTGAGCGTCATGGTGGTGGTTCCACCGACGTTCGGGATGTTCAGGCGGTTGGCCTCTCCGACCAACAACAAGGTCGGGTCCTCGGCAATGGGTCGGTTGCGGGCCTGGAAGATCGGTCCTGCCGGCGATCCCGGTGGTTCACGGTCGAGGATTTCATGACGGGTCCGCACCTGGCCCTTCAGGCTCTTGCGGTTGGCAGGGATCATCGGGGATTCAACCCGTGGCAACAAGTCGTTGACCGCCTTGGCCCGCTCCAAGGCGCGGGCGAGATGGTTGAAGACCACCATGTCGGAAGGAGGAAGAACCTCGTTGTAAGGGTCCTTCTTATCCTCCTTGCGGGCACGGGCCTTCTCGCGCATGAACTCGCGGGTTGTAGCCTGTGCCACCTGAAGCTTCTCACCGGAGACTTCCACGTCTTCGACGGGATACTCGAAGTCTTCCGACTCCTGCTCTCCCAACCGGATGGCGACCTGATCAAGTGCCAGTTGATAGGGATCCTTGAGACGATCCTCGTCCACCGTGTCCTGTTCCAGGTCGTCCGAGTCCTCCTTGTCGAAGGAACGGAGCACTTGTTCGTGCATGTCCTCCAGATTGGCGTCCGTGGCGTCATCAAGCTCGTAGGGGGCGTAGTCAGCAGCCACCTCGCGCAAGCGCCTCACAGCGATGCTGAGGGCATCCACGGCTTGATCCGACAAGCCGCTCTCTTCCGCTTCGTCAGGACCAAGGTAAACCTCGTCAAAGGCCGCCTTGTATTGCGGATTGGTCAGCAGGTTGGCCACCAGCAGCACATCCGATCCATACCCTTCCGTGAAGTTCACGGGGCTCATCAGCTCTTCGTTGCGGCTAATGCGCTGGAATTTCTCCAGTGCCCGCTGGACGAAGAACTTCTGCTCGGACTCGCGGAGCTTCGCCACATACTCCTTGAAGTGGGGAATCTTCAGCGTCTTGCCAACGTTGATGTATTCCTTGGTCACATCCCGCAAGGGATCGCCAAGCTCCTTCTCCATGGTCTCCACGTCAAAGGCCGGGGCAAACGTCTCACGGATGATCCCGGCAAGGCTTTCCACCTGTGCCCTGGCCGTTGGATCGTCACCATAGGACATCAGCACCCGGTGGATTGCGGCTGCCTGTTCCTCGCGGCTCGCGCTGTCCTGCGGTGCCCACACGATATTCGGCTGGCCGTCCTTGCCTGGAATCACCCGCAGGCCCACCTGCGATTGACCCATCCATTGCTCCTTGTCGGTCGGGAACACCACCAACGTCCTGCCGAGCATGTTGGTCAGCAACAACGAGACGGACGGGTTGTCACCAAGGAAGATGTCATACTCGGAAAGGAACCGGCTGTCCTGCACGCCGAGCTTTCCTTCATCCATTCCCCTCTTGAACACCCGGGCAAGCTGGTCCTTCTCGTCCTGCGGCAGGTCGGAAGCCATCACCGCGTCCTGTGCGATGACGATTTGCTCGCCGGCATTGCGGCGGAACTCTTCAACCCGCTTGTCTTCCTTCTCCTTCTTGAACTCCAGCAGGTCGGCAAGGAACGACTCCGGATCAAAGCTTCCCGCGCTTGAAAAGCGGGACAAGCTCCAGCGCGGGTTCTTGTCGTAGAACTCCTGGGCAAGCAACTGGAATGCCTCGCCTTCCTCATTGCTGCCAGGAAACACACCCATCAGCCCGCGGACGACGATGTCCGGAATCTCACCGGTGCCGGACAGGTGCTTGGTCATCACCATGCGCGTGAACTCGCGGGAGTCCTCGATGTTGCCTTCCGGGAAGTGGGAACGGAAACCGATGAAGGTCAGGGCCTTTGACAGCCAGATCTTCATCCCCTTGTCGTTCTCGTTACGCAGGGCGAAGTCCTTGGCGGTCGAGGCATCGGTCACCTTATCATTCTCGAAGTCCGGCAGCGTCACGCCGTGCTCGCCGGTGTCCGGGCGGTTTTGCGGGCGGTTGTCCGGGTCGAGGTCGTTGTAGGACTGCGGGATGACGGGCTCGAACCTTTCGTCAAAGCCGGAGTCCACCGGCTTGATGAAGGTCTCCTGATAGAAGGCTCTCCCGGCGCGGCTGTCCCCGGCTTCCGCCAGATCAAAGCGCTCCTGCTCGGTCATCCTCACGTTGACCCGCTTCACCCGGTTGGCGATCTTCATCTCCTCGCGGCCCTTCTGGAGCTTGCGCAGATCCTCCAGCAGGTCGGAGGCATACAGCGATCCCACCATGTAGGGGGATGCATTGGTCGCCATGTAGTTCAGGCTGAACTCGAGGCTGTGAATGGTCGGGATGTCCAACATCGAGTCCCGCAATTGGAGCATCTCCTCGTGATCCGGGCGGTAGGCACCGTCACGGATGGTCCGGATGGCTTCCTGTTCGACGTTGCGCTGCCAGTTGGCGTTGTTGAACTCCTTGACCATGCGACGGGTCAGGCTCACCGCCGCGTTGGTCGCCCGCAGCGAGTTGACCAGGCCCATTACATGCGAGCTGCCGGCCGCCGGGGCAAGCCGCTGGTTGAAGGCCGTCAGGACATTGCTGATGCCACCCTTGAACTTCAGGTTGCCCTGTTCGTCCCTCGCGAAGCGATCCGCGAAGCTTTCCGCTTCCACGGTCTCGAAGAACTGCCCCATCTGGCCGAACAGGTGCTGCTTCATCTCCACCACGACCTTGGACAAGCCCTCAAGGCGTGGCTGGAGCAACAGGTTGGCACGGGCCGCCGGGCTCTGCCTGCCATCCATCTCGGCAATGATCTCGTCGGGATTCGCACGCTGCGCGATGTGGGCAATCCACTTCTCCGCCATGTCGATCACCTTGATCAGGTTGTTGATGCCACCGAGGTTGATTGCCTCCCCCTTCTCAAAGCGCCGGTCGATATCGAACATCTCGTCCATGCCCGGGAATTGCGGAAAAGCCATGCGAGGCGACTCATAGTCGATCTGCTCGTATTCATTGAGGGTTCCCTCGAGATTGAATCCGGCACCTGCATGATACAGGTCGCGGTCGAAGGATGCCGGCAAGCGGTGCATCTGGTCCGCAAGGTAGAACAACATGCGGCCGTAGCGCCCCGTGTAGGCCGCATTCGACTCGATGGCGCGCTTGTGCGCTTCGATCAATTCATGGACCTTGGAATCGTCCAGCTTGTTTGGGTTGCGCTGGTAGCCGGTGCCGGGCTTACCCGGTGGCAAGTGGCCTTCATGGTAGTCATGGCCGAAGGCATCCCCGGCTTCCACGGCTTCCGGGACATTCCTCTCGCGGAACTCAAACACTCCGGTTGGCTCTCCCGTGGCACGGGTGTCCTGCCAGCCAAGGCCGTAGTTCTCGGTCTTGTAGTCGTCGAACGAGCCAATGGCGCGGTCGGTCATGGACCGGAGCCGGGCGTTGTAATCGTTCACCGCCTTGAGATATTCCGAGAATTTCCGGTAGCGCTCTACCGAGACCGGGTCGTCAGTCGGCTTCAGCTTCGCGGCCTTCTCAAGCTCCGTGATATTGTTGGTCAGGTTGATCCGCTGTTTGACCAGTTCCTTGAACTCCTTGTGACCCTCCTGTCCTTCGACCAGGCTATCGGTGAGCGGGTTGTTGAACAGGTGGACCCGGGCGGCATTGACCACCGCATCCTTGAAGGCATCGAAGGTCGGATAGTTCTCGGTGTCGATGAAACCGTCAGGATCAACGGTGACACCCAGCTTGGCGGCGGCACGGATCAGGGCGACCCGTCCACGGGGGCGGGAAACATCCTGCGACTGCAAATCCCGCAAGGCACCGGTGACCAGCATGGTCTCCATCCTGTTGATGCTGTCATTGACCCTTGCGAGCTCCTCGCGGGCATTGCGAAGGACCGGCTTGCTCACATCGCGGGGTGCACCTTGCAGGATGAAGCCCATCAAGCCCGCGGGGTCGAACTTGTCGCCGCGCAGCCAGTTGAAGTATTCGTTCGGGTCGAACTCCAGTTCCTCCTCCTTGGCTTCCACGACCTGACGGGCAATGTAGGCGTCAGCCCACATCTTCTGGAATGCATCCTCGTCATTGAGGGCATCCAGGGCCTTGTTCATCGCCTCAACGTCGTATTCCTTCCGTCCCTCCAACCACTTGGCGATTTCCGGATGGATCGACATCTCGAGGTTGTCGTTCACCACCACGATTTCATCCATGCCCGCCGCCGGGAAGATCTCACGCAAGTCGCGGATCTGCATCAGCGCCTCGCTGTGCTTCTTGGCCACCGCACGGATTTCATCTTCTCCCTTGCCGGTGAACGTGCGGAGCCGGTGTTCCATGGTCTGGGTGACCTTCTCACGCATCTGGTCAACGTCGCCGCGCAGGTTGGCATCGTTGTAGAACTGGTTGAGCCGGTCGAGCAATTCGAGGTGCTTCGGGTCCAGCTTGCTGCGGAAGAACCGCATGGCGAGGATCTTGCGCACCCGCTCAGTGTAGCGGCGGACCAGCTCGCCGATGGTCTTCATCAGCCTGGTGCCCTTGCCGTCCTTGCCGGTATCCTCCTGCATCGAGCGGATCAACCGGCGGGCATCGGCATTCGCCTGTTCGGAGTAGGACCCGGTGGTCCGCAACTGGTGAAGCTTTCGGATGAATTCATGGGCGATGAGCATCGTCTCCTCATCCGACTTGATCGCCTTCGGGTTCTTGCGGTCGAAGGTTGGCTCGCGGTGCGACAAGCGCTCCTTGACCGTCTCGCGGAAAATGTCGTGGAAGGGATGCTTGGTGTCCCCGGCCACTGCGGTGATCATTTTTTCAAGCTCACGCGGCTTGAACTTCTCCTGATCGACGGTGAGCAAGTGGATTTGCTCCTCGTCCACCCAGTTGGACAACAGGCGTGCCGCCTCAAGGGCCGCCAGCAGGCGGGTCCGCGGGTTGAGCGGGGCGTCACCGACAAGGCTGCGCAGCACCGCCAGCGTGCGCTTGTAGTCCACCTCCATGACCGGCCGCATCTCCTTGCGGGTTGCCTTCCCTTGTGGCTTGCCGTCCGGGAATTGCGAGACCGGCACCTCCACCTCACGAAAGGCCACCTGCATGAAGTGCTCGGAAGTGGAGATGTTCTCCTCGTCGTCGATCTGCATCTCAACCGGGTCCGATGCATCCGGTGCAACTTCCTTCATCACCGCCTTGATGAGCTTCTTCAGCTCCTTGACCGCGGACTTCTCATCACCGCGCAACAAGGTTTCCAAACCCTCCTTGTCGGTCAGGTCCTTGGCCATCTGGATGAGGCGGGTCTTGTGCCACATTGCATTGGACCCGTTGAGCCTGCTCTTGCTTTCAGGATCGACGCTGAACTTCGCCTCCAGGTTGAACTTGAAGAACTCGTATTGTCCGTTCTCCACCTTGTGGAGCACCAGCACGTTGTCGGGGTCTCCTTCAATCGAGATGATGTCACCCACCCCCAGCGGAAGGCCCTTGCCCTTGGCCGGGGTGTAGATGAACGACTGGGCACCTTCGACGATGAGAGGCACCTCACCGGGCTTTTCCTCCTTCTTCGACCACGTTCCTCCACGGTCATCCTCCTTGCCTTCCTCAAGGTTGGCCTTGCGGACGAAGTATTTCGGCACCTTCGATGGTGCTGGCTTCTCCTCCACCGGCTTGCCGCTGGCTTGTAATTTGATGCTCTTGCCCTTCGCGAGCTTCTCAACCTTGGAAGCAATGTGCTCCTCCTTGTCCTCAATCGAGTCGTCGGCCATCACCTCGTCGAGGTAGGCCGGCGAGATCCCGATTTGGCCGGTTCGGGTGTCGAGCCACACTCCTTCGTCCGACTTGTAACGCTCCTTGTTCTGCGAGAGCTTGGCGGATTCCGGCAGGTCGGCTTCCTCGAGTTCCGGAAGTTCCTTTTCGTCGAGGATGTCGCGAATGCCACGGACCACCGAGTCACGTTCCGCCTTGGAGCCGCTGTCAGCCCGCAAGGTAGGCTTGGAAGGCTCCTCCTCTTCTACTGCTTCGGTTTCAGCTTCTCCCTCAGTTGCACTGCCTGTTCCTTTGGAATCCTCGCCACTGCCTGGAGCCACGTCAGACACTCCTGTTCCGGCTTTGTTGCCACTGCTTCCATCACCTGCTGGCTTGGCACCTGTGCCAGGCTCATCAGTTGCCACAGTCCGAGCTGCGGCGTCTCCGGTGGTGGCTGCGGGCTTGGTGGCGGGAGTTGTGTTGGATTCATTGGTCTTTGATTCGGCTTTGGTTTCCTTGGTTGATGGTTCCTTGGCTGGTTCGGTTTCCTTGGCCCAGTCGTCGTAGAAGGGATCGGCACCGGGCAACGAGTCGTCGGTGGCTGCATCAGCAAAGCGCTCGGAGAGGAAGTTATGGGCCACGGTCAGCTTGGCGGCCTCTTCAGCACCGATGTGACGCTCGGTGGTGGTGCCATCCGGATTGACGGTGGTGAGCTTGGCTCCGGCATGGGAACGGCCGTCGATGGTAATCGGGGTGATCTGGACACCGGGGGATACCCGGACGGGCTTGTCTTCCTCCAGTTTCACGTCGGTGCGCCATTCCTTGCCGGCGGATGGCTTGTAGCCCATCTCATCAAGCACCGCTCCGGGAGTGGCCTTTTCCTGGCCTTCAGTGGTGCCTGTGGCTGAGGATTGGCCTTCTTTGGTATCAGGAGCCACGCCGGTGCCGTCGAGCCCTCCTGAGCCATCCTGAGCGCCAATATCGACTTGGAGGCCATTGCGTGCCGCTGCGGTCAGGATACGGCTCTTCTCCTGCACGCTCATCTTCGGGTCAGCCAGCACCTCCGCCACCCGCACAGCTTGCTCGCCAGCCACGTTGGCCAGCTTGTTGTGATCCTGGAATTGATCAACGTTGGCGACGATGGATTTCCACTGGTCGGTGATCTGCTCTTTGATTACCTGCTTGCGGGTGTCATCCTTGCCGAACAACGCCTTGCCCACCGACTTGGCATTGCCAGGTGCCGAGCCCATTGCCCCGCCAATGGCACCCAGCACACCCGCCTTCACGTAGTCACGCCAGTGATGCTGGATGTTCTTGAAGCCGTCCTCACTCCACGTCTTGGAGTCATCCACCATGATCTGGATGGCGTCGGAGAGCGCTTCATCAAGCGCCTCCTCCGCTCCTTCCGCAAGGATGTCCGCTCCGGGTCCAAGACCACGCAATCCGGCCTGTGCCGCAGTCTGCCGCATCGACTTGCCGATGTCCTTGACGAACTGCTTGGTAAGTTCAGGCGACAAGCCGGTAAGCGCATCCTTGGTTGCCTTCATCCCCTTGACTGAAGCAATCGTGCCACGCATCCGCTGGACCAGGCTGGATTCCAGCTTTCCGCCCTTGGCTCCCAAAAGACGTTCCATGCCCGGTGCCACCTGGTTCATTACACCCGTGGCAATGAGGGCTGACAGACCATCACTGACCCCTTGGATGGATGCCGCCTTGTAGGCTTCCTCCTTGCTTCCCGTTGCGTCGAGAACCTGCTTGTAGGTCCGGCCGAACGACATGCCGCTTGCTTGGGTTGCCCCCAAGTAAGCAGTAGGATCGGTTCCGGCCGCTTTGAGGAAGTTGAGGGTCTTTCCTCCAAGCGTGGTTGCCGCCTTGGCCCCGCCTTCTGCCGCCGCCGCCTCAGCAAGCGTCAAACCCTTGGCTGCCGCCTGTTCCGCCGCCTTGAGGCCGGCCGACCTGGTCGCCAGCGAGGTTGCTCCACCAAGCGCAATGAATGACCCGATCTGACCGACCAGCTCGGTCAGGTCACGGCGCTTGATGTCAATGCCGCCGGGAAGAGTGAAGGCCGTTTGGTTCTTGTATCCCTGCGAGCTTTGTTCCGCCAGTTCACCCCAGATCTGGGCGGGACGTGAAGCGACCTCACCCACCCCATCGACACCTGGAAGAACATCCAGTCCGGCACCGGCAAGCCACGTCGCACCCGTGCCAATCGCCATCATCGCGTCACGGAACTTGGTCGCCACCTCCGAGCCCACGCCATACGAGTCGCGGCTCATCCGGTCCTTGCGCTGGCGCAGGAAGCTCACCCCGTCGCCACCGGCAGCGGCATGGGCCTCATACTCGTTGTTCAAGGGCCGGTTGAAGATCGACTCCAGCGGGCCAGCCTCGGCGGCCGAAAACGTGTTGATGATCTCACCGATGTTCGCATCCACCGTGTCATGGTAGCGGTCGAGCATCATGGCCTTCTGGCCTGCATCGAAATCCGGAAGCTCCATGATGGCCTTCTCCATCTTGTCGATTTCGGCCAGGTTGTAGGGATTCATCACCGGTCGTCCCCCGACAATGCGGATCATCTCGTCGTCCCCCATGGTGGAAGGATCGAAGGTCGATTGGGCGAGGTGGTTCAGGAATGCCTTCTTCTCGTTCGGATCAACTCCACGCTTCTGGCCACCGCCACCGGCAGCGAAGTCAAGGTAGTCCTCGTAGGACAAGCCGGCCTTGTCCGTGCCGGTATCCAGTGCGGTGCGCTCCTTGAGCCACTCGTTGAACTGCGGAAAGCGCTCCTCACCCTTCGTCTGCGGGGCATTCATTGCTTCGCTGATCCACGGGGCGGGTTCCAGCTTGTCCTCAAGCTCGTTGTAAACCAATCCGCCGTTCTCATCCTTGGATGCCAGCTCAAGGACCTGCCGGGCACGCTCGAGGTATTCCTGGCCAGCCTGGTTCAAGCGGCCGGATTGACCATGGACACCCACCCCCTCCCTGACCTTCTGTCCGTCACGATAAACATCCCGGTCCACCTTGGCATCCGGGTTGGACAGCATCGAGTCGCGGATGATCGCCAGCGCCTTGCCTGCCATCTTCCCGCGCTTGTCCGGGTTGTTCGCCCAGTCGTCGGAAAGCACCATGGTTTGCACCTTGGTCATGTCGGGAGCCGTTTCGGCAGGCTCGTCACCAAGCGGGACCTGGTCCCACGGGAGTTCTTCGTTCATGATGTGAGAAGGGAGCTTGTCACCCCCTGTTGGTTAAACAAAGGGGCACAATGCCCCCAAATCACTCGTCCAGCAGGTTCACGCCGTTGGTGCCCTTGCTGGCAGGGTTCGGTTGGATCACCTCAAGGATGCTGTCCACGGTGGACTGGATCTTGGTCGGGTCCTCTGCGAATTCCTCGGCGTCGAAATCCTTGCTTTGCACCAGCGCCATCATCACCGCCTTGCGCATGTCCTGGGCATTCTTGCTCGGCAACGACTTCAGGATCTCGATCTGGGCCTTGGTCTTGGCTTCCGTGAGGGCCTTGCCCTTGAGGGTTGCCATGGCGTTCTTCAGATCCGCCACCTTCTTCTGGAGGTCCACGGAATCTTTCTGGTTCTGCAACGATGTGGAGCGGCGTTCCATCTCGGAATCGACCATCCCGCCAATCGTGTGGGCATCCATGCCGATGACCGCCAGCTCGTCCTTGAGCTTGCCCATCTGCGATGGGTCCTTCGACTGCGCCATCTCCAACAGTCGGGGAAGGTCGTCGGCCAGGCGCTGGGACACGGTGCCAATGGTGTTGTTCATCGTGTGGGCGCTCTTGGCCAGCGCAAGGGTCTTGCCAAGCTCGCGGGTGACGGCCGGGTTTTTCTCCTTGGCTGCAAGGGCGGAGGCCGCAGCAAGCTGCGCGTTGAACTGGTCCGGTGGCAACGAGGGGTCGAGGTTGACGTTGTTCTTGCGCAGCCAGCTCATCTCCTTTGATCCTTCAAGCTCACTCATGTAAGTGGGAAGCATCGTCTTGCCACGCGACAATGATCCGATGAAGCCAGCCAACCCTTTCATCAGGCCGGCATTGGCAGGGTCCTCGGACAGGTTGCGGGCGAGCATGACCAATCCCTTTTGCGAAGCACCATCAAGGTTGGAGCCACCGATGAAACGTCCGAGCAACTCGGTGTTGGCGAAGTCACCGGCATCGTCCGCAGCCTGCCATGCACTGCGCTCGCGCTTCACCTTGTCCAATCCTTGCAAGGTGGATTCAAGGGCGAGCTTTTGGCGTTGCTCACGGGTTTTTTCTTCAAAGTCCAGATCACGCTCGTCACCAGCCAGCTCCTTCGCCTTCACCCGGTTGGTGGCAGAACCAAGCACGTAGTCATCTCCAGCCTGAAGGGCTCCCATTGCCTCCTTGACCCGCTGGTTGTTCAACCACGCAGGGTTGTTCACCATGTCGTCGCGCAAAGCCGTGGAACGGGCTTCAGGGGTCATTCCTGCCGTCCCCTTCATGCGCTCCGAGAAAGCATCGAACTCGTCGGCCTCGGCAAAGGCGGCTTGTTCCTCACGGTCCAAGGCACGCAACGCATAGTCCTGCCGCTCGATGCCACGGCGCATGTCCATCAACTGTCCGAGCTGCATCATTTCCGGCAGCATGGCCATGTCGGCACGGCCTGCGGAAAACGAGTCGATGGGAGCGGAGTAAGTGGGCATGGACGTTAGTTGAAGCTAATTAGCGGGCAAGCAGGTTGGCTGCCTGCTTCTCAAGGTTGTCGGCAGCGGCAAACCGGGACTTGGCATCCTTGCGGAGAGCAAGCTCCTGGTCGTAGGCCGCAGCCAATGCCGGATCGTTTTTAGTCAGCGAGGTAATGTCAACCCGGCCCTTGATGGCTTCATTGATAATGATCTGCCGCTCGCGTTGCTTCTGTTCCGGGGACTTCAGGCTGTAAGGGTTTCCGAACTCGCGTGCAGCTTGCTTGGCTGCGCTGTCGCGAATCCCCACGCTTACCTTGTCGCCATATTCCTTTTCGTCGGCTTGACGCTGCTTTTCGATTTCATTCCGAATGAAACGACGACTCTCGACAAGCCGTCCGAGACGGGCGGACTCCTCCGGGGTGGCCTCGAATGGAATCTGGTTCTTCTCGTTGTCGGCAAGCAGGGAGGCAATCTCACTCCGGGACTTGTCCACCGATGCCATGCCAGAGGAAATCTGCTGTCCCAGATCTTCCGCCTTCGACTTGATGCCCATTGCCATCTTCATCAGGTCGGAGGGCTCATCAGTGCCGCTTGAGCCAAATGCTTCGGCCACCTTGTCCAATTCGGCTTGCTCGGCCTTGTCTCGTGCCATGGCTTCCGGAGTCGCCTCCTTGCCTTGGGAGTGTGCAATCAACTGGTCCTTGCTGATGCCGAACTTCGCCCCGCGGGTGGCAGCACGCTCCAATGCGTCGGCATCCCCGCTCTTGAACAAATCCGAGCGGTTCAGGTCGTAGATGAACTTCTGGCGGTTGTCAGCCATGCCTGCCATCCAGCCGGGCTGGGCGGGTCCGTTCACCGGTCCATCACTCACACCGAGCTGCTCACGGGAGCGCACGGCACGATCCGCCTCGCTGTCGAGGTTGTGCTTGGGATCAATGGAACGGCCGTAGCCGGCACCGGCAGAAGCACGTGGATTCAGGGTGCGGGTAGCAGCTTCAATTTGCTGGCCCGCAGAGGGCATCACAGGGCCTTCGGCACCTTGATCTGGACGTGCACCCATCCCAACCGGGGAAACGCCTCCACGGCCCGTCATGGCGTCAATCTCGCGGCCTACCTGTGCTCCGGCCTGGCGTTGGGTTTCGGCACGGCGGAATGCTTCGGCGTCATTCTCCTCGGCGGAGGCAATGCCACCCTTGCCGATGCGGGATAGCCCCATCGAATCCATCTGGTTGCCCAGCGCGCTGATCGCCTGGATGTCACCATGACGGACTGCGCGGCGGAATTGCCGCTGCATCGAACGCTCCACACCCATCCGCTGGCGCTGGTCACTCGCCGCACGGCGCGAAGCATCAATGGCGCGGGAGTTGGCCAGCGTGCGGTCGTCCAGTCGTGATTGTGGTTCGTAGGCCATGGTTACATGAATGAGAATTTATTCGAATGCGGTGACGCGAAGCTTCACATGAATTGGCTGGGCTTCCGGCGCAGCGAGGATTCAAAATTGACGTGGTTCTTCTTCGGCCCGCTGGTCTGCTTTTCCTTGCGCTGCATTGCTGCCTCGAACTTCTGCCAGTTCATCAGCGCCCGCTCGTCGTCGGAGACGTATTCCTGGCACACTGCGAGGATGGCATACTTGAGAGCACGGGCGGATGCGATCTTGATCACGGTGTCGTTCTCGAGCTCGGGAGCTTCCAGCTTGATTAGGGCGTAGTAGGGGCCGGTGGAAGGGCTCCATCCCAGCGGACAGCGATACTTCCGGACATAGTCCTCATTGAGGGTCAGCACCGGGTCGCCTGTTTCTGACCCACCAGGCAACCACTCCGTGACGAGGTCGGGCGTTTCCACGTCCTCATTGGAAACCCACATGGGAGTGCTCTCCTCCCCATTCATCATCATGAACCAACTTCCACTCGACCAGTAGATGATCACCCAGTTTTCCTCCGAGTTCTCCTGAAGACCATCGGTGGACCACGCCTCTTTCCCGTTGATCGTCCCGACTGAAACAAGCTCCCCGTTCATTTCCTCCGGGTCGGTGATACCGCTGACCACCAAACTCCCATTCCGAGTGATGGTCCCGTAGTCGATGAACTCCATGTCACCGGCATTCACCCCGTCCTTGTAGAGGGCGGTGTGATCCATGATGCCCCAGCCCCGGTGGTCACAGCGGAAGCCAATCACCCCGTCGTAGGTCGATTCATCCAGATAGACGAAGTAGCAGTTCAGATCGGTGTCTTCGATGAAGTCGTCCTCGGACAGCACGATTTCGGTGGTGGTGCCAATGTAGCGGCCGGTCTCGTAGATCGCATCCACAGCCTCCTGCACCGCATCCTCGATGGAAATGCCCGTGGTCGCCAGATTGGCAAACCGGGTGCAGACCTGAGCGTATGTAAGGAATTTCGCCATCGTGGTGGGGTGATAATGCCGGAGCTAAGGAAAACCTCAAGATTTAGGTTTCAGGACGATCAAGGGGTAACTGGGGTGAAGATGTTGATGTCGAAGAAATTAGAGGTGCCGGTTCCTGGCGGGCTGTTGAAGTAGATTCCCTCCGGGCGGAAATACAGGGTCTTCTGGAGGACCAGGCTGTCGTAGGTGATTGTTTCCCCGGTGAAGTCCACGTGGCAATCCGCGGTGTAGAGCCGAACGTCAAAGCTGTCGCAGGCAAATCCTGATCCAGTCGCTTCAACCGTAACATCGTCAGTCCCCTGGGTGATGGTGATGCCGGTCCCTGCCAACAGGCTTCGAAGCAGCAGCTTTCCGCTGGTTGCCTCCCATTGCTGGACCAGCTTGGCTCCACTGCCCTTGTGCTCCACGGGAAAGCGGTCCTGGGGGATTTCCAAGGCACCCTGATGGTGCTGCCGCACTGTCACAACAGTGCCGGCAATGGTGACGGTGGCCACCTTGAAGTAGTATTCACCATCTGTTCCTCCTGCTCCGTCAACCTTGGGGACATGACGGACAGTATCGGGAATTCCCCCAATGCCCATCTCTGCGGCTGTCACCCGTCCGTTTTCGTCGGTTGATGCATGGACGTAGATGGTATCCCCGCTGGCGACGGTTTCCCAGGTGTTTGTGCCGTCGATTTCGGTGTAGATCCGCACCGGTGTCTCGGTGGATTCAAGGTCGGTGTGGACCACGAAGGCTGGCTTCACCCTTACCTCGTAGTTGGCTCCATTCTTCCTGACCTCCACCTCAAGGTCATCCTCGATGCCTGCTTTGGTTTGCTCCTTGGTCAGCGATCCATGTGTCCCATTGACGTGTGATCGTGAAGGCACCGGTGCCGGCTGGTGGGCCGGCTGGTTGACCTGCTGGGCTGCCCGGATACCCAGCGGCTGGGCTTCTGGCAACGGGGTCGGGATGACATCCCGCAGTGTCTTTCCTTGTTCGTCAGGAGTCGCCATAGAGATCGGTAATGTTCAGTGTGATCAGCGAAACCTCATAAAGGCCGAGAGGCAGCTCCTTGACCGAGTAATCGGCCTTGAAGGACGTGAGGGCCGCAAATTCGGCGTAGCCTGGAGTGGCCTCCAGGGTTTCAGTCTGGAATGGAGAGCGCCCGCCAGGATAGCCTTCCGTAATCGAGGTGTTGACCGTCACCTCGCCGTGGATGGTGGATGGCACGGCCCATTCTTTTGCTGCGGCACTGGTGGAATTGCCCTTGGTCGAGGCGTTGAACCAGGCATACAGCGAACAGATGGATTCTGTGACAGGGTTCGGGCAAATGTTCAGCGGGTTGGCCGTCTTCCATGCTGACGGGTTGTCGGTAATGAAGCGGGTCTGGAGGGCCTCGTAGGGTCCGGGCCTCGGATCGGTCTGCTTGAACTGGAAGTAGTAATCCTCCGAGTAGGAAAGGGCTGCTGTGGTCGAATCGGCATAAGCCCATGCGACAACCAGCGTGACGCTGTCGAGACGGGTTGGGAACCGGCGGTCCACTGCAAGCGGGATGGATGGCAGGGTGAGCGGGTAGGTGCTTTCACCCTCATTGAAGACCAGCTCCTGTTTGATCCGGACCTTGTGGAACTTGTTGCCATCCCGCAGCTCGTAGGTCGTTCCCGGGGTTGATGCTGTCACCGTGGTGGTTGTCACCGGCACCACTGTCTTGGTGATCCGCATCTGTCGCTTGAAGGTGTCGTTATAGACCAGATCAATGGTCTCCGGCCGGATCAGCCGGCGGCGGACGACAATGTAGGTGTTGCGAAGCTCTTGCGGGGCGGGAACCACCTGGTCCTCCACGAAGCCGTAGCTTCCAAACGTGCCATCAACCGTGCCACCGGGCGGGTAGAGGAATTCACCTGTCACCGTGCCACCGCCAACCGGAGCCTGGAGATACTTGTCCCGTCGGATGATATAGGTCCGGACAAGTTCATCCCCGTTGATTTCCCAATTATAGGCATCCTGTGACTCGCGCTCGGCTGCGAACCACATCTTGTAGCGCTGGCCACCAGAGTCCAACGGCTCGCGATAGACCATCTTGTGGTTGGGAAAGCGGGTCGAGTCGGGATGAGGATCGTCAATCTGGATGTCCCATGCCCGTTGGAGCTTCAGATCAACCTTTTCATAAAACAACAGGTCAGATCCAACACCGTGGAAGGTGAAGACCTGGAAGCGTTCTTCGGACGGGTTGCTGAGTTGCTTCGCCATGCGGGAGGGTATCTAATCGTTTCTTACATTCAATCCTTCTTGGAGTAGAGCCAGCAGGCCTTGCCATTGAGCACCATCTTGCGGCGCTTCAGGGCCTTGTTGGTGGAGAGGATTCGGCTCATCTGGACCCGGCTCATCCCGGCCTCTCCCGCGGCCTCCTCGATGGTGAATTCACCGGGTTGGCGGGGTGTGGCGGGACTGATCCCCACATCCATCAGCAGCTGGCTCAGGGCACTCACAGAATCCCTTGTGGACTGATCCAATCGTTGTTTTCCTTGATTGCGTGCCATGCGTTCCATTTCCCGGTTTTGGTGTTGATCAATTTCCGTAAATCTTCCGTGGATTCTTTCCATGAGAACCAGCACCTTTTGACCGGTTCTGCTTGAGCCAAAGTGGCTTAAGATTTGAATAATGATTCAAACGAACCACGTCTTCATGGGTTTTTGCGCTCGCCATGGGAACAACGTGATCAATTTCCCATAGATGGCGATTGTCCCATGTCATACCGACATCAAACAAGGATTCAATATGGGTGAAAAATTGCGCCCAAGTGCATCCAAGAATTTCGAGATTTGACGTTTTAATCTCGCGAATCCCCTTCAACGAAATCGCCTTGTTCACTGAGCGCCGATAACGTCCAGCCAAATTGAACAAAGGATCAGTTGCACGCTTGTGATTATGCCATGCGGCAACACGAGCCAATTGACGATCTTTGTTTTTGGATGCCCATTCCTTTCGCTTTTCGCAATGGTAACGACGTACATCGGGGCACTCGCGACGTTTGGCGCTACGGATGCGCTCCTTAGCTCGAACTTGGTCCCTCTTGGAGTAGGCTTTTTGTTTTTGAACTCGGACCAAACGATAATCTGAATCGTTTTTATACTTCTCATTTGCTCGAGCACGTTTGCGCTCAATACGGGCGTTCAAAATCTCACGAGTAGCCCAGACCTCGCCTCGTCGTTTGTCGTATTGAGAAAACACCATTCCTGTCTCAGGATGGACCTCTCCTTGTTTCCACTTTTTTTGTTCAAGCATCATAGTTGTCCCATTGGGGTTAGCCAGTCACCGTTTTCCTTCACAACGTGAAATCCTGACCACTTACCTGTTTTTGTATTAATCAAACCTCCAACCCAGCCGTTGCGCCATGCGAGCTTGGCTGGCGTGCGGTCGGCGTAGGTCATCAGGTTGATGTCGGCCAGGCATCCGACCGAGAATGACTGGGAGCCGTCAATGAAGCGGGCCACGTAGGTGTCGGGCTTGTGAACGTGCCCGTGCAGGCATTCACCCCAGTTCTCGAAGTGGGCCTTGGCTGGATACATTGTCGCCCTGAACCCGTGTATCAATTTTGGTCCTCCCTCCGGCATCCGCAGGAAGCGGTTGACGTGGTAGGGGACGAACTCGATCCGGCGCTTGCGGAATTCGCGTTCGGAGTCGGAGGCAAGCTTCTGGCAGGTCTCCCGCAGGATGCCATCCGCGCAATGGGTCGAGTGGAGCCAGATCCGGTCGTCGTGGTTTCCCAGCGTCAGGAAGTTCGGCCGGAACACGTCGAGGAACTCCAGCCCGCACTGGTAGTCCTCGCTGATACCATCGGCCTTTTCCTCCTGCGAGGCCCCGCGCCGCAAGGGTGAGAAGTCCCACAGGTCCCCGAGGTGAATCCGGTAGTGGGGGTTCCATGAGTCGATGAACGACTGGAGTTTCAAGACCGCGGCCTTGTCCACCAGCCGGCCGTGGTTGTCTGCCACGGCAATGAATCGCTTGTAGCTCATGGAATGATCAGTTGTTCCCAGGCAGGCCAAAACAGGTTGTCCAGGCACCGGACGATGGCCTCTTCCTCCATCCCTTCGTTGTAGGCCACTCCACCGATGGACAGGGATGCGTGCTTCATCTCGTGCCGGAGGGTTTCGTAGAAGCACTTCTCGGCCTTCGGTCCTATGCGGATGATCTTCTCGTCAAACAGCCACTGGCCGAACTCCTCGAGCTCCGGGTCATATTCGACGACAATGGACCACCCCCCGATGGAGACCCGCTGGACCTTGAGAAATGGAGGCGGGTGGCTCATTCAATTTATTGGTCCTTCGACCAAGAGATACCAGACGTAGTCCATCTTGGCTGCGAGGGTGGAGTCCCACACCTGTTGGAGGAAGTCCTTGGCCACGTCACGGGGAAGGGTTTGGCATCCCTCCGAGCTGGTTCCGTTGAATCCTCCCGGATGGACGTTGATGGCGAAGTAGCCTGACTCCTGGTAGTTCCGCTTGTCTCCCGGTGCGTAGGTGCGGGTGACGCTGAACCGTCCATCATTCGGAGCCTTCACCTTGCGGGCTTCCTCGAGTGTCATCTGTCGCAGGGCGGGAGTGACGCCCTTGTGGGGTCCGCGCCGGAACGGCCAGCAACCGACATTGAGCACGGCCATTGGCTTGCCGGCATTTCCATTCCAACCGATGCGCGATGGGTCGGTATTGGCCTGGTGTGCCACCATCCCCTTCGGGGTGACGTAGGCTATCATGTCGTCCCAAAGTCCGAAATCATTAGCCTCAGGATTGCCCTCGCTTTTGAGCCAGTAGCCACGAACGGCAAAAAGAAAGCGGTCAGGCAAAGGCCCGCCGGGTCCGCACCGGTCCCAGTGTTCTTTAGCCAGAACTAACACCTTTTCACGAGTGATTTGTGGAATGCGTTTCATTTCAAAGCAGGTCGTAGGTTTCCCAGTCGAGGAACTCGGCAAGGAGTCCTCCCTTGGTGATTTGCCGCCAGCCACGGTCGGCATTGGCGGTGCGTTTCATCACTTGTTGCGGTTCTCGATCTCCAGTGGCGTGATGCGGGCCTCCAGAGGGGCCTTTGGGGCGTTTTCAAGCGCCTCGTGGATGTCAGTGCCGGAACCACCCTTCTGCTCCACCACGCGGGCTTTAGGGGCAAATGCGATGGCAGTGGCCGTGATGGCTGCCACCGCACCGGCATCAGGCGTCTTGATGACGGACTTGGACCCATCCGCATGGTAGGTCGTGGTCGTCGTGCAGGAACAGGTCATGGACAGGAAGGTCCATGCAACCGCCCATGCCGCTCCAAGGAGTATGTAGTAAGTCGCTTTCATGCCGCTTCATCGCTGTTGGTTGATGCCTTGGTCTTCGGGGTCAGAACCTTCGACCAGGCTCCGCTGTTCTTCTGGTTGGCTGCAAACAAGCCGCCCCATAGACGGACAGCCCCGTGGAAGGTGCCGGCCAGCAGGAAACCGGACAACTTCATGATGTCGTAGAATGCCGCGTCACACTGGAAGCGGCTGAAAGGGAAATGATCCGTCGCGATGAACTGGTAGAGGACATCATGGACCAGCGAGGCTAGCCGGGTGCAGTGGGGATCAGGGGTTCCCAGCCAAAGAAAGGTAAAGCGGGCCTTGGGAGAGCATCCGTCCCAACTATAGTGCGGCCGGATGTGCAGCTTGTTCTTCACCAGCCTTGCCCACTCGATCCCGTTCTTGTCGTAGAACAGGATGGGGTCGGGAAAGGTGTTGGATGGCAGGTCGAGATGAACCGTGATGGAGTCCAGCGTCGTGAAGCGGTAGCGTCCACCGCGGTTCTCGCGGTATTGCTCGTCCCTCACGAATACTGGAAGCTCCCTGATCATTTCATTGCCTCTTCAAGTGGTCCTTCACGTCTTCCATCACCGCCGTGCAGCGGTCGAGGATGCCGCTGTTCTGGGTGACGACGGTAAGGAGCTGCTTGTTGGCTTCATCCCTTTCCGCTTCGCGCTTTGCCCGTTCCTCGTCGCGCTGTTTCTCGCGGGCGTCGTTCTTCTCTTCGGCCTTGTTCAGCCGCTTGTTCATCCACACCAGGCCAATCATCAGCCCGATCAAGGCTCCGAACGGCCCCATCAGCATGCCCATCCACTCGGGGTAATTGCTGTTGGTCGCATCCTCGATGGTGGACAAGGCAAGGGGGAATGCGCGAGAGCCGGCTACGCCGGAGACGATGGAAACAAGACCTGAAAGGGTGTAGTCGATGGTGGACATGGGATCATTCAACGGGATTGGTTGCTTCCGTAACCGTGTGTCCGGTGCTGATGCCGTGGCGGGAGTCGATCAGCGCGATCAGCTCGTTCATGAGCGAGGGTTCCGCCATCACCCCGCTGATGACACCGGAAAAGCCCCATCCTCCTTGGACGGGCACGATGCAGGGAGAGCCCGAGTCGCCACCCCGCAGTGCGTGGTAGAACTTGCTCCCTGAACTGCCGTCCCATGTCGGTTCCATCTCGGAACATGCGTAGGCAGATGCCCCTATCACGCCGATGGTGCGAAGCCCGTTGAACGCGATCCCTTGATAGGTCGAAGCATTGTAGGGAGTGCGAACCTCGTCGGCCAGCGATGCCGAGGCAAAGGCGTTGAGATGCCCGTCGTTGTTCAGCAAGGCGAAGCCGAACACCTGCGGGCAGAACGTGGCGGTCGTTTCGTCGGAGGCGACGATGCCACGTCCGAGTTCGTGGGCGATGGGCAGGATGTGAATCGACTCCGGCAGATCCGAGTCAAGCAGGGCAATGGAGCTGTCCCAACCGGGGACGCCTGCCGCTGGCATCTCGGTGAAAAGGTTAATCACACGGACGACCTGCCGGGAGATGATGTTGTTATTAACGTCCTTCCAGTAGAGGGTTTCGCCCGCGTAATACTGGTAGTGGCCGCAACCGTAGAGGTGGCGCGGCGTGATCGCCATGAAGCGACGCCCTCCAACCGTGCCCGAGGGATTGCTACCCGGCACACCCCATCCGCCGTTCCAGACGTGCCCGGTCAGGAACTCGTGGGGGATGGCACTTGCTTGGGCGCGGTTGCCAGACGTATCGAACATCGAGTTGTTCACCATCGCGTCGGCGATGGCTTTCACCGCAAGATAGGAATACTCGAAGTATGAATCCGGTTCTGCGGCTTCCACGGGCAGTTTGACCGTCCCGCCAACGGTAGTCCGCATGTCAAAGCGCCAGTTGCTCGACCGGACACGCGAGTTGGAGAACGATGCCAAGACGACGCTGTTGACCCCTGGCTTCCGTCGCACGACGGGCCACTCGGAAATGTCGAGAGCGTCGGCAGGCGTCTGCGAGTGAATCTCCACCGGCAAGGATGACCCTGGAACAACAAGGTAGTCGCGGTGCGAGGTTGCGCCCGATGCCTCGGTGTAGTGGGCGTCGCGGTGCTGTTCTGGCGAATTGCTTCCAGGCACGGTTACCACCGTGGTATGCGCCAGCGATAAGACCGGCACAATCTCCTCGTTGGGCGTTTGGCGGATGATCATGCGAGAGTTCCAGAAACCGTTGTTTCCGCTAGAAGTTCAATCGAGCCTGAGATGGACATGAGAGCAAAGTCGGCAGGCGACCAGTCGCCCACGATGTAGAACTCGAAGGATGTAAGTTCGTCCACCGGCTTCATGGTGGTGGGGTCGTTGGTGATGACCGTTGCCGCCATCGGCAGGTAGTCAGCGGGAGTAACTTGGTCCGCTGCCCCCGCGATTTCCTGCGTGGGGATTAGCAACGAAGTGCGGAGGTTTCCCGTAGTCTCGGAGAGACTCAGGACCCCCTTCATCTTTCGCACCTCGTAAAACTCGGTCGGAGTGATCTTGAGATAGGAACCCTCTGTCAGATCGGCGACTCCGGTCCCCAGACGGACGAGAATGTAGAGGTCGCTGGTGGTCGGAAGCACTCCCCCGCCGGACGAATCAATCTGCAATTCGATCCTGATCCCGACCGGGTCGGCGTCCTCGTTGGCTTCGGCGGCAGGGATCGGGAAACCACCCAAATGCAGCTTTTGAATCCCGTCGGCGAACGCCTGCGCCTGAACATTCGTGAACGTAATCTTGCGGAAGACCGCTTTGGCAAGACGGTCGTCCCCCCAATACGGTTCGCCGCCCTTCTGGCCGAGCGCATTGTCGGGATTGACGGTGCCGGTGCGGTCGGAGAACTCAACGGCGTCCGTTACCAGGACTTGTCCCTGGAGGGCTCCATTGATGTCTTGAAACGTCAACTGGCTGGCAACCGAAACCTCGTTTCCAAGGTAGTCCACGATGGAAAGCAGCCCGTTGCGGACAACCACCCCGTAAGTAGCCTTCGACAAGCCCTTGGCAACCCCGTTGTTCGCAAGAATTACAACCTGTTCGTTCATCTTTTCTGTTGGTTCAGGCTAAGAAAAGAAGGGGCTCCGGTGAGTTGCCGGAGCCCCTCGGGGAGGGTCAGCCGACCCGATACCAGTTCGACCCGTTGGAGAGGAACCGTGCGGGAGTGTTGATCGCAACCACCAGCGGGCTTGCGTGGGCACCATAGGCGGTCGTGACCGGGTTGGTTGCCAGTGTCACCGCACCGGAGCTGGTGTTGGCGTTCATGATCAGAAGCTCGCGCAGCTCGCCGGATGGCGACGGGATGGTGGCGGCGGTGGCGGCGGTGCGGCCCGAGAAGATCGTGACGCGCTTGCTGACCGTGCCGGCATCCGTGGTGATGTTGGCGGATAGGTCGTCGGCCGTGATCGCGTTGATCCCTTGTTCGACACCGCTCGTCAAGGCGGTGACAAGCTGCTTGTCCTGGAAGCCGATTGCCTTGCGGCCTTCCTTGAGGTAGCGCCGGCTGATGGTCTTGCCTTCGTTGTCGGGAAGGATGAGAGAGAGGATGGATTTCATGGTGTTAGCTTTAACTAAGTGCCCACTAAGCAGAAACCCCCGGCCCGGCATGGGCTACCGAACCGGGGGCGATGCACTACGTATCAGCCAAGAGAGCTGCCGTTCATGATGCGGCCGTCAGGACGGGGCACCGCAAGGTGACGGATGACAATGCCGTATTCCGGGTTTTCCGGACGGGTGCCGTTGGCCATCACCATCAGGAACTGGCCGAGGTTGCCCAGCGGGTTGTCGGTCTTGTCCTTGTAGTTCGTCCACTCCGGGGTGCCCATGTAGTTGGTGGCCTCGAAGTTGGCTTGTCCGACCGAGGTGATCGGCTTCGGCACTTCCGAGACGCACACGCCCTGGTGGAAGATGTAGCTGTCTTCCCAGGTGGCGATGAGCCACTTCGGGTTCGGCAGCTTCTTCATGGCGGCACCGGAGCCGCTGTAAACGAAGCGCGGGACCTTGAGCCATGCCGTCCAGCTTGCGGTTGCCGAGACTGCTCCAACGGCGGCACCATCATCGCGGATGACCACGCCGGCTGTTCCGGACGAGGTGGATTTGACGATGTATTTCACACCGCCAACGATGATCGTCGAGCCCTTGGTGAGCTTGGCTGCATTGGTCGAAGTGGATTCAACCGTGGCAACCGTGATCGCGTAGGCACCAGTGGTTGCGGTGATTTCAATTTCCTGGGTTGCGGCGGTGAAGGCTTCCCAGCGGTCAACCGTTTCATCCAGCGAGTGGACGAAGCCGTTGTAGGCCCACTTGGTCCGCATCGAACCGAGCAGCTTCTCGTTCTGGCTCGAGTAGCGGAAGTCCTCGCGGATTTCCGGGTCGGCCATGATCAGGCGGCGCGATTGGCGTGGCGAGGTGACCAGCGAGTAGGCGATGCCGGAGTTGGCATTGCCCAGCGCATCGCTTCCGGCACCCTGGTGGTTGAGATACTCGTAGATCTCATCGAGGAAGCCGTTGGTCAGGATCGAGTTGTCGGTGCCGGTGGCGGCCGGGAACACCTGGCGGTCGTAGTAGTCGAGCCCGCTCAGGCTGAAACCGGAGTCGAGGACCACGAGGTTTCCGGCAATGCGCTTGTATTCGTCGCGCTTGCGGGAAATCCAGTATTCGCGGGTCTGGTCGGACAGCGCCTTGACGCAGGCACCCATCTGCTGGGCACGTACGAACTTGTCGCGGAGCTGCTCGACGTTCATCGCAGGACCCCAGACGGACTTCCACTGGAGGTTGTATTCACGCAAGGTCTGGCCGAAGACGATGTTGTCGGACGGCGGGATGTGGCTGTCGGAGGCAGCGGCCTGGTGGTTGGCGTGGTCGTTGTTGAACGTCACGGCGGTGGCCATGTCGCTCCAGTCAACCTCGTCGGCTCCGCTCGCGACCATGGCGCGGTCGAACTGGAAGGTCTTCTGGATCGAGGAACGCTCGTCCTTCCAGAATTCCTGGCGGTAGAGATGAATCCACGGGGTGGGAGCCGCCATCACCTTCTGGTTGATGTCGGTGGAAATGAGAGGGGCTTGTTCGGTAAGCCAGTCGGATACGGTCTGGGCCATGGGAGTGGTGCGCTACGGCGCGGGTGTTCTTGTTTGGTTGGGGTCCGGAGCTCACGGGGAGCTGCCTGAAGACAAAGCGGAGCCTCTTGCGGGGCTGCTGACGGATTTGACTAGGACCGGCTTCGCGCCAGAACGGGCGGCTGATGAGAGGATTTAGAACCCGACCAGCTCAGGTTCGCAGTCCTTGTATCACCAGCCACCCGCTCCCTGCTAGATAATTCGTTCAGAAATCCTGAACAATTGTTTAGCCGTAGCTAACACCCTGCATGCCTTACCGCAGGTCGGCTGCCATCATCGCCTCCATGAAGGTCTTCGGCTTGTCATCGGTCTTCGGCTGCGGGCCACCCAATGACTCGCCCGGCTTCGGGCGTGCCTGCACTTCCTTGCCGTCAGCCTTGTCCCGCTCGGCCAATTCACGGGTGACCGCATTGAGCTTCTTCATCACGAACGGCAGAACCGTGCCGGCGAAAGCGGCGAATGCCTGGTCCTTGGCGCGGCTCTTCGAGAAGTCGATGGAAAGACCCTTCGCCACCATCTTCCTATAATCCTCGGTTTCTTTGCCGTCTTCGGCCAGGCCGGGGATCATGTCCTTGTATTTGCTCCAGATGTCCTTCTGAAGCGTTTGGGTGGTTGCCCGCTGCTCCTCGATCAGCTTGTTGGTTTCCTCGATGCGCTTGGCCTCCTGCTTCTCCAGCAGGGTTTCGGCATCCGCCAGCATTACCGCATGCTTCTGCTTGAAGCCCTCGAAGTCCTGGGCCATCCGATAGACCGAGTGCCGGTCGAAGTCGGTGAAGGATTCCGGCAGGTGCTCCTTGATCAGCTCGTTCTGCTTCTTGCGGTCGCCCTCCTTGATGATCGCCCGGAGGATGCCGGTGTCCATCTCGTAGGACTCGGACAGCTTGTCGGCCAACTCGAACAACTTGGCGGCTGGCTCGACCACCTGAATGCGGTAGTCGTCGGACTGCTTCATCTTCACCTCCGCGGAAACCGATGACATCTCCTCGATGCGCTGGCGCAGGCCGTCGATTTCCTGGGCCTTGGTGCGCAGGGTCTCAAGCTCCTTCTTGGTCTCCTCGGGGATGACGGTGACAGGTTCCGCCTTCTCGGCCTTCTTGAACTCCTTGAGCTGGTTGCGCAGCTCCTTGAACTTGTCGCCCTGATGGCGGCCCATTCCCTTCTCCAGCTCGGCTGTTTCCTTGTCGAAGGCGGTCTCGTCGAAGGAAGGCTTTTCATCCTCCTTCTTCTCTTCCTTCACTTCCTCCTTGGTCTCGGTGTCGCCAAAGAAGTCCTCATCCATCAGGGGTTCTTCATTGGTCTCCTGCTTGGTTTCCTTGGCCGGCTCCTCCTTGGCGGGCTCGGCTTTGGTCTCTTTTGCCGGTTCCGGCTCGAATGGCTTCGGCTGAAAGTCATTGGTGAAGTCGATCTCGTCCATGGCAGCGAGGATGCCCTTGCCAGTGGGGTCGGCCCAATTCTGGGCGGCCATGTGGTTCTCGGTTGCGGTGTTTCCTTCGGTGTTTTCGTCGCTCATCGTTTTCTCTTGGTTGGTTTACTGCTCGAAAGAGGAGGGCAGGACGCCATCGGGCACCCGTTTGGCAGGTAGTGACCGGACACCCTCCAAAAGCGCCTTCACGACGCGATGGCGGCCATCTATGAGTCTTCCACGGTTGTCCATGATCACCGGGTCGCTCAGGTCCGCCTGTTGGACGTGGAGCATGTGTTCGGCGAACTCGACCAGGTCCGCGCACTTGAAATCGTGGTCGCTAAGTGGAATGAGGCTCAAAGGAAGGTCGAACACAGGTTCATTCTCCACCGCCGTGCGCAGGTCGCGCACCGTCCACACCCGCCCCCCGTAGGAGCTGACCTTCTCGTTGCCGGCATGCCACTTGCGTCCGATCACCGGTGGCGCGGGAAAGGCATCCGGCTTGGCAGGTTTGGTCTTCTTACTCATCCCTTGTTCTGCTCGTGCTGGCGGGCCACCACCGCGTCGTAGCGGCCACGTTCACCCTCGAAGCCGTTCTGGTAGGACGTGTGCTCGCGAAGCCATTCGGTAATCATCCCTTCCACCGCGTGCCGGTTGCCGGCAAAGCCTGTCATGGTGTGGGTGTCCTCGCTGTCATCGACGTAGCAGGCGGTGATGAACACCCCCTCGAAGCCAAGCTCGCGGAGTTCCTTGGTCGCCTTGACGATGGCGCGGGCGCGTTTGTCGGTGTCCATCAGGCGCGGTGGTTGAGGCGGGCCGGTTTGGGTGCAGGTTCACGGGTTTCCCCTGCCTGCTTGAACAAGGCGCTCAGGACAGCCGTGGAGCCCTCCTTGTAGGCATTGGCCAGTGCATTGGCCTCGAGCCCTTCGGCTCCCGCCTTGAGCCTCCAGACCTCCCCCAACGCGTTGTCCATGGCTTCGCGGAACAGGTGGTTGTTGAGCAACCCCCGCAGGGTTGCCTTCTGTTCGTCGTTGAACGTGCTCATGAATTAGTTGAAGCTAAAACCGGCCTTGCCGGTCAGTTGATTCCCGACTGCTTGGCAGCGGCGGCCTTGGCGCGAAGCTCGGCTTCCTGTGCCGCAATCTTCGCAATCGACTCCTGCGCGGCCAAAACCATCTTGGACTCGGAGGCTGCCCGGCCAGCTTCCAAGCGTGCCAGGTCGGCCTTGATCTGGAATGCCGCCTTCTCGGCATTGATCCGCATGTCCTGCTGGTGTTTTTCCTCCTTGTGGCGCAACTCTTGTTCGCCCTTGGCGGCTTCCTGCTGGGCCTGCGGGTCCACCTCTCCTTGCTGCCCTTGCTCGCGGGCCAGCTTGTTGAGGTGCTTCATGCCGTTGACCACCAGCTCGCCGATCTGCTGGACGCGCTGGCGATACGAGTTGAGTTCCGGCACCAGCGTCTCATGCACCGTCGCCATCTCGAGTGTGGCAACGCAGTGGCGGTAGATCTGCTGGTTCTCGATGGTCCACTGGCCAAGGTCCAAACGACCCTCATCCACGTCCTTGAGGGCCACTTCCAGCTCGTCGATGTGCACACCAAGGTGGGTCATGTGGTCCTCTCCGTCGTCCGGATCGACGTAGTCGCCTTCCAGCATCTCGAGGTTCTCCAGCTTGGCGATCTTGTGATCCACCGGCAGGCGCTTCTCATCCGGCTTGCCAAGGTAGCGGTTGGCCTTGTCCACCCCGAGCAATTCGACCAGGTAGTCGTAGACGAAGTTCTTCCGTCCGATGGCATCCATTTCCGAGAACATCTGGGAGACCTGGTCCAGCAGCATGATGCGCGAGGCGCGGGAGCCGGTGCCGATGATGCGGCTGGCCTTGACCCGCTTCACGTCAATCTTGCCGAAGACTTCCGGAGGAACCCCGCGTGCAATGCAGCGGTCCTTCATCTCCTTGACCCGTTTGGCCGCTTCCTTGTCCTTCTGTGGCACCTGGAAGGCGCGGCGGACCTTCTCGCGGGTAAGCTTGTCCAGGGGGCCGTAGAACAACGAGATGGCAAAGCTGTTGAGCTTGTTGATGTAGTCCAGCTTGCTCGAAATCTCGAGCTTGGTCTGGCGGTCCTTGTCGTCCTGCAACATCATCGAGCCGGAAGCCAGCCCGCCGGTCGCACGGTTGAGGATGTTCCGGGATTCATTGATCGCCGGGATGATGGCCCGGTTCAGGTCGATGCCCACCTGCCGCTCCGGCAGCTTCATGGTCGGCGGGATGGCGATGCCGGCACCGAAATCAATCAAGGTCATGTCTTGCTCGTCCTCGACCGTCGCAGGCTGGACGATCAGCGAGGAGCCCACCCGGGCGTTGTCCAGCAGCTTGCAATGCATGATGTCCATCGCGTTGCACAACTGGAAGATCAGGTAGCCCAGCCCCCGGACGGTGTAGAGCTTGCCACCGTTGCCCACCGAGAACGGGAAGATTTGGAACGCCTGGTCCGCCGAGTCGTAGTAGTCGCGCTCGCGGAACAGGAATTCCTCCTTGCTGCTGCCGCGGATGTATTCCTGCTGGCAGGCCCGGCGCAGGGCGATGTAGTAGCTGATTTTCTTCGAGGAAAGCTCCTGAACCCACACGTGGATCACCTCGATGGGGTCACAGATGTTCTCGACGTAAAGCTCGTTGGCCTTGATGTCGCGCTGGATCGACTCGTAGTTGTCCCAGTCGGGCTTCTTCTTGGAAGCCGTGTTGGTCATGGCCGACATGATGGCGTTGTCGTTCCATCCCTTGGCTCCCATCTTGCGGTAGAGCTGCGGCAAGGTGTAGGTGCCCAGCGCGCAGCACAGCTCGATCTTGGAGGAAACAATGCCCGATGAACGGGGGAACTTGAAGCGGTCCAGCCCGGCCGCATTGTATTGCATCGACTCCTTGTCGTCGAAGTAGCCGATCCCGACCCCGTGGGTGACGTAGATGTCGGCCAGCTCCAGGTGGGTCGGCATCGAAGCATCGTCCGACCGGTCCATGGTCGTGTATTCCTCGGCCATGATCAGCGACCAGGTCTCAGCCCAGGTAGGGTCCACGTCGCTGGTCAGCGGGATGTCAGCAAGAACCTTGGGATTGGTGTAGATGTCGACGTAGGCGGCCACCGCCTCATTCTTGATCGCCGGTCCTTCGCCGGTGGTGATGTTGAAGCGGTCGGACTGGCCCTTGTTCTCCAGCTCCGCGTCATCATGGGGAGGAACGAAGTCCATCAGCCCTTGCACCAGCGCCCGGTTCTTCGAGCCCGGACCATCGGCATCCTCGAGGGTCTGGTAGATGGCGCGGGCGGCCTCCGGCGAGGTCAGGCGCTCGTCAGGCACCTCGTAAGAGCCATCGGGTTCAACGCAAACGCCCTTGAGTTCATCAAGGGCTTGTTCGGAGTCGGAGAATAAGGAGGACATCTCGTTGGTCTTGGCTAATTCAGGCATCGAGAAACTCGCGCCACAGGTAGCGGCAGATGGCTTGGAAGCGTCCCTGCATGACCACCGAGCCGCGATGGACGAGGGAGTAGGAGCCAGACGAGTGCTTGATCACCCGGGTCTGGTCCTGCTTCCACACCGTCTTCATCAGACAATCTGGCGAACCAGGGTGAAGGCAGGATTGACGTTGACCACGATGCCGGTCGGATCTGCCACCGTGATCGCCACGTTGATCTCCGGGTGGGAGCCGCAGTTGATGCCGGTCTTCTCGCCTGCGGCGGTCAGCGATAGGGCGCTGGTCGAGTATGGCTGGCCGGTAACGGTCTTGGAGGCAACCCCGGCGGTGGTGTTCGTGCTGGTGGCTGCGGCGGTCACTCCGAGGCCGGCGGGGATGGCCAGGTTGCACTCGGGATCGTTGGCTCGCTTGTGGCCGTATTCGTCGGCCTTGGCGGTGATGACCACGTCCTCGGTGGAGGTGGTGGCAGTCCAGCTCGCGGCAAACTGCGCGTTGGCATTGAGCGCGTCCTTGATGGCGGTGGCAATCAGCGCGGCGGTGGTGTGGTCTGCCAGGGTGAGGGCTACCGGGATACTCAAACTCGGGGTCTTCGCCGAGTTGAACACCACGGTGAGGATTCCTGCGGAAGTGGCACCCGCGGCGGCAACGACGGTGGCGGTCTCGACCTGGGCGGTGCCAGCGGCAATCACGTCGTTCAGGTATTGCAGCGTCAGGGTTGAGCCATTGAAGGTCCCGGTGGCCGATAGCGTGTAGGTGGCCCCGATGGGGACCGGGAAGCGGTAGTTGCCCTGCTTGGTGATGGCTTTCTGCATGCCCCACCCATAAACCTTAGACGGTCATAAATGTCAAGATTGCCTGACCTAGCAACAGGAATGGAAGTCTGGACGGTGGGATTCGAACCCACGGAGAACCCACACTTAGGGCTCTCACCCGATTCCAAGTCGGGCACCTTTAACCAAGCTCGGTCACGTCCAGATTGAAGCGCCTCCCCAAGGAATCGAACCTCGATTTTCCGGTTCGTAGCCGGATGTCCTGTCCGTTGGACGAGGAAGGCTGGAAAGTTGGTGATGTCGGCGGGACTTGAACCCTGCATTGCCCGAGTGAAAGTCGGGAGTGATGACCTTTACACCACGACATCAGCGGAGAAAGGGTTTGGCAGTCTCGCAAGGTTTTGAACCTTGGCTGGGTGGATCAAAGCCACCAGTGCTACCATTACACCACGAGACCAGAAAAAGGCCTCACCGCTGTTGTCGCGGTCGCTCTCGTCGTGGAGCTGGAATGGTGTAGTTCACAGGAAAAGGTGTCGCGACAAGGTGGTTTAGTTGAGACGTATATTCCAAATGTAGTCCCAGCCGGACATTCGCAACGAGCGGACCATGCACAATCTTGAGATTGTAGGCAAGAGGATTTCCTTGTCAGAAATAATGGGGTGTTTTTCTGACAGGTTGGTTGGCTCACCGGGTAGGGATCGAACCTACGACCTTCGGGGTAACAACCCGTTGCAACTACCTCTGTGCTACCGGTGAGTTGGTGGATCGTGAAGGTCTCGAACCTTCGGCCTGCCGGTTAAAAGCCGGCTGCTCTGACCAACTGAGCTAACGATCCTTGGAAAGGTGGAGGTCCGGGTCGGACTTGAACCGACAGCCCCTTGATTACGAATCAAACGCACTACCATTGTGCTACCGGACCATGAGAACAACGAAGAGGAGAGCCGCGTAGCGGGCTCGATCAATTTCGTTTCAGGCCGGTGGTTGTCAGGAACACGAGGAAAGGAATGACAGGTCCCGGGAAAAAGGCAAGCCCCGACATCCTTGCCATTAGACGACCGAGGCATTGGTTGCAGGAGTGGGATTTGAACCCACGACCTAGAGCTTATGAAACTCCCGCGCTAACCGCTGCGCCATCCTGCTGCACCGGTTCCTAGCAGGCTGGCGGGAGTTGGTCAATCTGCTTGGTGACTTGTGACAATCTCTAACAGACGCGGAACATTCGGCTGTTCCGTGCGAAGCACGGGTGGGGAG
>Ga0247822_10000004_pt1 | contig 78313 bp, 90 predicted proteins | sample 13C_Cellulose_Da_FD_192423 | JGI IMG/M metagenome (GOLD analysis project Ga0247822, IMG submission 192423) | Soil microbial communities from agricultural site in Penn Yan, New York, United States - 13C_Cellulose_Day30 | ecosystem: Environmental > Terrestrial > Soil > Agricultural land | place...
GCCGGCGTTCTTCTTCTGCTGGTCGCTCATTTCGCTGCCTTCTTCGCGCGCATCGTTTGCATGAAGCGGGCGGCCCAGCCCGGCTTCGTCGTCTGTTCGACGCGGCCGAGCGCCAGATCGCCCGGCGCCACGTCCTTCGTCACCACCGAGCCCGAGCCGACCATGGCGCCCGCGCCGATGGTCACAGGGGCGACCAGCGAGGAGTTGGAGCCGACGAAGGCCCCCTCGCCCACCGTGGTGCGGTGTTTGAAGAAGCCGTCGTAGTTACAGAAGATGGTTCCGGCGCCGATGTTGGCTTTCGCGCCGACATGGCCGTCGCCGAGGTAGGCCAGATGATTGGCCTTGGCGCCGGCGTCCATGCGGACGTTCTTGACCTCGACGAAGTTGCCGATCTTGACCCCCTCGCCCAGATCCGCGCCGGGGCGCAGGCGGGCGTAGGGGCCGACCTCGACGCCGCTGGCGACCTTGGCGCCCTCGATGTGGCTGAAACTGCGGATACGCGCGCCCTCGGCCACGACCGCCCCGGGGCCGAAGACGACGAAGGGCTCGATGGTCGTGCCGGCGCCGACCTGGGTGTCCCAAGCGAAGTGGACGGTGTCGGGGGCCGACATGGTGACGCCTGCGGCCAGGAAGTGTTCGCGCTGGGTCGACTGGAACAGGGCCTCGGCCTGGGCCAGCTCGCTCTGGGCGTTCACGCCCATGACCGAGTCCTCGGCGGCGAAGACGGCGCGGGTCGGGGCGCCGCGCTTGCGGGCCAGTTCGACCACGTCGGTCAGATAGTATTCGCCCTTGGCGTTGTCGTTCTTCACCTCGGCCAGCAGGTCAAACAGCAGGCCGACCGGGGCGGCCATGACGCCGGAGTTGCAGGCGGTGATCGCCAGAACCTCTGCAGACGCTTCCTTGGCCTCGGTGATGGCCAGCAGGTCGTCGCCGTCGAGGATCAGGCGGCCATAGGCGCCGGGGTCACGGGCCTCGAAGCCGATGACGGTGACGCCTTCATGAGCGTCAGCGAAGACCGGCTCGATGTCGGCGGCCTTCAGCAGGGGCACGTCGCCGTAGGTCACGACCACATGGCCGATGAAGTCGCCCAGTACGGGCTCCGCGGCGCGTACGGCGTGACCGGTGCCCAGCGGCGGGTCCTGGACGGCGACAGCATCTTCGCCCAGACGACGCACGACGTGGTCGCGGACTTCAGGAGAATGGCTGCCGACCACGACAACGATACGTTCGCAGCCCAGGGCCTCGGCAGCATCGATGGCGTGATCCAGCATGGCGCGTTGCCCTACAGGGTGCAGCACCTTGGGTAGTGGTGATTGCATCCGCGTCCCCTGGCCTGCGGCGAGGATGATGGCGGCGCGAGGGTAGCTATGGGGGTAGCTTGCGGTCATGAATCGATCCGGCGACTTGTCGTCCTGCGCGATCTAGCTCATTGCCGGGGCCTGCGCGAGCCGGGAGACGACATGAGCATTGAACGCGATCTGGAAGGCTGGACCATCGCCTTCGACCTGGACGGGACCCTGGTCGACTCGGCGCCCGATCTGATCGGCACCCTGAACCGTATGCTGGCGCAGTATGAACTGCCGCCCGTGCCCCTGTCTTCGGCCCGGCATCTGGTCGGCCACGGCGCCATGGCCCTGTTGCGTCATGGCTTCATGGAGGCCGGCGCCGCCTGGGACGAAGCCCATGCGCCCGGCCTGTTCGAGCGCTTCATCGAGGACTATCTGGCCCACATCGCCGACGAGAGCACAGTCTTTGAAGGCGTGGTTCCGGCGCTGGAACGGCTGGCCGCGCGCGGCGCCATCCTGTGTGTCGCCACCAACAAGCGCACCGATCTGTCGGTGGCGCTGATCGAGGCGCTGGACCTTGGGAAACACTTCGCCTTCATCGCCGGGCCGGACGCCGTCTCGGCCCGCAAGCCCAGCGGCGCTCATATCCATGAGGCGGTGCAGAAGGCCGGCGGCGATCCGGCCCGCTGCGTCATGGTCGGCGACGGCACGACGGACACCAGGGCGGCGAAAGACGCGGGCGCGGCCTGCATCGTGGTCGGCTTCGGCTACAACGACGTGCCGCGCGAAGAGCTGGGCGGGGACGTGGTGATCGACCACTACGACGGCTTCGAGGCCGCCCTGGCTGAAGCGATGAGCGCCGGATCATGAACGCCAGGACCTTCTATCTGGCCATGGCTGTGGTCGGAACTGTGGTCCCCTGGCTGTTCTTCGGCTCCTTCTTCGCCCTGAACGGGTTCGATATTCCGCTTTTTCTGCAGTCGCTGTTCGCCAATGGCGCGGCCGGCGGTTTTTCCGCCGATGTGCTGATCACCATCATCATATTCTGGGTATGGTCATGGCGGGATGCGGCCCGGCACAGGGTCGCGCGCTGGTGGCTGGTGCTTCCGGCCAGCTTCTGCGTGGGGCTGTCGCTGGCTCTGCCGCTCTATCTGTATCTGCGCGAGCGAGCTAAAAGCTAGAAAAACTAAAGGTTAGATCAGAACTTCTCAGCGTCAATCGCTCCCGTTCCTGTTGCCGTCCGTGCGCATGGGAAACACATAGACCGACCCGTTCCTTCCCAAGGGTCGTCATGTTCCGTCGCTTCTTCGCTATCCCGCTCTGGCAGCGCACCGCCGCCGGTTTCGCCCTGGGCATCATCGCCGGCCTGATCCTGCGTGAGCAGGCGACAGTCTGGCTGCAGCCGATCGGCGACGTCTATCTGAACCTGATCCGCATGGTGGTGGCGCCCCTGGTGTTGTTCACCATCGCCAGTTCGATCGCGAAGCTGGGCGAAGGCGTGGGCGCCGTGCGACTGGGGGTGCGGACCATCGTCTGGTTCGCCATCACCTCCCTGCTGGCGGTGCTGGTCGGCTTCGCCTTCGGCCACATCATCAATCCGGGCGTTGGCCTGGCCGACCTGCCGCTGGGCGAGGTGAAGGAGCGGGTCATCCCGACGCCGCTGCAGGTCCTGCTTGGCGTCGTGCCGACCAATCCCTTCGCCTCTCTGGCCGAGGGCAAGGTGCTGCAGATCATCTTCTTCTCGGCCCTGCTGGGCGCGGCCCTGGTGGCGCTGGGCGACCGGGCGCAGACAGCGCGAAGGCTGGTCGACGAAGGCGCGGCCCTGATTTTCCGCATCACCCGCTGGGTGATCCAGCTGACGCCCTTCGGGGTATTCGGCCTGATCGGCTCGGTCGTCGGCGGCTATGGCTGGGAGGCGCTGCTGCCCTTGGGCAAGTTCATCTTCGCCATCTATGCGGCCTGCCTGTTCCACATCCTGATCGTCTATTCGGGCCTGTTGAAGCTGCATGGCCTGAAGGTCCGCAGCTTCTTCCGCGGAGCATTCGCGGCCCAGCAGACGGCCTTCGCCACCTCTTCGTCGCTGGGCACCCTGCCGATCACCCTGCGTCAGACGGTCGAGCGTCTGGGCGTGCCGCAAGCCTACGCCGCCTTCGCCGTGCCTCTGGGCGCCAATGTGAAGATGGACGGCTGCGGGGCCATCTATCCGGCCATCGCCTCGATCTTCATCGCCCAGTACTTCAGCATAGACCTGACGCTGACGCAGTACGTCCTGATCGGCCTGACGGCGGTTCTGGGGTCGCTGGGGACGGCGGGGGTGCCTGGCACCAGCATCGTCATGCTGACCCTGACCCTGTCGACGGCGGGCCTGCCGCTGGAAGGTATCGGCTATATCGTCGCCATCGACCGGATCATCGACATGATGCGCACCGCCACCAACGTCACCGGCCAGATGCTTGTACCCGTCGTGGTCGCCAAGGAGGAAGGCATCCTGAACGAGGACATCTACAACGGTCACGTCGCATGGCTGCCCGGCGACCCCGAGGCGGAAACGCCGGAAGGAGTCCGCACCGCCGGTATTTGATCAAAGAGGCTTGCCGTCATCGGAATCGCGGGCTACATCGCGCCTCCCGACGGACCAAGCCTTTCTGATTTGGCCGTTCTGCGCTGGACGCGTAGCTCAGCGGGAGAGCACCTCGTTCACACCGAGGGGGTCACAGGTTCAATCCCTGTCGCGTCCACCATTTTTCCCTATACCTTACAATAAGATAGCAACCCTCGACCGGTCCTTCCCCTTGAATGTCCAAGGCTTGACCCCGTTAGGGGGGCGCTAGGGGGGCGCCGAAAACCTCGCTCAAAACGGCGTTTCAGGCTGTTTCAAGCACGAATACGCCACGAAAAAGCATAGTAGCATTGCCATCGCCTGCCCTGAAACACTCCGGCAGGGCCCGACGAAAGGCCCCGTCGGTGAAGCGATCCACATCCAGCGACGCCGCTTCAGTCAGTCTGGAGCGAACGGAGGTGAAATGGTCGCAGTGGGCGGAATCGGACTGATCGTGCTTCGGGACGGGATGGTTGTCACCGATCCCTGGAGCGCGGGAGGGCCCGGCGCTTCGGTCGCAACCGAGCCGTTCACCGCCTCGCTGGATGTCATCCCCGGCCTGGTGGGGACATCAGTCAAGGTTCCCGCCTCCCCCGCAGGTTCCCCTTCCGCCCCGGATGCGTTCATTCAGAGACGCCCATTCAGCCGCAGGTTTCGGCCTGCCCGTCTTCCAGTTCGATACGAAGCAGCGCTCCCGACCGCCCTCCATATCCGTCACGAAGAGGCGCACGTCGTTCTCGTCGTTCACAGGAGGGAAAACAGCTCGGCGTACCCGACAGCCGCCTCGAAGCTGGGGGCCTCGATCACGTGGTCATGAGCCCTGCCCGCGCCTTCGGCATAGACGAAAAAGCGGTTGTGTCAGTTTCCGGTCATTAAGGCCTCCTCTGCATCGGGAAAATCCTCGCTGCGCAAAAGCAGGCCAACCCAATTGCAGGTCAGGCGTCCCGCTGCGATTCATCGGCCTTCTTCCGAGGGCCGTCCGGATGACGACGGCTCCATCGGATCGCCGCGGCAGCGACGAGTGCGAAGACCACGCCGAGAGCAAAAAGCAGGAAGTTCATGACCCCTCCCCCGGAATCCAGCCCCGTCCAAGACGCCTGAATGTCCGGTTGATCAAGGACAATCCCATGGCGACAGGGACGGCTCCGAGAATGACCAGAACGAAGGCGAAGAGCATCTGCATGACAAACCAGCGCCGGGCGAGGTCTGAAGGTTCCAGGGCGTGTCGATCTGCAGTCTGCCGCCTTCGGTTCACCTGGCTCCAACCGTCCCGCGCGCTCAGCCGATCCCGGCCCCGCTTGTCACGCCCAGACTTCTCCAGTGACAAATCTGGCTTTCTGGAGGTCAGCAGGACATAGACCGGAGCGATCTCCACCGGCTGGCCGGGGCGGCCGAAGGCGCTGTGGGCCCCGCGATCACCTTGGCCTTGCCCGCCGAGGATTTGCTCGATGCGCCTGCCGCCACGCTCCCACGTTCAAAGCCGTCCTCGTAGCGTCATGCGGCGACGCCCCTCAGGCCGCCGATCTCAGGCCTTGAGACGGATCTTCTTTTCGACCTCGGCGGTCGCCTTTTCTTCCTGCTTGCGCCTGTTGAAGACCGTGCGCATGAAGCGGCGATCCGCGAGGCTCAACGTCTTTTCGGCGGCGACAAACTGCTCCTGCTCCTCCTCTCGAATGTGATGGAGGTATTCTTCGCGCAGGGCGGTCAAGCGCCGGATCCATCCGGGAGACGCCATGTCTCGCGCGGCCAGATCCGCGAGGAGATCATCGATCTCCTTGTGCTCGGCGACGGCGTGACGGGCGAAATCCGTCGTGGTCGGGTTTCTCAGCACGCTGGACCAGAGCGCCTGTTCCTCTGCGGCGGCGTGCGCCTTCAGCTCATGAACCAGTTCCACAAAGAGGCGCTCGCGGTCGGGAGACTTCCCCTTCGTCTCCTCCAGCATGGCCAGGAGCGCGCGATGGCGATCATGGTCCTCGACCAGCCGACCAAAGATGTCGGGATCCCCCCTGAATTTGGTGGCGGGCGTGCTGCCGATCCGTACGACGAGGTCAGGCGCTACTGCCTGAGCCTTGGCGACGGCGTCAGCCTTGGCTTTTCGGGGCGCCACCGGCCGGACGCGATCCTGCGCCCGCTGTCCCTTTCCACCGGCTTTCGCCCGCATCTCGCTCTCCAAGACCAATTTTCGCATGCCCTGCTCCTGTCTCGAGCCGTCAACCTCCACCGGAAGCCGAAAAGCTCTGCATTCGCAGTTCGAACCTTCCGGCGCTCAGCCGGTTCCCGAGGGTCCGAAAACCGGCAGAGACGGCCTAGCCGACAACCGGGAACCAGACCGTGAACCGGCTCCCCGCCCCCGCCCCGGCGCTCTCCAGTTCAACGGCGCCCTCATGCATTTCAACCAGCTGGCGAACCAGAGCGAGACCTATGCCCAGGCCTTCACGCGAGCGGTCGTCCGGCCCTTTCGACTGCGTGAAGAGGTCGAAGACCCGGACCTGCATCTCCTGCGGCACGCCGACCCCATTGTCCGCGACATCGATCCGCACCCGGTCCTCGACCCGGTTGGCCGACACCTCAATCCGCCCCTCCGACGGCGTATACTTGGCCGCATTGGTCAGCAAATTGCTCACCACCTGGGACAGGCGGGTGAAGTCGCCGTCGAGCCAGATCGGCGCGCCCGGGACATCCACCGTCAGGTCATGGCGCCCCGCGTCGATCTTGGGGCGACTGGTGTCGACCGCCGAGTCGATGATGCTCTGCACGGTCACGCGCTCGCGCTGAAGCAAGATCTTGCCCTGGTCGATGCGGGCGACGTCCAGCAGATCCTCGATCAGCCGCGACAGATGGTGGGCCTGAACCTCCATTCGGGCGTGGATCAGCGCGCTCTTGTCCGGATCCTTCTGTCTCTCCAGGAGATGGAGCCCCGCGCGAAAGGCCATGACGGGATTGCGCAGCTCGTGTCCGAGCATGGCGATGAAGTCGTTCTTGCGCCGGTCTGCGGCGCTAAGGGCCGCCGCATAGGCCTTGAGCTCGTCCCGATGCGACAGGATCTCCTGTCTCTGGCGGTAGAGCTCGATGAAGACGTTGGCCTTGCTCTTCAGGATGTCCGTTTCGACGGGCTTCTGGATGAAGTCCACCGCTCCGGCCTCGTAGCCCCTGAAGCGCCGCTGCTGATCAGCGCTGCCGGCGGTGACGAAGATGATTGGAACGTGGCGCGCATTGGCGTTGCCGCGCATGAATTCCGCGAGCTGGAAACCGTCCATCCCCGGCATCTGGACATCGACCAGGGCGAGGGCGACGTCATGAACCAGCAGAAGTTCCAGCGCCTCGTCACCGGAGCGGGCCTTGAGACAGGCCACGCCGTCGCGCTTCAGCAAGGCCTCCAGGGCAAGGAGGTTCTCCTCGAGATCGTCCACGAGAAGGAGATGGATCGGCTTGTCAGGGCTCGTCATGCTTGGCCTAGACCTTTCAGAACTTCGAGAATGCGCGTGAGCGACATCACTTGGGCGACCGGACAGGCGCCAAGAGCGGCCTCCGGCATGGGGCGGGCATGGGCGGTGGCCGGGTCTTCGACGAAGGTCAGGCCGCCGGCGGCGGCGACCGCCTTCAGTCCCGAGGCCCCATCTTCATTGGCGCCGGTCAGAACTATTCCGACCAGACCTGCGCCGTAGGCGTCGGCGGCGCTTTCGAAGAGAACGTCGATCGAAGGGCGGGAATAGTTGACCAGCTCGTCGGACGAGAGGGCCAGGGCGCCGTCGGCCTCGACGAGGAGGTGATAGTCGGAAGGGGCGAAATAGATCACCCCCCGCTCCACGGGCTCCTTGTCCTCGGCCTCCTTCACCGTGAGCGCGCATTTGGACGCAAACAGGGGCGCCAGCACATTGCTGCGGTCGGCGGGTACGTGCAGGACCACCATGACCGGCAGGGAAAAGTCGGCGGGAAGCGACGGCAGGATGGCGAGCAGCGCCTGCACGCCTCCCGCCGAGGCGCCGATCACGACAGCGCGGGCCGGACGGGGATTCATGGCTCGCGCCTGCGATAGATCTTCTCTTCCGGCACGAAGTCGGCGAAGGCGCCGGCGTGTCGTGAGAAGCGCAAACTCTCCCTGGATCCGATGCCCAGAAAGCCGTTGCGAGCCAGCGAGTCCTTGAACAGGCCTACCGCGCGGTCCTGAAGCGGGCGATCAAAATAGATCATCACATTGCGGCAGGAAATCAGCTGCATCTCGCCGAAAACCGCATCCGACGCCAGGCTGTGATCAGAGAAGACGACATTGGCCCGCAGCGACTTGTCGAACGCTGCTCGTCCGTAGTCAGCGGTGTAGTAGTCCGACAAGGAGGTTCGGCCGCCTGACTTCTGGTGGTTTTCAGTGAATTTTCGAATGCGATCCAGGGAATAGACCCCCGCCTCCGCCGCCCGCAGCGCATCAGGATTGATGTCTGTGGCGTAGAACATCGTCCGTTCGAAAAGACCTTCCTCCCGAAACAGAATGGCGAGCGAATAGACCTCTTCGCCGGCGCTGCATCCCGCGATCCACACCTTCAGGGACGGATAGGTCCGCAGATGCGGCAGCACCTGCTCGCGCAGGGCCCGGAAATAGGCCGGGTCCCGGAACATCTCGCTGACCTGGACCGTCAGGAAACCCAGCAGCCGCGGCAGCATCTCCGGATCATGCAGGACCCGCTCCTGAAGGGCCGTCAGACTCGGCAGACCGAAATGGCTGCGCGCCTGGAGCAGGCGACGCTTGATCGATGCGCGCGCATAGTGACGGAAGTCGTAATGGTAGCGCTGGAACAGGGCCTCCAGCAGCAGCTGGATCTCTATGTCCTCCACCGCATGGGGGGCGACGGCGTTCAACGGGGCATCCAGACGCGCACGAGCGAAAGCAGCTTGTCCACGTCCAGCGGCTTGGCCATGTAGTCATTCGCCCCCGCCGCCATGCAGCGCTCCTGGTCGTCGGGCATGGCCTTGGCCGTCAGCATCAGAACGGGCAGGTCGCGCCAGCGCGGGTCCTTCCTCAGTTCGCGCGTGGCGGCCAGGCCGTCCATGACCGGCATCATGACGTCCATCAGGACCAGATCGATCGCCTGTTCAGGATCTTCGGCGGACTGCTCCAGGCGCTCGATCGCCTCCTTGCCGTTGCGCGCGATCTCGATGCGGGCGCCGCGCGGCTCCAGGACATTGGTCAGGGAGTAGATGTTGCGCACATCGTCCTCGACGATGAGGATCCGTCGTCCTTCCAGCACGGCGTCGCGATGGCGGGCCTTGCGGATCATCTTCTGCTGCTCGGGCGGCAGCTCCGAGACCACCTGGTGAAGGAAGAGAGAGACCTCGTCGAGCAGTCGTTCAGGCGACTTGGCGCCCTTGATGATGATGGAGCTGGAATAGCGACGCAACTGCTGCTCGTGCTCAGGCGACAGGTCGCGTCCGGTATAGACGATGACCGGGGGATAGCCCTGCCCGCCCTCGCGGCTGAGGGTCTCCAGAAGAGAGAAGCCGGACGCGTCCGGCAAGGTCAGGTCGAGGACCATGCAGTCAAAGGTCTGACTCCTGAGTTGCTCGAGGCACTCCGCAGCCGTGCCGACGCCCACCGTCTCGACATCACCCGAGTCCAGCAGCTTGCTGACCGCTTCGCGCTGAACCACGTCGTCCTCGACGATGAGGACGCGCCGCACGGTTCGCGTCAACTTCTCCTCGAGCGATCGCAGCACCTCGGCGAGCGCCTCGCGTCCCACGGGCTTCACCACATAGCCGACGGCTCCCAGCGACAGGGCGGTCTGGCTGTGATCGTCGGCGGAGACGACGTGGATGGGAATATGGCGGGTGTCGTCGTCGCGCTTGAGCACGTCGAGCACGGTGAGACCGGACTGGTCCGGCAGGCCGATGTCCAGCACGACGGCGTTGGGCCGATAGCGCTTGGCGAGCTTCAGAGCCTCCTGGGCCGTCCCCGCCAGAATGCACTGGAACCCCATCTCGCGCGACAGGTCCCGGACAATGGCGGCGAAGCGATCGTCGTCCTCAACGACCAGAAGCAGGCGACGTGTCCCGGCCAGATGATCGCGATCGTCATCCAGGGCCCGGGCGAGCGTCACGGCTTCCGCCGCACGAGGCGCTGGAGCCCGGGCAGCCGGGACCGGAGCCGCCGCGCCGGACGGCGCTTCTCTCGGGGCCACGCGCGAGGCGCCATAGGTCCGAGGCAGGATCAGGGTGAAGACGCTGCCTTCGCCGATCCGGCTTTCCAGACCAATACGGCCGCCGAGCAGGCGCGCCAGTTCGCGCGAGATGGACAGGCCCAGGCCGGTCCCGCCGTAGCGGCGGCTGATGGTGCCGTCCGCCTGCTGGAAGGCTTCGAACACGCTGCTCTGCTGGTCTTGGGCGATGCCGATGCCCGTATCCGAGACCGCGAAGGCCATCTCGTCCGGCCCGGCGTCCGAGACCGACAGGATCACCTTGCCCTTCTCGGTGAATTTGAAGGCGTTGGACAGCAGGTTCTTCAGGATCTGCTCAAGCCTTTGGCGATCCGTCTCAAGCCCGTCATCGCCCGATCCCAGGTCGATCTCGAAGGCGAGGCCGCGATCGTCGGCCATCGGCTGGAACATCTGGCGGATATCGTCGCCGAGGCGCTGCAGGGAGACCGCTTCCGGGCGAGCCTGGATATGGCCGGCCTCGATCTTCGACAGGTCGAGGATGTCATTGATCAGCGTCAGCAGGTCATTGCCCGAAGACTGGATGGTGCGCGCGTATTTGACCTGCTCCTCCGACAGGGTCTCGTCGGGATTGTCGGCCAGCAGCTTCGACAGGATCAGCAGCGAATTGAGCGGGGTGCGCAGCTCATGGGACATGTTGGCGAGGAAGTCGGACTTGTACTGGCTGGCCTGCTCCAGCTCCCGGGCCTTGAGCTCCAGGGCGGCCGATCCGCGCTCCAGGTCGTCACGCTGGGTTTCCAGCACCTGGGCCTGTTCCTCGAGCTGGCTGTTGGTCTGTTCCAGTTCAGCCTGCTGCTGTTCCAGACGCACCTGGGATTCCTTGAGGGCCCGCCCCTGCTCCTCCAGTTCCTCATTGGAAACCCGAAGCTCTTCGCTCTGGACCTGCAGTTCCTCGGACTGCCGCTGGGTCTCCTCCAGCATGTCCTGCAACCGGGCCCGGTAGCGCGCTGATCTCAATCCCGTGCCGATCAGCGGCGCGGTTTCCTCCAGGAGCGCGAGGAGGCGCTCGTCGGGCGGACGCAGGAAGCCCAGTTCCAGAACGGCGTTGATCTCGCCGTCCGCGCGGCCCGGGGCGATGACGAGGTGCCGGGGCTTGGAGCGTCCCAGCGCCGAGCCGATCGTCAGATAACCCTCCGGCACCTCGGGCACCGTCAGGGCGCGCCCTTCGGAGGCGACCTGCCCCAACAGGCCCTCGCGCGGACCGAAACGCTCCGGAACAGGCGCGTCGGCGGGAACGCCGAGCGCCGCGACACGCCGGAATACGCCGCCCTCGCCCTTGAAGAGGGCGGCGGCCTGAACATCGGCGTAACGCGCCAGATAGGCGAGGATGCTGTCCGCCAGCTGTTCTACGGACTGATCGCCCATCATGGCGTCCGCCAGCCCGACCTGGCCCCTGTGGATCCACTCCTGGCGGGCCTTCTGCCGCGCGCTGCGGCGAATGAGGGCGTAGACGCCCAGGGTCAGGGCCGCGCCAAGGAGCCCGGACAGGATCCCGCTGGCGAGGGCTGTGCGATAGGCAGCGTTCATCTCCTCGAGGCGCGCGAGGCGGAGCTTCTGCTCCTCCTGCCTCATCAGATTCACCTCGCTCCGGATGGCGTCCATCTCCGCCTTGCCGCGATCCGTGTTCATCCTGGACAAGGCGGCCTGCAGGCCCTCGCGCCGGCGCGCCTGGATGGTGGCGTCCAGCTCGGTCATCTTGGCGTCGACATGTCTGCGGACCTGGCTCAGGTGGGCTTGCTGCACCGGGTTGTCCCGGGTCAGGCGCGCCACATCCTCCAGTCGGCGTTCCACGGCGGCCCCGGCCATGTCGTAGGGTTGAAGGTAGAGGGGGTTGCCCGTCAGCAGATAGCCGCGCTGGCCCGTCTCGGCGTCCTGGACAGTCGACAGGAGGTCGTCGACGGCGACGATCACCTGATGGGTGTGAATGATCTGCTGATTGTTCGCCCTCAGCACCTGGACGTTGAACCAGGCCACAGCGCTCGTCGCGATAAAGAAGGCCAGAACCAGGGCCAGGCCTGCTGCGGACCAGGCTTCGGTCTTCGAGCCCGCGGGCGGGCGACGGAACAACATCATCAGCAGTCTGACCTCGGGTGAGCGACGGGAACTCCCTGCCTAGAGCGCGGAGCGGTCAGCGCAATAACCTGTGCAGGTTTTTCTGATCCTGGGCCGAGGCCATCGGCCGCACGTCCGGGCGGCGCACGCTGGCGAAACAGTCACTCAGGGCCTGAACCGGATCGTGCGGGCGAACCGATAATCCTTGCGGCCCGGTTCAACCTCGCCGTCGCGCATCAGCGAGGCGAGAAGCCCGCCCTCACGGGCTCGACCAGCCAAGGACGCGCAAAACCGGACGCGGCCGCTCGTCGCCCGTGAAAACCAGGGCCGCAGCCTTGTGGCCATGGCCGGGCACATAGTCGAGCGTGGCGTTGGCTGTTTCGTCCCCGTTCACCCCTTCGACCTCCACGGAAGCGGCGGTCAGGTCGCCCCGGTTCACCACGGTCACGTCCAGGACCCAGCCGCCCGCGCCTTTTCGAACCGACTCTGCCTGGACAATGAGGTCAGGCGGCCTCGCCTCGACCACGACGGCGCGCGAGAGGATGCCGACGACCGCGAGGATCACCGCAAGGCCGATCAGAGCGCACAGACCCTGGAGATGCGAAGGTTGCGGAGCGCGTGAAGATGGATTGCGGGCGGACATGGCTAGACCAGAAGCCGCGCCGCCGCCGCCCCTATGGCGGCGGGAAAGGCGAGAATGACGACATTGGCGACCAGCGACTGGAGTCCGTGGCCGTCGAGAGCGCCAAAGGTCCACAGCATGGCGAAACTGGCGACAAGGCACAGGGCGTAGCCTGGCAGGGTGAAATCTATGAAGGCGCGCAGCGGCGACTCCTTGTCCTCCTGGCCGGCGAAGCCCGCCTCAAACACGATGAGATGGAGAAGAAGAACGGACAGGAGCAGGACGCCCAGCGCGCCCATGGGCGTAGCGCGATAGGCGATCAGCCGCATTTCTTCCGTCGGCGCCAGGTTCATGGCGAAGTAGAGCGCGCCGGCCAGCATGAGGAAAAGCTCGCCCGGATAGGAGGCCTGATCCTCGTCGCCCTCCCCCCCTCCGTTCGAGAGCTGACGTCGGGCGACAAGCGCCCCAAGCGCAGCCGGAACGGCCTGCAGCGAAACCTGACCGACGGCCGAGGCCAGGGAACTGCGGTCCAGAGCATTGAAGAGCGCCAGGAGCCCGCCGGCCGTGACAAAGCCCGCTGCGAGCGCCGTCAGGGTGTCGAGGAGGTTGTTCAGGGCGCCGCGACGCGCGGAGAAGCCTGCATAATGGGCCAGCCCGAAAAGCACGGGCAAGGACACGACGATCAAGGCCAGGCGCCGTTCGGGCGTCGCGGCGTGCCCCAAAGCCCACATCTCCATCGTCATGAGAAGCGGCAAGCTGAACAACAGGGCGCCCCCGAAAGCGCGGCCCAGATCCCGAACATAGTCGGCCTCCCGGGATCTGCAGGCGGCGGCGCTCATCGGCAGTCGTCTAGTCGGAGACAGCGGCTGCAGCCGTCGAGACATCCGGCGCCGACGGCTCTGCGTCGTCGAAAGCTCGAGCGTCAGCGGCTTGCTGGGCCTCTGTCGGATTCTGATCGATGAAGACGCCATTGGCGCCGGCCCAGATCGCGAGCAGCAGGACGGCGACGGCGGCCGTTGAAGCGACCAGTATGGCGAGCACGCGGGCTCCGCGCCTTCCGCCGCGGACATGACGAGCAGCGACAGGGCGTCCTTCGCGGACGGCTTGTGCGGCCTGGGCGTGGCGATGGTTTTCTTCGGGGATCATGTGACCTCTCAATCAGCTCAATAGGGCAACGCCGCCTCAGCCTGGCTGTTCCTCGCCGCCGCCGCTCCCCCCGTGGAAACCACGGGCAGGGAATGGCTGAGCCGTCTTGCGACGCATCATGCGATCGCCCGTCCTGATGCTCTGGTGAAGCCGTCGGCGTGCAACGCCTCGCACCTGGCGCCCGAAGGGCCGACCACATGGCGTGTTCGCCTTCACTGCGGCGGAAACGACGCGGCTCTCCTTCTCCTCCAGGCCGGTTTCGGGAGCATGCCGGGGTCCCGAGAACGGGCGTCAACGCCGCCCCTGCCCGTCCTCAAGGCCAGAACCTCGCGCGCTTTGTCCCGGACCGAAACGATGTCAGGCGGCGGCGGTGCGCCCGCCCGGGCGGGCGGGCGCACGCGTCTTCATTCGAGTCCGCAGTTGCTCGCGAATGCTCCAGCCCTGCAGATGCATGAGATCGGTGATCGTATAACCCTCACGGGCGAGGGCTTCATGCAGATCGGAAATCTTGATGCAGGCGCGGTTCTCGTCGGCGATCTGGAAGGCGCGCTCGACGACGTGGATCTGGTTCATGCTCTCTCCGTGGCTCCAGAGAGCGAACGCCGACCGCTACGGTTCCCGGCGCTGATGACGCAGGGCCGCAATGTCCGGTCCCGGGCCTATGGAACCCTGAGGCGTTGCGGGCGCTGGCCCTCGGAACCGAAAGGAGCTCGATTTGAACCTTCGCCCCCTGCTTATCGGACTGGTCGCCGGCCAGCGCTCCATGACCCCGCTCGCCGCCGTGGCTCTGGCGGCGCGTTCCGGCGGCCTCGCGCGCGACAACGGCGCTCCGGCGATCATCGGCCGGAGGACGCCGGCTGTCGCGGCGAGCGCTCTGGCGGTCGGAGAAATGCTCGGCGACAAGATGCGGTCTGCACCGGACCGGACCGTCCCTCCCGGGCTGGCCGCCAGGCTGGTCGCCGGAGGGATCGCGGGCGCCGCCCTGGCGCCTCGAAGTTCACGCGCATCCGCCGCTCTCCTGGGCGCCGCGGGCGCGATCGTGGGCGGCTACGCCGGTCTGGCCCTGCGCAAGCGCGCCATGCGCCGTTTCGGCCAGACACGCAGCGGCCTGGCCGAAGATCTCCTGACCCTCGCCGCAACCACCCTCATCCTTCGCGCAGGTCCCAGGCGTCAAGCACCAGCCGTCAGGCGGGAGGGCGACGCGTAAGTCCGCCCCTTGGCTGAACAGGAGAGGGATCAGGCGAGAGTGCGAGCGGAGAGCTCCCGCGCCCCACTGACGTGCGCGGTTCGGCGGAGGTCCCCTGCCCTGACCGCCGGCAGGTCGACGCCCCCTTCATCCGCCCGATCCGGAAGGGGCGCGGCCTTGCGCGTATGGCCGACTGCCACGGGGTGATCGAAGGTCCGGCGTACAGGCGCGGCGGACGCCCATTTCCTCGGCGGAGCCCACGCCCTTGCCGCCCGGAGAATTGCGCCCCGGCGCGCGCGACGGCGCGCCGGACGCGTCATGTTTGGCTGACAGGATGGAGAGCTTTCGCCGAAGTTCGATGCGCGTCATGCGTGGCGTTCCAGCCTGCAGCGTGGCCGTAAACCCGGGGTCAGAAGGCTAGCGGCGCCGTCTGCCAGAGGACGCCGATCCCGCCGACCAGAGCCCCTGTCAGGCCCACGCGCCGCTCCCATGCCTCCTCGCCGGAACCCTCGCGCCTCCCCCTGCCGAGCCAGACCGCCTGGGCGATGACGGCGATAACACAGCCGATGCTGAAGGCCAGTCCTGTCCAGCGGGCGCTCCCGGCCTCGCTGGACGACCAGACATCGGCGGCGCTGGAAATCAGATAGACCCCCACGAAGTGCAGGGCCCATATCAGCAGGCCGCCGGTCATCATCCACCAGCGCCTCATGTCCCGCCGCCCGGGAAGAGGCGAACCAGGAGGATGACGCCTATCGCCTGGGCTGCGGTGAAGGCCAGGAAGAGGCCGATAAGGTCCACCGTCGAAGGGCGTTCAGCCGCCAGGCGGCGGAACAGCCCTCTCAGCACGACATAGAGGCCCATCAAGCCGCCGATAGCCGCGAAGGTCCCGGCCCAGCTCAACAGGGCGTAGACCGACGCCCCCTGGCCGGAAGCCTCCGGCCGCAAGCCGGTCGCCCACCACGCCCTCCCCTCCAGGATCGACGCCGCGATCGCCGCCACGCAGGCCAGCATCAGCAGGCCGGCGGCAGCCGAAACCGCCCCCGCGCGCGCCATCCGCACGACCCGCGGCGCTGCGACAGCGCAGAGCGCGGCCACGACCAGCAAGCCGACGGACGCCATGAGCGAACTCATGGTCGGCGGGGTCTGCCACAGGTCCGGCCGCCGGCTCCACAGGAAGACATAGGAGAAGCCGGCCAGCAGGCAGACCATGGCGCCGACGATCAGGACGATCACCATGGCCCACCAGCCGTGACTGGACGGTCCTGACACATAGTTGGGCAGGCGGATCGACGCCCCGATGTCGGTCGTCTTTCGCGCATGAGGCGCGTCTAGGAACCAGCACCAGCGCATGATGCAGTAGACGGCCAGCACCCCGCTGACGACGGCGGCGGCATAGGCTTGGATGGTCAGGATCAGGAAGAAGCCCGCCGTGAAGACCGCGCCGAAAACATGCCACGCCGATGGCCTCGGAATCCGCAGCACATACTGCGGCTCGGCGTTCAGCGGGCTGGTGACCAGGGTCTGACGCTCGCCCCCTGCCGCCCCCGGCAGGAAGTAGCGGCCCGACGCCACGTCCCTGGCCAGCCGCTTCTGGTCCCACAAGGGATAGAGGCTCTTCACCACCGGAATCGAGCGCACCGAATAGAATCCGCTGGGCAGCCATTCCAGTCCAGGGCCGCCATGGATGTTCCCGGCCTCGCGCGGACCAAAGGGTCGGTAGTTCCGGACCATGTCGACGACCCACAGCAGCACCGCCAGCCCGAACATGAAGGCCCCTATTGTCGAGACGAGATTGGGAAGGTCCCAGCCCCGGTCCGGCAGATAGGTGTACACCCGTCGCGGCATGCCCATCAGGCCCGTTAGGTGCATGGGCAGGAAGGTGAGGTTGTGCCCGGCGAACATCAGCCAGAAGATCCATCGCCCCCATCGCTCGCTCAGGGGCCGGGCGCTCGACATCGGCAGCCAGTAGTAGATGGCGGCGAACAACGGGAAGACCATCCCGCCGATCAGGACATAATGCAGGTGGGCGACGATGAAGTAGCTGTCGTGGGCCTGCCAGTCGAAGGGGACCATGGCCACCATGACGCCCGACAGTCCCCCCATGACGAAGATCACCAGCCCGCCCGTGGCGAAGAGGCCCGGGGTGGAAAAGCGCATCCTCCCCGCCGCCATGGTGGCGATCCAGGCGAAGACCTGGATGCCGGCCGGCACGCTGACGGCCATGGAGGCGGCGCTGAAATAATTGATCGAGATCTGCGGCATGCCCGTGGTGAACATGTGGTGGGCCCACACCCCGAAGCTGATGAAACCCGTCGCCAGCATGGCCATGACCACCAGGGGATGTCCGACCAGCGGCGTGCGCGCCATGGCCGGGATGATGGTCGACATGGCCCCCGCCGCCGGCAGGAAGATGATGTAGACCTCCGGGTGACCGAAGAACCAGAAGAGGTGCTGCCACAGCATGGGGTCGCCGCCCTTGAGCGGATCGAAGAAGGGCCAGCCCAGGGCCCTTTCCAGTTCCAGCAGCAGGGTGGCCAGGATGATGGAGGGGAAGGCGATGATGATCATGCAGGCGAAGATCAGCATGGCCCAGGCGAAGATCGGGAGCTTGTCGAGGGTCATGCCCGGCGCCCGCGTCTTCAGCACCCCGACGATGATCTCTATGGCCCCGGCGATGGCCGAGATCTCGATAAAGCCGATGCCCAGCAGCCAGAAGTCGGCGTTGATCCCCGGCGAATAGGTGGTGCTGGTAAGCGGCGGATACATGAACCAGCCCCCGTCCGGCGCCAGGCCGAAAAAGAGGGAGCAGAAGAAGGCCAGGCCGCCGATCAGATAGGCCCAGAAGGCGTAGGCTCCCAGACGCGGAAACGGCAGGTCTCGCGCGCCCAGCATCTGCGGCAACAGCAGGACCCCCAGGGCCTCGACCGCCGGCACGGCGAACAGGAACATCATCACCGTGCCGTGCATGGTGAAGATCTGGTTGTAGGTCTCCTGGGCCAGAAAGCCGGTCATCGGCAGGGCCAGCTGGGTCCGCATCAGAAGGGCCAGCACCCCCGCCAGCACGAAGAAGAGCATGGCCGCGCCGACATAGTAGACGCCGATGATGTTGTTGTTGGTCGCCGTGATCCATTCCCAGGGCGAGCGCGGTCCGCACCAGGCCTGCTCTAGCTGCTCCAGCTCGCCCTCGGGGCGGGGATCGTCGGTCGGGAATCGGTCGTACTTTGCGGCGTCGAAGCCCGTTTCCGACGTCATTTCAGGCTTTCCAGATAGGCGGCGACATCGCGCAGTTCCTGCCCCGTCAACACGGAATAGGAGGGCATGCGGTTGCCGGGCTTGATGCCCTGGCTGTCGGCGATCCAGCCCGCCATCGTCCCCTGGTTATTGGGCAGGATGCCGGCGCCCAGGGTCTGACGTGAACCCACATGGGTCAGGTCGGGCCCCGCCAGACCATTGGCCTCGGTTCCGCTGATGGTATGACAGGCGCCGCAGCCGGAGGCGCTGAACACCTCCGCGCCAGGCAGGGAGGAAGGTCCCGCAGGCCCCTTCTGTTTCTCGCGCCAGGCGGCGAAGGCCTCTCGCTCATGCGCCACCACCACCATTCCCATCAGGGCGTGGGGCCCGCCGCAGTATTCGGCGCACTGTCCTGCATAGACGCCCGGCGCATCGGCCTGGATTCGCATGAAGTTGCGACGGCCGGGGATCATGTCGGTCTTTCCGCCCAGGCGCGGGATCCAGACGCTGTGGATGACGTCCGCGCTTTCCAATTCCAGCACGACCGGCTGCCCGGCGGGTATGTGAACCTCGTTGGCGTCCTGAAAGATCTCGCGGCCCTCGCCGTCGAGATAGGCGACCCGCCACCACCACATCTCGCCCGTGACGCGCACCCGCATCTCGCCGGCGCGAGGCGCATCGGACAGCCGCGCCGTGACGCTGAGCCCGTAGAGCAGCAGGCCGCTCAGGACGATGACGGGAAAGACCAGTCCGCCGATCCACACCAGCCTCTCGCTCGCCACCCGCCGCTTCCAGGACTGCGGCCCGAACAGGGCGAGGCCGAGCGCGATCAGCACCACGGCCAGCACGACCGCCCCCATGACGAACAGGACCCATGCGACCGCTGCGACCGGCCCGGCGAAAGGCCCGGCCGGATCCAGCACCGGCGGCGGCCAGCCGCTCAGCATGGCGGGCGTCTCAGTCGTCATCGAGGGTATAGAGATAGGCCGCCACGTCGCGGGCTTCGGGTTCGGTCAAGGGCATGGGCGGCATTCCAATGTCGGGCAGCAAGGACGGGGCGTCCCGGACAAACCGGACCATGACATCGGGCTGGTTGGGGAGCCGGCCCGCAATCAGGGGGCGCGCCGCCACGCCCGCCAGAGGGCCTCCGGTCCGTCCCCTGGGCCAGGACAGGCCGGGAATGACATGACAGGCGGCGCAGCCGGAGCGCTCGATGAGTTTCAGCCCTTCGGCCGGATCGGCCTGGGCCTGGGGCCGAGGCGCATCCGCCTTGTCGGCGCAGGCCGCAAGACCGCTGAACAGGCCCGCCGCCAGCAGCATCGCGCCTATGTAACGCATCGTCCGGACATGATCGCATCGCACCCCTTCCCAGCTTCACCAGAACCAATCCGCCGGGAGGCCGGGGGTTCCGCGCCGGAACCGGCGCCATATGCCGGTGTTGGAACAGGGTGCGCGCCCCTCCTCCCCTCCTTCCGCTCCCTCTGCTTGTCCTGGCCCTGTCGCTCGCCGCCTGCGACGTCACGCCGGGGGCGACGGTCCGGGCCTTCTCCGCATCAGGCGAAATGATCGCCATGAGCGGCGGCCCCGGCGGGGCGGGCAACGCCTGCTTCACCTGCCACGGGCTGGATGGTCAGGGCGACCGGGATGCGACGCCGCGCTTGGCCGGGCTGGATCAGGGCTATCTGCAGAAGCAGATGGAGGACTACGCCGGCGGTCGGCGTCCCGATGACGTCATGACGCGCGTCGCGCGGGGCCTGGACCAGGACAGTCGTCGCGCCGTCGCGGCCTGGTACGCCGGTCTGCCCGCGGACGACAAGGCGCGGCCTGCGCTGGCCGCCTCTCCCCCGCCCGTCTGGATCACCGGAGACGCGGGCCGCGGGATCACCGCCTGCTCCGCCTGCCACGGCGCCGCAGGCCAGGGCGCGGGCGAGGGCCAACCGGCCGTCGCGGGCCAGCCCGTCGCCTATACCCTGGAGCAGATCGATCGCTGGAAATCGGGCCGGCGCCGCAATGACCCGCGCGGCGTCATGGCCGCCGCCGTTCACCGGCTGACGAACGAAGAAGCCCGCGCCATAGCCCGGTGGCTGTCCGGCCGACCCGCTTCTCCAGGGCCCGCCAGCGCCTCTGCCAGCGTGTCCGCTTCGGTCGCCGCTGCGGCACGACCGGCAGCATCGCGTGAAACACGTCGTCCCGATCGATCAGATGGTGCTTGAGCGCCGCCCCCGCGTGTATCGGGATCATCAGCAACAGGGCGGCCACCATGGCCCCGTGCATCCATTCCGCGGCGGCCTCGATCGCCCATAGCTGGGTGTTCGAGACATCCTGCATCGGCAGCAAGGGCCAGGGAATGACCCCCGCCGCCGCGAGCTGCGTGTCTCGCGCGGTGGCGGAGATCATGGCCCAGCCCGACAGGGGGAGCCCGAACAGACAGATATAGAAGACATAGTGGGTGAGATGGGCGGCGACGCTCTCCCACCCCGGCTTGTCGGCGTCATTGATCAGATTGGGCGCCATCAGCCGCCAGGACAGCCGCCCAATGACGAGCAGCAGCATCAGCAAGCCCATGCCGAAATGCACCTCATAGGCCGCCGCCTTGGCGCCGCCGACCGGCAACCGGCCCATCCACCAGCCCCATCCGAGCTGGAAGACGACCATGCCCGCCATGGTCCAGTGGAAGAGGATGGCGACAGGGGAATAGCGACCTTCGTCATGATGGCCGGCCGCCCACTCCAGCGCCTGCGCGATCAGCCGATCGATCATCCCGGGCGCGCCGTCTCGCGCCTCTGGAACAGGCCGGCGACCCGCCACAGGGCGACCAGCAAATAGGCCGCCGCCGCCGGCGCCCACATGATCAACCCCGCTGCCTGCTGGTCTTCCAGCGGCGTCATGCCCCAGGCCAGGGTCGAGGCGAAATGCGGCGCGTAAAGCGGCGCCTCCGCAAAGACGATCAGGGCTCCCAGCAGCCCCATCAGGAGCATGGCCGCCAACAGACCCGCGACGGCGGCCGGGACGCTGGAGGCGCGCACAGCCGCCCAGAACCAGATCGAGGCGCCCAGGATCGTCCCCTGCATGAACCAGTAGACGGCGTCGCTCGACAGGGCCGCCGCATAGAGATCCGGCGCGTGCCAGGCCCAGAAGACCATGGCCTGAACCGCGGTCGCGAGCCCCAGGCGGGGCGCCTTCAGGCGCGGAAGGCTCAGGGCGAACAAGGGGGCCGCCGCGAAGAGGAGCAGGAGGTGGTGCAGGGTGCGCGCCGTGAACAGGGCGGAACTCAGGGCGCACAGTGGCGATATGAAGGTGATGGCCAAAACCCCGGTCGCGCCCAGCAGAGCCGGGCCCCCCGATTTCGCGCGCAAGGCCGACACCCCGACCGCCGCGAGCAGGATGAGGCCCGCGAGGACGAGGGGGTCGCCGTTCCAGCGCCCGAGCACTTCGCTCGGATCGGGCGCGGGCCCGCAATAGGGCGTCCAAGGCATGAGCGTCATAGGCCGCTAACGGGTCGGAACCGCGACAGTTCAATCATATGTGGCGAACCTCACGCTCTCAGCGCGAGGGAGCGATCCGCCACACCGTGTTGGACAGATCGTCAGCCACCAGGAGGGTTCTTCTGGTCGGATCAAAGGCCACGCCGACAGGGCGGCCGCGCGCCTCGCCGTCCTTGAGGAAGCCGGTGACGAAATCGACGGGCCGACCGACCGGGCGACCGCCGCTGAACGAAACCCAGGCGACCTTGTAGCCGGAGGGATCTTCACGGTTCCAGCTCCCGTGCATGCCGATGAAGGCGCCGTCGGCGAATGCCCCCCCGAAACCCCCGTCGCGCGCGAAGTCCAGACCCAGCGCGGCGACATGAGACCCCAGGGCGTAGTCCGGCTTGACGGCCCGGGCGACCATGTCCGGCCTCTGAGGCCTTACGCGCGGATCGATATTCTGACCCCAGTAGCTGTAGGGCCAGCCATAGAAGGCGCCGTCACGCACCTGCGTGAGGTAATCAGGCACCAGTTGCGGGCCCAGTTCGTCGCGCTCGTTGACCACGGACCAGAGAAGACCGGTCGTGGGTTCGATCGCCAGGGCCGTCGGATTGCGGATGCCGGTGGCGATGGTGCGACGCGCCCCGGTTGCGCGGTCGATTTCCCAGACCACCGCCCGCTCCTCCTCAACCGCCAGTCCCCTTTCCCCGATATTGGAGTTGGAGCCTATGCCGACATAGAGCTTGCTCCCGTCCGCGCTAAGGGCGAGGGACTTTGTCCAGTGGTGGTTGATGCGCGACGGCAGGGCCGTCACGCGCTCGGCCGGGGTCGCGATGCCGGTCTGCCCGGGCTGGAAGGCGAAACGGCTCAGGGCGCCCTGTTCGGCGACGTAGAGATAGCCCTCCGCATATGCCAGGCCATAGGGCGCATCCAGATTCTCGACGAGAACGGCGCGCAGTTCCGGAACGCCGTCATTGTCCGCGTCGCGCAGCAGGGTGATGCGGTCGCCCCCTTTGATCCTGGTGTTGCCCTGCTTCTTGATGAAGCCGGCGATCACGTCCTTGGGGCGCTGGCTCGGCGCATGACCGCCACGCCCTTCGGCGACCAGTACGTCTCCGTTCGGCAGGACCAGCATCTGACGTGGGATCTTCAGATCGGTGGCGAAGGCGCTGATGGTGAAGCCCTGGGGCACGGTCGGCGTCTCGCCGTTCCAGCCGGCGGGCGGGCTGATCTTCATCGCCGGAACCAGGGTCTCGTTGATCCTGGGCAGGTCGGGGGCGCCGCCGGTCTGGTTCAGCTTCGGATCGCTGGGGTTTCCGCAGGCGGCCAGGGCGAGCGCCATGGCGATCGTTGCGACGCCGGCGGCGAGCAGGGTCTTTTTCATCGGATGGTCTCCCGCGCGGAATAGGCGATCCAGCCGGCGACGAGGACCAGCAGAGTGCAAAGGAGGGACAGGGTCAGGCCAAAGGCGCCGACCGAGCTCCAGGCGTCCTGACTGTGCTTGAAGGCGTTCACCAGCCCCAGCACCCAGGCCAGGGCGAGCGCGACCAGATGGATCAGGGCCTTGCGCGATCCGTGGCGGCGGGCGCCAAGAGCGAAATCGGCGATGGAGAAGACGCCGGCGACGCCGCCGAACACCAGGGCGCCGGTGATCAGCCAGGCCGAAAAGTTCGTCCACTGGATTTCGGCGGTCTTCAGATAGGCGATGTCCGTGAACAGGGCGAAGGTGAACAGACTGACCGGAAACGCCAGCAGCAGACGGTGCAGCGATCGGATCCATCCGCGCGATAGTCCATGGATGCTCATGCCGCCCTCTCCCTGATGCCTGGCTCAGGCTAACTGTCTGGCCGTGAGATGGTTCACGCGTGCTGCGGCCTTGCAGCGTCATTTCGATCGGACGGTCCCGCCGCCGCCCGACGCTGCGCCAGCCAGCGACCCGCTTTGCGGGGCATGAGAAGCGAGTTCACCGCAGGGTTCCGATCGACCCGCTCGACTCCGTTCCCAACGGGGCGCGGCGGAACCCAAGCCTTCATGGCTCCGTTTCCCTGCCCTGTTCAGGAACCCACCCCCCCATGTCCGACACGGTCGCCGATCCCGCCTTTGAACCGCCGCCCGAAGCGATGGCCTTCTACGAGGAAAGCCTGAGGCTCCTGAAGGAATCCGGCGTGCCCTTCCTGCTTTCAGGCACCTATGCGGTGACGGCCTATACCGGCATCCGCCGTCCGACCAAGGACCTGGACGTCTTCTGCAAACCCGGCGACTACCCACGCATTCTCGCCTATTTCCAGACCCGCGGCTACCGGACGGATGTCGAGGACGAGCGCTGGATCGCCAAGGTCTGGAAGGACGACAAACACTTCTTCGACGTCATTTTCGCCATGTCAAACGGGACCATCGCGGTGTCGGACAGCTGGTTCGGCAAGGATCGGATCACGGTCTACGGCCATGAGGTGACCATCACCCCGCCCACGGCGCTGATCCTGTCCAAGGTCTTCATCCAGGATCGGTATCGCTACGACGGGGCGGACGTGAACCACGTCATCCTCAAACAGTCCGAAGCCATCGACTGGAAGTCCATGCTGGACCAGATGGACCTCTATTGGGAGGTCCTGATGGCCCACCTGCTCAACTTCCGCTTCGCCTACCCCACCGAGCGCGGCCTCGTGCCCGCCTGGCTGATGACCGAACTTCTGGAACGGCTGGAAGCCCAGGTCGACCTGCCGGCGCCGCGCGTCAGAGTGTGCCGTGGACGTCTGTTCAGCCCTCGCGACTATATCGCCGACATCACCGAATGGGGCTTCGGCGACGTGGTGGGCAAGGGACTGGAGGAACGCCATGACCCCGTCTACTGACAGCACGACGCCGGAAACCCCGACGTCGGACGCCCAGACGCCGCAGCCCGGCATGGAAGCCGGCCCCGGCAAGAAACTTCGCATCGCCGCCGTCGGCGACCTGCATGTCGGCGAGACCTCGCACCGCGCCTACCGCGACCTGTTCGATCAGGTCCATCAAGAGGCCGACGTGCTTTGCCTGTGCGGCGACCTGGTCAATTTCGGCAAGACGACGGAGGTTGAAAACCTGCTGGAAGACCTCCGCGCATGCCGCATCCCCATGGTCGGCGTGCTGGGGAATCACGAACACGAGTGCGGGCAGCCCCAGGAGGTGGCGCGCCTGATGTCCGAGGCCGGGGTCAAGATGCTGACGGGCGAGTCCTACGAGATCGAGGGGGTTGGTTTCGCAGGCGGAAAGGGCTTCGTCGGCGGCTTCGGCCGCTACATGCTCAGCCCGTTCGGCGAGGCGTCGATCAAGCATTTCGTCCAGGAGGCGGTCGAGGACGCCAATCTGATCGAGAATTCGATCCGCACCCTGCGAACCGAACGCAGCGTTGTGCTGCTCCACTATTCGCCCGTCATTGATACGGTGGTCGGCGAGCCGCCAGAGATCCACCCCTTCCTCGGCTCATCCCGTCTCGGCGAGGTCGTCGATCGCTACGAGAACGTCAAGCTGGTGGTCCACGGCCATGCGCACCGCGGAGCCCCGGAAGGCCGCACGGCGCGTGGCGTGCCCGTCTATAACGTCGCCCTGCCCGTCCTGCGCACGCTGGGCGACAAGCCCTACCGCGTGTTCGAAGTCTGAAGCGGCTCCGGGTCCCGACCCTTGGGACCGATGAAGCGCAGCAAACCGCACAAGCCAGGCGGACTGTCGCTCAACCGATCCCGGCCCCGCCGGTGACGCCCCAGACCTCTCCAGTGACAAAGCTGGCTTCCTGGGAGGCCAGGAGGACATAGACCGGAGCGATCTCCACCGGCTGTCCCGGCCGGCCGAAAGCGCTGTGCCCCCCGAACTGCTCGACCTTCTCCTGGGGCTGACCGCCGCTGGGTTGAAGCACGGTCCAGAAGGGCCCCGGCGCGACGGCGTTCACCCGCACGCCCCTGTCGATCATCTGCTTGGCCAGGGCCTTGGTGTAGGCGACGATCCCCGCCTTGGTCGTGGCGTAGTCCAGAAGGATGTCCGAGGGCTCATAGGCCTGGATCGAGGCGGTGGTGATGATGGACGCGCCCGGCGGCAGATGAGGCGCCGCGGCCTGACACAGCCAGTGCAAGGCGTAGAGATTGGTCTTCATCGTGGCGTCGAAATCGGCCGTCGAGACCTCGGACACATCCTCCCTGTACTGTTGGTGACCGGCGTTGACGACCAGGATGTCCAGACCGCCGAAGGCCTCCACCACCCGGGAAACCATGGCCGCATTCCAGGCCTCGTCACGAACATCACCGGCCAGAGCGAGCGCCTTGGCCCCGGCTTTCTCGATCAGGGCGATCACCTCCCTGGCGTCAGCCTCCTCCGACGGCAGATAGGCGATGGCCACATCGGCGCCCTCGCGGGCATAGGCGATGGCGGTCGCCCGCCCTATCCCGGAATCCCCGCCTGTGACGAGGGCGCGCCGTCCTTTCAATCGGCCATGGCCGACATAGCTGTCTTCGCCGTGATCGGGCTGCGGGGTCATGCGGCCCGCCAGACCGGGTTCGGCCTGTGGCTGACGTGGGAAGGGCGGCCCGGGATATTGGTTGCGCGGATCCTGCATAAGGAGGCGATCGGGCATGGGGTCATCCTTTGAAGGCGCGCCGCCGTCGCGAGGCGCGCTGGGCATGCCGGTCTAATGTCCCTGCCGCACGGCCCGTTCCTCTGTTGCGAAGGCGACAAACCCCGGGCGCGCCCGGCAAGGGTCACATGACGATGCGCCGCTCGAGCCTCACTCGCCGGGCGGCGGCGCGTTCGCCGCCTCTTGCCCCGACCGGTCGACCTGTTGCGCCGGGGCGTCAGCAATCCCGGTCGTACCCGTCGTCGCTGGATTGGCGGCTGACACGCTTGAAGTGGCGTCCGCCTCGGTGGAAGCGGCTTCGGGCGCGGCGCGTTCAGCGTCCCTGCTGCCGCATGCGGCAAGCGTCAGGAGGGTCGCGGCGCCGATCGTCAAGGCAATGTGTTTTCTCATGAGAAGCTCCTTCGTCCGAACCAACGACGGTTGAGCCGAGCCGTTGCAGGACAGGCAGGAAAGAGCTGTATCCAGCAAGTGCGATGACCGCGTCTCCGGACCGGGACACTGGCCGTCCCGCCCGTGGAAGGAACGCCGTCTCCCGACGGCAGTTTAGCTGACGGAGGGTTTCAACATGATCATCGTCGCCTTGTCCGTCGCACTTCTGCTGGAGGTTTCGCCGAACGCAGAGACGGCCGCCAGGCTCGTCAGCCGCGAGGTCGCAGCACAGGACATCCAGGCTGCATCTCTGACCAGCGTAGCCGTCACGCTGGAATGCACAGCGCGTGCAAGCGGTAAGGTCGTGAACTGTCGCGTACTCGGTGAGACGCATCCGGGTCTCGGTTTTGGCGAAGCGGCCCTGGCCCTGATGCAGGATGCTACCGTCGAGCCCGGTGCAGAGGACTTCCAGTTTGCCCGCACAATCCAGTTCACCCCCTGAGCGCCGGCCCAAAATCTTCATCGACGAGCGCCGCGGCGCCGCGACATCCGGTTTCATGTCGTTTCGTAACGAAGCGTCGGCCATTCACGGCCTGCGTCTCCGCATCAGGATGTGACCTGGAGATAGCGCAGCAGGTCAATGCAGCCCGGCGCTGGCGCCCGGTTTCCTTGCCGCGAAAGCGACGCGGCTCCGGGTTTGTCGCTGCTGGATCTTGATCCACTCGTCACGTTGAACTCAAGGCCGTGGCGCCCTTTGCGGTCTCAGGCGTTGACCAGCTTCACCGGAGGCGACCTTGATCGACAGACCTGGCGACAGACCCGATGTTCAGACCCTGCGTTCGGCAGCGACCTCCATCTGGCGTGCCGTAAAGGCCAGGGCTGCCAGCCTCAAAACCCATGTCGTCAGCCAGGACCCTGTGTGGCTGGCCGTTCGACGTCCGGGAAAGCCTGAGATCATCGCGGCCTCGATCACTCTTGGACTGATCGCGGGCTGCCTGGTGGTTCTGATGCTGTTCGACTGGAACTGGCTGCGCGGGCCGATCAGTCGGGCGGCGTCGGCCTCCACGGGCCGCGAGGTCGTGCTGAACGGCGACCTCGATGTCAGGCTGTTCAGCTGGACGCCCTCGGCCACGGTGCGCCGCCTCAGCATCGGCGGCCCGGCCTGGGCGAATGATCGCAACACGGCCGACGTCGAACAGCTTGACGTCTCCGTCCGGCTGCGGCGGCTGTTCCTTGGTCAGGTGGAGGTGTCCTCCCTGGTGATGACCCGTCCGGCGGTCCATCTGATCGTGGACGGGAAAGGCCGCCGAAGCTGGGATCTCCACCCTGATCGACCGGACGACGGCCGCGGGGCGAAGCTGCCGGTCATCCAGCGCCTGGTCATCAACGACGGCCGCCTGACGCTGGACGAAAAGCGACGAGGCATGAAGCTCGACGCCATGATCTCTGCGCGCGAGGCGCGCTCGCCCGAGGACGGCGAAAGTGGTTTCCTGCTTGACGGCAAGGGCACGATGAACGGCGCCCCGCTCACCCTCCGCGTCACGGGCGGTCCCTTCATCAACATCCGCCGCGACCGGCCCTACGCCTTCACCGCCGATCTGGCGGGGGCCGGCTCCAGGCTGAGAGCCGAAGGCGCTGTCACCCGACCGTTCGATCTCGGGCGCTTCAATGCGGTGCTGGAGCTGGAGGGTCAGGACCTGGCCGACATCTATCTCCTGACCGGGATCACCACGCCCAATACGCCGCCCTACAGACTTAAGGGCGATCTGAGCCGGGACGGCGCCCTGTTCCGCTTCGCCGATTTCAGCGGACAGGTCGGATCCTCCGACCTGTCCGGAAGCCTGGAGGTGAACAAGGTCGGCGAGCGCCGCCGCGTCGACGCAAAGCTGACCTCCCGCACCCTGGACATCGACGACCTCGCCGCCGTCCTGGGCGCTCGGCCGCGGGTCACCGGCGAGGGGACGGTGGCGACCTCGGGCGCGCCCGGCAAGCTCCTGCCGGATGCGCCGCTGCAGACTGAACGGCTTCGCACGATGGACGGAACGCTTTCCTACCGCGCCGGTACGGTCAGGGCCAACGCCTTCGATATCCGCCGGGTCAGCCTCGGGGCCGACCTTAAGGACGGGATCCTGAAGCTCGACCCCGTCGCCTTCGCCTTCAATCGCGGCGAGCTCAACGGCACGGCCCGCATCGACGCCCGCAAGACCACGCCCTACAGCGCCGTCGACTTCCGCCTGAGCGGCTATCCCCTGGAGTCGATCATCCCCGCGCGTGGCGGAGCGCCGACGGTGACGGGACGCGCCCTGGGGCGGGCCAAGCTGGAGGGGCCTGGCGCCTCCATCCACGACCTGGCGGCCAACTCAAAGGGAAGCATCAGTCTGGTCGTGCCCCAGGGACGCATGCGATCGGCCTTCGCCGAACTGCTGGGCATCAACGTCGGCGCGGGTCTCGGCAAGCTGCTTTCCGGCGATCAGTCCACATCCGGCATTCGCTGCGCCGTTGCGGATTTCAAGGTCGCCGACGGCGTCGCCTCCTCACGCACCCTGGTGATCGACACGGATGTGGTTCTGGCCCGGGGGTCGGGGACCATCGACCTCGGCGCCGAGACCATGAACCTCAAGATCGACGGTGAAACCAAGAAGCCCCGCCTCCTGCGCGTCTGGGCGCCGATCACGATCACGGGCCCCCTCGCCGCCCCGCGCCTTGGCGTGGACGCCTCTGCGGTTGCGACCCAGGGCGGTCTGGTCGGCGCCCTGGCCACCCTTGTCAATCCGATTGCGGCCCTCCTGGGCTTCATCGATCCCGGCCTGGCCGAGGACGCCGACTGCGGCTCCCTGATCGCCTCCGCTCGCTGAGCCAGGCCGCACGCCGCATGACGGCTTTCGCCAATCCGGTCCTGGAAGGGCCGGCATGGAACGCCGAACCTCGTCATCTGTTCGGATCGGACACCGCCTCGAAGCAAAACCATGGCCGCAGACACAGAACTGACCACTGACCCCGATGTCGTCATCGTCGGAGCCGGTCCCGCCGGCCTGACGGCAGCCCTTTATCTGGCGCGATATCGCCGAAACGTCCTCGTGCTGCATGACGGCAAGAGCCGGGCCCTGCGCATTCCTCTCACGCACAATGCTCCCGGGTTCCCGGAAGGCGTTCGCGGGCCGGACCTGATCGCACGCATGACGCGCCACGCCGCTCGGTACGGCGCGGCCGTGCGGCAGGCCGAGGTGGCCGCCATCGAAGCCATGGCCGGCGGATTTCGCCTTCGCCTCGAGGATGGTTCGACGCGCCTGAGCCGCGCCGTCATCCTTGCGACCGGCGTGGATCTCAACCAGGTCGATCTGCCGGACGCCGTCCATGAGGCGGCGATCCGGGCGGGCGTGCTGCGCTACTGCCCCGTCTGCGACGGATATGAACACATCGACAAACGGATCGGCGTGATCGGCTGCGACACCAATGGCGCCGCCGAAGCCCTCTTCCTGCGCGGGTATTCCCAAAACCTCACTCTCATGCCGCTCAGCCGTCCTGAACTCTCCTCCGCCGAGGCCCGGGCCTTGGCCGATGCGGGGATTCGGCTGGAAGCAGGCGCCCTTCTCGCGCTCGAGCCCGGCGCCGATGACATCACGGTCCGTCTCGACACAGGCGCCTCGCTGGCGTTCGACGTCATCTACCCCGCCCTGGGGTGTCGACCGCGTTCATCTCTGGCTGAGCAGCTCGGCCTCGATCTCACCGAGGCCGGCTGCGTGACGTCCGACTCCGTCTTCGAGAGCCGCGTGGAGGGCGTCTTCGCCGCAGGAGACCTCGTGGAAGGCCTGGATCAGATCAGCGTGGCCATGGGCCACGGCGCCGTGGCGGCCACCAGGGCGCATAACTGGCTGCGCGAGCAGGAGCAGGCCACGTTCCATCGCCCAGGCCGGACCTGACGGCCATGCCGCCGCGCACACATCCAGACCCGGGGAACAGCAGATGACGCCTGACGTTGCGGCCGTATGAGTGAACTCGTCGCCAACATCGTCGGCTCGGCCGCCGCCGTCTGCTCCATCACCAGCTTCGCGCCCCAGGGCGTCAAGATCTGGAAAGAGAGGGACGCCTCGGCGGTAAGCCTGAAAACCTATGGGCTGACCGTCACCTGCTTCATCCTCTGGGTGATCTACGGCGTCATGACCGAGGCCTGGCCCGTGACGATCGCGAACGCCTGCGCCCTGGCCATGGCGTCGGGCGTGCTGTTCATGAAATGGCGCTTCAGGGACAATGGTCCCCGCGCGGCGGAATCCTAACGCCCCCGGCCGACGCCTCCTTCGCGAACGGCAAGCTTGTATCAGCGTGGACTGGAGCCTTGCGGGCGGCGCCAGCCAGACCCCGTCCTGACCTGATCTGAAAGTCTCCGCCCGTGTCCTGGACTGGGCCCAGCTCGTCCGAATGGCCGATTTCGACCCGGCCTATCTGCAGCGTGACGTCGCTCCTGGCGAACGGCTCCGGATCGCGCTGGCCGACTGATTCACAGTCGCCCCTGGATCGCCCTCGACAAGGGTCACGAGACGAAAGGCTTCAGCATGCCTGACCCCTTCGACATCAGACCGGTCACATGGCCGCTGAGCGGCGCCCGTTCCAGACGTGGCGTTCGCATCAGAAGCCGAAGTCGATCTGATCAGGATGGACGGCTGACCTGACCGTCCTTCGCGCGGTTCGCGGCGGCGCCCCGGGCTTCATCGCCTCAGCCGCCGAAGCCAGGCTCTCCTCACAGGGTTTTGGGCTGCGTCGGCCGGTTCCCTTGAGGCGGGGGCTGGAAGGACTGCGCCAGCGCCGTCTGTCGCGGTTCTTCCGCCAGGCCTCGAGCTCGCTCTCCCACCAGCCTACCCGGCCAGGCGACAGGGCGACAGAGGCCGGAAAACCGCCTGTCTGCTGCAGACGCCAGGCCGTGGTCCGGCTGACGCCGACCAGGGCGCGAACCTCGGACCAGACCAGCAAACGCCCTTCGGGGGCAGCGCCCTCCTCGCTCGACATCCCGTTCTCAGCCACGGCGACGCGCCCGGGCGGCCGCCGGCGCCGCCGTGCGGACTTCGGAAATCTGGTCCAGGGCCCAGGTCCGCAAAAGGCCGCGGGGGTAGAAGGGACGCGATCTCACGTGCAGACATGGCGGCCCGTTCCCGCCCATGGACCAGAGGCGCGCCAGAGTGGCCGGCTTCAGGCGCACGCCCATGGCGGCCAGGAAGGCTGAGGCCTCCTTGCGCGTCAGAAGATCCTCCGCCCCGTCCTCCGGAACCGTTCGATCTGGCTCCGGGATCATGGACTTCTCTCCCGGCTTCGGCAGTCCCGGGCGGACCGGACGTCCCGGCCTGCGGCCAGGGCCAGATAACAGGACAGGACCAGGTCTACGTAGGCCTCGGTTTCCGGGATTTTCGGAACCCGTCCCAGACGCTCCACCCGCGTGGGCCCCGCATTGAAGGCGGCCAGGGCCAGACGCACGTCCTGAAATTTCAGCAGCTGTCGCGCCAGATACTCAGCCCCGCCTCTCAGGTTCTCGACCGGATCGAAACGATCTTCCACGCCCAGCTCCCGGGCCGTGAGGGGCATGAGCTGGGTGAGCCCGGCCGCGCCGGCGGGCGAGACCGCGCGTGGCTGGAATCCGCTCTCCACCGCCACGAGTGCCTGAAGGAGCTTCTCGTCCAGGCCATGCCGCGCCGCGGCCTGCGCGAGGGCCTGACGATAAGGCGGGTCCGGCTCCGCCAGACGAACCTCGCCTGCTTCCGTGTCCCCAGCCCGCGACGAGACCTCAGCCCCGAACATGTCGCCGCCCGCCCGGCTCCAGTCGACCTCCTGAGCCACGACCGGACAGGCTGCGGCGGCAGACATGCAGATCGCCAGCGCCAGCCTCACCATGTCGCCGCCGTCGCGAAGACGCCTTTCGTATCTTGCAGCCGCACCGGCCCGAAGTAGCGGCTGTCAAAGCTTTCGGGCGAGTCGCCGAGCAGGAAGAGCTCGTCCGTCTCCAGGATTCGGCACCCGGTCCAGTGCGGAAGCGGTGCGCCGGCACGGTCTTGACCCATGACCCGCACCCCTGCTCCAGGAGCGTGGAGACGGTCCCTCTTCAGGCAGACATGATCCCCGCCGACCGCCGCGACCCGTTTCAGCAACATCATGTCCGGCGGCGCGCCCAGCTTCGCCAGGTAGGATCGGGCCGCCTCCGGTTGGGCGAAGGCGACCAGACGGCCCCGGTCGGGCGCGTCGTGGAAGCGCCGCACATAGAGGCCGCGAGGGAGGCTGCGGGTTTCATTGACCAGGAAGATCTCCGGCAGGCGCGGAACGACGAGCGGAAGGGTCATGACTGCGCCCAGGACGCCGGTCAGGGCGAGCCAGCCTCGCCGGGTGAACAGTCGCGTCATGGCTGATAGGCCTCCAGAACAAGATCGCGCGTGATCATCACCTGGACACGGGCCCCGGCCGCCACCCGCACCGCCGGCCTTACGCCGAGCTCCCGGTCGACGAGACGACCGCCCACGCGCGCGCCCTCGATGGCCGCCGCGTCCCCTGCGTCTCCGAGGAAGGAGCCGCCGCCCCGCCCCTGACTGTCACGCGCGGCCTGACCCAAGGTGGTGACGGCCCCGCCGAACAGGGTCGCCGTCACAAGGGCGCCGAGCCGCCGGTCGACCCGGCCCTTCAGTCCGACAGCCCCGGCGGCGTCCACTCCGGCCTCACCTCCAAGGTCGATGCTCTTGCCGTTGGGCAGGATAAGCCGGTCCCAGACGATGAAGGCGCGGCGTTCGCCGTGGGTGTTGTCGCCTTCATGACGCCCGACCAGGCGCGCCCCTTGGGGCGCGACGACATGGCGGCCCGTCACCGTGTCGTAGAGGGTCTGGGTGACGGCGGCGATCACCGGTCCCGGCCGGGAGGTGTCGACCCCCGTCAGGAGAACCGCCGGCAACAGGGTTCCGGCCTTGAGTTCATAGGGGGAGAGAGGCGGCGTCAGCTTGCGTTCTCGCATAACGGATTCAGCCGCATCCTCCCCCGCCCCGACCAGCGATGGCGAAGCAGCCGGCGCAGACGCCGTCGTTCGGGCCGGCCCTGTCTCGCGGAACAGGATGTCGGACTTCAGCGCCAGGAAGCGAACCTCCTGCTCGGGGGAGACCGGAGCAGACCCGTAGGCGCGCCGGGGCTGGGCCGACGGCCTATGCGCGCCAGACCGCATCTCCTCTGAAACGGCCGCGTCCGCAGGCTGTCGCAAAGGCGGCAGGCGGTCATAGCTGGCCGGCTGCGCCGTCACCGCCTCGGACGGACGCACGCTTCTGCGCGCCTCGTCCCGTGCGCTTTCGTCGGACCGGGTTCGCGCCGAGGCCCTGAGTTCCGGCTGGATGACGAAGGCCCAGGTAAAGGCGCCGGCCAGCAGGAGGGCGGCGCCGCCGGCGACCAGGCGCACGGCGGCAGGCTTCAGCCTGACGACCGACGGCCGCGGCGCGCGCCCGTCAAGCCCGGGGGCCGGAGCCTTGGCCTGGGGAGGCGCGGCGTTCTCTGGCGAGGAGCGAAGATCAATCATGACGCGCCCCCGGCAGCCGGGTGATCCGCACGACCTGCGTCCGGCGATCGCCGAGCCGCAGTTCGGCGCGGTCGAACAGCCGATCGACGATGTAGAAGCCGCCTGCCTGGCGATAGTTGACGTACTGGGACGTTCCATCCGCCCCGAGGACGAAGAGGGCCGGCGCCTCGGCCGCCGCCAGGCTCTCGGGAAAGCGGATGAAGGTCCTGCGACCGTCGTCAAAGACGGCGCTCGGGGCCCAGGAAGCCCGACCGCGACGCTCGACGGCGTAGAGGGTGTTGAGCGGTGCCTGCGGCGTCGCCACGCCTTGCGGATCAGAGTCCGTCTCCTTCACCTCCAGCGGCGTGTTCGCTTCGATCGCCGGATCATCCCAGGCGACCGCGGGATTGAAGGCGGCGGTCCCGCCGCTGCGCAGGTGAACCAGGTAGACGCGTCGATCCGTCGTCAGGACCAGGTTGGTCTCCAGCCCCTGCTGCAACGGCTTGAGCAGGACATGGGTCCGGGCCCCCGCCCCCTCGCCCGAGCGCGCCTCGCCCAGTTGCCAGCGGACCGTGTCCCCCGCCGCCCGGCTGATCAGCACCTCGCCTTGTTCCAGGCTCAGGGCGGTCACCCGCAAGGGGGCGGTCCAGACCTCATAGACCCGGCCCGGCGCCCAGGCGAAGACCTGGACCCCGCCCTCGAACCGGTCCGATGTCGACGCCGCCCGCGCTTCGGACACCGCGGCGGCGATGGCGCTGCGGCCGCTCCGCGCCGGCGGTCGCGCCGCCTCCACATAGGGACGCGCCGTGGGCGCCGCCTCAGGCGAGGCCGTCCATCCGGCGCTCCCGCCGACCAGGGGCGCCGCGACGGCGGCGATCAGGAAGCGTCGGGCGTCCATGACACGTCCTCTATCTTCAGACCCAAGGGGTTCTTCATCAGTTCGGCCTCCGTTCTCGGCGGCTGGACGCCGGTCGTGATCAGGGCGCGCCACCTTTCGCTGCCGGCCGACTGGCCGTTGACGAACCGGGTCTCGCGCCATTGCAGGTCGAAGGTGCGTCCGGAGCGGCGCACGACATTGAGCACCTCGACGCTGACGGCCTCTCGACCGACCTCGTGGAAAGGATCGTGGGTCTGGGCCCAGGCGTTGAGGAAGGCGGCCGCTTTCGGGGTCAGGAGATCATAGGCGCGGAGCCAGTTCTGACGCACAACGACAGGATCGATGCTCTTGGACCGCACGTCCCTGATCCATCCCGCAAGGGCGTGGGCGGTCTGGGCGTCGGTGGGTTGGTAGCGCCCGCCGACCGCGGTGATCCTCTGGGTTTCGCCCCAGTCCGAAACCTCGACGATGAAGGGCTTGACCACGGCCCGGTCAGCCTGGACCCACCACCCCGCTCCGAGAAAGACGGCCAGAGCCAGGTTGGCGGCGGCGAACCGCCGCCAGTTGCGCGCATGCGCGAGGCACAGGCCCATGCGTTCGTCCCAGACCTGTCCCGCCTTCTGATAGGGCGTGGCCTCGGGCGCCGAGCTGAGCGGGCGTCTCGGGCGGAAGAAGGGATGCATGATCAGGTCTCCTCTGTCCGGAGACGGGGCGATAGCGCCCCGCTGTTTTCACTGGACGGAACCAGGCCGCGTCCGGCGTTGGCGACGAAAAAGGCCTGCAGCGCACGCGATCGCCTGGCCGCCCGATCCCCAGGTCCGCCGGTCTCCCCGGCCAAAGCCCGGTGGAAGTCCGCGCGCGCCGCCTCCGCTTCTCGCCGCGCCGTCGGCGTCCAGACCTCGTCGGCTGTGATCGGGCCGTCCGGGCCGCCTTCCGCGGAAGTCGCCGCCTCCGTCCCTCCGCCGGGGTCGCCGCCCGGCGGCGTCGTTCCTTGCAAGGGTTCAGCGTCGGCCGCGCCATGAGCCGGAGCGCCCGATGACGACGAAGCAGGCGGCGACGACGGTGGAGCCGGCGGCGGCGGCGAAGACGGCGGCGGGCCGTCGGGCGGCGCCGCGGTTGACGACGGAGCTCCGCCGGATCGGCCGGATGAGGAGGCGCCCGCCGCCGCCTTTGCGACGCCCGTCAGCTTGCCGCCTCCCATGGCGGCGCCCGCCCCCACGGCGCCGGCGCCCGCCGCAAGGCCGGCGCCGGCGACGGCGAGACCGCCTGCGAGGACGGACCCCGCGCCCAGGGCCGGACCGCCCGTGACCAGGGCGGAGGCCAGGTTGGGAATGAAGACCGCCAGCATGGCCAGGAGGATGGCCGCCACCAGGATGGACAGGGCTTCATAGATGTCGGGATTGGTCGTGGGCTGGAGCTGGCCGAAGACGGACTGGGCGCCCGAGACGACCACGGCCAGGGCCAGGACCTTCAGTCCCGCCGAAACGACATAGCCGAGAGGGCGCTCCGCCAGAAAGGCCGTCCGGTTCCAGATCCCGAACGGCAGGAGGACGAAGCCGCCCAGGGTGACGATCTTGAACTCCAGCAGGGCGACGATGATCTGCAGGGCCAGGACGGCGAAGGCCAGCAGGATGCCGATCATGGCCAGGCCGAGGATCAGGGCGTCCGTCAGATTGCCGATCACGTCGAGGGGATTGGCGACGGGGGCGGGCGTGTCACCCAGGGCTTTCACAATGGCCCAGCCCTGGGCGAGGACGGCGCCGGGGTTGAGGAAGTCCTCGCGCGCGAGGCTCCCGCCGCCGGCTGTCAGGCCGAGTTCGATGAAGCCCGCGTAGAGGGTTTCCGACAGGGCCTGCCAGTCATTGATCAGCCAGGCGAAGGCGCCCACGAGGAGGACCTTGCCGAACCCCGCCGCCAGGATTTCTCTCTGCGGAGAAAGGGCCCACTGGATTCCGGTCAGGGCGACGACCAGGGTGATCATCAGTCCGAAGACGGTGTCGACCGGTCCCTGCAGGGCCGAAAACCCTGCCGTGACGGTATCCGAGAAGACCGTCATCAGTGCGTTTGGAGTCTCCACGCCGACCGTCATGGTCTCAGTCCCGTGCGCGCGAGAAGGGATTGAAGGCGGGCGCCGGCGGCGCATCGACCGCGCGGGACCAGGCGCGCCGCCGGGCGGCGTCCCCGGCGGCCTCGTCCGCCGAGCGTCTCGCCGCCTGCTCGGCCAGCAGCCGTGACTGGGCCAACATGACGGCGCGCAGGGCGGAAAGATCTTCGGCGAGGACGGCGAGGATCTGGTTCGACGACTGTACGGCGGCCGTCTGACCCGCAGCCGACTGGCTGGCGGCCAGGGCGCCGCTCAGCCGCCCGTCCCGCCCCTGCCCCGTTCGCTCGAGGGCGGCGGCGTGACGGGCCAGGTCGAGAGCGGTGCGCCGGGCGTTTTCATGACGTCCCCGCCCCTCGCGCAAGAGATCGGCGAGGTTGGCCTCATCCGGCCGCGTCGCGTAGAGAGCCTCCAGCTGGCGCTCCAGATCCGACGACGCCGCCGCCAGCCCCTCCACGCTTCGCGCCAGGTCGGCCATCTCCCTCAGGGCCTGGCTGTTCTGGGCCAGATGACTGTAGGGCGAAGCGGCCAGACTTCGCGCCTCGTTGGAGAGGCTCTCGAGCTGGCGAGCCGTCTGGAGCGCGTTCTCAAGATGATTGCGCGGATCGAAGACGACATGCTGGGCGGCGGCCGGAGCAGCCGCGCCAAGCGCGGCGGCCGCGACCATGGCGGCTTCAGCCATCCGTCGGCGAAGGATCGAAGGCGTCGAGAACGGCGTCGACATTCTGCACTCCCTTGGCTTTGAGGAAATTGCGCGCGAACCCCTCCCGGCCGCCCTCGGCCAGGACGGCGTCGATCAGGGCCTGGTCTTCCGGAGAGCCGGCCCCGCACAGGGCCAGGGCCACTCCGGTCAGCCTCAGGTCGAACAGCCGCCGCCCGTGGGGCTGGCGCCAGTAGTAGGCGCGCTTCTGGGGGGCGAAGGCGATCAGCTCCAGCTGGCGCCGGCTCAGGCCGAAGGCGCGGTAGAGGTCGCCCGAAGCCGGTTCAACGGCCCGGGGATTGGGCAGGAAGACCTGGGTCGGACAGCTTTCGATCAGGGTGGCTGCGATGGGAGAGGCCGCCACGTCGTCGAGGCTCTGTGTGGCGAAGACGACCGCGACCCTTCGCTTGCGCAGGGTCTTCAGCCATTCGCGAATCCGCGCGGCGAAGGCGCCCTCCCCAAGGAAGAGCCAGGCCTCGTCCAGGACCAGGAGGGTGGGACGGCCGTCGAACCCGGCCTCCAGAAGATGAAACAGGGCGCCGAGCGCCGGGGCGACGGCCGAGGGGGTCGCCATCAGGCTTTCCAGTTCAAAAGCGTCGAAGCGAGAGGGACGCAGATCGAGATCAGCCCCGTCCAGCAAGGCCCCGTGCGGTCCCTTGAGCGTAAGCGGCTCCAGGGCCGCGGCCACGGGACGGTTCTGCACCAGGGCGCAGAAAACCGTCAGGGTGCGCTGGTCCCGAGGCGCGGGCGCCAGGGCGCCGAGGGCGGTCCAGACCTCCTCGCGCACCTCTGGCGAGGGCTCCAGTCCGGCCGATCGCAAGGCCTCGGCGATCCAGTCGGCCGCCCAGGCCCGCTCCGCCGGCCGGTCTATGTCGGCCAGGGGCTGGAGGCTGAGCGCGCCGCCGGGCTCGAGGGAGGTCCAGCTTCCACCCGCGGCCAGGGCGGCGGCGCGTACCGAACGCCCCTTGTCGAGGAAGACGACGCGGCTGAGCGGATAACGGAGCCATTGCAGGGCGAGAAAGGAGAGGAAGGCGCTCTTGCCCGCTCCGGTGGGCCCCACGACCATGGCGTGACCTACGTCACCGACATGAAGCACCAGGCGGAAGGGGGTTGATCCGGTCGTCCGCGCCACGGCGAGCGGCGGGCCGTCGAGCGCGGCGTCACGGGCCGGTCCGGCCCAGACGGCCGAAACCGGCAACAGGTCGGCGAGATTGAGGCTGGAGACCAGGGGCCGGCGCACGTCCGCATAACCCTCTCCCGGCAATGAACCGAGCCAGGCCTCCACGGCGTTGAGGTCCTCGACCCGAGCCACCAGACCCTGGGCGTTGAGGGCCGCCTCGACCGCCCTCGCCCGGGCGGCCGCGCCAGACGGCGTGTCGTCCAGCACCGTCACCGTCAGGGTGAGATAGCCGTAGGCGCAGACGTCGGCGCCCAGGGCCGCCAGGGCCGCGTCGCATTCCTCCGTCTTGGACACCGAATCCGTGTCGACCAGGGGTGTCTCTTCCCGCGTCACCGCCTCGCGCAGGAGCACCCCCATCCCCTTGCGCCTCGCGAACCATCGCTTGCGCAGCCTTGTGATCTCCAGTTCGGCCGCGCTCTTGTCCAGGCCGATCCAGCGGGCGCTCCACCGGTAGGCGAAGGGCAAGGCGCCAAGGGCGTCCAGAAGGCCCGGTCGGGTCGCCGCCGGCAGACCGCGCACCGACACCACCTTGAGCCACTGTTCGCCCAGACGGGGCGCCGCTCCTCCCGCGAGGGGCGTGTCCGCCAGCCAGGCGTCGAGGAACATGGGCGGATGCGGCGGCTCGACGGTCATCGGCCGGGTCGAGACGCAGTCATGGAGCCAGGTCAGCAACTCCCGGTCATCCAGCCAGGCGATCTCCGAAAGGGCGTCGCCCAGAAGATCGAACAGGGTGGCGGCCTCGCGCCGGAAGCGCTCGAGCGCCTGTCGCCAGTCGGCCCCGCCGGTCTCGAGACCGTCGAACAGCCAGCGTTCCATTCGCCGGGTATCGTCGGCGGGCGGCAGCCAGGTCAGGGCCAGGCGATAATCCGTCTCGAAAGCCGGGTCCGCCGCCTCGAACCGGCGGCGTCTCTCGGCGTCCAGAAGCCAGGCCGCGGCCTGGTCGAACTCGCTTTCCGGATAGGCTTCCGCCGGGCGGCGCGAAGCCTCGACATGGAGGCACCAGCCGCTGCCCAGCCGCCTGAGGGCATTGTTGAGACGAGCGCGCACGGCCATCAGCTCCTCTTCGGTGGAGGATTCCAGATCGGGCCCGCGGAAACGAAAACCGGCTGTGAAGGCGCCATCCTTGTTCAGGACCACGCCCGGCGCCACCAGAGCCGCCCATGGCAGGTGATCCGCAAGACTGGCCGGACGCCGGCGATGTTCGTCGAGGAACCGCATCTCAGGCGTCCAGGTGCCCGGGCAGAACCAGGTGCCGCCGCAGGACGTCGAAGAAGCGGGGATCGCGCCGGGCCGCCCACAGGCCGAGGCCGTGAGCCAGGGCCCACCACAACAGGCCCAGCCACCATATGCGCAGCGCCAGACCGAGCATCAGGGCGGTCGTCCCCATGAGAACGGCGTAGTCGCGGGGCATGCCCGCCATGAGGACCGGGGTCGCAAGGGCCTGGGCCACCGGGAGGCTCCAGCCCTCGGGTTGCGGACCGACGCCAGCCATCAGGCGACCTCCAGCCCGCCGGCGAAGCCGAAGAAGTCGAGGAAGAAGGTCGAGGCCGCGAAGGCGATGCAGAGACCGAACAGGATGCCGAGGCCCCGCCGCATGTTTGAGCCGCTCTCGCTCATGGCCACCGCAACGCCGAAGATCACCACCGCCACCACGGCGGCGGCCTGCACTACAGGCCCGGTGATCGAATTGACCACCTGCTGCAGCGGCCCCTCCCACGGCATGCCTGATCCGCCGGCGAAGGCCGGCCCCGCCGCCATCGGAACCAGGAAGGTCGGGAGACCGGCAAGACGGCGCACAAGGAACCTGCTCATGGTTTGCTTCCTGTTCAGGACGTTTCAGAACGTCGCTTCACATTGCAAGCAAACTTATCCACAGAGAGTCAACAATAAATATCATTGATATTTAAACAAGTCTTGCATGACTTGCTCAAGACTTGGAGCAAGTCGCGACAAAGGGCAGTTCTATTCAAGTGAAACATGCCAAATACGAACCACAAGGACTTGCGCCGACTTTCTGATAGCTCGGCGCATCAGGCGATGGTTTGCAGATCGATTTCGCCGTCACCCAGACAGGTCAGGCCAAGAACCACATCGATCTTTCGTCCTCTTCGCCCCCTGCTGATGTGGATGATGCGATCCACCGAATGGGCGATCAGGCGCCGGGGCGTGCGCGCGGTCGCTTCCGCGATCAGGTCCTCCAGCCGGCGCGGCGCGTCTTCCGCCGAATTGGCGTGGAGGGTCGACAGGCCGCCGGGGTGGCCGGTGTTCCAGCTTTTCAGGGTCTCGAGGGCGGCGGCGCCGTCTCTCATTTCACCGATGATGATGCGGTCCGGCCGCATCCGCAGGGCGTCCCGGACCAGGTCCGCCACGCCGACTGAAACGGGCGGGCCTCGCGTCAGGACCGCCACGACATCCCGGGCCGAGCACTGGAGCTCGGCCACATCCTCGATGAGGAAGACCCTGTCATGGGCAAAGGCGGGCTCCGCCAGGATGGCGTTGGCCAGGGTCGTCTTGCCCGAGCCCGTCCCTCCGGAGACCAGGATATTGAGGCGGCTTCCTGCGGCCTCGCGTATGGCCGCGGCCTGACGCGGCGTCATGACGCCGTCGCGCACATAGTCGTCGATCGTCCAGATGACGGGAGATTTCTTGCGGATTGAAAAGGTCGCCGCCGAGGCCAGGGGCGGCATGATGGCCTGGAACCGCTCACCGCCGGGAAGAAGGCCCGACAGTCTTGGCCGGTCCCGGCCAACGCCTTCGCCGATGAAGTCCGCCACCAGGCGCACAGCCCGGTCGCGCGCCGCCGCGGCAAGCACCGCCCCCGTGTCGCTACGCCCCTCGCCATGCCGATCAAGGATCAGACGTCCGTCCGGATTGACCATGACCTCCACGACACGCGGATCCTCGAGCGCCGCCAGAACGGCCTCCCCGAGCGCGTGGCGCAGGGCCGCGAGACGTCGCTGGTCCGCGACATCGGGCTCAGAAATCGCCCTCCCTCCCCGGCATCATGGAGCCGGAGGCGCTGCGCCCGACACGGCGCGTCACCAGCCGGGCCGCCGTATCGTCCAGCATCTGGTCGATCCGACGCTCCACTGCCGCCTGGATGGTGGCGTCCGCCTCCTCGTCCTCGTCGGGCAACCGACGGAAAAAGGCCCGCGCCAGTTCGACCAGCAATTCCTGGATGATCTGCATGTCGCGGCCGGCGGCCCGCATATGGTCGCGAAAGGCCGTCTCCAGGGTCAGAAGCCGGTCCTCCGGATCGGCGCGCGGATTGTGCTGCAGCCCGCGGGCTATGGCCCGCCCGGCCGCCTGGCTCAGGGCCATCCGCCCGGCTCTCGCCTCCCGGTTCAGACCCGTCACCACCTTGGGGTCCGTCAGATAGACCTGGACCCGGCAGGTCTCGCCGCTCCGTCTGGTCATTTGCGATCTCCCTGCAGATGGTCCAGCACGGCCCGCTGCGCCGCAAGGTCGCGAACCGCTTCCCGATAGGCCTCTGCGGCCTGGGCGGCGGCCTTGCGGTCATCCATAGCGCCGACGACCTCCTTGAACAGGGGTAGGGAAATCTCGGCGTCCTCGCCGAGCCCTCGTCGTCCCGACCAGGGATGCCGGGGCCGGCCCGGGCCGTCCAGCCGCGCCGCCTGATCCGGCGCCGCCATCTGCGATCGCGCCCGGAAAGGCCGCGTCCGGTCATAGCGGAGCTTGCGGGTCCTCAGGGGCCGGACGCCGGCCGCGAAGACGATCTGTTCGTTCTCCGAAAGGCCGCGGACCTCGCCCGGCTCCAGCAAAGGTCGATCCGTCTGCGACCGCGAGATCGAAGCCCACCCCGTGCCCAGGCCCGCGGGACCGCTGCGACTGGTGCGCGTCTCCAGCACAGCTCCAGTCATTTTCGACACCTTGTCCTGGGTCAGCGGATCAAGGGCGGCGAAGGCGGTGTAGACGGCGCAGTTGTCGAGGATGGTGTTGTGGACGCCATAGGTTTCGACGATGTCGTTGAGGGACTGGGCGACGAACATGACCTTGACCCCGTAGCCGCTGAGCAGGCGCAGGGATTTTTCGAAGAAGCTCACCCGGCCCAGCAGGGGAAACTCGTCCATGAGCATGAGGAGACGGCGCTGCTTCAGCCGTCCGTCGGCTGCCCTCGCCTCATCCGTCGTCAGCGCCTGGGCCGCCGCATAGAAGAAGAGCCGGACCAGCGGACGCAGGGCTACGGCGTCGGCCGGGGCCGCCTGGACATAGAGGGAGGCCGGACGATCGGCGCACATCAGGTCGGACAGGACGAAGTCGGATCGCGACAGCACCCGCTCCACCTCCTCCCCGGCCAGCCATTTCAGATAGGATCGCGCCGTGCCCTGGACCGAGGTGCGGAAGCGATCATGCATGGCGACATAGCCGCGGACCGCCGTGGCGATGAAGGGATGGACCTCGCCGGCGCCGTCCGGGCCGGCGCGGTGGAGGGTCCTCGCCATCAGGTCCGCCGCACCGTCGAGGTCGGCCAGGAGGGAGCGGACCTTGACCAAGGTCTTGTCCTCGTCCGGCGCGACATAGAGGACGTGCAGGATCACCGCCTCGAGAATCTCGGAGGCCGCCTTGTCCCAGATGGCCTCGTCCTCGCGGCCGCCGGCGGGGTCGGACAGGATGGAGACCAGCCTCTGCACCTGGGCCAGTTCGCCCACGCCGGGCCGGATCTCTGCCAGCGGATTCCAGCAGGCCGAGGCCGGATCACGCGGATCGAAGTAGAAGCTGTAGCTGAAACCCGATCTCCATCCGGCGCTTAGTCGCCAGAGTTCACGTTTGGGATCATGCACCAGGACGCTGGAGCCCCATGACAGCAGGGTGGGCATGACGTGACCCCGGCCCTTGCCGGACCGCGTACCGCCCGTCACCAGGGTCGGGCGCAGGTCGGTGGTCGCCAGCAGCCGGCCGCCCAGGGTTCCGATGATGCAGCCGCCGCATTCGAAGAGTCCCGCCTTTCGGGCGTCGCCCGGACCGCCCCAGCCTCTCCGCCTGACCGAGGGACCGCCTGCCGCAATTGCGCCCGCCGCCAGGCCGCACGCTCCGCCGACCAGGACGTGGATCGCGCTGGCGGCCACGGCGGCCCGGGCGGCGGGACCGTATCTTTCCCGCCAGACGAAGAGGGACCAGGGCGGATAGAGGGCCGCGGCGTCGGTCGGTCTCCAGGCTGGACCCAGGTCTTCGGCGTTGGCGAAACGCCAGGCGAAGGCCTGCGACCCGGCCTGACATCCAAGAGTCACGCCGGCCACGAAAGCCAGGACCCGGAAGAGAAGCCGGCTCACGGTCCATCCTCCGTGCCCGCAGGCTCGTCCGCCTCCGCTTCCAGCACCAGCAGGGCGGCGGCCGCCGCCCGTCGATCATGATGGGCCCGCACCAGGGCCGCCGCTTCCCTGGGCTCCGAGCGGAGCAGCGCCTCGGCCTCGGCCTCGACGTCGCTGAAGACCCGGCCTTCCGCCGCCGTGAACCGCGCCAGCCTGCCCTGTACGGCGGCGAAGGCCTCATAGAGGCCGACGTCGCCGAGGCTTCGCATCCGCCAGCGCCAGAGATCTTCCAGCCTCCTGGCGGCTGTCCCGGCCATGATCAGGCCCGGAGGAGGAACGGCCCGGGTGCGCCGGCTCATCTCCAGCAGGCATAGGCCCCGGAAATCATATCTCTGGGCCAGGGCCGCAGCGTCGAGGCGAGGCGCGACGAAACCGCCTGCCGCGCCTCTTTCGACGAGCCCCTCGCCGCCGAGCCAGCAGAGCGCTTCGCGAACCGGCGTGGTCGACAGTCGCAAGGTGCGGGCCTCGTCGGCGATGACGATGGGCCGGCCGGCCGTATGACGCCCCTCGGCGAGGGCCTGGCGAAGCACGTCCAGCGCCTGACCGAAAGGATCGCGCAAGCGTATCAAGGTCAGCCCCCTGAGGTTGCATGCAACAATGCTGCGTCAAGCCGACAAGAAAACCGGAGCATGGCAAGCGCCATCAAGCATATCCGCCAGTTATCGACGGGCGGCCCGCCGCTATTGGGCGGCCGACCCGCCGGTTTGCGGCGGTAATTCGGGAAATAATTCCCCGATCGACATCTTTACGTTGCAAGGTGAAGCTTGACCACACCTCTGCTCTGAAGGGACGCGGCCATGAAGGATCCTCCGGACGACGTCAGCGACGGCGAGGTCTTGTCGCGCATCCTGAAAGACATCCGGCGCCTGCGGGGACAGACCGCCCAGGAGACTGCGGGCCGTATGAACATGAGCCTGCGGACCTATGAACGGTTCGAGGCGGGCGGCACCCGCCTTAACCAGGACTATCTTCACCGTTTCGCCCGGGCCACCGACAGCGACGCCAACGGCATACTCCTGGCCATAGTGGTGCGCGCGCCGGACTTCGCCATAGACGGGGCGGACAACCAGCTGGCCACCGTCCTGACCTCCGGGATGAGCCGCTTCGTCCGCACCCAGGGATCCGCCATTGCGCTGCTGAGCGCGCGGGACGTGCTCGAGATCACCGGCGAGATGTTCGACGCCCTCGCCCGCAAGATCGAGGAGGCCCGCCTGGCCCGGTCCCTGATCGCCGAGGGCCAGGCCGACCTTGCCGCTACGCGCCCGCGTCCCGGTCGCTGACGCCGGACGACGGCGGATATAGGCCGGATATCGCTTCGTATTCCTCCCCCCGGAGCGCTCGATGCCGTGGCCGCGCTGTGCGGCCTGAAATGGGAGAAAAGACATGATCACGCTCAAGACCATCCCGCTGGGCGTCGCCCGTCATCTGACGCGCGACGGACAAGGCGGCCTCTTCACCGAAATCCACGCCTTCGACAGCCGCAAGCCCGTCGGCTGACGGGACCAGCGGGCGGATGGGCCACCCCCGTCCGCCCGCGACCTTTCCGACCAGGAGAATGAACATGAACCTTCGACGCCTCGACCTGGGTCCGGCCTGGACCATGACCAGGGACTGCCTCTGCGGCCCCTACATCGAGATCCAGGTCTTCCAGTCGCGATACCCCGATCACTGACGCGTGCACGGCGGATATCGGACGGATATCGCTTCGTATTCCCCGCCCGGCCGCGCTCACTGTCCCGGCCACCCTGGTGGCCAGCAACAGGAGAAACGCTCATGATTACCCCCGCCCTGAACCGCATCCCCCTCGGCGCCGCGCGCGCCGTCACCCGTGACGGCCGCGACGGCCCCTGGCTGGAAATGCTGGTCTATCCCAGCCGCACCCAGATCGGCTGACCCAGGCGGGCGGCGGCCTGCCGCCGCCCGCACCGGATCGCGCCATGGCCGAAACCCTTCACCTTCCATCGACCATATTCATGGCCCGACTGCATGAGGACGTAGTCGTTCTCGACGTGCGGGCCGATCGCTACGAGTGTCTGATCGACGCCGCGGCCTGGCTGGACATCGCGCCCGGCGGCGGCCTCACCGTCCCGGACGCCGACATCGCCCGTCAATTGATGGAGGCCGGTTTCGCCAGCGCAGACCCCTGCCCGCCTCGTCCACCCATCCCGATCGCCCAAGGCGACCTTGCGCTTCCCCTGAAGACGCGACGCACCGACAGACTCAGGGCCTTCCTGTCCCTCGCCGCAGGAACAGCCGCCTTCCGCGGTCGCGCGCTCAAGCGGCTTCTCGACGAACCCGTCCCCATGCGGTCGGTTCACGCGCCGGACCGACAGGAGCTGGGCGCGATCACGGCCGCCGCCCGCGCCGTCGCCCCCTGGGTCCCTTTTGAAGGCGAATGCCTGCAACGGGCCTATCTTTTGCGCCGCCTGCTGCGGAGCGAGGGCTATTCGCCTCTCTGGATCTTCGGCGTCCGCACCTGGCCTTTCGGCGCCCATTGCTGGCTGCAGATCGACGACCTGGTGATCGGCGACACCCTTGACCGGGTGCGCTTCTACACCCCGATCATGGCGGCCTGACATGGGCGACTACCTGATCGTCCAGGCCTGTTCGCAGACGCCGACACCCCGGGCCCTCGTCCATGATCTCAGGGACATCGCGAGGATTAACGGATGGACAAGCCGCGACCTCGGCCCTCATGGCTGGATCGCCACCACCGGCCCGCACCCGCCGATGGTTCGCGAGATCGGCGGCTGGACCCTGATCGGGGACGTCATGGATCGACGCAGGCCCGTCTTCCCGCCTGACCGCGGCGTCGACCCATGGTTGTACGAGGCCAAGATGCTGGCGCGTCTCTGGGGGCGCTTCATCGGCGTCCGCTTCGCCCCCGACGGATGCCTGGACGCCATTCTGCGCGATCCGTCGGGCGCGCTCGACTGCATCGCCTGGCGGCATGAGGATCTCCTCTTCATCGCCTCAAGCCCGCCGACCTGGCTGCTGGCCCGGTTGCCGCCGGACTGGCGCCTTGTGCCGGACCGCCTCCTCCAGGCCCTGCGCAATCCAGCCATGGCGGTCGAGGACCTCCTGTTTGACGGCCCCGTCGCCGTCTCGCCCGGTGTCGTCCAGCCCCTGCCGCTGGACACCCCCCAAGTCTCCCTGTGGTCGGCATCAGGCTTTGCGCGTCGCAGCCTCGCCGAAGTCCGAAGCCCGGAGCAGGCGGCGAGCGACCTGAAGGCCGCAGTACAGGAGGCGGTGTCAGGCCTCGCCGGACTTTCCGCCCCCATTGCGTCAGAAATGTCAGGCGGCCTGGATTCCAGTCTCGTCGCCGCCAGCCTGGTCGAGAACGGCCATGAGGTGAAGCTCTGGCTGAACACCTATGGCCAGACGCGCGAATCCGACGAGCGCCGCTGGACGACTCCCCTGGCGGCTCGCCTCGGCGTCGACCTGACCAGCGTGCCCCACGCCGTCGCCTCGCTGACCCCGGCCGTTCTTGAAAGCGCCAACACCGGCTTCCGTCCCGGCCTGGCGGCCCTCGACGCACCCCATGACCTGGACTGGGCCCGGCGTCTGGCCGAGGCGGGCGTCGCCGCCCTGATGACCGGCAAGGGCGGGGATTCCGTCCTGATGCAGGGCGCCGGAAACGACGTCTTCACCGATCTCTGGCTGCAGACCGGATGGCGCAGCCTGGCTTCAACCGACGGCCGCGCCGTCGCCCTGGCCAGCGAACGTTCTCTCTGGTCGCTGGCGGCCGACGCCCGCCGTTTTCGTCGCCATGGCGCCCATCCGCCTTCCCATGACGACGGCCTCTTTCCTCCGACGTCCGAAACCAGGCTGCACAGGCGGTGGCGGCGTCATGCCGCCGCCTTCGGACCTGCCAAGGCCTGGCAGATGGCGGGGGTGCGGGACAATGTCTCCCGGCACGGACCGTCACGCCTGACCGAAACTGTCGACGTCCGCCATCCTCTGTGCAGCCAGCCCGTCGTCGAAACCTGTCTCGCCCTTCCCGCCCGGCTTCTCGTCCATGACGGTCGGGACCGCGGTCTGGCCCGCATGGCCTTCAGCGACAGCCTGCCCCCCGAAGTCCTCGACCGTCGCTCCAAGGGCGACATGAGCCGGGTCTATGGCAAGATCGTCCTCGACCACCTGGACCTTCTTCGCCCCTGGCTGATGGAGGGCCGGCTGGCCGCCCTCGGCGTCATAGACGTCGAGGGGACCAGCCGGCTTCTCACGCGGGAAAGCCTCATCTGGCGCGGCCGCTACGGCCCGATACTGACGGCCGCAGCCTTCGAGGCCTGGGTCAGGGTCTGGGAGCGCCGGCTTGCGCCTCCTTCCCCTCCCCTTCGGCCGGCAGGGTCTCGTCCAGCCATTCCAGGATCTGCTCATACTGGTCCCTGATATTGGCCGGGCTCCATCGAGCGTGATATTCGCCCCAATAGGTGGTCATGCGCGTCCTCACGCCCAGCCGCGCCAGGGCGCTGAAGGTGCGCTCCGACTGGGACATGCCGATAAAGTCCTGATCCGCAGTGATCAGCATCACCGGGTTGCGGATCCGGTCGGCGTGCAGATAGGGGCTTTCCGCCGCGAGCTTGACCGGATCGCTCCAGGGCGTGACGCCGATTTCGCCCTGGCCGGTTTCGATCCAACCCTGCTGGTTACGCAGGGAGACAGGCGCAACCTCGGTCAGGATACGGCTCGTCGGATCGAATTCTCCCCACTTGCCCATCATGTCTCCGGCCGATGAGGAAAGGACATAGGTCTGGTACCGGTCCGTCCGGGTGGCGAGGATCAGGCCGACATAGCCGCCCATGCTGTGCCCGAAGATGGCCGTGCGGTTCCGCGGCAGTTCGGGATAGGCCGCGAAGGCCGCATCCACCGCCAGACCTATGCTCTCCTCGTAGAAGGCGTGGTCGCGGGTTCCGGGCAGATCGGCCGGAATGGACGGCGAAAGCACCGCATAGCCGAGACCGGCCATGACCGCAGACCGGATATTATAGGTCAGGACCAAAGGCCCGTACCAGGCGCCGTCGTCGACATAGCCGGGATAGATGGGGACGAAGAGTCCCTTGATCGGGCCCTTGGGCAGAAGGAGAGAACTTTGGGTCGGCTGGCCAAAGGCGTTGTTGTGGATCAGGGGAATGGTCGGGGCCAGTACCACGTCGGCCCGGTCCTGATTGACAGCGTCCAGGGAGCGGCTTTCGCCGCCTCGCCGCAGGACCAGGGTCTCGACCAGTTCCTTCCGCTCGAGGGCGAGGACCGCGCCGGGACCTGCTCCGACGACCCGCATACTGGCCGGGCCGGACGGCGGCCCGGCCACTTCAGCCTCGCCCGTCGCGGACACGATCAGGGTTTCGCCCTGCGGTCCGAGGGCCGGAGACCAGGCCCTGCGCTCGGTCTCCTGGCCTTGCCGTCGCGGGCGTTCAGGATCGGGAATACGGGCCCAGCGAAGCCTGAGGTCCGGATCCCCGAGCGGACGAACCCCGCCTGGCTCCACCGCCCACTGCCGGCCGTCAGCAAAAAGGGTCAGGCCTTCTCCGTCCGCCGTCGCGAGAATAGCCGGGGGCGAGTCAAGCCCGGCCGTCAGGTTGACGGAGGGTGAAACCCCTATGGCGTGCCAGTCCGCACGACCCTCTCCCGGCGTCCTGCCGTACAGGATGGGAGCGCCGTCCAGCCAGTCGGCGCGAACCCCCCGAAGGATGTCGATGTCAGGCCCGGGTCGGACGGCGGAGGGCCATGACCGCGTCCGGCCCTCGACATCTACGGAGACGAGGCCGCCTTCCGACCAGGTCTGGTCGTCCCGGCGCATCCACCCGAGCAAGGCCCTTGAATCCGGGCTCCATCGCAACAGCTGGGGCGCGACGTCGAGAACCTCATCCGGAGGGTCGGATCGTCCCGTCTCCAGGTCAATCAGCGTCAACCTTTGCCGGAAGGGTTCGTCGAACTGGACCATGGGCGTCAGCAAGGGCATGGCCTCGCCGCTCGCCAGGACGGCGAGCCGGCGTCCGTCGGGCGAAAGCACGAGGTCGGTGAGATGGGCGCTCATCAGGGTCCGCCGCACCTGCCCGCTGGCGGCGTCGATCACGACCAGATCCTGCGGGGCGGCGGGCTCTTCCGACCGCACCACGCCCTTGTCCGCCTCGATCACGGTGCGGGACCGCTCGCGTCCGGCGGAGGTTCGCGCCCAGGCCTCGACGATCCGCTTCTTCGGTTCGTAGAAGTGCCGCAAAATCAGCGGCAGGTCGCCAGCCGGGCGCACCGCCGCCGCCAGCTGGTCGCTGGAGGTCCAGATCACCGGCGCCCCCTTGAGCGGAATTTCAGGCGTAAGCCCGGTCCAGACCACGGCCCGGGTGGCGACCTCCACGATCCCGAGCTCATAGATGTCGCCGCGGAACCGGAAGACGGTGAGCCGACGACCGTCCGGCGACCAGTCGCCGCGCTGGAGCCCGAGCGGCTCATCCGGCAGCAGACGTTCCGGGCGCGGATCCGCCGCTCTCAGGTCCACCCGCCACAGGTCCATGATGGTCCAGGGCGCGCGCTGCACATGGTCGTAATTGGGGATGGTGTCGTAGTCGTCGCGTTTCTCATAAACGGCCCAGCGGCCGTCCGGGGCGACCGAGACCCGGCCGAAGGCTTCCAGCTTTACGATGTCCTCCACAGTGATGGGGCGCTCCAGGGCGCGCAAAGGCGATGCGATGCAGGCAAGCGCCAACACCGCCGCCGCGAGGCGGTAAAAGGTCTTTTTCATTATAAACTTACCAGCGCTTGATCAGCTGAAGGGCGAAGATGCGCCCCATGGGATTGGCCTGGCCGGCGTCGAAGCCGTAACCGGTGGGGGCGTTATGGAAGGGCGGGTCCTCATCGAAGAGGTTCTGGATGCTGAGAGCGAGGCGCAGCCCCTGCCAGGCACCTGACGACGGTGTCCACGTCACCTGGGTCTCGACCGTGTTCCATGGCTCCACGGTCGCACCCTGACGATCGCGGACCTGGGAAACATGACTCCAGTGCAGCGAGGCCGAGACCGTCTCTCCTGTCCAGGTCAAACCGGTGCGGGCGCGCAGCCGCCCCGGGTAGCCAGATAGCCCCACCACCTGTCGCGCCTCGGCCGCAGGGGTCGGGCGAGTTTCATAGTCGAACAGCCAAGAGGCGGCCGCGTCTACGGCGAAGCTCTGCCCGCCCAGGCGGAAGGGATATCGCGCCGTCAGGTCGAGCCCCCTCACCTTGACCGCGCCTGTATTGACCCAGCGGGTGTCGACCACGGCGCTGAAGGTCTCGATCGGATAGAAGGCAGGAAATCCGGGCGTGGCGGCATAGGCCTGGAGCAGGGCGAGGTCCGCCGGACTGGTCGACGGCGACACCAGCCTGACAAAGGGCGCCAGGGCAGGATCCACCAGAGCGCCGGTGAGGTTCTCCGCCACCGGCTGGGCGATGCGATCGGTGAAGCGGGTGTCGAAATAGGTCAGGTCCAGGCTCAGGCCGCCTTCCCGCCTCCAGTCGAAGCCCGCCGTAAAGGTGTCGGCGGTTTCCGGCTTGAGGTCCGGGTTGCCGCCATAGAGCATGACCGCAAGCGCCTGCCCGCCTTCGCTCTGGTTCAAAAGGGCCGCGGTCGCCCCGGGGGCGTCGTGCATCTGAGGCAGGGAAGCCGCCCTGAAGGACGTTCCCCAGGTCGCGCGCGCCTTCAATCCCTCCATCGGCGACCAGGCCAGACCGATCCGGGGATTGGCGGTCTCGCCGACGTCGTCATAGCGCTCCAGTCGCCCGGCCAGCGACAGCTCGAGTGATCGCAGGCCGGGTCGGGCGTCCGCCTCTCCGATCAGCGGCAGGCGCACCTCGCCGAACACCGCCGCCACCTCGCGCGACTGGCGCGGCACGGCGATCAGCAAGGGCGCGACCGAACTGTTCAGCGACACGGTCTCGGTTTCGAAACTGTCCGTGCGCCATTGCAGACCCACGGCGCCGCGCGCCTCTCCGCCTCGCCAGGTGAAGAGCGGACCTTCCGCCAGAAGGTTCAGCGACCCTGACCGGCTGTGATCCAGGGAGGAGGTGAAGCCGCTGCCGATGAAGTCCAGCACCGCCGGGGTATTGGGTCCGCCGAAGAGGTTGAGGTAGCCGTCGCGCGGTGCGCTGAAGGACGTTGCCGGATCATCCGGCAGGGTTCCCAGCGCCTCGTTGACGTATCTCAGATTGATGCGGTTGGCGTTGTGGAACTTCGCCCGCTCCTCGGCCCAGACGGCCGAGGCGTCCAGGCTCCAGTCGGCGGGCAGTTGAATGCGGGCCGCCAGGGTGACGCCGCCGTTTTCAGCCAGTCCGGTCTGCCGCGCCGATCCGAAGTCTTCGTAGAAGGAATAGCCGATGAGGTGCGAAGTCGAGCCGTTGGGCGAGACGAACCAGGGATTGGCGGCGGTGACATTGAACAGACCCCCGCCCGCGCTGTTGAGGAAGGCGTAGTCGCGTCGGCTGTAGCGAAGGTCCGCTGTCAGATCGACCGCCTCTCCGAGCCCTTGGCTTAGCCGTCCGTAGAGGCTCAGGCGCTCGATCTTCGGCGTCAGGTCGTTGCCCAGCATGGCCGACCGAAGATTGGCGGCGCCGGCCTCGAAGTCGGCGGGCGTCAGGACCTCGCCGCTCGCGGCGGGCCTCAGGGCGTAGCGGGACACATAGCCCCCCGCCGCCGGATCAAAAGCCAAAATATTACCGGGATTTCCATACAGGCCGCGGCGGTCGCTGCCGCCGAAGGGCCGCAGGTCTCCGTCCCTCGTATAGTCCCGGTCGAGCGAACTCAGGGGATTGAGGTCCTGGTATTCGACCGACAGATAGGCGCCCCCGCCGCTCCACTGGCGACCGATCAGATGAGAGATCATCAGATCCTCGCCCCCGCCGCGCGCCGCCGAGGCCCGCAGGCGGGTCTCCTGACCGTCGAAGCTCCGGCGCAGGATGACGTTGACCACCCCGGCCACCGCGTCGGCGCCGTAAAGGGCCGAGGCGCCGTCGAGAAGGACGTCCACACGCTCCACCGCCGCCGAAGGCAGGGCCGAGACGTCGGCGAACTCCGCCCGGAAGCCGGACCCCGCCATACGTCTTCCGTTCACCAGCACCAGGGTGGAGGACGGCCCGAGTCCCCTGAGGTTGACGCCGGTCCCGAACGCCGAGTTGGAGCCGCCGCGATCCGCCGCGGCGCCCTGGACCAGGGGGGTGGAGGTCCCGGCGTAGTTCTGCGGCAATCCCGTGAGAATTTCCGCCACCGTGGCCTCGCTGCGCGCGTCGATCGCATCCCGGCTCAAGCTCACGACCGGCGCAATCCCCGCTCTTGCCCCCCGCAACAAGCTGCCGGTCACGACGACGTCGTCCACCAGGGTCGCGGCCTGCTCCGCCGTCGCCTCGCGGCGCAGATAGATCACGCCCGCACGAGGCTCGACCCAGGCCAGGCCGGCGCCGTCCAGCAGCCGGTCCAGGGCTTCGGCGGGGGCATAGGCGCCTTTGAGACCTGGCGACCGGCGGCCTTCGACCAGTTCCCCGGGGAAGAAGAGCTGCTTGTCCGACTGGGCCGCATAAAGGTTCAGCGCGTCGCGCAGCGCGCCCGGCGGGATGTCGTAATGGCGCGGCGCCTGGGCGCAAGCCGCCCCCGCAAAGGCGATCGCAGCGGCGCAGACGGCCGCGCCCGATAAAAGGCCCTGTCTTGTCATTCTCGTTTCCTCCGACGCCCCTCGCGTCGGAAGAAGAGACCGCCTTGCCCCCGGCATGCCCCGGAGCGGTCCCGACTATTTTTCGCGGCCCTGCCAGCCGCCCGACCTCACCCTTCCAGTCGAACCGTCCCGTCCGCCTGTTTCGTCGGCCTGAGCCCCAGAGCTCCGGACGCCGCCGCGACGAAGGCTTCCCTGTCCCCGACCCTGAAGACGCCGTTGACCGCGACCCCTGCGTCCACCCCGGCGCCCAGCACCACTGGCCGGGACAGATAGCGGTTCACCTCGGCGACGGCGTCGCCCAGAGGAGCGTCGACAAAGGTCAGTCGTCCCTCGGTCCAGCTCGACGCGGCGGCCACGTCGACCGTGCGGGACAACGCCCCTCGAGGCGTGACCCGCGTCTCCTGCCCGGCCTGCATCCGTGCGGGCGCAGCCAGGCTCGCCCCCTCCACCTGCACGACGCCGGAAACCAGGACCACTCGCACCTCTCCCGCGTCGCGACGCACGTCGAAGACCGTGCCGAGGGCGATGACCGCCGCCCCGCCCGCCTGGACGACGAAGGGACGCGCCGGATTCGGAGCCACCGTGAACATGGCCTGGCCGCGCTCCAGCTCGATCAGGCGCCGCCCGTCCGCGAAGCGGACCCGGACCCGACTGTCCGTATCGAGCCTCACGGACGACCCGTCCGCGAGCTGCACGAGCTGCTGCTCCCCGACGCCCGTCTCATAGGCTCCGCGAGCGGCCGACCAGGTCCAGCCGCCGTAGATCAGGGCGGCGGCGAGCACACCCGCCGCCATCACCCCCGCAGCAGGGCCGAGAGACGTCCATGGCCGTCCTGCGCTGCGGCGGGACGGACCAGACGCCATGGCGTCGTCCAGCACCGCCTGCACGCCCGGACTGGAGGCGGCGGCGCCGGCCTGCTTCCAGGCCAGCTCCACCCGTCGGTAGGCGTCGGCGTTCCCGGGTTTTTCCCGCCAGGCGAAGAAGTCTTCAATGGTCTGTGTCGTGACGCGCGGCTGGCCCAGCCGGCCATGCCAGGCTGCGGCTTCAAGCTCCGCGGTCTCCGCCGTCCTGATCGGGCCGGTCATCGCGCGCCCCATACTAGCGCCTCAGTTGGGCGGTGATATGGGCCAGGGCCCGGGTCATCCGCCATTCGACAGTCTTGGGGCTGAGACCGAGCCGCGCGCCGATCTGCGCGTTCGTCAGCCCGCCGAACCGCGACATCACAAAGACACTCCTGAGTTCATCTGGCAAGGCGAGGATCAACTGCTCCATCATGACCGCGGCCTCCTGGGCGCCGCTCTCCACAAGCGGAGAAGAGGCCGCCGCCGTCGTCTCAAGCGCCTCTCGACGCGACCGCCGGGCCGCCCGGTCCGAGGCCAGACGTCCCGCGACCGTCATCAGAAGGGCGCGCGGGTGCCGGATCTCCCGCCCGGACGCATAGGCGCCAGCCAGCTTCCTCCAGGCGTCGTGAGCGATGTCCTCGCCTTCCTCGCCGAAACGGCTGCGCAGGCGTCGCGCCAGCCAGAGCGCGTGGCGACGATAAAGCGTCGCCAGGCCCTCGCCTTCCTTCAGCTCTCCAGTCCGATCCAACACGGGTCCGCCTCCTTTCCAAGAGGCGGACCCGGCCGAAGCACCGGGTGTTGAGAACATGCTCAAACACATGCGCCAACGCCTTTAGCTTCCGAAGAAGCCTGGACATGCGCGATGGCCACCCGCCGCCACGGAGCGTGAAGTGGTGATTTCAGGATCTGCTCAAGCGAGGTTCTCACGCCCCGGCGTCAAATCAGACGCGCCTCAAGCCTGATTCATCCGCCCTCGGTTGGCAAGGCGCATTCTCACCCTGCCGGCCCCTCCGCCCCGTCCAGGGTAAGGGAACGGGCCGGAATGCAGGGCGTTGGTCGGCAGTGGAATGATCGGCCTGGAGGGGCCGAGTTTCCCTCCATCAACCCTCTTCAGAGGACCGTTCCATGCTTCGCTGGGCCATCATCTTCTTCATCATCGCCCTGGTCGCGGCCGTGCTCGGCTTCGGCGGCATCTCGGGCATGTCGTTCGAGATCGCCAAATTCATCGCCGTCATCGCCGTCATCCTGTTCGTGGTCTCGCTGGTTGTCGGAGGCATGCGCGGTCGCGGTCCGCGACTCTGACGCAGTTCAGTCACACCGCCGGAAAGGCCCCGGTCGTCGCCGGGGCCTTTTTCCTGTCCGCCGCCTAGCCGCGCAGACCTCCGCCTCGCCGGGTTCCCGCCCACGTCCAAACTTATCGTGAAACGCCAGTGCAGGAACGCTCGTTTCCGCGGCCGCTTCCCTTCCTGCAACCCAGAAGGAGAAACGACATGACCGACGTCCAACCGAACCCGGACCGCGAACAGGATCCGGAAACCAATACGCCCCAGCCGGATGAAAACCCGCAACAGCGCGAGCATCTCCGCGATCAGGCCCAGCGCCAGCCGGGCAAGGACGACCCGGCGCCCGCCTCGGGCGGCGAAGGCGCAGCCGGCGCGGGCGGCCCGGACGGCTTCGGCTCTGGAAGCTGAAGGAGCGCCGTTGTGACCGATACCCGACCCAAGACAGGCGCTCAGGAGAACAAGGCGGGACCAAATGACGACCCGCAGGATATGGACAACCTGCAAAAGCAGGCCCGCCATGAAACATCCAAGGCGGAGGGGGAAGACCGCACGTTCGACAATGACGACGGCGGCCGCACCTCGATCAAGCCATCAGACCAGCCCCAAGGCGATCCCCAGGAAAACCAGCGCGGCGTCGGGCAAGAACGCCCATCCTGATGTGCAGAGCCCCGTCCGAAAGGACGGGGCTCATGCTATCGGGCGCCGGAAGCAGTCTCGATGAATGTCATCTAAGGGTGGTTAGCGGATGCGCGGTCAGTGAATCGAGCGATCTGGCGAACGGGCGTTGCCCCAATCATACCCATCGAAGCTCCGCCCAAGGCCAAGTCGACCCGGACCCGAACTCTCGAAGGGGGCGCGGGGTCACGCCACCGTTGCGGGCAGCGATTTTGCCCGCTCCCAGAACATGATCACGCTCAGGACGGCGAATACACATGTTGCGATGATGAGCAAGACGACCAGTCCGGCCTCTGGTCGCCTTTCCATTTCCCCCTCCGTGTCGCCAGCGCTGCCTAGGGTACGCGATAATTGATTACATCGGGATGGACGGTGAAGCCTGATCGCACGGCAAGAGCCGAGGCGCTTTCAAAGGTGGCCATCATGTGGGTGGGCCGACGCTTGGGCCTGCCGTTCACTAGCGGCGCATACTCGTACCAGATGCGATCCGGCCGATCAGGCATCAATCGCCTGCAACGAAGAATGACTGCGTCCACCATAGCGCCCTCCCCATCGGAGAGGCGATTTGGCGGGGCAAAACCGATGGTTTTCAGCTCGCGTTCTACCGTTGATCGGCAGGCAGAACGTAGTGGCACATATCCCCTGGCTTATCCATCGTTTGATGCCGGATGCGGGTGAAGCCGAGCAATCGCCTCCTCCTGTTCAAGGATTAATGCAGCGAGCGCCGCTCGGGCGCGATCGTGGGACACGGCCCGCGAAAGTCGAGCATACCTGTCCCGCTCTTTGATGAAGTCCTCACAGGCGATGCACATGCGAGCGCAACACCTGTGAGCATCGGCGGTTCAGGGCTCCACGACTTCTCAGGACAAGATCGAATAGACCCGGACGTTATGGGTCGAATGCGGTCTTGGGCTTCGTCGCCGAAAGCGAACTTTGGCGTCCAGGCCCGAAAGAACGAAAAGTGTCGGATTAAGCCAAAAGTTATGCTATGGTTCGTGCATCGCAGGCCAGAATATTCGGGCGCCAGCGACTGGAAGAGATCGGTACCGCACGCCGCACACTCCCGCCTGAAGGCAGGAGTTGTCTTATGAATCTCTACCGCATATTTCGCTTTGGTCTGGCGAGCGAGCTAATTGGCGTGACTGAAGTAGACTGTCTGTCGGACGAATACGCCGTTGCGGAAATGGCGTGTTCTCGCCACGCCGCCACAGCGCTCGAATTGTGGCGGGGGCCACGGCTCCTCATGCGCTCGTCTTTTTCATACAGCTAGTCGTCCTTTCGGCGCCGGGAAGCCTTCTGGCTCCGACATTTTCATCGGTCGATCGGCCCAAGACCGGCCAGCGGGAGCAGTGCAATGACCACCATGAAACTTCACGAGATCACGGCGAGGAAGACCCCCGTCGGACATCACCCCATCACCATGGCCGCGGAAGTGGTCGCCCTTCTTCCACTTGGGGGGCGTCGAGTTCGGCTGGCGAACGGCCACGAGTTGGATGTTCTCCGGGCGGGCGGAAGATCACCACAGGTCAGCCTGATCGGCGACGTTGTGGATGTAATGCTAGGTTCGGGCCAACTGCTCGGCTGGCGTTTGGCGTAAAGACGCTCGATCTTGAGTCAGGGTGATGTCCGCAACAGGTCGAAAGCGGATATCGACCTCCATCCCAAAAGCGGGCCTTATCGACCCAGAAGTGTCTTGGATTAAACCGCGCCCCGACATGGGTTCAAAATCACCAATCGGCGGTTGCGGCCTGCCCGAGGTGGGCGATCCGTTCCTCGCTGACGGTCTTAACCAGATCGCGAAGTTGCGAGACACAGGCGAGCTGGAGCGCCAGATCGGCGGCCTCCACATCGTACTGGTCAGAGTACCTCGCCTCGACATAGGCGCGTTTCAGCAGTTCAAAACGGCGGCGGTCGGCTCGCTGCTCTCGCGGCCAGGCGGTCGCCAGACGCTTGTCCGTATCCTCGGCCAGCGAGCGGAGAAACTTGATGTTGTGGGAGCGCGGAAAATAGAAGGTGCTCACAAGCAAGAAGCAGATGTACGCGGACTCCGTCGCCTGATGCAGGCGGAACGCTGCATGCTTTCGAGCGTGTCGGCTTTCAGCTGCATCGGCCAAATGCTGCCGCGCCTCCTTAATCCACACGTCGATGTCACCTAGCTTTTCGTCGAAATACCGCTGAGCCATCGTAGCCGCCTCAGCCGCAGTCATAGGCTGCGCCTGAGCAAACGGATGCCCCGGCAGCTCATAGAGCGTCACCCCGTCCCGCAGGATGTCAGTCCAGAAATACTCGCCCCGGGTCAGGGCCTGGTTCACCTCGGCCATGGTGTGGACGATGATGTTGACCGTCCGCCCCACGGCGGGATCGCGCAGGATCTTGTCCTCGGCCACGTACCAGTAGTCGGCGATGTCGGTCAGCTTCTCATGGCTGACGATCACCAGCAGATCGAAATCGGACAGATAGCCGTTGTCAGGTTCATCGACCCAATCGTTGCGGGCGTAGGATCCGAACAGGATGATCTTCAGCACCCGACCGTCGCGGCGCCAGGCCTGGGTTCCCCCTCCCCCGCTTTTGATCGCGGCGTCGAACTCGGTCAGCAGGGTCGTGCGGACGCGCTCCAGCTCGCGCTGCTGTTTGGCCGGCAGGTGATCCAGATCAACGCGCATGACGGCCCCCGCCCTGAACCCGCAAGGTCGTCGGGTCGATCATGCCTGCCGCTTGCGTTCGCATCCCGTGCCTTCCGCGCCCAAATCAATTCCGCCCAAGCCTACCTCCCCTCTCTTCCAAGCGCCACAATGAGGGGGTGTCCGCCGGACAGTTGAGAACACGAGAGCTCGTGCGCCGACGCCTTTAGCTTGCGCCTGTACATAGCGGCGGCCAGCCGGGGACGCGGCAACTGTCGCCGGTCCAGTCCGATCCGGCAAGTCGCGGCGAGATCAGCTCACCCAGAGCGTGACTGATCGTGCGACCTTCCGGCATGATGACGCCTGGACAAATGCAGCATGCGTGAGGAAAGCCCGATGACAGGCCAACGGAGTTCGGGCGCGCTGGTTTTGTTGCTGGCGCTGCTCGCGCCGAACCTGGTCAAAGCCCGGGACCAGGAGTGCGGCGACGTGGAGACGATCGTGCGCCTGGCCTATCCCGGCGCCATCGCGCAGGGCGAAGGTTTCTTGCGGGCGGGCGATCGCACGATCACCCTTCCTTCAGACACGTCGATCAATCCCCACGCCATCGTCTGTCGGCGCTGGCGTGGTCGACCGGGCCTTCTGCTGGTCGGGGTTCCATTGATCGCTCAAGTGAGATCGGACGGGACTTCCGGGGACCTGGACGTGCTGGTCGTGGACGAGGCCTCCGGGTCGCCGCGCCAACGCCTTCGCCTTCCCCGCGGCATGGATGACGACGCCATCCGGCTGTCAGGCGTCTCGTTCGACACGGCCCCCTACGTCTTGGGTCCCGATCGGCTGGCGTTCGGCGTGAAGCGCGAATGGATCGGAAGCTCGCGCCCCAATCCCTTTCTGGAGACGACCCTGTCCCTGTTTGAAGTCCGGGCGGGCGCCTTATCGCGAGTTCTCGATGATCTGGTGATCTTCCGCAGCACCGGATCATGGGATTTGACCTGCGCCGGGGAAACCGTCGCGACCGAACGGATCCTGCGCATGAGGCCGGGGCAGCATGGTCAGGACATATCGGTGCTGGAACGCCGGACCCGGAGCGCTTCAAAACCGGACAAGGGCGGGGAATGTCGCTCGACCGATCAAGCCGAGCCGCCGCGAACCATCCTTCTTCCCTTCGACGGCGAGCGATACCAGCCGCCACGCGCCCTGCGACGCGACTGACGCCGAGGCGGCGGTCTCGCCCTGGGTCTTCCACCGGGAACCAAAGCCGTTGTCTCGGCCTGAATCCCGAGACAGGAGGTCCCCATGAAGAAGCTGGTTCGAGCCCATGCGGGCGTGAAGCTGGAGCGTATCAAGCGTCTATCTGCACGCCAGAAGGACGAGACCTTCTATCGACTTACCAGTAGCCGGAACACGTCGGAGCGGGTGATTTTTGATGAGGATCAGGCCCAGCGCGCCTTTGCGCGTGAGGTCGCAGCCTCACTTGAGGACAAGGTTGTCAAAGGTTTGATCGAACAAGGCGCGCTGGACCACTGAGACCTGAGCCACCGCTATCGTCGGGCCGCTAAAGACAGCCAACGACATCCCGCCCAGGCGGCGCATCGTTGGCCTGGGTTACAAAGCCCGGAAGTGAACTCACAAGACTATGGTCGATTTCATCAGCCGATTATGCTCCCGACCAGACAAGCACTCACAGCCAGCCGGCGGCACGGAGGTCAGCCACGCGGGCGCGCGAAATCGGCGCCTCCAGCCCGTTGGACAGAACCAGCCGCAGGTTTCGCCCCTCTTCTACCACCCCCGTAACTGCAGCTCTCGCTACCCACCAAGAGCGGTGGGTCTGTAGTCCTTCAACTCCATTTAGTCCGGCGACGGCCTGTGACAGGGACATCAACACCAGCTCGGAACCCGTATCAGAGTGAACCCGGACGTAGTGATCTTCCATCTGCAGACAGACCAATGATTGGTCCAGCCGCCTGGGCAGTTGACGCACCGGGAGCGCTCTGCCGCCTCCCGCGCCAATCGGCCTCCTGGAACGCAGGACAATGTACAGACCGACATAGACTAGACCGATCAGGGTCGCTTGGCCGTACCACTCGACCAGGCCGACGGCGTGGCGAATGCCCGGCCAAAGCAATACCGCAAGGACACGGCTCAATAGCGCCGGCGCGAAGCTCGCAACAAGAACAACGACCGGACCCCAGACCCAGACCGACAGGCCGACGCGCTTCGCTCGCGGCCATGTCCAGCGAAGCGCCAGACCGAAGATGATCCCGCTCATCATCAGCACCGAGGTCCAGTAGGCCACCCTGATGATCAGATCGTCGTTGAAGAAGCTTCCGAAGGGGCCGATGATCCCAAGGACGACCCCTGCCGTCGCGCAGGCAGCGATATCGACCAGCCAGGTGCGGGGCGTGTTCAGCGTCTGTGGGGAGGAGGCGGTCATGGAGCCACTTATAGCGGCGGCGACTGGCAACGAAACCACTCGCCGGGCCGCGTAACCGTTCGCCCGTTGGCGAATGTTGGCTGGCCGGACGGCCAACGCACTCTCACACATGTCGGGGTCATCAAAGGAACCGACATGCCACTCGTCCTCCCGCGCTTTTCACCCCTCCACGCAGCCTTCCTCGCCGCACTGATCGGGATGGCTGTACCAGTGGAGACCCAGGCTCAGAACCCGCTCTCCGCCCCTCCTCAATCCCAGGCGTCTGGCTTGGCGCCTGACCTGACCTTCACCATAGAGGGAGGAGAGGATGGTCCCATCGACGCCGGCGTCTGGCTGCCCGCCCCCTCGCCGGATGGCTCCCCGGCGCCGCTCGTTGTGTTCTCGCACGGGAATGGCGGTGAATACCGGGGTCATGCCGACACCCCCCGCGCCCTGGCTGAAGCTGGGTTCGTCGTCGCCGCCCTGAGTCATCCGGGGGACAACTACCGCGACATGAGTCGTTCCACTCAACTGACGGGTCGTGCACCGCAACTCAGCCGCCTGATCGACTACATGACACTAGCGAGGTTCAGACAAGTCTCGCCCATCGCCGTCGACGCCAGCCGGATCGGCGCGTTCGGCTTCTCGGCCGGCGGCTTCACCGTGATGACAGCCATAGGCGGCGTTTCCGACCTAGCCGCCATTCGCAGCCACTGCGCCTCTCATACCGGCGACTTCGCTTGCCGCCTGCTGGCGTTCCAGCCCATCGACCCGGAGATCTGGCGGCCGAGCGCGTCTGACCCGCGGATCAGGGCCGCTGTCATCGCCGCCCCCGCATTGGGCTACTCTTTCACGGATGAAAGCGTGGCCGCGATCCGTATCCCGGTTCAATTGTGGCAGGCGCAGGGTGATCAGATCCTTCCCTCCCCCTACAACGTCGAGCCGCTGCGCGACCGGCTGTCCGGTCCGTTCGATTACAGGCTTGTCGAACGCGCAGGACATTACGACTTCCTGCCGCCGTGCTCGCCTTCCTTGGCAACGGCCGCGCCATCAATCTGCGCGCCGACGCCTGGCTTTGATCGGGGGGCGTTCCATGAAGCTTTCAATCACGACGTCGTCCGGTTCCTTCAGGCTCACCTTCGGTGAATCGAGATAGACTGCACATTTGGAAACCGACGCCAGCTATGCGCCAGGAAAAGACATTAGGACACGCCCGCAGGCGAGACAGGGCGCTCTGACAGCTTCTGCCCCACGAGTGAGGCCAGTTGCCTCAACGGTCCGAGTCCTGCATCTGATGACGCCGCCAAATTGCGAGTCCTGTCATCGACCTCCCCCAGAAAAGCTGCTTGGCTGTCGCCCGCGACATCGGGGCAGGTGCAATGGCCGTCGCGGCTTATATGCTGGCCGCCCTGTGCGTGAGCTGGCTCGTGTCGAGCCTCTTCGGGCCGATGGAATATGCTTGGTCTCGATTCGCGATCGAGGCTGTTGTTTCCACCTGCCTAGGCATGATCGTCAGTTGGCGCCTGACGAAAGCCCTGTTCTCGAAGCGATCAGGCAAGGTCGTCTTCCTGGCCTTCGCAGGCGTGGTGCTGCTTGTCTTCCTGAGCGGCCGCAACACGACCGTGAACATGCTGCATACCGGGCAAGCTGTCCTACTTCTCGGCCTTGCGTACGGCTTTTTTTGGCCCCACCGTCGACGGGCTCGCTGACGGCGCCGCTGGACGCGCCGTCCGGGCATTTACTGTTCCGCCTGCAAGCGAGAGTCGCGGTTGCTCGGAGGCTCTGTGCCGACGTTGAAGGCTGACACGATGCGGACGAAACACTCGGGCGCGGCGAAGGGCAGCACATGCGCCCCGTAGACCAGGGTGGCGAACGTCACTTCGCCAGCGTCTGCGCTCTCTACATCGGCAAGACGTGGGAAGCGGCAAAGACCGGCAAGCAGACGGCCGAAATCGAGATCGCCAATGCCAAGGCCGAAGCGGGATAGAAAGCGGCCCGGCGCGCCGCTAGGGGGGCTGATGCGCTGCCGGGCCGTCAGCTATTCTCCTCCCCGGAGAATGGCGCCCATGAAAACACGCTCCCCGCGAAGTGGTTCCGGTCTAAAGCAGGGCCGCCACGCCTCTTGCGAGCACAACCGCGCTGAGAATGACGAAAATGGCCGTCGCTCCGACAAGGACGAGGAAGAGGCCCTGCTCCGTTCCTCTACGGATCATGACGTGAGAAGCTCTTCGTAGTCGGCAAGGACTTCTGACTTTACGCCGCAGGCACGGGCAGCCGCGATCGCCGCTATCAACACTTGGCGCCATTCGTCGTCCTGGCGAACGCCGGGCGAGGTTCGAGCCTGAAGGCGGAGAGCTTCCAGCGGCTCCATGAAATCTGAATCGTCCCGGCTCACTGCAGGCTCCTCATAGCTGCTGGCTATCTACACGCGAGTCAGCTGCGCCGCCATCCCGGCATGCGGGCATTTGGCCGCAGGCCTTCCTCACAATCTGAACTGGAGACCTCGCCATGAGCATCATGAGCGACGACGAATTCGTGCGCCTGTTCCAGCGCACCTTCGGCCTGACCGAGGACGCCTGAGCCGGGCGCGACAGAAAGCCGAAATTCGCGAGCTCGCGTGGCTGGCAGTCATCACAGTTCCGCCATTGCCTTCAGTGATATGCCAGACGACTACTGGCCCATGCTGTCGCGCATCGAGAGCGCAGATCGGCCCTATGTCCAAGCGCCGGCCTCGGCGGCTTTCGGGCTCTATCAGTTTATCCTCAAGAGCTGGGTCAGCGAAGACGGCGCCTGGGGCAAGGACGCAAAGGGCGAGTATATCCGGCGTCCGGCGTTCGGCGGTCTGAAGCCGTCGCCTGCTGAGCAGTTGGCTCGAGCCAAGACCTTTACCGCCAGAAATGCTGCGGTGCTGAAGGCCGCAGGCATCCCGAACAACCGTGTCTCGCTCTACGCCGCCCACTTCTCCGGCGCCGGTATGGCCGCCAAGGTCATCAGCGCCGAGATTGGCGCACGGGCGGACCTGATCGCGGGGCCAGCGGCGACCAAGGCCTACCCCGACATCGTCAAAACAAGACCGTTGGCCAGTTCTTGACCTGGCTGCACAAAAAGACCGGAGAGTGGGCGCGATGACCGCACTAATCCTCCACATCGGCCGCGCCCTCGCGCCGAAAGGATGGGTGGCGCTGGGCGTCCTCGCCGCCTTCCGGATCTTCGGCGCCCTACTGTGCGCATGGGGGCGCTAAGGGCGTTCGCGACAGTCTGGCGGCCGAGCAAGCCTAGGTCGAGGCGAAGGCGTCCAGCGCGCGAGAATCGGCCGCTGGCGAGCGCCTGAACGACACCACCACCATCCGCAACCGGCAAGAGGAGAGAGACCATGCCGCGCAAGCCCTTCCTGATGGCGTGCCTGATCGTGAGTTGCGGCGCCGCTGTCGCCAGTTGCGGGACACTGCGCGCATCCCGCCCCCCCTGCCGAGGACTTGAGGGTCCAGCTTAAGCCGGAGCCCTCCAACAAAGTCTCACCAGCCGGATCGCGGGCGAGCAGCATGGTAACGCAGTCGAGGCCTGGGGCGAGGCAGGATGGGCGCAGGTCGGGCGGCTGTGAAGGTTCTTCGATGAGATGGGAATGGAGGGGTTGGGCTGTCCGCCGCCGGAAACCCGACCTCGTCCTGGCTAAGCAACCATTCCGAACCATCGCAGTTACTCAGGCTGGTGATCAGATTCGATCTGGCTCGGAACTGATCCTGCGTTGAGCCCATCAGCTCCGCTAAAAGCCCGTCATCCCGCAAGGACGACGGGCTTTCATCCTTTTTGCCGATCAGCTCAGGTCCGATTGCGCGAAGGTGCGCATCTCATCTGCAAGCTAGAGATGGAGTGGCTTGGCCATAAGGAACCCGACGTTCGGTCCACCGCTTGAACTGCTTCAAGGAGGAAAAATCGCATGCCTACTGAACGCACGGTTGAACGAGCGGATGGTACAGTCGAGCGCACCACGACGACGGATGGACCTGTAGTCCAGGAACGCCGCGGCGGCGGCATGGGCGGCATTGTCGCTCTGGTTGTTGGACTGCTTCTGGTCGGTGTCTTGGCCTACTTCCTTATGAATATGAGCCGCAGCGAACAGGTAGAGTCCAACGCTATCGCAGGTGCGGCGGAAAGCGTCGGAGCAGCTGCAGAGAACGTGGGCGACGCTGCCAAAAACGCGGCGCCCGCCGCTCCAGCTTCTAACTGAGGCCATTGTCTCGCAGACACCAATCAGGCCCGCTCCGGTTCGCCGGGGCGGGCATTCGTCGTTTCAGGCCTCAGTTTATCGACGAGTTGCCGCCCGCGTTTGACTCCATCTCCATGTAAACACTGCTGGCCATTGCGGCGAGCGTCGCCTCCACGACTTCCCGACCGGCGGGGTGAGAGGAATCGAGCACTGTTTGCATGAATGCTGCGATAAAGAGATCCACCACTTCTCGATCTTCCAGATCGATCCAGGCCTGCTTGCGCTGGCGCATCCGTCGCTCGACGATCACGCTGGCCGCGCGCAGGGTTTCTCCGAGCGGACCGGTCAACAGCGCGGCGAAAGCTTCGACCTCTACGAGCGAGCGTTCAATGCGTCTCACGTCACCATCCCTTCCAAGAACGGCCTAGCCGGCGAAGGACACGCGGCCGGGGGCGGCCTCGGCTATCCTGCGGAGATCTTCGACAGGGCGCATCGCCATGCCGCTAAGAGCCAGCGTGGCGCCATGCCTCAACTCCATTGCGATCTGAATGAGGTCCAGGGTTGGGCGTGTGTCGGCGTAGAGCACGACGCTGCCGCCGCATCGTGCGATTTGGCAGAGTTCGTCGGTTGGTCTCCGCTGCATTGCCTCCTCCTGTAAAGGTCGACCACACAGCCTCGCATTACGCCTCCGCGGACAGGGGAAGGTCAAGTTTGGTCGCTCCGGACGCAAGCGTCGCCGCGATCAGCCTACTTGCAGACGATTCACCCGAGAGGGATTTGGCACCGGTCGTCCCGAACAGCCCGTGTCAGAAACTGGGGAGTCAGACAAGCAAAAGCCCGCCTGCCACCTTGGGACTCAGGCGGGCTTATTGAGCCGGAGCTCGTGATGTAGATGAGGCTCTATAGACAAAACGCAAGGCCGAAGAAAGCTAAGGAGCGCTTTTCGCTATTATTGCAAGTACCGCCCAGACTATTAGCCCCAAGACGGCAAGGGCCCCAAATGCAGCAGCGATCACAAGGCGCTTTTCGGCCGAAGTCAGCTTCCGTTGTTCCATGGCCCCGCCGATCTGGATCCGACAAGCGCCGATTCTAACGATGCTTAGCACCACTATACGACGCAGGAAAATATCCGTTCCGCGTCACATTCTATTGTGGTCTCTGGTCCGCTTCCGTTCGCCGCGCTTGGCGTCCGCTATGGTCGTAAGCGGTTTCTGGAACCTCTGCCGCAGGCGGTCGTTCGGCAAAGGTAGCGCCCGCCCTCTGGATGGCGTCACTCCTCTTCTTCGATGATGTGAACTTGACCCCTCGCATGACTAGCGAGGGGTTCTTTTTGTCAGAGTTCGCTAACGCCCTGCCCCTGAAGCAGGACAGCCAAGACCGCCCTTGGGTCTATCTGCCCGAAAGGAAGACCAGCAGCCAATGATGCGGGTTTGCCGGTCTGTTGTGGACGAAGACGACATCCCCTCGACCATCCCATTTATCGCCGCTGCGTCTGGGACCCGACCGAAGCCACGGTCAACAGCCGCATGGCGGCTCCAGCAAAGGCCAGAGCGTTCGACCCAAACCGCGAATAGGCCAAGGCTCCTGACACCGCACCTGCAAGCAGTCCGGCCCAGAGCAGCAGGCATCCTACACATCGGAACCGGTCGTGAGATTCTTCGTTCATGTCACCCTGTTCAAGGAGTACGACATGATCAAGTGGGCCATCATCTTCGCAATTATCGCCATCGTTGCTGGCCTGTTGGGGTTTGGCGGCATTGCTGGCGCCGCAGCAGGCATCGCCAAGTTCTTGGCAGTCCTCGCGTTGATCGTCTTCGCCATCTTCCTGGTGTTGGGCTTTACGGTCGCCAAGAAGGTCACCTGACACTCCATCGCGATATACAAAAAGCGGCGGCTCCATCCAGGGCCGCCGTTTTCGTATCCGCATTCCAAAACGGCCCTGCGAGAGCCTTCGGGGGGATTGCTCTACAAGCCAGGCGCTGGTCCCCAAGGGACAAGAACAGGCTAGGCTGGGGGCCCGCAGCCCGCAACGCGCCAAGGTGACGCCATGGACGATGACGACATCGATCGCTCCGACGACCCGATCTACCGGGGCGGCGTCCTCATGGGGCGGGAACCAGACCTTGACCGACATCTTGGAGCGGCTGTTCTCACCTGACGCCATGTCCGCCGAGAAGACAGTCAAAGCCCTTCATTCGTGGCCCCAGAAAACCATGGATGAAGTGCGGCTCGAGACACAGCTCGTCTTTGCTGAAATGGACGTGGACGAGGACAATGAATGAGTAGTTCGCCGGGAGCCGTGCCTGTTTCCGCTTTCGACCCATCACTGACTTTAGGCTGGTCCGTTTTGGAGATTGTCACCGGGCAATCGCGGCATCAGCAGTTTCGACTTTTCGCTGTTGTGTCCATGAGTAGCTTGAGTTCCGCGCGGGCACTCAACGAGCGCTTGATATCTGCTGACAGAGCATCCTTATCACTTTCGTTCATCCGGTTCATGAGCCCCGCCCCGTAGAGAGACACGCTAAAACACTCGCGGTTGAAAGCATCCACTGCAATGACTTGTGCGTTCCCACGCACCAAGTGGATGGTATGGAATATCTGGTCGTTAGATCCGACATCGCCGACGGCTATCTCGAAATCATTTCGCTCAGCGAAATCAGAAAGGGACGCATCCAGAACGCCCCTGTTGGCGCGAATAACTTCGACATAGACGGTTGCGAAAGGCTCATCATCGGGCTTGGGCACGCAGGACGACAATAGCGCGGCAATGGCGCTGCCAATTATCAGAACTGCAACGTGCGAAATGCGCCACATCGCCTACCGATAGACCCTCCAACGTCCGCTTTCCACCCTTAAGCGAACTTCGCTTCACGACCCGTTGCGAACTTGGCGCAATCCACCGTTCGCCGCCGGTGACGGTTGAAGAACAGCGATGCTCATCTATTGTTGGCGAATGACGCAGTCGACGAAGACTCGGACTAGCAGCTTCGCCCGCAAGGCCTTTGGTTTTGTGCGAGCGATGCTTTTCGCTTTGGCGTGCTTTGCGCTTTTGGCTTCTCTATTCGCGCAGAACGGAAACGCAGAAGTCTATCGCATCACGGGATGGGTCGCACTCGGGACTGCCTCTTTGATCGCTCTTCCGTTCGAATTTCTCGATGGGCGTCGCAACAGAAAGGCGATGAAAGAGAGAGCGCGCGCGATGACCCGACTGCAGCGTGTCAGTTCGGGCCTCAACGACCGATAGGGCGATCAATGAATGACCGTTCACCACCCTTAAGCGAAGTTCGGTTCACGACCCATTGCAGACGTCGGCTAAATCGCCTTGGCTGTAGCCATGCTAAAAACCTACTCGATCACCGCCCGCATTTTTCAGGTTATTGGAGCCTTGGTGCTTGCGGTTGCGGCCATTCTGGCCATCGCCTTCCTGCGCGATGGCGACAGGCTAACGTCGCTATTCTGCGGGATTGGAACCTTGGCTTCGGCCGCCTTCATCGTTCTCGTGGGCTGGATGCGCAAGCAGATGCAGGCGTGGTCCGAAAAGTTCCCGCCTAGCGTCCGCTAACCACCCATAGGCGAACTTCGGTTCACGACCCGTTGCGGACCCGAACGAAGCCATCATCAATCAGGAAAAGCGGTCCCGTCGATCAGAGCTTTCCGCAGCTCTGCGCGCCGCAACTGGCCAAACTGCGGATCACGCCGATGAAGCGTTTCCTCTAAGAAAAGGAACACGGCCGGAGAAATATCCAGATCCTGTTCGTCTAGACGCCCAATCCAACCTAGAGCTTCGTCACTGCCAGCCAGCCAGTCCATCTGGCCACTCTCTTCGGCCCTCAACTGGCTATCCACGAACGCCATCAGCTCACGAATCAAGTTGTGCATCGGACGGATCCCCCTAGCTGCTAGCGGACAAACTTATCCACGCGCTGTCCGCTTTCCACCCTTAAGCGAAGTTCGGCTCACGCCCCTTAGCGGACCTCGGGTTCGACAATACCTAAGCTGATGAGGTCGCTGTAATTGGGCGGATCGCAATCGACGCCAACCCATAGGTCATCTTGGTCGCCGACGAAGTCTTTGCCGCCCGTCCCTACCCAGAAGGAGCCGTTGGTCGTTCGGTGTTTGACCCCGACAACCCGCCGATGTTCGTCGTCGGGCAAGGTGAAAAGTTCAACCGACGTGAGGGTCGAGCCGATCAGACCAATCCAAAGATCGCCAGCAGCCTGAATGCGATCCAGTGAATGCGCGACCCATGCAGCATCCTGTGCTGTCGCCAGAACGGAACGGTCCTCCACCTGCTGCCAAGAAAGATTGATGGCATCCTGGGTAGCAAAGCGGACAAACGCTGCACCGGAAAACGAATACGACGCCATTTGCAGTTCTGAGGCGAGTTGCGGTGTATCGGCGGTGATCGGCATCCAAACCAAACCCGCAATTTCCTTCCCCAAGACCGGGCGGTAGACCTCTGTCCAATCTGTCATGCCGTCAGAGAGCACGGCCCACGTCTGCTTTCCACCCATTGCAGACCTTCATTCCGCGCCGGCGTCGAGGTCAGCACTGCGCCAGCAGCGGACATTGGCCTGAAACTGGGAAGCAGACTTCAATCTCGGCAATGCCGGGAAGTTCTGGCCAGTTGCGGCCGCTCCGGCGGCTCAACGGGGCGCTCGTGCGGAGCCCTGATTTTCGGTCGAATCTAGCGCTGCCTCGAAAGGCGAATATCCGGATCCAGTCGATAGCCGCATCCATGTATCGAGTGGATGTACCGGGGTTGCTGCGTGTCCGCTTCGACCAGCCGTCGCAGCCTGGCGATCGTCACATCGACGCCTCGCCCGACATACAGATTGGGCCTGAGCCTTTCTCGCGGCACGACACGCCCGCCAGCGAGGGCGAGACGCCTCAGCGTGAAGGTCTGCACGGGACTTAGGGGACGGCGGCTTCCGTCGATGACGAGATGACTTTCCATCAAATCGTAAGACGCCGATCCCATAAAAATCCGCGGCACGCTTGCGCCCGCTAAAGGATGACCACGCAACACCTGCGCGACGCGATCGATCAGGCGCTGGTGGCGACGTCCCCGTTCATCAGGCGAGTTGCCCCCCCTTTCGGGCTCTTCTAGCAAGACGGTCTGCGAAGGTTCGAAACCGGCAGAACCGCCTGGAAGAAGGCCTGCAAGCCAGGCGCTCAGGACGACGGCGTCGAAACAGAAAGTGCGTGCGAGCCGCTCACTCTGACAGAGGCTTGCCACATCAGTCACCCTGTAACCTGTGGCGCAAAGCACCCTCTTCAGTCGTTGTCGTTCGACAGGCTCCGGCGCCGCCAGCAGAAGATGACGACACCCCTCGAGACCGGCTTCGGGTCCGTACATTGCAACACTCAGATTCACACCCGCGTCAGACCAGCTCTCAGGGGGCGGGCCTGACACAGGGGTCTACCGGACAGATCGATCGCTGTGCTCAGCGCAAGGGACAGGTCGCCTCAGCGTCGTGAGGAACGAGACCGATGTCCGCCAGGGAAATGCGAAGCGGTGTCGTTGTACCGAGGACGAAGGGGGTCTCCACCGCGGACAGACCTGCCGCTTCAGCATCGAAACAGGCCAGCCTGATCCTGATCGTCTTCCACTCGCCAAGCCTGGCTTCTTGCAGCAGCGGCGCGATATCGATCCGATCCTTGCCGAAGCCCAGTTCAACAGGCCCCTGCGCTGCGCCGTCCAGTCTCACCGCCGCCGTCAGCACCATATCGCCGTTACGCTGGCGAGAAAGATCCACGGGCGGACCGAAGATGACCGCTTCCGCGGGCCCGGCGAAGGACAGGGCCATGGCGCTTTCCTGTGCCGCGCCATCCGCTGCGCGAACCGAGACATTCCCGCGCGGGCTGGCCGACGACAGTGCCTGCCCCACCCTGGCGTCGCCGCCGTTGTCGCGCAGCAACAGGGACCAGGGCGACTGGACGCGACCGTCTCGGAAATAGCGGTCCAGATTGTTTCTGGCGATGGTCGCGCCGCCGTCTTCCGACAACAGGCCCACGGTCTCGGGCTTGGCGTAGCTCAACCCATAGCCGTAGGCGAACTGGGGCGTATAGTTCTCGTCGCTGGGGTTGAGCACGTCCTGATCGGAAGACCGCGGCCAGGAGAAGGACAGGCGTCCGGTGAAGTCGAAAGGCTTGCGTCCGGCCGAGCCTCCGACCAGCACGTCGGCGACGCCGCCGCCTTCCGTACCGGGAAGCCAGGCCGCGACGAAGGCGTCCGAGGCGTTGATCTCGGGATTGACCCAGAGCGGACGCCCGCTGAGGAAGACGGAGACAGTGGGGATTCCGGCAGCCTTGAGACGGCGCAACAGGGCGAGGGGCTCTTCGGGACCAAAGTCGAGCGTCTCGATGTCGCCTTGGAACTCGGCATAGGGCGTCTCGCCGAAGACCACGAGGGCGACGTCAGGCTTCTGGGCGTAGGCGCCGTCGGCGCTCAGTTCGGCGACGCCGCCGGCCTCGGTCACCGCTTCACGCAGACCGGCCCAGATCGACGTTCCGCCGGGGAAGTCGGCGTTGGTGGTGTCCGTACCCTGCCAGGTCACGGTCCAGCCGCCCGAGGCCTGGCCAATGGAGTCCGCGCCTGTTCCCGCGACCAGAACCCGAGCGCCGGGTCGGATCGGCAGCACGCCGTCATTCTTCAGGAGCACCAGGGATTTGCGCACGGCCTCCCGCGCCAGGGCGCGATGTGCAGGCGAACCCAGAACGTCAGTTCGGCCTTCAAGAGAGCGATCGCGGTCGAAAACGCCCAGCTTGGCCTTCACCCTCAGGATGCGGCGGACAGCGTCATCCAGACGGGCCGCCGGGATTTCACCCGATCGGGCCTGGGCCAGCGTATTGACGTAGAGCCCGCGCCAGCTGTCTGGAGCCATGAACATGTCCAGCCCGGCGTTAATCGCCTGCGGGCAGCTTTCATTGCTGCAGCCCTCGACCTGGCCGTGGGCGTTCCAGTCCCCCACGACGAAGCCCTCGAAGCCCATCCGCCCCTTCAGCACATCCGTCAGGAGCGACCGGTTTCCCGTGATCTTCTCGCCGTTCCAGCTCGAGAAGGACGCCATGACGGTCAGGACGCCCGTGTCGATCGCCGGGACGTAACCCTGGGCATGGATGGCGATCAGCTCAGCTTCAGAGATCACCGCATCGCCCTGGTCGACGCCGTTCTGCGTGCCGCCGTCGGCGATGAAATGCTTGGCCGAGCCTGCGATCCGGTCGGTCGCCAATGGACGCCCCTCGACCAGTTCGCCCTGCAGTCCCAAGGTCATCGGCCCCGCATAGGCCGCGCCGACCTCAGGATGCTCGCTATAGCCTTCATAGGTCCGCCCCCAGCGATCGTTGCGGGGGACCGCCAGCGTCGGACCGAAGGTCCAGTCGGCGCCCGAAGCGGCGACTTCCTGGGCCGTGGCTTCGCCAATGCGCCGGATCAGGTCCGGGTCCCTCGCGGCGCCGAGGCCGATGTTGTGGGGAAAGAGCGTCGCCCCCACGATGTTGTTGTGCCCGTGGACGGCGTCGATGCCGAACATAAGCGGCACCGCCGCCCCCGGTCGCGCCGCGGCCGCCGCCCTGAAGGCGCGCGACAGGGCCACCCAGTCTTCCAAAGGGGCCCGCTCATTGCCTTCGGGCGAAGAATTACCGCCCGCCAGAATGGACCCGATGGGGTAGAGCGCCAGATCCTCCGGCTTGATTGAGGCGATATCGGCCTGGACGATCTGACCGACCTTCTCCTCCAGCGTCATGCGGGCCAACAGGCCGTCGATCATGGCCTCGGTGCGGGCGTCGGTCAGCGCACGGGGGCTGGCCGCCCTGGGCCAGACGGCGGGATCGGCCTGGGCGCTCGCGACGGTTTCAGCCGCGGAATGTGAAGCGGAGGCGCAGCCGGCGAGAACAGCCGCAAGGGCGATGGTGGACACGAGCGATCGACGGGACGCTGACATGCGGAGGACCTCGTACTGAAGAAAAAACGGGCGGCGCCGATCCGAAGATCAGCGCCGCCCCAGTTCAGGAGACTAGAAGTTGGCGCGCAGACGAAGGCCGGCCGTGCGAGGCTGGTTCAGGAAGAGGACGTTGACCACCTCGTCCGACACCAGTTGCTTCTCGACGACCGTCTTGTCGAAGACGTTGTTCACATAGGCTTCGATGCGATAGCGGCCGCTCGAAGGCTCCCAGCCGGCGCCCAGGTTCACGGTCACATAGCCCTCCTGACGCGCCCAGAAACCGCCGTCCCGCGCCGACGTGCTGCGCAGGAAGGGACTGGACAACGGCGCATTCGGATTGACGGTCGTACCCGCCATGGAAGCCTTGAAGGCGTCATAGGCGGCCTGGCCGGCAGCGTCCGAAGGTCTGTCGGCAAACTGGATGACCGGGGCCTCATTGTAGATGTTCAGGTAGTAGGACGAACGGTAGTTGGCCAGCAGGTGGAAGTCCGCGCGGCCGCCGAACAGATCCGCCGTCTTCTGCAGGTGGGCGTTGATGTTGACCTTCGACACGTTCGGAAGATCGTTCTTGGCGATATCGATGTTGAAGTTCGGCGTTCCGTCGCCGTAGTCGGTGCCGCGCGTATCGGTCAGCGCGCCGCTGTCAGCCTTGGCGTCGATATAGGCGGCGATGAGGTCCAGACGCATGCGGAACGGCAGATCGAACCGGCTCTCGACCTCAAAGCCCTTGATAGTGGACTGGGCGACGTTGACGTTTTGTTGCGAGAAGCCGGCGCTGGCCCCGCCCGGCCCTGTGCCTAGGGACACCAGGGTCTGGAAGACCTGATCGGCGTAGTCATAGTAGAAGACGTTGGCGTTCAGATCGATGCGACCGCTGGTCGGCCGGAAGGTGTTCTTCGTCCCCAGCTCGAACAGGGTCACTGATTCCGGTGCGAAGGTCGGGGCGGTGGATACGCCGTTGACCGTGATGGTGTCGTTGAATCCGCCCGACTTGTGGCCTGTGGAAATCGCGCCGTAGAAGAGATTGTCGTCCGTGAAGTCGTATTCGAAGCCGACGCGATAATCGCTGAAGGAGTCTTCATATGAGCCGGTCTGGGCGCCCGGCGCCGAGATCTGGAAGAAGCTGTGCTGGCCGTTCGCGGGGCAGATCTGACCGCCGCCGCCAGGCTGGATGTCGGGACGGTTGATACAGGTGCCGTTCGGACGCGAGCCGTCGGCGACGCCGGCGATCTGATCCAGGAAGGTGTCGCGCGCCCCGGGACGGAAGGCGCCCATGAAATACTTGGCCGCTTCCTGATTATTGCCAGGCGTCGGCGCGACATAGCTTTCACGTCCGGTGAAGATCGGGCGGAAACCCTCGGTGCCCAGACGGGAGTTGAAGCAGCAGTTGTAGTCCAGCGAACCCAGGCCCAACGCCCAGTTGCCGCCGACGCCGTTACGCGACTTGTTCTCTTCTGTGTAGCGGAAACCCCCCTTGATCCGGAACTGGTCCGTGATCGGATAGGTCATGTCGAAATAGGCGGCGAAGGAGTCCGACTTCACGTCCGGGAAGGTGAACTCCGTGCCGGAGTAGAACTGACCCTTGTCGACTACGGACAGGAAGCCGACCTGCTGTTCCTCCTTGAAATAGAACAGGCCCGTAGACCAGACGGTCCTGGCGTCCGGCGCCGAGGTCAGCCGAAGCTCGTGAATGTCGGACTCCGACAGGGTCAGCCAATACTGGGTGCCGAAGTTGTCGTAGTCGACGTTGGCGGCGCCATAGCCCGGGCGCACGACACCCTCGTTGGCGGCGTTGACCTGATAGTAGTCGACGCTGCGACGGCTGGCGGAATATTCGAGCACCGCGCCGCCGAAGTCATAGGAGGCGTTCAGCGCCAGACCCCAGTTGTCGTTCTCGACCAGACCCTGGGGGCCGCGGAACAGGACGTCGCGCAGTTTCAGATCATCCGGCTTTCCGCCGTTGACCAGGCCGTTGCGGATATTGGTGGCGGGATAGCCGGTGCCGCGTTCGGACTCGTAGTCGCCCATCAGGCTCAGCTTGAACCGGTCATTGGGCTGATAGAGGTAGGAGGCGCGGGCGGAGAAAAGCTCCTGGATGCCCGTCGGATCGAGCGTCCTGTCGTCCCCGACATTCTTGTAGGCCGTGCCGCGATCCACGCCGTAGACCGCCAAGCGTACGGCCTGGACGTCGCCGATCGGCAGGTTGATCGCCGCCTCATAGCCTGTCGTCTCAAGCGTGCCGACCTCGCCCTGGACATAGCCCAGCCGCTCGCCCAGGCGGGCCGTATTGGGGATGATGTTCAGGGTGCCGGCGACGGCGTTGCGGCCACGCAGGGTGCCCTGCGGCCCCTTGGCGATTTCAACGCGCGCGATATCGAAGAACATGCCGCCGAGACCACGCGGCCGAGGCAGATAGACGCCATTGAGGTGGGTCGCGGCCGAGGGATCGCCCAGTTCGGTGTTGTTCGCGGTGCCCACGCCCCGGATGTAGATTTGGACGTTGCCTTCCTGGTTGGAGATCGACAAGCCCGGCACCGCCGACTGCAGATCCTCGATCTGGTCGATGCCCACCGCCCGCAGGTCCTTACCGGAAATCGCCTGGGCCACCCCGGCGTAGTTCTGCAGCGACTGTTCGCGCCGCTCGGCCGTCACCACCACGTCGCCGAGGTCGGCGGCTTCATCCTGCGGCGTGGCGGTCGGCTGTGCGCCCTGGTCCTGAGCCAGAGCCGAACCGGCTGAGATCGCCAGTGCGGCGCAGCCGAGCAGAAGCGATTGTCTGAAGCAGATCATGGTCTTCCCTCCCCGTGGGCCCTGTTCTTCAGAGCTCCAGCGTGACGACGCATCTGGCGATGCGCCCGTTTCCCACCTTGAACCTGACTTCGTTTGACAGCGCTGTCAACGGTCAGCCGAAATCAACCTGGCGGCTGGGTCGAGGCGCGCTCCACGAGGGTGTAGTCAACCCTTTCGACGGTCCGCTCCGGGGCCTTGGCCGTTTCCAGCAGCATCCGCGTCGCCGCCGCCGCCATCTCTGCGACGGGTTGGCGGACCGTCGTCAGAGGAGGCGTGCTGAACATGGCGCTGGGCGTATCGTCGAATCCGCAGACTGATACGCCCCCCGGCGCGGACACGCCGAGCGAGGCCGCAGCGTTGAGAACCCCAAGCGCCATGTCGTCGTTGCTGGCGAAGATGGCGCTGGGCCGCGGGTCGGTCGTGAGGAGCGCCTCTCCTGCCCTGCGGCCGGACGCGAAGGTGAAATCGCCTTCGACCACAAGGTCCGGCTCGGCGACCAGGCCATGAGCCTGAAGCGCCTGAGCATATCCCTCGCGTCGCGCCCGACTGGCCGGATAGGCGTCCGGCCCCGAGATGAAGCCGATCCTGCGATGCCCCAGGCCGATCAAATGGGCGGTCATGTCCGCCGCGGCCTGACGATCATCCATGAAGACCCGCATGCCCCGGCCGAGATCCCGGTCCGCCCCCAGCCGCACGAAAGGCGTGCCCGTGCGCTCAAGAACATCCAGCACGGTGGGATCGTCGGCGTTCGGCGGCGTCAGCAGAACGCCGTCGGGCCGCAGCGACCGCAGCAGGGCCACAAGCCGCGCTTCAAGGCTGGGAGCGCCATAGTCCACCAGTTCGACCAGCAGGTGATACCCGGCCTTGCGGCACTCCTCGAGAGCGCCGAACTGAAGCCGGCTGAGGTAGTCGTTGCCGCGTCCGCTGCGCCAGTGCTCCAGCGTCAGGTCGGCGTCGACGAAGGCCGCGATCAGATAGGAGGAGGCGCCGGCGAGCGAGCGCGCCGACAGGTTCGGCTGATAGTCCAGACTGAGGACGGCGGCCTGAACCCTGGCCTGAAGGGTGGCGCTGACATTAGGCTCGCGGTTGAGCACGCGTGAGACCGATTTGATGGAAACGCCGGCAAGGGCGGCCACATCATAAATTGTCGCAGCCATTCTGGTCAGCGCCCCTGCTGACGACCGCAACCCGTCGCCGCTTCGAACCTGTCCTATGCCGCGATTGCCGATGGACCCGCAAGATTTCGCTCGCGAAGGCCCACGACAATCGTCACAGTTCTGCGTCATGCAGCTTGTTGACGACGTCGAGCCAGCCCCCGCCGCGCGGGTCGCCCCCCGTTTCATCGCCGTTCTGACCCTGGCCTATGTGGGGGCCTTCATTGCTTTCGTCCCCCTTCTCAGCCTGCTGACCCC